>Ga0182024_10002076_pt1 | contig 50324 bp, 42 predicted proteins | sample P32metaG_FD_120480 | JGI IMG/M metagenome (GOLD analysis project Ga0182024, IMG submission 120480) | Permafrost microbial communities from Stordalen Mire, Sweden - P3-2 metaG (Illumina Assembly) | ecosystem: Environmental > Terrestrial > Soil > Wetlands > Permafrost | place: Sweden: Stordalen...
ATCGTGTTGCTGTCGCCGCCCATGATGCCGGTCCCTGGCGAAACGTCGTTGGCAAGTATCCAGTCGCAGCCCTTCTTGGCGAGCTTCGCCTTGGCGTTGGCGATGACGTGATCGGTCTCGGCCGCAAACCCGATGACGAGGCGCGGCCGGCCGGCGCTGCGGTGCGCGATCGTCGACAGGATATCGGGATTCTCGACCAGCGCGAGGGTCGGCGTCTGGCCCGGCTGTTTCTTGAGCTTGCTTTCGCTCGCGCGCTCCGGGCGCCAGTCGGCGACGGCAGCGGCGAACACCGCGATATCGACCGGCAGCGCCTTCTCGACCGCCTCAAGCATCTGCTGGGCGGTTTCGACCTTCACGACCGACAGTCCCGGCGGATCCGGCAGATTGACCGGACCGCTGATCAGCACCACGCCGGCGCCGGCTGCGGCTGCCGCGGTGGCGATGGCGTGGCCCTGCTTCCCGGAGGAGCGGTTGGCGATGAAACGCACCGGGTCGATAGGCTCGCTGGTCGGGCCCGAGGTGACCAGCACACGCTTACCGGATAATGGTCCCGTCTCGGGTCCCGCCTGGCGCATGAGCCATTCGGCGGCGGCGGCGATTTCGACCGGCTCGGCCATGCGGCCGGTGCCGGCTTCGCCGCGCTCAGCCATCTCGCCGGCGTTCGGGCCGACGATGTGGACGCCGTCGGCCGCGAGCTGCGCGAGATTGCGCTGCGTCGCCTTCGCGGCCCACATGTGCGGATTCATCGCGGGCGCGATGAGGATCGGTTTGTCGGTCGCGATCAGCACCGCGGTCGCAAGATCATCGGCGTGGCCGCCCGCCATCTTGGCCATGAGATCGGCCGTCGCCGGCGCGACAACCACGAGGTCGGTGTCGCGCGCGAGACGGATATGGCCGACGTCGAATTCACTGTGCGGATCGAGCAGCTCCGTATAGGCGCGCTCGCCGGCGAGCGCGCCGGCGGCAAGCGGAGTCACGAAGTGCTGGGCCGCGGCCGTGAGAATGCAACGCACCTGCGCGCCGCGGTCCTGCAAGCGCCGGATCAGATCAAGCGACTTATAGGCCGCAATGCCGCCCCCGATGATCAGGAGGACGCGCCGCTCGCCCGCCGGGACCGCGCGCGTTGGCTGTCGTGACGGCCGCGAAGGCGGATCGCCGAGGTCCGCTGCTTCGAGGCCGCTCTCCTGCGCCGCCTGCCCCAGGATGACGCGGACCTCGTCCTCCATCGAACGCCCGTGCCGCGCCGCACGCAGGCGGAGAAGCTGTTTAAGCTTGTCGTCCAGCTGCCGGACGGTGAGGCTGGCCATGGCGGCATCCCCAAAGACATCAAGGACATAGCATAGTTATGATTGCATTGCAATCAACGCAATCACCGAAAGAAGGCGATCCAAAGCAGCAGCGCGGCGATCGCCCACAGCGCCACGACGCTCCAGCGGTTGCGGCGAGCTTCGGCGCGATCGAGTTCGGCGATGGTCTGCGGCGACAGCACGAGGCCGTCGCGGGTGATCTCGTCGAGTTGATCGAGCACGCGGGCGCCGCGGGTCAGGAGGCCCGGCGCGTTGCCGAGGAAGCGTCCGACCTCGCCAGCGCCAAGCGCGGCGTTTTCGAGCTTGCCGGCAGGGCCGAGATGGCGCGTCATCCATTCGCGCACCACCGGCTCGGCGGTGGTCCAGATGTCGAGCTTGGGATCGAGCGAGCGAGCCACGCCCTCAACCACCACCATGGTCTTTTGCAGCAGCAGCAGTTCGGGGCGCGTGCGCATGTCGAACAGGCCGGTCACCTCGAACAACAGCGTGAGCAGCCGCGCCATCGAAATATCCTCCGCGGTGCGGCTGTGGATCGGCTCGCCGATGGCGCGGATTGCCTGCGCAAAGCTCTCGACCGAATGATGGGGCGGCACGTAGCCGGCCTCGAAATGCACCTCGGCGGCGCGATGATAGTCGCGTGTGATGAAGCCGTGCAGGATTTCCGCGAGGAACAGTCGTTCCTTGACCCCGAGCCGGCCCATGATGCCGAAATCGACGGCGACCAGGCGGCCGTCATCGCCGACGAACAGGTTGCCGGGGTGCATGTCGGCGTGGAAGAAGCCGTCGCGCAAGGCGTGGCGCAAAAACGTCTGGATCAGGGCGCGCGCCAGCCCCCGCAGGTCGAACCCCTTGGCGACGAGGCGGGCGCGGTCGGACAGCGGCGTCGCGTCGATCCACTCCAGCGTGAGCACTTCCTTGGTGGTGCGGTCCCAGTCGACCGCCGGCACGCGGAAATCCGGGTCGTCCTTGGTGTTTTCGGCCATTTCCGAGAGCGCGGCCGCCTCCAGCCGGAAGTCCATCTCGACCATGACGGTGCGACGCAGCGTGTCGACCACTTCAACGAGACGCAGCCGCCGCGCCTCGGCGGAGAGATTTTCGGCGTGCCGCGCGACGAACGTGAAGGCAGTGAGATCGGCGTGGAAACGCCGTTCAATGCCGGGCCGCAACACCTTGACGGCGACGGCGCGCGGTTCGCTTGCGGTCGTCACCGTCGCCCGATGCACCTGCGCGATCGACGCGGCGGCGACCGGCGGACCAAAACTTGCGAACACCGCACGCACCGGCCTGCCGAACGAGGCGGCGATCGCCGCTTCGGCTTCCGATTGCGGGAACGGCGGCATCTGGTCCTGCAGCCGTTCGAGGTCGCGGGCCAGCGCCGCCCCGACTACGTCCGGCCGGGTCGCCAGGAATTGGCCGAGCTTGACGTAGCTCGGCCCGAGCCGCGTCAGCGCCGCGGACAGACGCGTGTCGGCGGCGCCGCTCGCCGGCCGCTCGAGGAGCCGCGCGACGCGCAGGAACGGCCGCGCCGGAACCGGCACCGCGCCCGGATCGATCACGCCGAACACACCCTCGCGGGCGAACACGAAGCCGGCGCGGCCAAGCCGGAACAGGTGCGCGGGAGCGGAGATCACAAACGCCAGCCGCAATGCAGCGCGACGATGCCTCCGGTCATCGGCCGATGCGAAACCCGCGCAAAGCCGGCCGCGCGCAGCATGGCGGAAAACGCCTCGGGATTCGGGAAGCGGCGAATCGATTCCACCAGATAGCGATAGGATTCGGCATCGCCCACCACCATGCGGCCGAGCGCCGGGATGACATTGGCCGAGTAGAATTCATAGAGCCGGTCGAGGCCCGGAACATCGACCGCGGAGAATTCGAGGCACAGGAATTTTCCGCCGATCCTGAGCACGCGAAACGCCTCGGCCAGCGCCGCGTCGATGCGCGGCACGTTGCGGATGCCGAACGCGATGGTTGCGGCGTCGAAGCTTCGGTCCGCGAACGGCAGCGCCTCGGCATTGGCCTCGGTGAATGTGATCGTCCCGGCAAGCGAGGCGGCCCGTGCCGCAGCGCGCTCGCGCCCGACGGCGAGCATGTCGGAATTGATATCGCAGACCGTCGCCTGCGTTGCTTCGCCGCCGGCCGCGATGGTGCGAAACGCCACGTCGCCGGTGCCGCCGGCGATATCGAGGAGCGCGAACGGCCGGTCCTTGGGCGGATTGACCGCGGTGACCAGTGCGTCCTTCCAGGCCCGGTGCAGCCCGAACGACATCAGGTCGTTCATCAGGTCATAGCGCTGCGCCACGCTGCGGAACACGCCATCGACCAGCGCCTGCTTGTCTGCGAGCGGCACGCGGCGCGAACCGAATTGGGCGGTGTCTGTCATTCGTCGGATTCCCTGAGCGCCAAACCATAGCGCGGCGGCGGCAGGGAGGCTATGTCTGCAAAATTAACCATGTGGGCGCCGCGCGCGCCGGGGTCGAGCGATGCCCGAACTGCCTGAAGTCGAGACGGTGCGCCGCGGCCTCGAGCCGGCGATGGAAGGTGCGCGCTTCGCCAAGGTCGAGGTTCATCGCGGCGACCTGCGCTGGCCGCTGGCCAAGGACTTCGCCGCGCGCCTCGAAGGCAAGACCGTGACCGGCATCGGCCGGCGGGCGAAGTATCTTCTCACCGACCTCTCGTCCGGCGACGTGCTGATCATGCATCTTGGCATGTCGGGCTCGTTCCACGTCTTCCACGAAGCCGGCGACAAGGCGCTGGGGCGCTACTACCACGAGCGCGCGCAGCGCACCGCCCACGACCACGTCGTCTTCCATATGTCGTCCGGCGCCGTCGTGACCTTCAACGACCCGCGCCGTTTCGGGTCGATGAAGATCGTGCCGCGAACCAAGCTCGACGCCGAGCCGCTGCTTGCCGGCCTCGGCCCCGAGCCGCTCGGCAACGCGTTCGACGCCGCCATGCTGGCGCGGGCCTGCAAGGGCAAGAAGACGAGCCTCAAGGCGGCGCTGTTGGACCAGCGCGTCGTGGCCGGCCTCGGCAACATCTACGTCTGCGAGGCGCTGCATCGCGCCCGGCTGTCGCCGAAGCGCAGGGCTTCGACCATCGCCACGCGCAGCGGCGCACCGCATGAGCGCGCCGAGCGGCTGGTCGAGGGCATCAAGGCGGTGCTCAAGGATGCCATCAAGGACGGCGGCTCATCGCTGCGCGACCACAAGCGCACCGACGGCGGCCTCGGCATGTTCCAGCATCACTTCCGCGTCTATGACCGCGAGGGCGAGCCGTGCCGCACGCCCGGCTGTGGCGGCAAGGTCAAACGCATCACGCAGAACGGCCGCTCGACGTTCTATTGTCCGTCGTGCCAGACCTGAATCGTCCTGCCGCAAAGCCTTGAACTCTCAACGCCCGGCGGACAGGTTGGGCGGAGTTTGTTGCAGCCCGCAGCGCAGGCAGACGAACACCGGCGGCGTATCCGCGCCACGTCCGGTCGCGCCCGGCCGCGAGCGCGCGCCCATGAATTTCGCGCCCATGGATTTCCCGCCCATGGATTTCATCGCCAGCACCCGGTCACCACACCCGGCGCAGGCGCAATCGACAATCGTGTCGGGCTCGAGATCGCGGAAAAGATTGAGACGCCGCAGCGCCAGCACCAGCAGGTCGACGGCACTGATCAGAATCTGGACGCGCGGCATCTTGGAGGAGCCGCCCTTGCGATCCACGAAATGGATCGGCACTTCGCGAAGCTCGACGCCGGTCTTGCGCAGGTAATAAATCAGCTGAACGCCGTAGCTGTAGCCCGAGGCGCTGACGTGGCGCAGCGGCAGCCGGCGTATGGAGGCGACATCGAACACGCGAAAATAGGTCGTCAGCTCCCGCAATTCCAGATTCAGCGCCAAGCGCGCCAGCACGTTGCCGATCCGGCTGACGACGTCGCGCATGCCGGTGTAGTCGCTCGAACCACCCGGACAATATCGGGAGCCGGTGACAAAGACGTTTTTGTCATGCGCTTGCAGCAACGCGGGGATTTCCGCTGGATCGTGCGAAAAGTCGGCGTCCATGGTGACAAGGGTCGCATAGCCCTCGCGCATCGCATAGAACAAGGCATATTTGTGCGCGCTGCCGATACCCAATTTGCGCGGCCGCATGACCGATCGAAGCTGAGGATACTGCTCGGATTTCGACTGGATGATCTGCCACGTGCCGTCCGGCGAATTGTCATCCACCACGAGGATGTCGGCGGCGGGAACGGCGGCGGCGATCTGATCGATGAGGGGGGCGATATTGTCGCGCTCGTTGTAGCAGGTGGTGAATACCAAGAGCTTCGGCCTGGCCGACCCGCCGTCTTCTGCACGCGCCTCTAACATCACCGCCGTCTTTCGACCTTCTGCGAATTCTTCGCCAAATCGATCATGTCCCGTGCGATCACACCAAGACCATCATTCCGGGCCGCAGCGCTAGATTGCGCCGGCCCGTCGAAAGCAACTATGCTGTCGATCAATGATCGGACCATCCGCACAATTTCCCGCCTGCCGGCCAGCCCGATAAGCCCCATAAGCCCATGGCCAAGACGGCGCTAGTGACTGGCATTTCCGGGCAGGACGGCGCCTATCTTTCAAAGCTTCTCCTGGAGAAGGGCTATCGTGTTGTCGGGACGACCCGAAGGAGCGCGTCGGCGAACCTGGCGCGGCTTGAATATCTCAAGATCCAGCGCGATGTCGAGCTTGTCGAATGCGAGCTTTCCGAACTCTCCAACATCATCATAGCGCTGGAGGAATGCCGTCCGGACGAGCTTTACAATCTCGCCGGCCAGAGCTCGGTCGCGACTTCGTTTCGAACGCCGCTCTATACGATCGACGTCGACGGCATCGGCGTCGTGCGGCTGCTCGAAGCCATCCGGATCGTCGACCCGAGGATACGGTTCTATCAGGCGTCGAGTTCGGAGATATTCGGCAACAGTCGAAGCGCCAGCCGGGACGAGGCAAGCGTCTTTCGTCCGCGCAGCCCCTATGGGGTGGCGAAGCTGCTCGGTCACGCCATCACGGTCAATTACCGCGAAAGCTATTCGCAGTATTGCGCCTGCGGCATTCTCTTCAATCACGAATCCCCCTTGCGCGGCCGCGACTATGTCACCCGCCGCATTACGCTCGGCCTGGCCGGCGTGAAATACGGACAGCGGCCGTTCCTTGCGCTCGGCAATCTGGATGCGCAGCGCGATTGGGGATTCGCCGGCGATTACGTCGAGGGCGTGTGGCGGATCGTCCAGCAGGACGTTGCCGATGATTTCGTGCTGGCGACCGGCGTGGCGACCTCGGTGCGGGCTTTTGCCGAGATGGCGGGACGGTTTTTCGGTTTCGAGCTCGAATGGTCGGGGTCCGGCCTTGAGGAAACCGGCATCGATCGCCGGACCGGCAAGACCATCATCAAGATCGACGAGAAGCTTTATCGTCCCGCCGATATTGATACTTCGATCGGATCGCCGCTCAAGGCGCGGAACAGATTGGGATGGCGGCACTCCATCGAAGTCGGCGAGCTCGCCGCGATGATGGCGGAGGCCGACGACCGGCGGGTGCGGTCGGGTGACATGCTCATCTAGCTTCGCTTATCCGGGCAACAGAGAAACAGCGCTGAAAAACGCCGAGAGACCGTCATGAGCCATCAGCACATCATCGTCGAGATCCAGGGCAGGGTCGGCGTCATCCGGCTCAATCGGCCGCAGGCCCTCAACGCGCTCAACGCGGCGCTGATGCGGGAGCTCGCCGCTGCGGTCGACGCGTTCGAAGCCGACCGCAACATCGGCTGCATGGTCATCACCGGCTCGGACAAGGCGTTCGCGGCGGGTGCCGACATCAAGGAGATTGTCGACAAGGCGTTCACCGACGTGTTCTTCGACGACTTCACGGCGGCCTGGCACCGCGTCGCCGAGGCGCGCAAGCCGGTGGTCGCCGCGGTGGCGGGCTATGCGCTCGGCGGCGGGTGCGAGCTTGCCCTGCAGTGCGACGTCGTCATCGCCGCCGACAACGCCAAGTTCGGTCAGCCGGAGATCAAGCTCGGCATCATCCCCGGCATCGGCGGCACGCAGCGGCTTACGCGCGCGGTCGGCAAAGCGAAGGCGATGGATTTGATTCTGACCGGCCGCATGATGGACGCGCAGGAGGCCGAGCGCGCCGGCGTTGTTTCGCGCATCGTGCCGCTGGCGAGCCTGCTCGAGGAGGCCGTCAAGGTCGCCGCGACGATCGCATCGATGTCGCTGCCGTCGGTTCTGGCGGCCAAGGAGGCGGTCAATCGGGCGTTCGAAACCTCGCTGGCGGAGGGCGTGCGCTTCGAACGGCGCATCTTCCATTCGCTGTTCGCGACGCTCGATCGCAAGGAAGGGATGTCGGCGTTCATCGAAAAGCGGCCGGCGAAGTTCGAGAACAAGTAACCCGCGCCGTCACTTCCTCACGCAGATCACGCGCACGACCGATTGATCCATCGCCGCATGGCCGCTGGGCAGCGCGATCGCCTGCGCGCCGAGGAAGGCCCGCACGGCGTCGGCGGGCACCAGCGTTGCCTGCTGGCCGACCGGCCCGTTGCTGGCGACGACCGGCGATTTCAGGCTCACGACGCCGGCCAACCGGCCTTGCGCATCGACCGCCGCCGCGCCGGAAAAGCCGGGTCGTGGGGGCGGATCGAGGCCTTGCGCGGTGCGGTGTGCCGGGGTGCTGGTCACCGCGCTTGCGCCGGCCTGCGCCAGCGGGCCGGCGACACCAACGAGCGTGAGGTCGTCGCCCTTGCCGGCCTCGCCGGCGAGCGCCGCGGGCGTGAGATGCCTCGCGCCGTAGAGGCGCAGCAGCGCGAGATCGTCGGCCTTGTCCGCGGCGACGCGTTCCGCATGGCCGAAACCCGGCACTGTGATGAACTGGCAATCCTCGGTCACCTGCCCCGAGGCCAGGAGATGACCGATGCCGCTCACCACGATCGCAGTGCCATAGTCGACGCTGCGCTTCCTTCCCGGCGGACCGAAGTTCGGGTCGGGGAATCCCTGGAACGTATTGGACATCGCAACCGCAACGCCCGCCATGATGCCTTGGGTGGCCTGATCGTAGAGGATCGTGATGCCGCGCAGTTCGGTGCCGCGGGCCTCGACCCGGACGATGAAATTCTTCAGCCCCTGGGTCCCGGAAATGAAAAACGAATCCGGATGCAGCACGCTCGATTCGGCGTGCCGTTGCTTCGGCGAGCGCTTTTCCTCGTCGAACAGGGCCGGCAACGACGCCTCGCGCAGGCGGAAAGTCTCGACCTGGACCTGGCCCTGCCCCGAGGTCCAGCGGCTGCCGGTCCGCGTGGTGTCGGCACGCGGCACGAGCTTGCCAGGCAGACCGACGCGCGCGCCGGTCGCGGTATCGTCGACCACCCGCCACCCGACCGTTTCCTGCGAGCCCTTCACCGCGGCGGCGAGTTGCGCTCGTTGCTGCTCGTCGAGCACGCCGGTTTCCCGTGCGCCGTGCCGCTTCTGGTAGGCCTTGACCGCATCGACCGTGCGCCCGTCGAAATCCCCGGCCGCGGTGGCGTCGTAATCGCCGAGCCAGGCGAGGTTGGCCTGGATGGCGAGACGCTCGGCTTCCGGCAGCGCCAAGTCGGCGGCCGGTACCGCCGTGGTGTGGGCGCCCTTGGCGGGCGGCGCTTTGCCTTTGGCGGCGCCCTTGCGGCGCGCGACCGCGCCGGTCGTCTCGGCGGCAGGATCGGCGGTATCGGCAGTTGCGGCTCGGTGCGGCTGCCTGGCCGTCAGCCTTTTCGCGACGCGCATTCTTGCCGCCGGGCCGTGCGGGCTCGCCGACGCTGCCGCCGCCGCCGCAAAAAGCTGCGGGGCACTCGATTCCTGCGCTCTCGCCGGCACGCCCGCCAACAGCAGCACCACGACAACGCCCGCAACCCTGGTGTCCATCGACCCGCCCGAGGATACCGCCACAGCGTAGCCGAACGGTGCGCGAAGGCAATGTGGCGAGGCCCATCCGCCGCGCGGTCGTGCGGCGCTGCGTTCCGGTTTATGCTGGCATCATGTTGAGCGCCGACGAGCTCGAACGCTATGCGCGCCACATCGTGCTGCGCGAGGTCGGCGGCCCGGGACAGGCCGCGCTCGGGCGTGCGCGCGTCCTGGTGATCGGGGCCGGCGGGCTCGGCGCGCCGCTCCTGCTCTACCTCGCCGCCGCCGGGGTGGGCACGCTCGGTGTCATCGACGATGACGTGGTCTCGCTCTCCAACCTGCAGCGGCAGGTGATCCACGCCACGCCGGACATCGGCATGCCGAAGGTCGACAGCGCGGCCGCCGCGATTCGCCGGCTCAATCCCCACGTCGCCGTCGAGCGCGAAGCGGCGCGGCTCACCGCGCAGAACGCGCTGCCTCTCATCGAGCGCTACGACATCATCGCCGACGGGTCCGACAATTTTGCCACCCGCTATCTGGTCTCGGACGCCTGCTACTTCGCGCGCAAGCCGCTGGTGACCGCCGCGCTCGGCACCTTCGACGGCACGCTGACCACGATCCGCGCCCACGAGCGCGGCGCCGATGGCAAGCCGAACCCGACCTATCGGTGCCTGTTTCCGGAGCCGCCACCGCCCGGCTCGGTGCCCGCCTGCGCCGAGGCCGGCATTCTCGGCGCGCTGGCGGGGATCGTGGGCTCGATGGCGGCGCTCGAAGTCATGCGCGAGATTGTCAGCTTCGGCGAAGGCCTAGTCGGCCGCCTCGTCATGCTCGACGCCCGCGCCATGCGCTTCGAGACCTTGCGCTACGCCTGGGACCCGGCCAACCCGCTTTCCGGCGAGCACCCGACGATCCGGGATTTGTCGGGCCACGCCTTCCCGGCTCTCGAGCGGTGAGAGCGCGGCGACCAGCCTTGATTGCTCGCGGATGAGGCGAGCAGTTTGCGGGAGCGATCAGGCCCCCGCCCTGCCCCACGGCGGCGAGGAATGATTATTTGCTCCACGTGGCGACGAGGGTGGTACCCCTGAGCACCGACCACTTGTTGTCGCTGGCGTTGACCACCGTGAAGCATTCTTCCTTGCCGCCGCTCCAGGTCCGGCAGAAGCCGTCTTTTGAGAGCTTCCAGGTGCCCTCGCTTTTGGTCCCGCCGGTGGCCGGCTCGCGCCGCATCCTGCCATCCGCCATAAAGGTCATCTTGTAGCGGATGTTCGATGTCGTTGACGCCGTGAAAGTCTGACCGGTGAAGAACGTGGTCTGAATATCGTTCGGCGCAAGCTTCGTCGCGGCCGAAGCGGATGTGAGCAGTGCGCCCAGAATGGCGCCGCCTATGACGACGCCCGCCCCATTTGCACGCATCGCGTCCCCCCAAGCTCGTGATTCAACACAGCTATCATGCGTAGTCCCGCTCATCAGTCCGACGTGGACCGGCTTCCGGCTCAGCGGTTTTGTCCATGATACACGCTATTCGGCCGCATGTCCGTAGCGGAGGCGACGCGGTTCGACATGTTGAAGAACCCGGCGACGGCGGCGATATCCCAGATGTCGCGGTCGCCGAAGCCGGCGCGGCGCAGCCCGTCGCGATCCTCCTGTTCGATCAGCCACGGCTCGGCTGTGAGCTTTACGGCGAGGTCGAGCATGGCGCGCTCGCGCTTCGACAGCCGCGCGGCGCGGTAGTTCATCGCCATCAGCTCGCCGAGCACGGGGTCGCGTGACAGTTGGCGGACGCCGGCACCGTGGGCGACCAGGCAATAATAGCACCGGTTCTGCGCCGATACCGCGACCGCGATCATCTCGCGCTCGAGCTTGCTCAGGCCCGACGGCGCCAGCATCAGGTCGTTGTACATGGCGACGAACGCCGCAAGCTTCGCCGGGTCGAACGCATAGGCCTTGAGCACGTTCGGCACGAAGCCGAGCTTCTCCTCGCATTTGGCGAAATAGGCGGCCATTTCGGGCGAAAGCGGCTGCGGCGGCAGATCGAGCGCGGTGATCTCGGTGTCGTCGCCGGCGGCCGCGGAGGTGCGGGCTTTCGCCGCGCGGGGAGCCGCGGCGGCTTTGTTGTTGCGCTTGGCCATGGGTGGTCCTTTCCGGGCCCTCGTGTCATGCCGCTGTCGGCGTTCGGGGATAGCGTGCCATTATAAATATAAACGTTGCTGTAGCGGATATACGCGCCGTGCGAGTAATATCGCGCGCGCCGCTCCCGAATCGGAGAGGGGAGAACCATGGCCGTCCAAAGCATTCCCCGCACCGAGGATGACGGCGCCGGTCCGGCGCTCATCGGCGCGGTGGCCGTGTCGCTCGCACAGCGTATGCGCGACGTCCCCCAGGAATTCCTGGCCGCATTGTTCGGACCGGCGCTGACCGAGGATCTGCAACGCTATGGCGCGGACGAGCTTGCCGCCATCGCTGAGGAATCGTGGGCGCTTTTTGCGGAACGCAAGGCCGGCACGCCCAACATACGCTTTGCCCCGGCGCCGACCACGCGAGGCGAATCGATCCTTGAGATCGTCAACGACGACATGCCGTTCCTGGTCGATTCCGTGGTCGGCGAGCTCACCGAGCGCGGTCTCGACATTTGCCTGCTGGTCCATCCGGTATTCACGGTCGAGCGCAACGAGGCGGGGGCGCTTGTCGCCTTCGGGGTCGCGGCCAAGGGCGAGGGACGACGCGAAAGCTTCATTCACGTTCACGTCGAAGGCGCGGACGATGCGGCGCAGCGGGCGGAGATCGTCCGCGCGCTGCAGGACATCCTCGCCGACGTGCGCGTCTGCGTCGAGGATTGGCGTCCCATGGTGGCGCGGGTGCGCCAGGTCATCGCCGATCTGCGGGCGAGCCCGCCGCCGCTGCCCGTCGAGGAGATCGCCGAAGCTGTGCAGTTTCTCGAATGGATGGTGGCGGACAATTTCACCCTGCTCGGCGCCCGTGATTACGACCTCACCGACAACGAACATGCGCTCGAGCCGAAGTTCGAGACCGGCCTCGGCCTGTTGCGCTCGCCGGAGATGCGGCTGCTGCGACGCGGCAACCAGCTCGTCACCTTCACCCCGGAAATCCTCGAGTTCCTCAATGAGCCGAAGCTCCTCATCGTCACCAAGGCGGCGGTGCGCTCGCGCGTTCATCGCCGCGTCCATCTGGATTACATCGGCGTCAAGCGCTTCGACCGCGACGGCAACGTTGTCGCCGAATGCCGATTCTGCGGCCTGTTCACCTCGACCGCCTATACGCGTTCGGCGCGAGCAATTCCCTATCTCCGGCGCAAGATCGACAACATCATCCGCCGCGCCGGGTTCGATCCGAACAGCCATTCCGGCAAGGCGCTGGTCAATGTGCTGGAGAGCTACCCGCGCGACGAACTGTTTCAGATCGACGAGGAGACGCTGCATCACTTCGCGCTCGCCATATTGCAGCTGGTCGAGCGTCCGCGCGTGCGCGTGCTGCCGCGGATTGACCGCTTCGACCGCTTCGTCTCGATCCTCGTCTACATTCCGCGCGACCGTTACGACAGCAAGATCAGGGCGGCGATCGGCGATTATCTCGCCGCGAGCTACAAGGGCGTGGTGCGCGCCTTCTATCCGTTCTTTCCGGAAGGCCCGCTGGTGCGCGTCCATTTCATCGTCGGGCGCTACGAGGGCGAGACGCCCACCCCCGACCGCGCGATGCTCGACCACGCTGTCGAGGCCATCGTGCGCAACTGGACCGACGGCCTCAATGAGACGCTCGCCGCCTCCCACGAGGCCGCGCAGGAGCGGGCGCTGTTCAACCGCTATCGTGATGCTTTTCCGATCGACTACCGCGAAGTCTACCCGCCGGCGATCGCCGTCGGCGACATTCGCGTCGTCGAGGCTCTCACGACCGAGCAGCCGCTCGGCGTCGACTTCTACCGTCAGGGCGGCGCCGGGCCGTCGCGCGCCGGGCTGAAGGTATTCAGCCAGAGCCGGCCGATTTCGCTCTCCGAACGCGTGCCAGTCCTGGAAAACATGGGTTTCCGCGTCCTCGACGAGCGCACCTACCACATCCGGCCGCACGACGCCGCGGAAGTCTGGTTCCACGATATGGAGCTCGAAAGCGCATCGGGGGAGCCTATCGATTTCTCCGCGCTCGAGGCGCAGCTCGAGGCCTGCTTCCTCGCGGTGATGGGCCGCGAGGCGGAGAATGACGGTTACAATGCGCTGGTGCTGGAAACCGGAATGGTGTGGCGCGACGTTGCGCTTATTCGCACCGTGTCGCGGTTCTTGCGCGAGATCCGCCTGCCCTATTCGCAAGACTACATGTGGGCCACGCTGCGCAAGCACGCCGGCATCGCGGCGCAGATCGTGGCGCTGTTCCATGCGCGGTTCGATCCGCATCTTGCGGTGTCGAGCGAGGAGCGCGCGGCGCGGGAGGCTGAGATCGCGGCCGCGATCGAGACCGCCCTGCAGGCGGTCGAGAGCCTCGACGAGGATCGCATCCTTCGCCACTTCGTCAATGCGGTCCAGGCGGCGATCCGCACCAATCTCTATCAGCGTGACAGCGACGGCCGCACCAAGGCGCTCATCGCCATCAAATTTTCGAGCCGCAAGGTCGACGATCTGCCGCTGCCGCGGCCGCTTTACGAGATTTTCGTCTATTCGCCGCGGGTCGAGGGCGTGCATCTGCGCTTCGGCAAGGTCGCGCGCGGCGGCATCCGATGGTCCGACCGGCCGCAGGATTTTCGCACCGAAATCCTCGGCCTGGTCAAGGCGCAGAACGTCAAGAACGCGGTGATCGTGCCGGTCGGCGCTAAGGGCGGCTTCATTCCCAAATATCTTCCGGTCGGCGGCACGCGCGAGGCCATCCAGGCCGAGGGCGTCGCCGCCTACAAGCTCTTCATCTCGACGATGCTCGACATCACCGACAATATCGGGCCCGGAACGGCGGGCGTGATCCCGCTGGCCGACGTGCTGCGCCATGAGGGCGACGACCCCTACCTGGTGGTCGCGGCCGACAAGGGCACGGCGACGTTCTCCGACATCGCCAACAGCCTCGCCATCGACCACGACTATTGGCTCGGCGATGCCTTCGCGTCCGGCGGCTCGGCCGGCTACGACCACAAGAAGATGGGCATCACCGCGCGCGGCGCCTGGGAATCGGTCAAGCGCCACTTCCGCGAAATGGACGTCGATGTCGCGACCACGCCGTTCACGGTGGTCGGCGTCGGCGACATGTCGGGCGACGTGTTCGGCAACGGCATGTTGCGCGAGAAGACCACCAAGCTCGTCGCCGCCTTCGATCACCGCGACATCTTCATCGATCCCAATCCCGATCCGGAGCGCAGCTTTGCCGAGCGCCAGCGCATGTTCGATCTGCCGCGCTCGAGTTGGCAGGATTTCGACAAGTCGCTGATCTCCGCGGGCGGCGGCGTCTATCCGCGCTCTGCCAAGGAGATCAGGCTTTCGGCCGAGGCCCAGAAATTGTTCGGCGTCGCCGAACGGCTCACGCCGCAGGAGTTTATTCGCGCCATCCTTAAGGCCGAGGTCGACCTCATCTTCTTCGGCGGCATCGGCACTTATATCCGCGCCTCGGACGAGGGCGACGAGGCGGTCGGCGACCGCACCAACGACCCCATCCGCATCACCGGCAAGGATGTGCGCGCCAAGGTGATCGGCGAAGGCGCCAATCTCGGCATGACGCAGCGCGGCCGCATCGAGGCGGCGTTCCGCGGCATCAGGCTCAATACCGACGCCATCGACAATTCGGCCGGCGTCAACACCTCCGACATGGAGGTCAATATCAAGATCGCGCTGAGCATCCCGGTGCGGGACGGCCGGCTGACGACGGAGGGACGCAATGCGCTCCTCGCCGAGATGACCGATGAAGTTGCGGGCCTGGTGCTGCGCAACAACATCCTGCAGACGCTGGCGCTGTCGCTTGCCGAGCGGCGCGGCATGGAGGATTTCGGGTTCGAGCAGCGCCTGATCCAGGCGCTCGAATCGCGCGGCCTGCTCAACCGTGCGGTCGAGTATCTTCCCGACGACATGCAGCTCGCCGAGCGCCGCCGCCGCTTGCAGCCGTTCACCCGGCCCGAGCTTTCGGTGCTGCTCGCCTACGCCAAGCTCACGCTCTACGACGACCTGCTCGAATCCGCGGTGCCGGACGACCCGTACCTCGCCCGCGAGCTTGGCCGCTATTTCCCCAAAGCGATCGCCGAGCGTTTCCCCGATGCGCTCGAGCATCATCGGCTGCGCCGCGAAATCATCGCCACCCAGCTCGCCAACTCGATGATCAACCGCGGCGGCCCCTCGCTCATCGTGCGCATTGCCGACCAGACCGGCGCCGCGCCGGCCGCCATCGCCGCCGCCTTCGCGGCAGTGCGCGACAGCTACGGCATGACCGCCCTCAACACCGCGATCGACGGCCTCGACAACCGGATCGCCGGCAAGTTGCAGCTTGAGCTTTATGCCGCCGTGCAGGACCTGCTGCTCGACCGCATCATCTGGTTCCTGCGCAATATCGACCTGTCGAAGGGGCTTGCCGACGCGGTGGCGCACTATCGGGACGGCATCGCCGCAGTGTCGGCGGTGCTCGACCAGGCGCTTTCCGAGGACGCCGCGAGCGCGCGTGCGGCGCGAAGGGGCGAGCTCGTCGCGGCGGGCGTGTCGGAAGGCCTTGCCCGCCAGCTCGCCGATCTCGGCCCGCTCGCCGCGGCGCCCGATATCGTGCTGGTTGCCGACCGCACCGGCCGGGCGGTCGGCGAGGTGGCCGCGACCTATTTCGCGGTCGGCACATTCTTCCGCCTCGACCGCATCGCCGGTGCCGCCCGCAACATCCCGATCGCCGATTATTTCGACCGCTTGGCGCTCGATCGGGCGCGGGACTCGATCGGAGATGCGGAGCGCCGGCTCGCCGCCGCCATGGTCGGCAACGGCGCGGTCGGCTCGGAGGCCGTCGCCGCCTGGGTCGCCCCGCGCAAGAGCGAAGTCGAACGCATCCGCCTGGCAATCCACGAGATCGCAAGTTCCGGACTGACTTTGTCGAAGCTAACGGTGGCTGCCAGCCTGCTCGGCGACTTGGTGAAGAACTGAGTGCAATCAGCGGCTTAGAACTAGTCCACAGCCTCTGCCATAAAAAAGAACCCCGAGCAAATTACGCACTCGGGGTTCTTAAGTCGTTGCCTCAACTTAGGCTTATGGGGACCGGGCGGCGGGGTGTCGGGGGATGGGGAGCCGCCCAGCCGGCCTAATGTCTGCAAAATAAGAGCATGATTTGCAGATGCAATGCACTTCACGCGTTAGTGTTAGTGCTGCGGCAAAACGCCTGAGGTGCCGGTGTCGTTCCAGCCGATCCGCGTGCATTTACAGAACTGCATCCCACCATTGCATCGCACTCATGTTGCTGCGTCACAGCAAGCCGCCCTTGCGGGAGCCAAATCGTGTGTCGCAACTTGACGGCCTTGGCCAGGGACAGGCGACACGTGCGCAAGTGCGGCTCATCCACTAGAATTGCCGGCGTGGACCACAACGGCATCGCGACGTCACGGCAAGCCCAATCGGCTGCGGGGTCACGCTCGTGAATACGATCCATTCGTTTCAGGCGTTCTACGCGATGGCCGGGTTTGGCGTCGGCCTGCTGGTCGGATTGACCGGCGTCGGCGGCGGCGCCCTGATGACTCCCCTGCTGATCCTGCTGTTCGGCATTCACCCGGCAAGCGCGGTCGGAACCGACCTGCTGTATGCGGCGGTGACCAAGACCGCCGGCAGCCTGGTGCACGGGTTCAACCGCACGGTCGACTGGCGTGTGGTGCGACGACTGGCGACCGGCAGCGTGCCGACGACGGTCCTGACGATGGCCGCCCTGAGCTACGGCGACCTCAATAGCGCTACGGCCCGGGACCTCATCTCGGCCGTCCTGACCATCGCCCTGTTCGCCACCGCCTTGATACTGATCTTCCGCGAGAAAATCGTCGCCCGTTACGCCGCGCGCGTCGGCAACCTGCCGCCGCAGCGGATTGCGGCACTCACCGTGGGCGTTGGCGCGGCACTAGGCGTGCTGGTTACGATCTCGTCGGTCGGCGCGGGCGCAATCGGCGTCACGGCCCTCATCCTGCTCTATCCGCGATTGCCCACGGCGCGGATCGTGGGCTCCGATATCGCGCACGCCGTTCCGCTCACGCTCGTGGCCGGGATCGGGCATTGGCTCTTGGGTTCGGTCGATCTCAATGTGCTCGCTTCCTTGCTGGTGGGATCGGTGCCGGGAATCCTGATTGGCAGCTTTGCCGCCGCCCGCATACCCGAGACGGCGCTCCGCCTCGTGCTTGCCGCAACGCTGATCGTGGTGGCGACCAAGCTCTCATTTGGCCTTTATCAGACCGCCTCGACCAATATGTCGGTCACGGACATCGGCGTCCGGGGCGCCCCCAAGGCGACGACGCGGCACTGATTGATCCGCTGCGGCCGACGTCCGGCGGTGCCGCATCCTCAGCACAGCCCAGGCCCGCCATCGGGCAGGCCGTAGCGATGCAGGTCGGCGCCATGCAGGTCGAGCCAGGCCTTGGCGCCCTCGTGGCCGGGGCACAAACGCTGCACCAGGCGCCAGAACCGTGCCGAATGGTTCATCTCGACGAGGTGGGCGACTTCGTGCGCCGCCAGGTAGTCAAGCACGTGGCTCGGCGCCAGGATGAGCCGCCAGGAAAACGACAGGACCCCGGTCGTCGAGCACGAACCCCAGCGGCTCGACTGGTCGCGCACCGACACCCGCACGATGGTCACACCGAGTTCCGCCGCAAACCGCCGGCTCGCGACTTCGAGATCGCGCTTGGCTTCGCGGCGCAGGAAGTCGCCGATGCGCCGATCGATATGCGGAGCGTTGCCGGCGACGCAAAGCCGCTGCTCGCCGTCCGCATCGGTCTCGGTCCACACGGTGCCGCGCTCGCCGCGGCGATGCGCGATCCGGTGCGCCACGCCGCGCAGCGGCACCACGATGCCATGCGCGAACGGCGCTGCTTCCGGCAGCCGGCCGAGCCGCGCCGCGATCCAGCCGCCCTGCTTCTGGGCGAACGCGCGCGCTTCCTTCAGGGTGCCGCGCGGCGGAATGGTGAGAACGACTTCGCGGGTCGCCGCCTGGATGCGCAAGGTGTAGCGCCGCGCCTGCCGGTGCCGCCGCAGCCGCACCAGGTAGATCGATCGGTCGAACACGACCTCGATCGCCTGAGGTTCACTCGGGCGACGATAAAGCAACGCGCGAAGCGGCATGGTGGCGATCCGAACCCCAACCCGGGCGGAAATACTGCCACATCCGGCGCGCCGTGAAGCCCCTTAGATGCGCGGCGCCGCGACCTACAGCATGTGGGAGACAAGACGCCCGGGGTACCCCAGAACGTGTGAGCGCGGCGGTGAATACGGCTTCAGTTCTTTGCCAAATTGCGGCGGTCAAAATTGACTCGCCCTGATTCCCAAATTCGTTGGGATTTTCAATCCGTTAGCTGGGTGATTTGGGAGATGCGACGGATTTTTCGGGTAATGCCCTGAAATGCGCCCGGTTTGGCCGCGGCGGCGGGGCCGGAGGCACCCGCAACGGGCCGATCACGCCTGTTGGAGGGCCGCGCTGCGGCTCGAGCGCCTTGCCGCAGAGGTGCCGTGCGCGGCGTGCTTGGGCGGATTCATCGACAGCACGAAGTCGGCGATGCGCGGGGCGATTTCCGCGCGGAAGCGCGAGCCGTTGAACACTCCGTAGTGGCCGACGTCCGGCTGCAGCCAGTGCGCCTGGCGATCGGGCGGGATGTTGAAGCACAGTTGATGCGCCGCCTCGGTCTGGCCGACCCCGGAAATATCGTCGTGCTCGCCTTCCACGGTGAGCAGCGCAACGCGCTTGATGCGCGCGAGATCGACCGGACGGCCGCGATGGGTCATCTGGCCCGTCGGCAGGTCGTGGCGCACGAACACGGTATCGACGGTCTGGAGATAGAACTCGGCCGAGAGGTCCATCACGGCCAGGTATTCGTCGTAGAACTCCCTGTGCTTCTGCGCCGAATCGCCGTCGCCGCGCACCAGGTTGAGGAACAATTCCTTGTGCGCCTCGATGTGGCGTTCGAGGTTCATGCTGACGAAGCCGTTGAGTTGCAGAAAGCCCGGATAAACGTCGCGCATGAAGCCGGGATTGGGAAACGGCACCTTGGTGATGACGTGGCTGCGGAACCATTCGGTGCCGCGCTGCTCCGCGAGCCTGTTGACGACCGTCGGGTTGACGCGGGTGTCGATCGGCCCGCCCATCAGCACCATGGAGGCGGGCACGTAAGGGTCGGCGTCCGTTTCCATGAGAGCCACGGCGGCGAGCACCGGCACCGACGGCTGGCATACGGCGATGATGTGGACGTCGCCGCCCAGCGCGTGCAGCATCGAGATCAGGTACTCGATGTAATCGTCGAGATCGAAACGTCCCTCCGCCAGCGGCACCATGCGCGCATCCACCCAATCGGTGACGTAGACGTCGTGATTGGGCAGGAACGCCTCGACCGTGCCGCGCAGCAGGCTCGGGTAATGCCCCGACATCGGCGCGACGATGAGGAGCCGCGGCTGCGGCCGTTTCGGATGATGTTCGAAGATGCGCTCGAAATGAATGAGCTTGCAGAACGGCCGCTGCCATACCGTCGAAATATGAACCGGCACGCGCTCGCCACCGACCAGCGCGGAGGAGATACGCCATTCGGGCCGGCCGTAGCGCCGGGTCGAGCGCTCGAACACCTCGCAGGCGGCGGCGACGGTCTTGCCGAAGGTGGTGAAGGAGAGCGGGTTGACCGGGTTCTTGAAGAACAGGCGCGTGGCGTCCGCCCAGGCGCGCGACGGATTGAGCGCCGCCTGGTTCATCTCATAGAACCAGTAGAGCGGCGCCGACAGCAAGATGCCGTTGCCGCCAGGGGCCGCAGGCGCGCCGCCGAACTCTCCGATCGCCATGGATGACCCTTGCCCGGTTTGCTGCAGTGCAGCATTTCGTCGTTGATATGTCATAGAGTCAATATAAAAGCAATTTTCTTTCGTTTTCGATACCGTTTGGAGTCAACGCTGTGCATCCATTCGCAGCGCACATGGCCCCTATTCGGCCCCCATTCAAACCCGATGCGGCTGGCGTTGCTCGGCTATTCGCCGGTCTGGATCAGGGAACCTTGGCGGCGCGCGCTCTGCAGCAGCGCGAGAAAGCCGAATACGCCTCCGGCAAAGAGCACGGCATTGAGCGCCAGCGCGTGCAGCATGAGGTCGGGGCGGAAGGCCTTGTCGATCAGCAGCGCGCGCATTCCTTCGAACACATAAGTCGGCGGCAGCAGCCATGCCACCGATTGCAGCCAGACCGGCAGCGTCGAGACCGGGTAATAGACGCAAGCGAGCGGCATCAGCAGGAACATGATCGACCAGGCCAGGGTCTCAGCCCCCATGCCGTTGCGCAGGATCAAGCCGGAGACGAAAATGCCGATCGCCCAGCTGGTGAGCATCAAGTTGAAAAAGAACGCTACCAGCGCGAAGCCCAATCCGTAGAGATTGAAACCGAAGAAGGCGATGGCGAGAAACGTCACCGGAACGGCGCCGATCGACAGCCGCACCACGCTCATCACCATCAGCGCCGTGATGAATTCGAACGGCCGCAATGGGCTCATCATCAGGTTGCCGAGGTTGCGCGACCACATTTCCTCGAGGAACGAGACCGAAAAGCCGAGCTGGCCGCGGAACAGGATATCCCACAGCAGCACGGCGCCGATGAACGTGCCGCCTGCGCGTGCAAAGAAGCCCGCATTGGTGGTGATGTAGTATTGCAGGAAGCCCCAGGTGACCATCTGCACCGTCGGCCAATAGACAAGATCAAGGAGCCGCGGCCACGACGAGCGCAACAGATACCAGTAGCGCAACATCATCGCGGCGATGCGGCGGGCCGATTCTCCGATCGTGAAATGCGGCGCCGGGGCGCTCATTGGGCGGCCTCGCGAGCCTCGCCGGTGCCGCGCGCGACGTCGAGAAAGACCTGCTCCAGCGTGTCGCGGCCGTAACGCGCCAGGAGCTTGGCGGGCGTATCGTCGTCCTCGATGCGGCCGCGCTTCATGAAGATGATGCGCCCGCACAGCCGTTCGACTTCCGCCATGTTGTGGGAAGCGAGCAGCACGGTGGCGGCACGCTCGTGGCAATAGCGTTCGAGGTGTCCGCGCACCCAGTCGGCGGTGTCGGGATCGAGCGAAGCCGTCGGTTCATCGAGCAGGAGCACGTCCGGGCTGTTGATCAGCGCCTTGGCGAGCGCGACGCGGGTCTTCTGCCCGGCCGACAGTTTGCCGGTCTGGCGGTCCAGCAGAGCGGTCAGGTCGAGATCGTTTCCGAGCCTGGTGATGCGGCCGTGGAGATCGTCGACACCGTACAGCATGCCGAACACGGTCAGGTTCTGCCGCACCGTGAGCCTCATCGGCACTTCGACATAGGGGCTCTCGAAATTCATGCGGTGCAGGACGCGATAGCGCTGTTTCGGCATTTCGGCGCCAAGCACGCTCACGCGGCCGGATGTCGGCATGACCAGGCCCATGAGGGTCGCAATGGTGGTGGTCTTGCCGGCGCCGTTGCCGCCCAGCAGGCCCGTGATCGAGCCGGGCGCCAGCGTGAAGGAGATGTCGTCGACCGCCCGAACGCTCTTGTAGATTTTGACCAGCCGTTCGACGGCGACGGTGGGTGAGGGGGCCATGACGGGCACATGTGGCGCGCGCGGCGGATCGAGGCAAGGGGGCGAAAGCGGCGAAAGCGACGAGCCGGATTGGCGTATGGCAGCGGGCCGTGGAAGATGGCACAAGACGGACGCGGGGGTGTCCAAGAGTTTGCCCATGAGTGTCGTTACATGAGCGCGATCAAGCTGGCGCAGGCGGAGCGCATCATCGATGCCGTCATCGAGCGCGGCGCCGCGCTCAACAGCCGGCCGCTGAGCGTGATCGTGGTCGAGCCGGGCTGCAAGGTGAAGGCGTTCAAGAAGGAGGACGGCTCGTCGATGATCCGCTTCGAGATGGCCTACGGCAAAGCCTATGCGGCGCTGTCGCTGGGGCGCAGCTCCAAGCTGGTGCACCAGCGGGCCGATGAGCGGCCGATCTTCATGCGCTATCTCATCGCCGCGAGCGGCGAGCAGATCTTTCCGGAAGGCGGCGGCATGTTGATCCGCGACAATGACGGCGAGGTGGTCGGCGCGGTCGGCGTCACCGGCGATACCGAGGATCGCGACGAGGAGCTCGCGGCCTTCGGCATCCGCGCCGCCGGGTTCAAGACCGACCAGGATTGCGCCGGCATGGGCCGGCACGTGGGCCTGCCGAAGACCGAGTAGTGCGCGAGGCCCATCGCGCCGCAGCCAGCAACGAGGCACCATGAAGATCGGACTTTTCGACCACGTCGAGGATGGCCATCGGCCGCTGGCGACGCTGTTCGACGAACGCCTGAGATTCGCCGAGGCGGCCGATGCCGCCGGCATCTATTGCCTGCACCTCGCCGAGCATCACGCGACGCCGCTCAACCTGGTGCCGGTGCCGGGCGTCTATATGGGCGCGGTCGCGCGCGCGACCAGGCGCATGCGGCTCGGCCCGCTGGTTTATCTGCTGCCGCTCTACTCGCCGCTGCGATTGATCGAGGAAATCTGCATGCTCGACCATCTCAGCTACGGCCGCCTCGACGTCGGCGTCGGTCGCGGCGTCTCGCCGTTCGAGCTCAAATATCACAAGGTCGAGCACGACCAGTCGCGCGATATCTTTATCGACGCCTTCAAGTGCATCAGCGCGGGCCTGACCACGGATTCGCTGACCTATGCGGGCGAGCACTTCGTCTATGAGAACGTGCCGATCGCGCTGCGGCCGCTGCAGCAACCGCACCCGCCGTTCTGGTATGCCTCGTCCAACGAGATCGGCTCGACCTGGGCCGGCGAACTCGGCCTGCATTACGTGACGCTCGGGCCGACGCCGTTCGCCAAAACCAACATCGAGGCGTTCAAGGCGGCGCTCGCCAGGCGCGGCGCGCCGGTGCAGCCGAAGGCGGAGTTTTCTGGCGGTATCGCCATCGGCGTGCTGCGGCACATCTTCGTCGCCGACACCGACGAGGAGGCGCGGCGCTTCGGCAAGCCGGCCATGGAGCTGCACCTCGCGCACTTGAACTGGCTGCGCACCAAGCACGGCCAGGCCGGCCTGATCACGCGCCTGAACGCGCCGCGCGGCGCGACCTACGAAGATTGCCTCGCCGACGGCTCTGTGATCGCCGGCTCGCCGCAGACCGTACGCGCCGAGATCAAGCGGCAGGCCGGCGAGCTCGGCATCAATTACCTTCTCACCTACCTGTTCCTCGGCACCATGACGCTCGCCGACGCGCTGCGCTCGCTCAGCCTGTTTTCGACCGAGGTCATGCCGCACCTGGCGAAGTTGTGAGCCGTCACGGCGCGGCGCCCGCGCCCGTCCTTGGAACGACTACTTGGCCGCGTCGCCTGCCGGATCGGCTCGCAGCGCGTCGGGGTGCGGCATGGCGATGATGTTGTAGCCGGAATCGACGAAATGGATCTCGCCGGTGACGCCGGTCGACAGATCGGAGAGGAGATAAAGCCCGGCGCCGCCGAGCTCCTCGAGCGTCACGCCGCGTCGCAGCGGCGAATGGCGCTGCTGGAAGGCGAACATCATGCGCGCGTCGCCGATGCCGGCGCCGGCCAGCGTGCGGATCGGTCCGGATGAGATGGCGTTGACGCGGATGCGGTCGGCTCCGAAATCGACGGCGAGATAGCGCACCGACGCTTCGAGCGCCGCCTTGGCGACGCCCATGGCGTTGTAGTTCGGCATCGCGCGCTGGCCGCCGTTATAGGTCAGCGTCAGCATCGCGCCGCCGTTCGGCATCATGGCGGCCGCGCGCCTGGCGACCTCGGTGAAAGAGAAGCAGGAGATCAGCATGGTGCGCAGAAAATTCTCGCGCGTGGTGTCGGCATAGCGGCCGGTGAGCTGGTTCTTGTCGGAAAAGGCGATGGCGTGGACCAGGAAATCGAGCGTGCCCCAGCTACGGCCAAGCTCGGCGAACACGGCATCGACGGTCGCAATCTCCTCGACGTCGCACGGCAGCACCAGGTCGGCCCCGACCGACGCCGCGAGCGGCTTCACGCGCTTGGCCAACGCGTCGCCCTGATAGGTGAAGGCGAGCGTGGCGTCGTGCGCGGCAAGCGTCTTGGCGACGCCCCAGGCGATGGAGTGGTCGTTGGCGACCCCCATGATCAAGCCGCGCTTGCCGTGCATCAGCCCCGGCATGCGTCACGCATCCAGCCGCTTGAACACGACGCAGGCATTGGTGCCGCCGAAGCCGAACGAGTTCGACAGCACGCAGCCGAGCGTCACATCGTCACGGCGTGCGCGCACGATCGGCATGTCGGCAAAGGCCGGATCGAGGTTCTCGATGTTGGCGCTCTCGCAGATGAAGCCCGAGTTCATCATCAGCAGCGAATAGATCGCCTCCTGCACGCCGGCCGCGCCGAGCGAATGTCCGGTCAGCGATTTGGTCGCCGAGATCGGCGGGCAGTTCTTGCCAAAAACCTCGCGGATCGCCTCGATCTCCTTGAGGTCGCCGATCGGCGTCGAGGTGGCGTGCGGATTGATGTAGTCGACCGGCGGCTTGACCGGCGCCAGCGCCATGCGCATGCAGCGCACCGCGCCCTCGCCCGACGGCTGCACCATGTCGGCGCCGTCGGAGGTTGCGCCGTAGCCGGCGATTTCGGCGTAGATCTTGGCGCCGCGCGCCTTGGCGTGTTCGAGCTCTTCGAGCACCAGGACGCCGGCGCCGCCAGCAATGACGAAGCCGTCGCGATCGGCATCGTAGGCGCGCGAGGCTTTTTGCGGGGTCTGGTTGAAGCCCGACGACATCGCGCCCATGGCGTCGAACAGCACCGACAGCGTCCAGTCGAGCTCCTCGCAGCCGCCGGCGAAGACGATGTCCTGCTTGCCGACCTGGATGGTCTCGTAGCCGTTGCCGATGCAATGGTTCGAGGTCGCGCAGGCCGACGAGATCGAATAGTTGACGCCCTTGATCTTGAACCAGGTCGACAGCGTCGCGGACGCGGTCGACGACATCGCCTTCGGCACCGCGAACGGCCCGACGCGCTTCGGCCCCTTGCTGCGCGCGATGTCGGCGCTCTCGACGATGGTGCGGGTCGAAGGCCCGCCCGAGCCCATGATCAGCCCGGTGCGCTCATTCGACACGTCGCCCTCTTCGAGGCCGGAATCGCGGATCGCCTGCTCCATGGCGACATGGTTCCAGGCCGCCCCGCCGCCAAGAAACCGCATGGCGCGGCGGTCGACGGCCTCGCTCGCATCGAGCGTGGGCGCGCCGTGCACCTGGCAGCGGAAGCCCAGCTCGGCGTATTTGTCGGCGCGCACGATGCCCGACTTCGCCTCGCGCAACGCCGCCAGAACTTCCTGCGTGTTGTTGCCGATGGACGAGACGATGCCCATCCCGGTGACGACCACGCGCTTCATCTTTGCCTCGTCCGACAAATGCGTCCCGCCCGATGCCGCGTGCTGCTACTCCGCCTCCTCCCTACCCTCCCCGCAGGCGGGGGGAGGGGGAGGAGCGGGTCAGGCCCCGCTCGCCTCCGGCGCTGCGTTCTGGAATAGACCAACCTTGAGATCGAGCGCCCGATAGATCACCGAGCCATCGGCCGAGAGCCAGCCGTCGGCGACGCCGAGCACGAGCTTCGAGCGCATCACGCGCTTGATGTCGATGCCGTACACGACCTTCTTCATGGTCGGCAGCACCTGCCCCGAGAACTTGATCTCGCCCATGCCGAGCGCGCGGCCCTTGCCGGGCGAGCCGAGCCAGCCGAGGAAGAAGCCGAGCAGCTGCCACAGCGCATCGATGCCGAGGCAGCCCGGCATCACCGGGTCGCCCTTGAAGTGACACGGGAAAAACCAGAGGTCGGGCTTGAGATCCAGGACCGCCCGCACCAGGCCCTTGCCGTATTCGCCGCCCACTTCCGCGATTTCGGAAATGCGGTCGAACATCAGCATGGGCGGCAGCGGCAGCTGCGGACCCTCGGCGAAAAGCTCGCCTCGCCCGCAGGCCAGCAGGTCCTCGTAGTCGAAACTCGAACGGCGATCCAGCATCCGCATCTATCCCGCAATGGCGGGCCAGTCATTTCAGTCCCTAACATATGGGGACAATGCGGCAAAGCGGCAGCGCGGCACAGCCTCTGGGTGCGGTGGGAAACTCGCTCCCGCGACCTATCGCCATAGGAGTTGCAGCGCCCGCAGGGTGGCGTATAATGATTTCACTTGCAACAATCTCGTTCGGACCCCAACGGGCCGGTGGGTAATGCCAATGACACTGTCGCGTCCAATCGCTTCCAGGGCCACCGCGCCGATGGCCCAACCAGCGCCGGCCCGCAACGATCTCACCGGCTGCCCGTGGCATGACGTCAAGGAAAAGCTCCGCGATGTCGGCTTGCGCCCGACGCGGCAGCGCATGGCGCTGGGCTGGCTCCTGTTCGCCAAGGGCGACCGTCACGTGACGGCGGAAATGCTCTACGAGGAGGCCACCCGCGCCAAGGTGCCGGTGTCGCTCGCGACGGTCTACAACACCTTGCACCAGTTCACCGAGGTCGGCCTGCTGCGCCAGGTCGCCGTCGACGGCTCGAAGGCATACTTCGACACCAACAACTCCGAGCACCACCACTTCTTCATCGAAGATCAGAACGATCTCATGGACATCCCCTCGACCGACGTTCTGGTCGGCAAGGCGCCGGTTGCGCCGGAGGGTTACGAGATCGCCCGCATCGATGTGGTCGTGCGGCTACGCCGCAAGCAGGGCTGACGCACCGTCCTTCCCGCTCGTCACTGCCGCTTCTCATCCAGCCCCGCTAAGCGGGGGAGGAAGCAAAGGGGTCATTCGACCTTTTCGTCGGGATAAACACCCCAGAGACTGTTCTGCTGGAGCCAGCCGTCAAAGCCCTGGCCGACCAGGCGGCACCAGGTTCCGGTGCAGCTCTTGAGCGTACCGAGCACGCCGGACTGCAGTTGCGCCGCGACCGCGCTGTGGTCGTCGGGGCTGGCGTAAAGCGGAGCGAGACCGGTCTTCGACTTCAGCTGCACCACCGCCATGCGCTTGCCCGACAGCAGCGAATGATAGACCCAGCCCTCGGTGCCGTCGGAATCGCGGATGCGCCGCCAGTTCTCGAACTCGGCGGTGATTTCAACCGGCCAGCCGACGCGGGTATAGATCCAGGCGACGTCGTGGTCCTTGTCCGGGCCGCCGCGCACGTTGACGCGCTCGGTCTTGAGGCTGACGAAACGCGGAACCGGCAGCCCGCTCGTCGCGGCATCGCCGCCCGCGCGCGCCGACCCGGCGGCCAGCGCCAGCGTCAGCAGCGCCGCACTCGCGGCCCTGGCCTGGACGATCGTCGACCTGCCACGTCGCAATGTCATCGCGAGACGCCCGGAGCCCGGTTCAATGCGCACGCCGGCGGAACCCCGGCGCGCTTTGTGGGAGCGCGGCCATCTGGTAGAGAGATTTTGACGAGCCACCTCCCGACGCCAGTGTCGGCGAGGGCGGTTAACGAGGCCTCAACGGGCGGATGCGGCAAACGGCCCGGTAGGCGGATCGACTTGCGAAGAGGCAGCCAATGGCATCGGGCAAGAAGCCGCTCGTCGTGGTCACCCGAAGGCTGCCGGACAGCGTCGAAATGCGTATGCGCGAATTATTCGAGGCGCGGCTCAATCCCGACGACACGCCGATGAGCCAGGCCCAGCTGGTCGCGGCCTTCAAGGTCGCCGATGTCATCGTGCCGACGGTGACGGATCACATCGACCGCTCCGTGCTCAGCCAATCCGGCGAAAAGCTCAAGCTCATCGCCAATTTCGGCAACGGCGTCGACAACATCGACGTGGCGACCGCCGTGCAGCGCGGCATCACGGTGACGAACACGCCCGGCGTGCTCACCGAGGACACCGCCGACATGACCATGGCGCTCATCCTCGCCGTGCCGCGGCGCCTGGCCGAGGGGGCCCAGGTCCTCACCGGCGACAAGGATTGGAGCGGCTGGAGCCCGACCTGGATGCTCGGCCATCGCATCTGGGGCAAGCGGCTGGGCATCGTCGGCATGGGCCGCATCGGCCAGGCGGTGGCGCGCCGCGCGCACGCGTTCGGCTTGAAGATCCACTATCACAATCGCCGCCGCGTCGCGCCGCGCATCGAGGAGGAGCTGCACGCGACCTACTGGGAGAGCCTCGACCAGATGCTCGCCCGCATGGACATCATCTCGGTCAACTGCCCGCACACGCCGGCGACCTATCACCTGCTTTCGGCGCGGCGCCTCAAGCTCGTGCGCCCCGAGGCCTACGTGGTCAACACTGCGCGCGGCGAGGTGATCGACGAAACCGCGCTCGCACGCCTCATCGAAACCGAGGAAATCGCGGGCGCCGGCCTCGACGTGTTCGAGCACGAGCCTGCCGTGAGCCCAAAGCTTCTCAAACTCGCGCGCGCCGGCAAGGTAGTGCTGCTGCCGCATCTCGGATCGGCCACCCTTGAGGGCCGCATCGACATGGGCGAGAAGGTCATCGTCAACATCAAGACCTTCCTGGACGGGCATCGCCCGCCCGACCGCGTGCTGCCGTCGATGCTGTAATTTTCATGAAGCCTGAAAGCCTGCTTCCTCGGCGCGCAGCACGCAGCACAGCGCGGCGGCGCGCCGCCCTGCTGGCGCTGGCCGGCATTCTGGCGCTGCCCGCCGCCGCGCTCGGCGAGGAGCAGGCCGGCCGCGCCCAAGGTGTCGTCGCGCAGAACGGCATGGTGGTGGCGCAGGAGGCTCGCGCTGCGCGCATCGGCGCCGACATTTTGCAAAAGGGCGGCAACGCGGTGGATGCGGCGGTCGCGGTCGGCTTCGCGATGGCGGTCACTTATCCGCGCGCCGGCAACCTCGGCGGCGGCGGTTTCATGGTGATCCATCGCGCCGGCGGCGAGGACGTCGCGATCGACTATCGCGAGACCGCGCCGCAGGGGATCAACGATCACTCGTTCCTCGACGCCAACGGCAACGCCGATCCGAAGAAATCGCGCGACTCCGCGCTTGCGGTCGGGGTGCCGGGCACGGTCGCCGGCCTCGCGCTCGCCGAACGGAAATACGGCTCCGGCCATTTCACGCTCGCCGAGCTGATCGCGCCGGCGATCGCGTTGGCGCGCGACGGCATTGCGGTCGGCGATGACACGGCGGATTCGCTCCCCGGCGATCATCCGCGGCTGGCGCGCTGGCCGGCCTCAACGAAAATCTTCCTCCGCCCGGACGGTGGCCCACTGCAGCCCGGCGATCGTCTGGTGCAGAGCGATCTCGCCAAGGCGCTCGAGGCGGTCGCCCAAGGCGGCCCGGCGGCGTTCTACGAAGGAGCGACCGCCTACCACATCGCCGCCGCCGTCCAGGCCGCCGGCGGCGTCATGACGGTCGACGATCTGAAGGATTATCACGCCACCGAGCGCACGCCGGTGCGCGGCACCTATCGGGGTTACGACATCGTCTCGATGCCGCCGCCGTCCTCGGGCGGCGTCGAGCTCATCGAGATGCTCAACATCCTCGAAGGCTACGATCTTGCGCATGCGGATGCGGCGCAGGCGCTGCATCTCATGATCGAAACCATGAAGCGCGCCTATGCGGACCGCGCCCTGTTCCTCGGCGATCCCGATACGGTGTCGGTTCCGGTCGCGCGCCTCATCGGCAAGGACTATGCGGCGCGCTGGCGCGGCACGATCGATCCGGCGCACGCGACGCCGGGGGCCACCATCCGCCCGGGCGCCCCGCCGCAGCCCGAAGGCCGCAATACGACGCACTTCTCGGTTATCGACCATTCCGGCAACGCCGTATCGAACACCTACACGCTCAATTTCAGCTACGGCCTCGGGCTTGTCGCCGCCGGCACCGGCATCCTGCTCAACAACGAGCTTGACGATTTTGCCGTCAAGCCGGACGCGCCGAACGCCTATGGGCTCATCGGCTTCGAGGCCAACGCGCCCGGCCCCGGCAAGCGGCCGCTGTCGTCGATGACGCCGACCATCGTGTTGAAGGACGGCAAGCCGTTCCTGGTCACCGGCTCGCCAGGAGGCAGCCGCATCATCACCGCGGTGCTGCAGGTCGTGGTCGACGTGATTGATCGCGGCATGGACATCGCGAGCGCCGTCGCGGCACCGCGCGTGCACAATCAGTGGATGCCGGATCGGGTTTTTGCCGAGCAGACCCTTTCGCCCGATCTCGTCGCCGCGCTGCGGGCGCGCGGCAACGAGGTGGTGGTGACGCGGCCGTTCACATCGGTCAATTCCATCCTGGTCACGCCCGGCGGCCTTGTCGGCGCCGCCGACCCGCGCACGCGGGGCGCGCTGGCGGCGGGATATTGAGGCTCGACTGATTTTAGCCGGGCGCGGACGTCGCAGGCTGACGCTCGGCGCGCTTCACGGTCGAAGCCAGCGCGATGATGAAAACCTCGCAGCAGGCGACGGGCACAAGGCCGGCGATGGCGAGGTCGGTCACGTCCCACAGCCAGCCGCCGAACACCGCGACCGCCATGGCGCAGCTGTAGCTGATGGTGAACATCGCGGCCGAGGTGCGATGAACGTCGTCCGGCGCGCTGAAGACCGAGGGCAGCGCGAACGCGAGCACCATCGTTACCGAATTGGCGAAGCCCAGGAGCGCCGCCCAGAAGACGATCCAGCCGTTCTGCATGACCATCATGCCGATCAGGCTGAGAAGGCACAGCGATCCCATCAACACATAGACCCACGGCCGGGTCACCAGCCGTCCGGCATAGACCATCATCAGGAAGGAGGCCGGCAACTGGGCGACGTTGAGCGCGGTGAGCGAGCTGCTGACAAGATCAGGACGGTTCACCGCAATCACATAGTCGGGCAGGAAGGCGTTGGTCACGAAGTAGGTGGTGTTGACGCTGGCGAGGATCAGTCCAAGCCGCCAGATCAGCGGGCGCTTCCAATCCGGCCACCACTTTTGCCGCTCCGTGGGAATGGCGCTTTTGGCGCCGCCGACTCTTGGCGCAAAGACGGCGAACAGCGCCGCGGTCGCCATTACAAGAACCGACCAGACCACGAAGCTCAGCCGCCAGCTGCCGCCGACCAGGGGCAGAACGAACGGGATGGTGAGCGCGACGACGACGATCTCGCTGACCAGGAGGCCGTTCGAGTAGACCGCCGTGGCGAAGCCGATACGCTGGGGGAACCAGGCCCGCACCAGCGGCGGCAGCGCCGGCTGCATGATCGCGACGCCGGCCGCCATGACGATCGTAAAGGCGTCGAGCGCGAGCGCATCCGGGATCGCGGCGCGCGCGACCGATCCAATCGCGTTGAGCACCAGACCCACCAGCAACGCCGGCAGGATGCCGTAACGGGCGATGAGGAGCGCGCCCGGCACCGCCCCGATGGCAAGGAGCATCGGCGGCAGGCTCGACAACACGCCGATGCCGGTTTCCGACATGTGCAGGTCAGCATGCAGCAGCGGAATGACCGGCGGTATGGTCAATATCGAGAGCCGCAGGCACAGGCCGCACAACCAAAGCAGCGAAAGCGCGATCAGGCCCCGCCCGCCCGGAGAGGCCGCAGACTTGTCGGCGATGGGACTGGCGCTCACGACGGCCTTCTGGCTTCGATCGATCGATTAGCGGGCGACCGCGGCGAGCCGGCCAGTGGACGCGGGGGAAGGTTTTTTTGAGCGGCCTGAGAGAGGGGTGACAGACCGTACCGGACACATGGGTAACACTTTTCGCCTTGCGGCGGGAGGTGTCGATGCTGCGGCAGGACGAGCGCCTCCGCGCACGGCGCGCGCAAGATGCGTGGGTTCCTTATCCGACGGTTAAGCAGCAATGGGCGCGTGCCGATACACAGGAAAGCCGTTTTTGATCGCCGCGTAAATCTCGCGCCGCTCAATGCCGAGTGCGTCGGAAAGCTCCGTCAATCGACGATGAGGCAAATTTTCGCGGGGCAGCCGAGTTGACGTGTAGCCGTCACCGCATCATATCAACCACCGGACAGTGCAGAGTTCGCGCGTGACGAGAGTGCCGTTGACACGGACGAGCGGTCATGGCCGAAATTTACGGACTGTATTCGGGACGCAACGGAAAAGTTCGATACGTCGGGCAGACCCTTGGCACGCGCGACGTTCGGTTCAGAGAGCACCAACGGCGTCAAATCGGCCGGATCATCACGGCCGCCCACACTTGGATTCACAGCGAATGGCGAGCGGGATACCCGGTTGAATGCGCCCTGCTTGAAAGGTGCAACAATGAAGCGCGGTTTGAGCTTGAGCGGCAGTGGATCAGCAAGTTCCCCAACCTGTTGAACGAGCGAAAGCTGGGCTACGATTGGCTTCATTGCAAGCCGCCAGTCATCCCGGAAATCAGGAATTACATGTCACGATTTATTTTCAACTGCGACGGCTATCGCGGCGTTCAGTACTGGCGTGACTTGGACAGGTATTCCGTTTTCATCTATACGGGCGCCGATTGGGAATGGCTTGCAGGTGACGGAGCACCAGGCCGGACTGGGGAAATTTGGTTCTCTGATCGAACCCAAGCGTTGAAGGCTAGGGACAGGTACAGGCAAGGACTGCACCGCAATTGGTTGCGCGACACGGAGCAGGAATTGGACCTGCTCAATATTGGATTGCGGTTGCCGGATACGTGCGGCCCGCTAGATTTCGCGCCGAGCATCAATGGAACCGAGTGCAATGCTCCAGTCGAATCCGAATTTGCCGGCATCATCGCCTAGCAGGCACGGCGGCACCGCGCCGCGCTCTTTAAGGGAGAGGGGGTAGAAAATCTACCCGTGCTCTACCCAGACCCGAAAACCCTACTTGGTCTAAGTGCTTGAAAGTGTTTGGAGCGGGCGAAGGGATTCGAACCCTCGACCCCAACCTTGGCAAGGTTGTGCTCTACCCCTGAGCTACACCCGCAATCCGAGACAGGGTAAGGCGGCCATCCCTTGGGGGGATCGCCACCGCAAAGCTATGCCAAAGAGCGCCCGGCTTTGCAACCACCGCGCCGGCGGCCTATGAAACCGCCGATGCCTGCGGCGCCGGACGAGCTTTTCGCCTGCCTGGACGGTCTTGGCATTGGGCACAAGACCGTCAGCCATGCGGCGCTCTTCACCGTCGAGGAATCGCGCGCGCTGCGCGGCAAAATCCCGGGCGGGCATACCAAGAACCTGTTTTTGCGCGACAAGAAGGGGGCGGCGTTCCTGGTGGTGGCGCTGGAGGATGCGGCGATCGAGCTCAAGTCGCTGCATCGGCTCCTCGGCGCGTCCGGCCGCTTCTCGTTCGGCTCGGCCGAGCTGCTGCGCGAGCTCCTCGGCGTCGAGCCCGGCTCGGTGACGCCGTTCGCCGTCATCAACGACAAGGCCTTGCGGGTGACGGTCGTGCTCGACGCCGCCATGATGGCGCACGAGGTCCTGAATTTTCATCCTTTGGTCAATACCGCGACCACCACGGTGTCACGCGAGGGGCTACTCAAGTTCCTCGAAGCGACCGGACACCTGCCGCGGATCGAGCCGGTTTCCGGCGCCACCGCCTGAAACCGCGATTGCATTTGCCCGTTTTCTTACCCATTTAATCGGTTCGCCCGGCTCTCCCTCCCCCTTGCGGTGAGGGATGGGACGGGTATTCCGGCCCGCCGGGGGTCTTTGGGCAAGACAGATGCTGCAAGCTGGTACCGCCGACACCGCCATCGCCGCGGACGCGCTCGTCAAGGACACGACGACGCAAACCTTCGTCAAGGACGTCATCGAGGAATCCAAGCGCCAGCCCGTGCTGGTCGACTTCTGGGCTCCCTGGTGCGGCCCATGCAAGCAGCTTGGGCCGGTGCTGGAGAAAGTGGTTCGCGCCGCCAAGGGCAAGGTGAAGCTCACCAAGATGAACATCGACGAGCATCCGGCCATCCCCGGCCAGATGGGCATTCAGTCGATTCCGGCGGTGATCGCCTTCGTCAACGGCCAGCCGGCCGACGGCTTCATGGGGGCGCTGCCGGAAAGCCAGGTGGTGGCGTTCCTCGAGCGGGTGACCAAGGACCGCATCGGCGGCGAGGCCACGGATCTGCTCAAGGCCGCGGACGCGGCGCTTGCCGAGGGCGACGCGGCCAATGCGGCCAACCTCTATGCGCAGCTCCTCGCCGAGGACAATGCCAACGTGCCGGCGCTGGCCGGACTGGCGCGCTCCTACGTCGAGACCGGCGCGCTCGAACAGGCGCGGCAGACGCTCGCCACGGTGCCGGAGTCGAAGGCCAGCGACGCCGCGGTCGCGGCGGCACGCGCCGCCCTGGAACTGGCCGAGCAGGCCAAGACGCTCGGGCCGATCGAGGAGCTCGAGCAGAAGGTGGCGGCCAATCCGCTCGACCACCAGGCGCGCTTCGACCTCGCGCTCGCGCTCAACGGCAAGGGCCGCCGGCAGGAGGCGCTCGAGAATCTGACCGCCATCATCAAGCGCGACCGCAAATGGAACGACGACGGCGCCCGCAAGCAGCTCGTTCAGTTCTTCGATGCCTGGGGGCCGACCGACGAGGCCACGATCGAGGGCCGCAGGCGGCTCTCCTCGATCCTGTTTGCCTAGCATCGCGGGTCGGTCGTGTTTCGGTGCCGTCGCGGAGCGGAGTGCGACATGCCGATGAATACATGCCGATGAATACATGCTCATGAATACATGCCGATGAATGCGCCCTATCGGGGCCCCGACGCTCTGCCCGACGTGATCCCGGTATTCCCGTTGCCGTGAGCGCTGCTGCTGCCACGCGGGCAGATGCCGCTCAACATTTTCGAGCCGCGCTACCTGGCGATGACCGACGATGCGCTGCGCTCCGGACGTCGCCTGATCGGCATGATCCAGCCCGATCCGGCCCATCCGGGGCCCGACCAGGACAAGCCACAGCTGTTTCATGTGGGCTGCGTCGGGCGCATGACCCAGTTCGCCGAGAGCGGTGACGGCCGCCACCTGATCCAACTCACCGGCGTCGCGCGCTTCCGCATCGAGGCCGAGCTCGCCGTCGCCACGCCATACCGGCAGTGCCGGGTGACCTATCAGCCGTTCATCGACGACTTCACCCCGCGCAAGGGCGAGGACGAGGTCGACCGCAAGACGCTGCTGCGCGCGCTGTCATCGTTTCTCAAGGCCAACAACCTCAAGGCCGATTGGGAAGGCATTGAAAATGCCCCCAACGAGGCGCTGGTGAACGCGCTGGCGATGATGTCGCCCTACGACAGCGCCGAGAAGCAGGCCCTGCTGGAAGCGCCGGACCTCAAGACCCGCGCGGAAATTCTGGTCGCCGTCACCGAGATCGAGCTGGCCAAGGCCAAAACGCCGGGCGAGACGCCGTTGCAGTGAGATGTCCTCTCCGCTTGCGCGGAGGAGAGACAGCCTGCCCCTGCCCTACCCCGCAAGCGGGCGAGGGATTATTGGTACGGTGACCCAAACAAACCGGAGCCCCGCGATGTCCATGCCTCCCGCCGACCGGCCAGCCGACACCGTCGATCCGAAACTGCTCGAGATTCTGGTTTGCCCGCTGACCAAGTGCCCGCTGGAATATGACGCGGAGAAGCAGGAGCTGATCTCGCGCGCCGCCAAGCTCGCCTATCCGATCCGCGACGGCATCCCGATCATGCTGCCCGAGGAAGCGCGTCGGCTCGATTGACACCTGACGCACAGCGTCTCTTCATTGTCGCCCCCGGCTTGACCCGGGTGTCCGCGCTGGCGGCTTGGAAATGCGGGAGGCAGTCGTGATCAAGATCTGGGGCCGGAACACCTCGTCGAATGTGCAGAAGGTGATGTGGGCGGTCGGCGAGATCGGCTTGCCGCACGAGCGCATCGACATCGGCGGTGCGTTCGGCAAGAATCGCGAGGCGGCTTATCTGGCCATGAATCCCAACGGGCTGGTGCCGACGCTCGAGGAGGAGGACGGCTTTCTGCTGTGGGAATCGAACGCGATCGTGCGCTATCTCGCCGCCAAGCATCGCGCTGGCGCACTCGAGCCGGCCGATCTGCGCACGCGGGCCCAGGCCGGCAAGTGGATGGACTGGCAGCTCGCCGTCGCCGCGCCCGCGATCTTCGGCTGCTTTTGGGGCCTGATCCGCACGCCGCCGGAAAAGCGCAACCACGCCGAAATCGAAGAATCGAAAAAGAAGACGACCGCCGCAATGACCATCATGGACGAGCAGCTGGCGAAGACCGCGTATCTTGCGGGCGATGCGTTCTCGTACGGCGATATCCCGGTCGGCATCATGGCCTACCGCTTCCGCCAGCTGGTGCCCGAGCGCCCGCCGCTGAAAAACTTCGAGCGCTGGTACGCAGCGATCGCGTCACGGCAGGCGTTCAAGGATCACGTCGCGGCAGTGCCGCTGAGTTGACGCGCTATTCCGCCGCCGCCCGCGCGGCCTGGGAGTGGGCCGATACGATGTAGTCCATGGCCGCCTGCGCGCCGCCCTTCTTGTGCGGTATGCCGGCGAGCGCCAGCGCCATCTCGGTCATCGCCAGCACGCCCATCAGCCAGCCGTCGTTGATGTCGCCAAGGTGCCCGATGCGGAAATATCTTTTGGCATAGGGACCGAAGCTCGATCCGAAGGAGACGTTGAAGGTCTCGAGCGCAAGGCTGCGGAACGCGTCGGCGTCGTGGCCTTCCGGCAGCAGCACCGCCGTGATGGTCGGCGAATAATATTTCGCATCGCGGCACAGGATTTCGAGCCCCCACGCCCGCACCGCGCGGCGCGTCGCCTCGGCGAGCCGGGCGTGACGGGTGAAAACGTTGTCGAGGCCTTCCTCGTGCAGCATGTCGATCGACACCGCGAGGCCCTGCAGCATCTGCGTCGCCGGCGTGTATGGGAAGAATCCCACCTTGTTCATGGTGAGCATGTCGTCCCACGCCCAGAACGATTTCGTCAGCTTCGATGTCTTTGCTGCCGCCAGCGCCTTTTCGCTCAGCGCGTTGAACGACATGCCGGGCGGCAGCATCAAGCCCTTTTGCGCGCCGCCGACGGTGACGTCGACGCCCCAGTCATCGTGCCGGTAATCCGTCGAGGCGAGCGAGGAAATGGTATCGACCATGAGCAGCGCCGGGTGACCCGCGGCGTTGATCGCCTTGCGGATCGGCTCGATCGGCGACAGGCAGCCGGTCGCGGTCTCGTTGTGCAGCACGCACACCGCCTTGATCTCGTGCGCCTTGTCCTTGCGCAGGTACTCCTCGATCTTTGCGGCGTCGGCGCCGGTGCGCCAATCGCCGGGAATGAATTCAGGCTTGAGCCCGAGCTTCTGGGCCATCACCTTCCAGAGCGTCGCGAACTGGCCGGTTTCGAACATCAGCACGCGGTCGCCGGGAGAGAGAGTGTTGACGAGCGCCGCTTCCCACGCGCCGGTGCCGGTCGCCGTATAGATGATCACCGGGCTGGTGGTCTTGAAAATGGTCTTGATGCCGTCGAGGCAGCGCTTGGCGAGCTTGGCGAATTCCGGACCGCGATGGTCGATGATGGGGGTGTCCATCGCCCGCAGCACGCGATCGGGCAGCGGCGTCGGGCCGGGAATCTGGAGGAAATGACGTCCGGCGACGCGCGAGGCATTCTGCGGCATCTTTCGATACTCCTTCGATAAATCGATTGGTTTCGGCCGCTCTTGTCGCAATGTGCCGGCGGCTTGTGGCGTTGAATAGCGAATGCGACATTCCGGTCAAGCCCGAAGCCTGTCATGCAGCGCCAAAGCGCGGCATTCAGTAACCTTAAGCCGCAAGGTCGAAGCTCAAGCGTCAGCACTGGACCGTCCGCCAGCACGGACGATGACAGTGAAGTGGGATGACGGAGGAATATTTGCCAGTACGCCTGACACCAGGGCTCGAACGGCGGCTCAAGGCCGGAGAGGTCGGCGAGGTGCGGTTCGACGCCTTCAGCCGCGGCCGCTATGCGACCGACGCTTCGCACTACCAGATCATGCCGCTCGGCGTGGTGACGCCGCGCACGATAGAAGAAGCCGAACGGGCGATAGGGATTTGCCGCGCGGAGGGCGTGCCGGTGACGCCGCGCGGCGGCGGAACGTCGCAGGCCGGGCAGACCGTCAACGACACGCTGGTGATCGACTGCTCGCGGCATCTCGACCGCGTCATCGAGGTCGATGCCGCCGGGCGTCGCTGCGTGGTCGAGCCGGGCATCGTGCTCGATGAGCTCAATCGCGCGCTCAAGCCCACCGGGCTGTGGTTTCCGGTCGATATCTCGACTGCTTCGCGCGCCACCATCGGCGGCATGGTGGGCAACAATTCCTGCGGCGCGCGCTCGCTGCGCTGCGGCAACACGCGCGAGAATGTCGTCTCGATCGACGCCGTGCTGGCGGACGGCACGCGCGCGCATTTTGGCCGCATCGGCGACGGCACGGTCGACGTTCCGCAGGCGATGGTGCGCGATCTCCTCGCCATCGCCGCGCGCGAGGCCGGCGAGATCGGGCGGCGCTTCCCCAAAGTCCAGCGCCGCGTCGGCGGCTACAACCTCGACGCGCTCGTTCCGAGCCGCAACGACATCAACCTCGCGCATATCCTGGTCGGCTCCGAAGGCACGCTCGCGTTCTCGACCAGGATCGAGCTCAAGCTGGCGCCGCTGCTTGGCCGCCGCGCCGTCGGCGCATGCCACTTCGGCAGCTTCCAAGAGGCAATGAACGCCGCGCAGCACATCGTCACGCTGGGCCCGATCGCGGTCGAGCTGATCGACCGCACCATGCTGGGACTGGCCCGCGACATCGCCATGTTCCGGCCGACCGTCGATGCCTTCCTGCGCGGCGATCCCGAGGCGATCCTTTTCGTTGAGTTCGCCGAGGACGATTGGGACGAGAATCTGCGCCGGCTGAAGCGGCTCGGCGCGCTCCTCGGCGATCTCGGCATCGCCTTCGGCAACAGCGGCGCCAAGTGGGGCGGCGTGGTCGAGGTGCTCGATCCGAAGCTGCAGTCGGCGATCACCGACGTGCGCACCGCCGGCCTCAACATCATGATGTCGATGAAGGCGGCGGGCAAACCTGTTTCCTTCGTCGAGGATTGCGCCGTGCCGCTCGAGCATCTCGCCGACTACACGGCGCGCCTCACCGAGATTTTCGAGAAGAACGGCACGCGCGGCACCTGGTACGCGCACGCCGCGGTCGGCTGCCTGCACGTGCGCCCGGTGCTCAACCTGCGGCTCGACAAGGACGTGCGCGCGATGCGCGCCATCGCCGAGGAAGCCTTCGCCATGGTGCGCGCCTACAAAGGCTCGCATTCCGGCGAGCATGGCGACGGCATCGTGCGTTCGGAATTCCACGAGGTGATGTTCGGCGCCGAGCTGGTGCACGCCTTCGAGGAGGTCAAGGATCGCTTCGATCCGCGCGGCCTGTTCAATCCCGGCAAGATCGTGCGGGCGCCGAAATTCGACGACCGCTCCAACTTCCGCTACGGCGCGGAATATCATGCCGGCGAAATGACGAGCGCGCTCGATTGGTCGGCCTACCCGGGCGCCGGCGGCGGATTCCAGGGCGCGGTCGAGATGTGCAACAACAACGGCGCCTGCCGCGCGCTCAAGGGCGGCGTCATGTGCCCGAGCTATCGCGTCACGCGCGAGGAGCGCGACGTGACGCGCGGCCGCGCCAACACGCTGCGCCTCGCCATCACCGGCCAACTCGGGCCGGACGCGTTCACCTCCGACGCCATGGCCGAGACGCTGAAACTCTGCGTCTCCTGCAAGGCGTGCCGGCGCGAATGCCCGACCGGCGTCGACATGGCGCGCATGAAGATCGAAGTGTTGCGGGCGCGCAGCGAGAAATTCCGGCTCTCGCTGCACGACCGGCTAGTCGGCTATCTGCCGCGCTATGCGCCTTACGCGGCGCGATTGTCCTGGCTGATGAACCTGCGCGATCGGTTGCCGGGTGCGAGCGCATTATCGCAAGCCGTTGCCGGTTTCAGCGCGCGGCGGCCTTTGCCGAAGTGGCGATCGGATTATTTCAAGGACGAACCGGCTCGCGGCGCGTCCAAAAAAGGCGAACGAGCCGACCGCGAAGTCGTCCTCTTCGCCGACACCTTCAATCGTTACTTCGAGAGGGAAAATATCGACGCGGCGCTGGCTGTGCTGACCGCCGCCGGTTACCGGGTTCGTCTCGCAACCCCCGACGACGGCGGCCGTCCGCTGTGCTGTGGGCGAACCTTCCTCTCAATCGGCAAGACCGACGAGGCGCGCCACGAGGCGGAACGCACGCTTGCGGCGCTGGCGCCATTTGCTGCGGCTGGCGTGCCGGTGATCGGCCTCGAGCCGAGCTGCCTGTTCGGCTTCCGTGATGAAATCCCGGCGCTGGTCAAAAGCGACGCGGCTCGTGCGGTCGCCGCCCACGCGCTGCTGTTCGAGGAGTTTCTGGCGCGCGAGGCGCAGGCCAAAAAGCTCGATCTGGCGCTTGCTCCGACCAGGAAGCGGGCGCTGCTGCACGGCCATTGCCATCAGAAGGCCTTCGATACAATGACAGCCGTCGAGGCGGCGTTGCGGCTGATCCCCGATCTCCAAGTCGAGACCATCGACTCGAGCTGCTGCGGCATGGCCGGCTCGTTCGGCTACCATGCCGACACCATCGAAGTGTCCCGCGCCATGGGCGAACTGTCGTTGTTGCCCGCCGTGCGCAAAGCGCCTGACGACGCCATCATCGTCGCCGACGGCACGTCGTGTCGCCATCAGATCATGGATGGCACCGGACGCCAGGCGGTCCACGTCGCGCGCGCTCTTGCGCACGCGCTCTTGCCATGAGCCTGCAAAAGACCGCACGGCTCGAGCCGGCGGACTGATCACCGCTCCTGCTGCAGCACGCTTTCGTGCCAGCGGCGCAGCGCGAGGTGGTTGATCAACGCGAGCAGATAGAAAATCACGACGCCGGCGACCGCGAGCAGCAGTAGCGCCGCGAACATGCGCGGGATGTTGAGGCGGTAGCCCGACTCGGCGATCCGGTAGGCGAGGCCGGAGCCGGCGCCGGCCGAACCTGCGGCGATCTCTGCGACCACGGCGCCAATGAGCGACAGTCCACCGGCAATGCGCAGGCCGCCCAGCATATAGGGCAGCGCCGACGGCAGCTTCAGGTTCCACAGCACCTGGCCGCGCGAAGCGCCGTAGAGCGAGAACAGGTCGGCAAGATTGCGGTCGACCGAATTGAGGCCGAGCGTGGTGTTTGCCAGCACCGGAAAGAACGCCACGATCCAGGCGCAGGCCAGCACCGCCAGGGGCTGCGGCAGGTAGATCAGAAGGAGCGGCGCGACAGCGACCACGGGCGTCACTTGCAGGATCACCGCGTAGGGGTAGAGCGAATATTCGACGAGGCGCGACTGGTTGAACAGGACCGCAAGTCCCACGCCGCCGATTGCCGCGAGCAAGAAACCCTCGATGGTCGTCGCCAGCGTCACCAGGAGCGATTGGAACAGCAACACCCGGTCGGCCAGGAGCGTTTGCAGAATGAGGCTGGGCGCCGGCAGCTTGTATGGCGGAATGTCTTCGATCCGCACCGCAAGCTCCCAGACGCCGAGACCGAGCGCCAGCACGACGATCGGCAGCGCGATGCGCAGCACGCGCTCGTAGCGCTCGCGTGCGCTCGGGCGCGGCTTCATTCCTCGCCTCCCGCCGCCATGGCGCCGGCAAGCGTCTCCGAGGCGCGGCGGCAGAGCGCGGCGTATTCGGCCGAGGTGCGAAAATCCTGGTCGCGCGGATAGGGCGCGTCGATTTCCAGCTCGGCGAAAACACGGCCCGGGCGCGCCGCCATCACGACGATGCGGCTCGACAGATAAACCGACTCGAATACCGAATGGGTGACGAACACGACCGTGGTGCGCAGCGCCTGCCAGAGCCGCAGCAGATCGTTGTTGAGCCGGAAGCGCGTGATTTCGTCGAGCGCGGCGAACGGCTCGTCCATGAGGAGAAGCGCCGGCTCGGTGACGAGCGCGCGGGCGATCGAGACCCGCATGCGCATGCCGCCCGACAGTTCGCGCGGATAGGCGCGGCTGAACTTCTGCAGGCCGACGCGATCGAGCGCCGCCGCGACGCGCCCGGCCGCCGTGGCGCCGGGTGCGCCCTTGAGCTTGAGCGGCAGCAGCACGTTGTCGAACACCGTGGCCCACGGCATCAGGGTGGGATCCTGGAACACGAAGCCGATGCGGCTGTCGCCTTCCGCCTGCGCCGGCGCGAGCCATGCGACGGCGCCGAGCGTCGGCTCGCTCAGCCCGGCGATGATCCGCAACGCGGTCGATTTCCCGCAGCCCGACGGGCCAAGGAGCGACAGGAATTCGCCGGCGCGCACGTCGAGGTCGAGCCCCGCCAGCGCCGCCGTGCCGCTGGGGAACGTCTTGCCGACGCCGTGTAGGGCGACGAGGGAGGGATGCGATGCCATCGCCGCCGGCATCGCGGCGGCTATGGCTTCGGCCGCAGCTCGAGCCCGACTTTCCTGGCGACGAACTGCAACGTGTAGGACTTGCGGTAATCAAGCCCGGCCTTGGCGACGCCGGCGCGCACCATCTCGTCGAAAAAGCTCTTCATGCGAGCGTCGGTCATGCCACCGATGCCGAGCGTCGCCGCGTCCCCGGAATCGACGATGCCGTATTCCTTCATCTTGGCGACCGAGTAGGCCAGAAGCTCGTCGGTCATCTCCGGGTTCTGCTTCTTGATCAGGGCGTTGGCGGCGGCGTTGTCGTGGTAGATGTAGTTGTACCAGCCGATGATCGAGGCATCGACGAAGCGCTGCACCAGCTCGGGCTTTTTCTCGACCAGGTCGCGCCGCGTCTCGAGCAGCGTCGAATAGGCCGAAAAGCCCTGGTCGGCGAGCAGGAAGATCTTCGGCTTGAATTTCCCCTCCCGCTCGATGGCGAACGGCTCGGACGTCACGTAGCCCTGCATCGCGCTCTTCTTGTCGGCCAGGAAGGGCTGCGGATTGAACGTATAGGGCTTGGCCTGCGCGGCCTTGAAGCCGTAATCGGCGATCAGCCACTGGTAATAGGTCGCCATGCCTTCCTTGGAGATGAACAGCGTCAGGTTCTTCAAATCCTCGAATTTCTGGATGCCTTGATCCGGGTGCGCGATGAGCACCTGCGGGTCCTTCTGGAACAGCGCGGCGACCTCGACGGTCGGCACGTTCTGCTCGACGGCATCGAAGCCCTGCAGCGAGTTGGCGGTCAGGTAGAAGTCGAGCTTGCCGACCGGCACCAGGATGCGATTGTTCACGTTCGGCCCGCCCGGCAAGATGGTGACGTCGAGGCCGTACTTGCGGTAAGTGCCGTCGGCCAGCGCCTGGTAGAAGCCGCCGTGCTCGGCCTCCGCCACCCAGTTGGTGCCGAACGAGACCTTGTCGAGGTTCTGGGCGGACGCCGGCGCGATCGCCGCCGCGGCGCAGGCGGCAAATCCGGCGAGCAGGGTCCGACGTGATTTGGCAAGCGGCATCCGGTTGCTCCTTTTTGTCGGCGACGCGACAATAGGAGAGCGCGGCCCGATTGGCGAGCGAAGCCCGAGAAAACCCCATGAACCTGCCCAAGCGCGACTGGATGGACATGACCTGGCAGGAGATCGCCGGCGCCGCGACCGGGCGCTGGATCGCCGTGCTGCCGCTCGCCGCGGTAGAGCAGCACGGGCCGCACCTGCCGCTCGGCGTCGATACCTACATCGCCGAGGCCTATCTGGCGCGCGTGCGAAAAATCCTGCCCGAGGACCTCCCGGTGAGCTTCCTTCCGGTGCAGCGTGTCGGCGTCTCGGCCGAGCATCTGTCCTATCCGGGCACGCTGACGTTTTCGGCGACGACCGCGATCGCCGCCTGGACCGAGCTCGGCGCGAGCTTGGCGCGTGCGGGGCTGCGCAAGCTCGTCCTCGTCACCAGCCACGGCGGCAATGTTGCCGCCATGGAATTGGTGGCGCGCGACCTGCGCACCCGGCTCGGCATGCTGGCGGTGACGGTCGGCTGGCATCGCTTCGGCTATCCTGACGGCACGTTCGCGGGCGACGAGAAGAAGCACGGCATCCATGGCGGCGACATCGAGACCTCGCTCATGCTGGCCGCCAAACCCGAGGCCGTGCGCATGAAGGAAGCGCCCAACGCCACGCCCGCGACGATCGCGATGGCGCGCGAGTTCAAATGGCTCGGCGCCTATCGGCCAGCCGGCTTTGCCTGGATGACGCAGGACCTCCATCCGTCCGGCGCGGTCGGCGACGCGACGCTGGCGACCGCGGCGAAAGGCGAAGCCGCATTGGCGCATGGCGCACAGGCATTTGTGGAATTGCTGCGCGAGGTCGACCGCTTCGATCTTTCGCGGTTGCGCGAGGGGCCGATCGCGGAGCCGGAGCCGACCTGAAATCCTTCTGGGGTGCGCTTGGTTGCGCGTGCTGGGCGGTGTGACACGCGGAGGTGTGAAATGAAGAGTCAACGCCGGTTCGACTTTCTCTCGCGGATTTCTTCACAAGACAGCCGCGCCGACGAATTGAGGGCCGGGCGCCGCGGCGCCTTTCGGCTCGCCGCGGCCGGGATGCTGTTCGGCGCGAGCGGGCTATTTGGACGCAAAGCCGATGCCGAAGAAGCCGCCGAAGCGCTGCCCGACATTCCCGCTGGCCGCACTCATGTGCTGGAGTCGACCAAGGACACGGTGAGCAGCGGCGTCCTCGATCCGTCACGCGCAGCCGCGCTCACCATCGATTCGGGCGATATCGTCCATTATCCGAACACGTGGACGGTGTGGGGCAACGAGGCGAGATACGGCTTGTCGTTCGAAGAGCGCGAGCCGATCCGCAAGCGCTATCCGAGCGGCCCCTATTCCAACGTCGGTCCGGTCGCAGTGCGCGGCGCGGAGCCCGGCGATGTTCTTGAGATGCGCTGGCTGAAGCTGCAGCCGATCGATTGGGGCTGGAATTCATTCCCTCTCGGCGTCGGCGCGCTGCCGAGCGATTTCGATAAGCCCTACGTGCACTATTTCCGTTTTGACGCCGAACGGCGCAACGCCGCGTTCGTCGATGGCGTGACCATTCCGCTCGCGCCATTTCAAGATATCGCCGCGGTTCAGCCGCCCGGCGACAAGCCGGTGAGTGGAATTCTCGCCGGAGCCTACGGCGGCAATCTGGCGCTTCCCGAAATGGTGGCCGGCACATCGCTGTTGCTGCCGGTACAGCGCAGCGGCGGACTGTTCTGGACCAGCGCGTCGGTGGCCGCCCAGGGCGACGGTGTGGTCGATCAGACCGGCATCGAGACCGCCATGGAGGACATGCGCATCCAGTTTGTGCTGCACAAGAACGTTCCGCTTGACGGGCCGATGGTGGAAACGCCGAGCCACTGGATTGGATTTGGCTTCGCCACCGATACGCTCGACGCCGCTTTGGTCGCCTGCCTGCGCGGCATGATCAAATGGACGAGCCGCGTGGCCAAGCTCGATCCGCGCGACGTTTATCCGCTGTGCAGCATGGCGGCGAGCTTTCGCGTCACGCAATATTCCAACCAGACAGGAAGCGTGTACACATCGGTGCCGCCGCGTGCCGTCCATTGCATGCTGCCCAAGAGCGTATTCTCGCCGGCCCTGCGCGTGGCGATGGCGCAGAGCGCCCGATCGTCATGAGCCGTGATTGGGGAAGGCTCGGCTGGTTTGCGGTGTGACGGCCGCATCGGGCGTTGCGGCGGCAAGGAGAACCGAGTCATGACCGGCATCCATCACGTGACGGCAATTTCCGGTGGCGCCGCGCGCAACCTTGATTTCTATACGCGCGGCCTCGGCCTGCGCTTCGTCAAGCGGACCGTGAACTTCGACGACCCCGGCACCTATCATCTCTACTATGGCGATCGCGTCGGCCATCCCGGCACCATCCTCGCCTTCTTTCCGTGGGAGCACGCTGCGCCCGGACGCGGAGGCGTGGGGCTGACGCAGCAGACGGCGTTTCGCATCCCCGCCGGCTCGATCGGTTACTGGACCCATCGGCTGATCGAGAAGGGCGTTGTGCACGAAGCCCTGGAAAGGCGCTTCGGCGAGCCGGTTTTGCCCTTCAGCGATCCCGACGGCATGAGCCTCGCGCTGGTCGGGGCCGCCGGTGCCAATGCCGAACCGGCATGGGACGGCGGCGACATTCCGGCCGAACATGCGATCCGCGGCTTTCACGGCGTCACGTTGATGCTCGACGACGCCGCGCCGACGGCGGCGGTGTTGCGGGAGGTGATGGGCTTCAGGGACGTCGGCCAGGACGGGCCGCTTGCCCGCTTCCAGGCCAGCGAAGCAATCGGCGGCATCGTCGACATTCGCGAGGCCAGAGGTTTTCTTGCTGGACGGCTCGGCCGCGGCTCGGTCCATCATATCGCGTTCCGCGCCGCCGACGACGCCAGCCAGGCCGCGATGGCAAAGCGCGTTGCGGACCGTGGCCTGCAGCCGACCCCACAGCTTGATCGGCAATACTTCCGCTCCGTCTATTTCCGCGAACCGGGCGGCATCCTGTTCGAGATCGCAACCGACGATCCGGGCTTCGCCGTGGACGAGCCCGTCGAGTCGCTGGGCCGCGACCTCAAGCTGCCGCCCTTCCTCGAAGGCCGGCGCAAGGAGATCGAAGCTGTGCTGCCCGAGTTGCCGAGCGCGGAACGGACGGCCTGATGGCCGAGGCCTTGTCTCATATTCATCGTTTCGAGGAGGGCGCCGAGCCAGACGCGGCACCGCTTCTGCTGCTGCACGGAACCGGCGGCGACGAGAACGATCTTGTGCCGCTCGGCCGCACGGTGGCGCCGCACGCGCCGCTCCTTTCTCCACGCGGCAAGGTTCTGGAAAACGGAATGCCGCGGTTCTTCCGGCGGCTGGCCGAAGGCGTATTCGATGAAGACGATGTGCGCCGCCGCGCCAATGAGCTGGCCGATTTCATCGGCGCGGCGCGCGAGCGCTACGGCATCGCGCCGCCGATCGCCCTCGGCTACTCGAACGGCGCCAATATTGCGGCGGCCGTGATGCTGCTGCGGCCGGAGGCGCTCGCCGGGGCGATCCTGCTGCGGGCGACGGCCCCGCTGTCGCAGACCGCGCCGGTCAACCTGACGGGCAAGCGGGTCTTGATCGTCTCGGGTGCAAGCGACCCGATTATTTCGCCGGAAGGCGCCGCGCGCCTGGCCGCCCTTCTGCAACGCGATGGCACGAACGTCGAGCATCGCACGCTGCCGCTCGGCCATGAATTGTCGCAGGCCGACATTGCGCTGGCACGAACCTGGTTGCAGCCGTAAGCGTGACGATGAACTACGCCGCAAGCTTCACGTATTCGAAGTCGCCGGGCTTGTTGTCGATGCCGACGCGCGGTGGCGCGATCCAGCCTGCGAACTGGCCGGGCTCGACGACGCGCCGCATCAGGCTGCCGATGAAATCGCCATCGTCCTTCGACGGCAGCCATCGGCCCTGGTCGCGGTTCCAGGCCGCCTCGTCGATGATTTTCCCATCGGGCGACACTTTCGTGTCCTTGAATTCGCCGATCTCGCGGTGGAAGCCGACATGCGGCAGTTCAAGTTTGAAGCCGACGCCGGTCCGCTCGATGATCTTGTTCCAGCGGTCGAGGCCGCGCTGGCAGTCGGCGGTGTAGTCGTCGCGCAGCCGCATGTTGATCGCCGTCAGCGCCGGCTCCTCGACGCGCTTGATCGCGCCGTCAACCAGCTTGAGCACCGGATAGCTCGCGCTCTCGAGGCGATGGTCGTCCTCGATCTTGGTTTCCTGAAAGCGACCTTTGAGCCCCGCCGTGAAAGTATTGGCGGCGTTGGTCGAGACCTCCGAGCCGAACAGATCGAGCGACAGCGAGTAATGGAGATTGAGCTTCTTCTGGATCGTCGGCAGGTCGATGACGCCGAGATTGCGCACCTTGTCGACGTCGCCCGGATCCGCGACGCCGGCCTCCCGCATCGCCTCGCAGGTGCGCTGGATGGTGCGCCCGACGCCGGTTTCGCCGACGAACATGTGGTGCGCCTCCTCGGTGAGCATGAAGCGGCAGGTGCGCGACAGCGGGTCGAAACCCGACTGCGCCAGGCTCTCAAGCTGCATCTTGCCGTCGCGATCGGTGAAGAAGGTGAACATGTGGAACGACAGCCAGTCAGGCGTCTCCTCGTTGAAGGCGCCGAGCATGCGCGGCTTGTCGGCGTCGCCGGAGCGGCGCTGCAGCAGCTCCGCTGCCTCCTCGCGGCCGTCGCGGCCGAAATATTTCTGCAGAATGTAGACCATCGCCCAGAGGTGGCGGCCCTCCTCGACGTTGACCTGGAACACGTTGCGCATGTCGTAGAGCGACGGCGCGGTCTTGCCGAGATGGCGCTGCTGCTCGACCGAGGCCGGCTCGGTGTCGCCCTGGATCACGACGAGGCGCCGCAGCATGGCGCGGCATTCGCCCGGCACGTCCTGCCAGACCGGATCGCCGTAATGCGTCCCGAACGGGATCTTGCGGCCCTCCTCCTTCGGCGCCAGCAGGATGCCCCAGCGGTAATCGGGCATCTTGACGTAATCGAACTTGGCCCAGCCCTTCGGATCGACCGACACCGCCGTGCGCAGATAAACGAGCGCCTCCTGGAAACCCTCCGGCCCCATGTCCCGCCACCAGTCGATATAGCCCGGATGCCAGCTCTCCAGCGCCCGCAGCACTTGCCGGTCTTCGGCGAGATTGACGTTGTTCGGGATCTTGGTCGTGTAGTCGACGGTCTCGATGGTCATGGCCCGCGATCTCTCTCTGCTGTCCTCACACTCTTCTGGTATCGAACACCGGCTTTTGCCCGGTGCCGTAGCGCCGCAGCGCGCCGTCTTCGCCGATCGCGTTCGGGCGCTGGAAAATCCAGTTCTGCCACGCCGTCAACCGGGCGAAGATCTTCGATTCCATGGTCTCAGGGCCGGCGAAGCGCAGATTGGCTTCGAGGCCGGTGAGGCCGTCGGGCGAAAAGCTCGCGCGCTCCTCAAGGAACACCCGCACCTCGTCGTCCCAGTCGATGTCGTCGAGCGCGAAGGTGATGAGGCCGAGCTGTTGCGCGCTGTCGGCGTCGAGCATCTTGCCGCGGTCGGCATTCGCGCGGTCAACGTCGCTCGGGCAGGCGAGAAAGCGACAGCCGAGCCGGGTCAGCGCGTTCGACATCGGATAGGCGCCGAAATTGACCTCGGCGAGCGCGAGCGTCGCCGCCGGCCTGTTGTCGCCGTCGCGGCGGCCGATCAGCATGTAGGAGCGGTCGCTGGCGAAGGCGAGCTCCGCAAGCGTGCCGGCAAAGCACGAGCCGGGCTCGATGAGGCAAACCAGCGAGCGCGAGGTGAGATCGACGCGCTTGAGGACGCGTTTCCACAGATGGCGGATTTCGCGCGCCAGCCAATGCTCCTTGTTGGCCTCCAGGAACGCGTCGTAGGCGAGCACCGCCGCCGGATCGCCCGAGGACTTGAAGACGATCGCCGCGACCTCGAGCTCGTTGAGCCGGATATGCAGGATCGCGTCGTCGAGCTCGCGCGCGAGCTGAAGCGGCCAGAAATCGGCGCCCAGCGCCACCATGGCGGCGGCCGAAGCGGGCGGCGGCGCGGCGGGGCCGCGCACCGTCAGCGTGGCGGTGCGCTCCGCGCGCTGGAACTCGACGCCGAGCGAGCCGTACGTAACGCTGTCCGTCGCGAAGCTGCGCGTGAGCGGGGTGAGCGCGATGCCCGGCCCGGCGGCGCCGCGGCTGGACTCTTTGGCAAACTCCTTCGCGCGCGAAAGAACCGTCTCCTCGAATTTGGAGCCGGGCACCACGTCATCGACCAGCCGCCATTCGACGGCGCGCTTGCCTTTGACGCCTTCCTCGGTGGTGCAGAACACGTCGGCGTGGTCGCGCCGCACCTTGCGCTTGTCGGAGACGCGGGTGAGGCCGCCGGTGCCGGGCAGCACCGCAAGCAGCGGCAATTCCGGCAGTGACACCGACGCGGAGCCGTCGTCGACCAGCATGATGTAGTCGGCCGCAAGAGCGAGCTCATAGCCGCCGCCGGCCGCCGTGCCGTTGATGGCGCAGATGGTCTTGAGCCCGGAGTTTTGGCTCAAATCCTCGATGCCGTTGCGCGTCTCGTTGGTGAACTTGCAGAAGTTGACCTTGTGGGCGTGGCTCGCGCCGGCCAGCATCCGGATATTGGCGCCGGCCGAAAACACCCGCGG
>Ga0182024_10002077_pt1 | contig 50304 bp, 37 predicted proteins | sample P32metaG_FD_120480 | JGI IMG/M metagenome (GOLD analysis project Ga0182024, IMG submission 120480) | Permafrost microbial communities from Stordalen Mire, Sweden - P3-2 metaG (Illumina Assembly) | ecosystem: Environmental > Terrestrial > Soil > Wetlands > Permafrost | place: Sweden: Stordalen...
GGTGTAGGCGCCCGCCGACACCGAGCCAAAGACGTCAAAAAAATAATCGGGCACGCGGGCGTGGAGCCCGCTGAAGCCGCCGATATGCGCGAGCCCGAAAGGGATCAGCATGATGGAAAACACCATGATGAGCAGACCTTGGATGATATCCACGATCACCGCCGCGGTCAGCCCCCCCAGGACGCAATAAACCCCCACCACCACGGCGCAGACCAGATAGAACGGCAGCGGCTTCAGCCACGAGACATAGGACATCACCTCGCCTCGGACGACCCCTTCCTTCAGCCGGTCATAGCGGGCCCGATCGGCAACCGCCAGCGGCCTTGCCTGGGCCGCGGTGCCCAGCGCCCGGTAATCGGCATAGTCGGCGAGCATGCGGGTTTCGGCCGGGGTATAATCGGTCGGCTGCTTCATCATAAGCGGGGCGATCGTTTTATAGGTCACCATGTAGCCCCAGCCGATGGTCGCGATGGCGAAGACGATATTGAAGACCGAGTAGAGGGTGGCGATCGATCGGCCGCCGAACCGGTCCTCGAAAAGGTCCGCCATCGTCATCAGCCGGACCCGCCGGAACCAGACATTCATGAACCAATAATACGGCGTCATGAACAGGGTTTGGAGGGAGAGCCAAACCCCGCCCGAACCCGAGGCGTAGACCGCGCTCGTGGTCGTGACCGTATTGTTCAGGTCCGTCATGTTGCCGAAGTTCAGGAAGAACTGCAGGGCCTTCCCCAGCTTGCGGCCCCCCAAATACAGATCGGACTGCTGTTTGACGGTCCGGGCGGTGCGCTTGCCGATGTAAAGCATCGCGCCGAGATAAAGCGCGATCATCAGCAAGTCGGCCCAATGGAGTCCGTAGAACATAATGCGGGGAAGGGAGGGTTTGGGGGGGCCGGCGGCGGTCGGAACGGGTGGCAACCCACCCCCAGCAGATCGAATATTTGGCAAAAGCCAACATGTCGTGTGCGGAGCGCCGCCTTATTTGCCGGAAAGTTCGCGAAGCGCATCCTATTGTTCGCCGGTTCGTCAGTCCCTCTGCTTCCATGAAATTATTTCCTGCGGTCCGCCTCGCCTCAATCTTGCTGAGTCTGGCGCTCGCCGCCGCCGGCCCGGCCCGCGCGGGCGAGGTGTCGCTGCTGCTGAACGGGGTCCCCGCGCAGCCCGGCGACTACCAGCCGGCGGACATCCGCTCGCTCGTCCTCGCCAACGGCCTGGTCGCGATCACGTTTGGCCGGGACGCCAACGGCGATTTCAGCGCGACCTCCGTGCTGAAGAATGGCCAGGAATTGGCCCACAATCTTCACGGGGTGGAGCCGCGCGACGTCGATGCGCATCGCACCTTCTACCTGGATGGCGGCGCCGGCCACAGCCACCTGGTGACCGCCGTGGTGCGGGTGGTCAAAAACACCGCGCAACTCGCCCACTTTGCGGTGATCGACAACCGCCCGCTCCACCTGGAGCACCATTTCGTGATGCTGGCGGACCAGAGCGGCGTGCATCCCTATGTCATCGTCCGGAGCCCGCCCGGCCTGACTACGGGCGAAACCCGCACGATGTACCGCTTCGACATGAACCTCCTCGACTGGGCGTATGCCGGCGAACGCACGGGCCGCCAGCCGAAATACGCGTTGCTGCAGTCGATCTCCGAAATCGGCAACCTGGGTGACGAGACCTGGCGGCTGCCCGACGGCAGCGTGTACCAGAAATACGATTATTGCCTCTACTACGCGGATACGCCGATGTGGGGGCACTACGGCCACGGCTTCGGCGCCTTCTTCATGCCGGTCAGCGTGGAAGCGTACGCCGGCGGCCCGCTCCGCCAGGAGCTCGCCGTCCACCAGGACGCCCTGATCCTAAACTACCTGGGCGGCGGTCATTTTGGCGGCGGCGGCTCGGCGACCGGCCTGCACGGCGAGAAAATTTTCGGGCCGTGGTACCTTTACTTCAACACCGGGTCGAGCCCCGCCGCCATCATCGCCGACGCGCTGCAGGTGGCCGCGCAGGAAAAGGCCAAGTGGCCGTACGCCTGGATGGAGGAGCCCCTCTTTCCGCTGCAGCGCGCAACCGTGAAGGGTAAGATCGCGATCTCCCACGATCGTTCCGCGGCCTTCGCCTACGTGATCCTGGGTCAGCCGAAGAATCCGCCGACCCGCGGTTTCGGCGGGGGGCGGCCGGGAGCGGGCGGCCCCGGTAGTCCCGGGGGAGCGGGCGGCCCGGGCCGGCCCGGCGGATTTGGTGGGCGGGGCGGCCCGGTGGGCGTGCCGGATCGCGCCAGCATTCTTTACAACCAATGGGGCGACTATATCTACTACGCCAAGGCCGACGCGCAGGGCAATTTCACGCTACCGTCCGTCCGGCCTGGCACCTACACCCTTTACGCCTGGCAGACTCAGGGACCGATCACGCAGTCGCTGGCCCAGGACGGCATCGAAGTGAAGGCCGGCGCCGTCGACCTGGGAAGCGTCGCCTGGGATCCGCCTTACCATCCCCACCTGGTTTTCCAAATCGGCGCCGCGGACCGGATGGCGGGCGAATTCAAATTCGGCAGTTCCCCGCGCAGCAACCAATGGGTCAATCAGATCCCGGACCAGCTGACCTTTACGGTGGGGCAAAGCGATCCGGCCAAGGATTGGTACTATGCTCAGCACGCCGGCACCTGGAACATCGATTTCAACCTGGCGGTGGTGCCGGCGGGCAACGCCTATCTGACGATCCCGGTCGCCGGCGGTCCGGGCAATGTGACCGTGCTGGTGAACGGCACCGCGGTCGGCAAAGTGGTCCACGGCGACGACGCCAGCGTGCGGCGCGCGGCCAACCGCAGCGGCGTCTACGCCCGCTTCGAATTCACTTTTCCGGCGGCGACCCTGAAGCCGGGGCCAAACACGGTCAGCCTCCGGATGAACGGCAGCGCCGGCGGCAACAACGGCCTCATGTACGACACCGTGGTGCTCGAGACGGACTGAGCCGGCTACCGCCGGACCTTGGTCGCGGCGTCGGCGGACATGAAATAAGTGCTGCCGACCTGGGGCTTGAGGGCGACCCGGGGATTGCCGAGCAGCCGGATCATCTCGGCGCCGGCCAGCAGGGTCGGACCGTAGCCGTGAGCGGCGTAGGGGCTCGTCGGCCGGAAGTAGTAGTAGGGCAGATCGAGCGCGAAGTTGGTGCCGACGCAGGTTCCGTCGACCTGCCCCAGCGCGTTCACCTTCGCGGCCACGGCGTTCCAACCGACCTGGGCCAGCGAGCCGTAGACGGGGCTGATCCAGCCCTGATTGACCGCGTGCGCGATGCTGAAGACGAACATGGCCGAGCCGGAGGTTTCCAGGTACGAGTCGGGCCGGTCCAGCAGCTGATGCCAGAGCCCGCTGCTCGACTGCAGCGGGGCGACGCCCCGGATCTGCGCCCGCAGGAGCGCGAGCACGTCGCCCCGGCCCGGGTAGTCGGGCGGCAGCACGTCGAGGAGTTCGACCATCGCCATCATGCACCACCCGTTGGCGCGGTCCCAATAGATATCGAGGCTGTCGGGATTGCTGGAAATCCAGCCGTGCCGGTAGATGCCTTTGGCCGGGACGAACAGGCGCGCGGAGATTTGGCGCACTTGGCGCACCGCGTCGTCATAGTAGCGGGTCTCCCCGGTCAGTTTTCCCATTTGGGCCAGCGCCGGCACGCCCATGTACATATCGTCGGCCCAGACGGTCTCCGGCACCGGCCAGTGGCGGGCCAGCGTGCCGTCGGCCAGCCGGAACTGCCCCTGAGTGAGCCAGGCCTCGGCCGTGGCGATGACCGGCAGCAGGTCCGGGCCCACGCCGGCCCGCCGCGCTTTGATGAGCGCGGCGCTCATCGCCCCGATATCGTCGAGGGCGTGCGGGGCGATCAATCCGCGCAACGGATTGCGGAACGCCGCGCGGGATCCGGGCGCGCTCGTCTGCGCCTGGGCGCGGAACAGCGGCAGCGCCTGGGCAAAGAGGCTGAGGCGCTGCGCGACAAAATCACTGAAGCGCGTGTCTCCGGTGGCGGCCGCCGCCGACAGCATGCCGGCATAGGCGACGCCCCACTCATAACTGACTGCCTGAAACGGGTGGGTGCCCGCCGGGCTGGCCGGCGCGGTGGCCGCCGGGACCGCGAAGGCCGCGGCCGGGTGCGGCGCCGAAAAGTCCGTGATTTCCTGGCCGGTCGGCCGGTCAATCAAGCGGCTGGGCGTCGCCGAATCGGCGTACGCGAGCAATCGGCTCAGGGTCGCGGTGATGTCGGCGATCGTGGGCTGGCGCGCGATCGTCGCGTAAGCCGGATCAGTTGGCGGCGGGGCGCCCTGGTAACCTTGGATCGGCGCATCGGGCGACGCCGGCCGATTTTGGGCGTAAATGACCGTCGCGGGGCAAAGCCCGGCGAACAGGAGCAAGGATAGGGGGCGCAGGCGGAAGGGGTGGGGCATAAAGGGTCGCTGGCCTGACGCACCGCCCGCCGCTGCGGACCGGGCCATTTCCGGGCTTTTTCCTGACAGTCAAAATGCCCGGGCGCGGCTTAGTCGACGAAGAGCAGGGTGCCGGCGGCGCAGCCGGCGCCGAGGAAAGTGCCGGCGATCATGTCGCCAATGAAATGATAGTCCGAGCCCCACAGGCCGAGCGCCATCAGCCCGATCAGGCCGCCCCAAATCCAGCGGAGGCGCGGTACCCGCCGCCAGAGGACGGCCATGGGGGCGGTGGTGACCGTCATGTGGCCGGAGGGGAAGGAGAACCAACCCGAACCGCCGTGCAGGATAAAGAAGCCATACGTGTGGGTTCCGATCCAAGACGGCGCGCCGGGCACCCAACTTTCCGGCCAGGTCCGGCCAAAGAACCACTTGAGTTCATCCTTCAGGACGATGGCGCCGACCGTCGCCACGCCGCACGCGATCCAAGTCTTGCCCGCGGGCCCCGGCTGCCAGCCGCGGGCCCGCATCAAGGCCGCCACCACCAGGCTACCGGCGGCCAGCGCGGGGACTGGCTCGATGGCCCAGGTGATCCAATGGAAGAACACGATCCCATGCAGATGGGCATTGGACCAGGTCGACGCCGCCCGGTCGACAAACAGAATGGCGAGAGCGACCAGGATCAGGGCGGCGATGAGCCCGCGAAAAAATGGCCGCAGGCCGGGCGCGGAAGGAGAGGGCAGCACGCAGAGTCGGGTTTTGGGCCTCGGGCCCCCGAGGGCAAGCCGAAAGCCGGTTTGCGGCGGCGGTCGGCCGCTCCGATTTGCGATCGGCGGCCGCCGCCCGGGAACCGGCAGGCTCCCGGAGCACACCGTAACGGAATCCCGATGAACGAAACGAAGAACGACTATCACCAGCAGCTCAGCCATTCCACGAAGCCCTACTGGCAGCGGGCCCATCGGGATTGGAAGCTGTGGGTGGGCGTAATCGCCATGCTCGCGGCGATGTACGTTTACATCACGACCAACAACCTCGCTGGCTGGCACGGCGAGCGGGTGGCGCAGCCGGCCGCCGCTCCGGCGCCGTAAGCGCCAGCGCCTTTTCCCCGCGGGCCCGGCTAGCGCGGGCGATTTTTCCGGCTTTTGCGGTCCTGCGCCGAAATCGTGTAGAGCAGCGTCACGGCGCCGAACCCGGCCGCGACGAAACAGACCATGGCGAGACCGGGATAGCCGAGGAAATGCCAGCGCGTCTCGACTCGCATCATGAGCGCGGCGCCGACGATCAGGGCGGCGAGCAGGAGCGCGGTGGTGATCCGGTTGGCCACCTTTTCGATCCCATCGACGACCATCTTGGCATCAGTCGCCTTCACCTTGACCTCCAGTTCGGCGCCGGCCACCGCATCCATGATCCGGTTCAGCCGCATCGGCAGATTGAACATGAAATCCTTCATCTCAAGGAGCGACCCGACCACGCTCCCTTGCGAGGTCGCCCGCCCTAGGCGCGCCGATGTGATTTCGGCCGCGTTGCGGCGAATCGCCGCGTTCGGATCGAAGGCGGGGTCGAGAATGCGGCCCACCTCGTCCAGCTGCAGCAGGGTTTTGCCCAGCAGCGTGAGCTCGCTGGGAACATACAGGCCGTTGTCCCGGGCGTGCCGGCTGACATCCATCAGGGATTGCCCGACGTGGAGTTCGCGCAGGCCTTGGTTTTGGTGCAGCGCGACCAGTTGGCCGATCTGCCGCCGGAACTCATGGGGATCGAACGCGGTGGTTTTCTCGCTCATTTGGATGACCGCCTCGGCGGCTTGGTCGCCCTGGCCCTCGCTCACGGCGAGCAGGACCTTGAGCAGCTGGTCCTGAATCCCGGGGGTCGTGTGCCCCACCATGCCCAAATCCAGGAGCGCCAGCCGGCCGTCGTCGGTGACGAAAACATTCCCCGGATGGGGGTCGGCGTGAAACAGGCCGTCCACCAGGACCTGCTTGAGATAGGCGTGAAAAAGCTCCTCGGCGAGTGGGGCTCCCTTGATATCGAGCTGGGCCAGGGGGCCCAGGGCGGTGATCTTGCGCCCGGCGACATAGTCCATGGTGAGCACGCTGCGGGTGCAGTAGTCGAGAATCGGCTGGGGAACCTGGATCAGCTTGAATTCCTCCAGATTCTTGCCGACCGCGATCAGGTTCTGCGCCTCGCGCTCATAATTGAGCTCCTGCTGGATCGAGCTGCGGAACTCGGCGAGCACCGATCCGAAGCGATATTTTCGGCCCATCTCTGTGTGTTCGTCGAGGAAGGTGGCGATCTCCGCCAGCACTTCAAAATCATCGGCGATTTGCTTGCGGATCTCCGGCCGCTGCACCTTGACCACCACCTGCCGTCCGTCCCGCAGGGCGGCCTGGTGCACCTGGCCCAGCGAGGCGGCCGCAATTGGCTCCGGGTCGAAACGCGAAAACGCCTTCGAAATTCGGATGCCCAGCTCCGTGAGCACGATCTGTTCGACGTCCGCGTACGGGAAGGGCTTGATCTTATCCTGGAGCCGGGCGAGGGCCTTGAGGTAGGGATCGGGGAGCAGGTCGGGCCGGCCGGCGAGCACTTGGCCCAGCTTGATGTAGGTCGGCCCCATCGCCTCCAGGTCGTCCGCCAGCTGCTCGGGGGTGGCATCGGCTGCGCCGGTGGCCAGTTCCTGGGGGTCGAGCGCATCGTCCACCGCGAGCTGCTTCACCAGATCGGACCGGCCGTACTTCCACAGTAGGCTCGTAATTTGTTTATAACGTTTGAGATGGGTGGCGGATAGTTTCATGGGCGAGGAGCGGGAAGAGGACCAAACGGCAGCGCCGATAGGGCAGCTGCAGTCCAATGGACCGCTAATTTCGCCCTTCCGCCCCTCATTTCTATCGCATGGGGAACTTTTCGCCGCGGCGGGGCGGACCCTTAAAAAAGGGTCCCGACCACCTAAATTTAGGTGGTAATCCGGGTCGTCCGTTGGAGCGCTTTCGATTGAGATTCTGGTCGGAAAAACCGCCTGCTGCTCGGCGGAAGGATTAACTAGGCGCGCAATGCACCTTTACTATGACCATCAAAACATACCCGAGACTCAGTTCCAAAATCGAAGCGCTGCTGGAGGAGATCCAACGGCAAAAGGACTATATTCAGCGCACCGAGCGCGCCTTGTTGCCCAAGAACGGGGCCCGCAAAAACGGCGACTTCCCGTCGTCCGGTCGGGTCCGGTTGCACCGGGAGCAGAAGGCGCTCGTCCTGTCTTAGGCGCCGGCGCGACCGCCCGCGGGCGATTCAGCGGCCGAAGGGCCAGTATTTCGTCCTCGAGGGAGCCGTCCGGAAAAGCCGGTCGGCGACCCAGAAGGAACGTTCGGCGCGTTGCGGCCCCGAATACAGGGGACGGGTTTCGGAACTGCGGAGGGGAGGGAGCGGCCGGGGCAGGGCTTCGGTCGGAAGCGGCGGATCGGACAGCGCGGGTTTCATGGGGGAGTTCTTTGGCGGACTCGTTTTGGGGTTGCTTCGTCTAAGCTCATCGAGCACCGGTAAAAAGCAAAAGCGAACCCCTCAGCACATTTACGTATGAACCCCCGTCTCCTCGTTGGTGGATTATTTGGCGCCTCGGCCGGCCTTGTCCTGCTGAGCGCCGCCGCTGGGCCGGCCGCGGTTACTGCACCCGCGCGGGCCGTGGCCATCGTCGCGCTCGCCAATCCCCGGGGCCTTGCGGCCGACCGGGCGGGCAATCTCTACGTGGGCGACGTTGATGCGGGCTCTGTCCAGAAAATTTCCCCGAGTGGTGCGGTCTCGCTCCTGGGTTCGACGATCAAAGATCCCATCGGCTTGGCGCTCGGCCCCGATGGGGCGCTCTACGTGGCGGATGCCGACGACAATGCCGTGTACCGGCTGGTCGTCGGCGCGCCGCCCGTCGCGCTCGGCTCGGCCGCGGGCGGAGCGACCTTCAGCACGCCGGCCGCGGTGGCGGTGAATGCGGCTGGGGAGGTGTTTGTCGCGAACAACGGCAACAACTGCATTTTGCGGGTCGACCGCGCGGGCGGCGTGAGCGTCTTTGCGGGCAAGGCCGGCTCGGCGGGTAGCGCGGACGGCCCCGGAAGCGCCGCGCGGTTCACGACTCCGCGGGGCCTGGCGATCGATGCCGCGGGCAATGTCTACGTCGCGGACGAGGGCAATTCCAACATTCGGAAAATCACTCCGGCCGGGGTGGTCTCCACACTCGCCGGTCAAGCCGACCAATCCGGCAGCGCGGACGGCCGTGGCGCGGCGGCGCGCTTTGCTGGCCCGCGGGCTTTGGCCGTCGATGCGGCGGGCTCCATTTTCGTCGCGGACACCGACAATCACACGATTCGCAAAATCACGGCGGATGGCGCCGTATCGACTTTGGCCGGCCGGGCGGGCGAGGCGGGCGCCGCGGACGGGGCGGCCGCTGCCGCCCGTTTCAGCGAGCCGCGGGGCATAGCGGTCGACGCGGTCGGCAACGTTTATGTGGCCGACACAGGCAACGGGGCGATCCGGCAAATCACCCCCGCGGGCGAGGTTTTCACCCTCACCGCCGCGGGGAAGCCGTAGCGCTCCGTTACGCGCGATCCGGTCCCCGATAGCCCTGCCACACCCACTCGAGCGCTTCGGGCAGCGTCTGCGCTTTCACGTTGCGGTCGGTATGCCCGGCGTGGAGCGCGAACACGTATTGGTAGTGGTAGCCCTTGGCCTGGAGAACGATCGCCATGCGGTTATTGGCGGCCACCCAGTCGTGCATCCCGTCGCGCAGGGTGTTGGGATTGTAATTGTCCCGATCGCCCACCTCCAGCCACAGCCGGATCGGCTTCCGTTCGCTTTCGGGGATGAGATGCTCGTGATAGTCCCACGCTCCGTGCGGGGTGGCCGGGTCGCGGGGCGACGCCTGATTCACATAGGTTCCCGAGTAGGTGACCACGCGGTGATAGAGCTCCGGGTGGTACCAGGCCATCGTGAAGGCCGCCACCCCGCCCGAACTGCCGCCCATCGCCGCCCGCCCGTCCGGATCGCGGGTGAGCGTGACCCCATAGTTCGATTCCACGCGGGGCAGCACTTCCTGCTCCACGAATTCGGCGTAGCGGCCGGACATCGTGTCGTACTCCAAACCGCGTTCGCTGCCCTGGGCATCACCGCCCCCGTTTTGAATCATCACGGCCACGAGCGGGGGCACGCGGTGCCGGGCGATCAGGTTGTCCAGCACGACCGGCAGACTGGGATCCGGGCCGTCCTGGGTTACCAGGAGGGGGGCGGGGGCGCCGGGCACGTACTGGGCAGGCACGTAGACGGTCACCGTCCGGGTGTAGGCCCGGGGATAGATCGCCACCTGCGTCAGATCGGGCGGCATATAATCCGGCCGGCCGCCGGGGGGCACCTTGGTGATGCCGGGATAAAAGCGGCTGTCCGCCGAACGCATCGTGAATTGGCGGACCCGCCCTTTTGGTACCCCTTCGGCCGCCGTCATTTCCGGCGCCCGGACGTAGACGGGCCCGATCAGAAAATTCCCGCCGGCGCCCACCGGGGGATTCAGGCCGGGCTCGGCCCCAACCGGCGTGAGCGGCGGAGTGCCGGGCGCGTCGGGTGAGCGGGTCGGTGCCGGGGGCGGCGGCGCCGGTTGCGCGGAGCTCTCCGGGGCGGCGCAAACCAGCGCGATTCCGGTTAAGCAGCCGGTGAATAGGGCGATTTTAAGGGGCGATGTCGTCGTTTTCATGCGGGGTCGAAGCGAGATCTCGTGCGGCAAAGATTGCCGAAAGGCGAAGCAGGCGTAGCATTGCCCCCATCGCCCGCCCAGCACGAGCGCCGTTTTTGCGGGGGAATTTTTTCTCCCGCCCCCCGCCCGGTCCCGCGATTCGCTGGCGACACCCTTTGCCCCGATGATCACCGCCGTCGACATCCGCACGGTCTACGTGTTCGGCGCGCTCCTCGGCCTGCTGCTGATCGGGCTGATGAGCTTCGTCTACCTCAAGCTCGCGACGTACGCGGGCTTTCGCTGGTGGCTGGCGTCGATCGGGTGCTACGCGGGCGGGCTGGCGATTTACTGGATCAACAATTACCACAGCAATCGGTTCATCATCGGCCTGGGCAATTATTTCTTCCTCAGCAACACGGTACTCGCCCTGGTGGGGACGAGCCGGTTTGTGGGTCGGCCGGTGAACCGCTGGTTGATCGGGATTCCCGTCGTCTTTGGTGTCGTCACGACCGCTTATTTTACCTGGGGCGTGGACGCCCGGGTGCTCCGCATCTGCTGTTCGTCCGGCGCGCTCGTCTTCATCGCCGCGGTGCACCTGCGGCTGATCCGGTCGGCGCGGTTCGAATCCTCGATCGGGCGCGCGGCCAGCTGTCTGATTTTCTTCGCGGCGATCTTCATCGGCTGGATGGTCACGCGGATGGTCTTCATCGTCGGCTTTGAGGCGTCCAGTTCGGAGGGCCTGAACAACTTGTTCCAGGCGGTCACCTACGCCGTGGTCTGCTCGTGCAATGTGGGTTTTGTGTTTTCTTTCCTTGGGCTCACCTTTGCCCGCACCGAGGAGCGCCTGCTGCAGCTGGTGCAGAATCACTCCGAGCTGAAGCGCTCAATCGACGCGGGCGCGATTGTCGCGGTGACCGACCGGGCCGGCGCGATCCTCGAGGTGAACGAGCGGTTCTGCGCGATCTCCAAATTCTCCCGCGCGGAGCTGGTCGGACGCAACCACCGGGTGCTCAATTCCGGCACCCATTCCCCCGCTTTCTTCGCGCAGCTCTGGGCCCGGATTTTGGCCGGGGAGGCCTGGCAGGGCGAAATCTGCAACCGGGCCAAGGACGGGGCGCTCTACTGGGTCTCCGCCACCATCGTGCCCATCCGGGCGCTGGACGGCCAAGTGGAGCGGTTTATCGCGATCACCGCCGACATCACCGCCCGCAAGCAGGCGGAGACCGCGCTGCGGGACAGCGAGGCGCGCTATCGCCTCCTGGTGGAGGCCTCCCCCGAGTCGTTCATCGTGCACCGCGACGGGATCGTCATCTACGCCAATCCGGCGGCGGTGCGGATGTTCGGGGCGGCCTCGGACCAGGATCTGATTGGCCAACCGATGCTGGACCTGATCCACCCGGATTTTCATGAGCTAGTGCGCCAGCGCCGCAAGAACGTGGCGGAGCTGGGGAGCGGCGGCCCCCCGGCCGAGATGCGCTATGTGCGGCTGGACGGCACGGTCTTCGAGGTGGAGTCCCAGAGCCGGGCGGTCATGTTCGACGGCGTGCGCGTGACCCAGGTCGCCGCCCACGATATTTCCGAGCGCAAGCGGTCGGCGGCGGCGCGCCAGGAATTTGACCGCAAGCTGCAGGAAACCCAGAAACTGGAAAGCCTGGGCGTGCTCGCCGGCGGCATCGCCCACGATTTCAACAACATCCTGGCGGCCATCCTGGGCAATGCGAGTCTGGCGAGCCTGGACCTGCCGCCCGGCTCCCCGGTGGAGGACAACCTCAAGGCCATCACCGAGGGCTCCCAGCGCGCGGCCGACCTCTGCAAGCAGATGCTCGCCTATTCGGGCAAGGGCAACTTCGTGGTCCGCAATTTCAACCTGAACCGTCTGGTCGAGGAGACCGCGCACCTGCTCAAAATCTCCATCAGCAAGAACGCGGTGCTGCGGTTCAATCTCCAGGCGGACCTGCCGGCGATCTTGGCCGACGCCACGCAGATCCGGCAGGTGATCATGAACCTGGTGATCAACGCCTCCGAGGCGATCGGGACGGGCAGCGGCGTGATCAGCCTGACCACTGGCGTGGTCGCGGTGAACGGCGTCTACCTGAGCGGCAGCGGCGCCATCGTCGCCCAGGAAATGCCCGACGGCGACTATGTCTTCCTGGAGGTGGCCGACTCCGGCTGCGGCATGAGCCCGGAAACGCAGGCGCGGATCTTCGATCCCTTTTACACCACCAAGTTCGCCGGCCGGGGCCTCGGGCTGGCCGCCGTCCTGGGCATTGTCCGCGGGCACAAGGGGGCGCTCAAGCTCTCCTCGGCCCCGGGCCAGGGCACCACTTTCAAGCTCCTCCTGCCCTGCGTCGCCGGGGTGGCGGAGTCGGCCGCCGCGGCGCCCGCGCCCAAACCCGCCTGGCGGGGCCGCGGCTGCGTGCTGGTGGTCGATGATGAGGACGCCGTGCGCCGCATGGGCGAAGCCATGCTGCAGAAGCTGGGCTTTGCCGTGGTGCTCGCCGGCGACGGGGCGACGGCGCTGGAGATCTTCCGCGGGGAGCCGGACCGCTTCGCGCTCGTCCTCATGGATCTGACCATGCCGCGCTTGAACGGGCGGGAGGCGTTCGCGGAGCTGCGCCGGATCCGGCCGGAAATCCCCGTCGTCCTGATGAGCGGTTTCAACGAACAGGAAGCGCACCTGCCGTCGGGCGAAAAAGGCCGGACCAGTTTCGTGCAGAAGCCTTTCCTGCACGACGAGCTGAGCCGGGTCGTGCAAGGCGTGCTGGCGGCCGGTCCGCCGGCCGCCTGAGCGCTCTCACGGGCCCAGCAGATTCCAATCCTCGGCGTCGTTCCAGCCGGTGAAGGCGGCATCCACCGGTTCGGTCGCCTCCACGAAGCGCAGGCCGCTGCGAAAGCGCCAGAGCCAGCAGGCCCCATCGCGGCGGTCATGGACAAGCAGAAAGTCCGGGTCGCCTTCGTCCGCCGAGATGCTGAAGGCGCTCTGGGTGATCTCGCCGATCACCGCGTGCAGGAGCATGGCGCAGGAATTGGTTTCCAGGGCGACGGTCCACGGGCCGCAGACCCCCACGGGGCGACCCTGGCGAAAATAGTACCTGAAAAAGCGGGGAGGCTGGAAGCGTCCCGAAGCCCGCAGCCGGCGCAACTCGGCCTCCACGGCCGAGACGATGCCGACCCGCCACGGATAATCGTAGGGGAGGCGGAAGCCGGGAAGCGGTGCGAGGAGATTCTCTTTCATGACATCCGATGCGGATTGCTAAGCATAATAACGGCCAACTGCGGAAGATTTTGAGGACCATCGGTCCGCGGCGAGGAGCGCCGGCCGGTGATCCACGCAACCGACTCGCCGCAAACGGCTAGCGGTTTTCGTGCCGCCGAAAGTCACGCCGGCCGCTATGACGACTGGCACGGGCGGCGCGCATGGTCGATCGGGTATCGTGCATCCGTGGAATTGATCTCTCGGGCAATTTGCCGTACGCCTCGCGGATGGACGCTCTGACCGGCCGCCCACCCCTGGCCCCGACCTGGTCCGAACCCCCGCGCGGTGGCGTCGCCTGGACCGTTCCCGCCCTCGCGGTGGCGGCGACGTTGGTCAGCATCGGCCTGTCCTGGGATATCTCGTGGCACACCACGATCGGCCGGGATTCGTTTTGGACCCCGGCGCACATTGCGATCTACCTGGGCGGGGCGAGCGGCGGACTGATCGCGGGCTGGCTGGCGCTCCGCACCACCTATCTGGCGGGCGCGGCCGAGCGCGCCGCCGCCGTCGGCTTGTGGGGCGGCTACGCCCCGTTTGGCGCCTGGATCGCGATCTGGGGCGCCGTGGCGATGATCACCTCGGCCCCGTTCGACAACTGGTGGCACAACGCCTACGGACTCGATGTGAAGATCCTTAGCCCGCCGCATGTCCTGCTGTTTTTCGGCGTGATCGGTCTGCGGCTCGGCACTTGGATGCTGTTGCTGCGCGAGCAGAATCGCCGGGGCGGCGCCAGCCCGGCCGCCGCGTGGCTGTTCTGCTGGATCGGGGGCCTGATCATGGGCGGAACCATCGGGGTCTTCCTCGAGCAGATCTGGCCCAATCGCCAGCACTCGTCGGGCTACTTCCGGTTGACGGCGATTTTGCTGCCGTTCTTCGTCTCCCTGATCGGCCGCGCCTCGAAGCTGCGCTGGGGCGCGACGATCGCGGTCGGCGGAAACATGCTCTTCATCTGTTCGCTCATTTGGATCCTGCCGCTGTTTCCGGCGACCCCGCGGTTGGGGCCGATCTACAATCCGGTGACCCACATGGTGCCCCCGCCGTTTCCGCAATGGGAGATCATCCTGGCGGTGGTCTTCGATCTGGTCCGGCGGCGCTGGCCGATCGGGCCCGGTTGGCGCCGGGAGCTGGCCTTTGCGGCCGTGGTCGGCGTCCTGTTCGTGGCGGTTTTCCTGCCCGCGCAGTGGGAGTTCGCCAAGTTCTACCTTTCGCCCGCGGCGAACAACTGGTTTTTTGCCGGCGGCCGAATCTGGGGTTACGGGATTGCGCCCAATCCCGGGCAGACCGAGTTCGGTCCGGATCAGGCGGGATGGCAGCTGGGGTCGATTCTCCCAACTTTCGGCGCGGCGATCGCCGCTTCGTTTCTCGGGCTGCGCCTGGGCCAGTGGATGACCCGGGTGCAACGATGACCTGGCGCCGGCTTTTCCGGCTGGCGTTCGCCGCCGCCCTGATCGGTAGCCGCGCCTCGGCCCATATCGGCAGTCCGGCGGTCGTGTTCGACGGGGCCGCCGGACCTTATGCGGTGCGCGTGATCATTTTGCCTCCGCCGGTGATTCCCGGTCGGGCCGAGATCAACGTCCGGCTGCTCGGGGATGAAAATGAGCCGGTCAAGGTCACCGTCCTGCCGGTCAACTGGCGGGCGGGCCTGAAGGGGGCTCCGCCCCCGGACGCGGCGACGCCCGTGCCGGGCGAGCCCGCGCTGCGTCACGGCGAACTCTGGCTGATGGGGCCGGGATCTTATAGTGTGCACGTGACGGTCGAGGGGGCCCGGGGCCGGGGGACCGCGATCGTGCCGGTCGTCGCGCAGGCGACGCAGCGATTGGACATGCCGGCCGCCTTAGGAGTTTTGCTGGCGATCCTCGGCCTCCTGCTTTTTTTCGCCGCGGTCACGCTGATGGGCTTGGGCACCCAAGAAAGCATCCTGCCGCCAGGAGCCCCATTCGCTGCGGCCCAGCGCCGGCGCGGCTACCTGACGATGGCGATCGCCGCCATTCTCCTGGGCGCCGGCATTTACGGCGGAAAACGCTGGTGGGATGCGGTCGACCGGAACTACCGCAGCAACGAAATCTATCGGCCCAATCCGCTGGCGGCGACCGTCCGGCAGGCTGGCGACACCCGCGTGCTGCACTTGGAAGTCGGCCGGGGCGGGAATTTTTTCCGGGGCCGGCTCCTGCTGATTCCCGATCACGGGAAACTGATGCATCTATTCATGATCCGCGAGCCGCAGCTCGATGCGATGGCCCATCTGCATCCGGTTCGCTCCGGCCCCCGGGCCTTCGAGGTCGCGGTGCCGCCGCTCCCCGACGGGCATTATCGCCTCTATGCCGACATCACTTACGAGACCGGGTACGCCGCGACGCTGACGACGGCGGTGGACCTGAACGCGGCGGCCGGCTTTCCGACGGCCACGGCCGCGCCGACGCGCGATCCGGATGACGCCTGGTCGGTCGCCGAACCGGCTGCTTCGCCGGCCGCGGGTCCGCGCCTTGTGCTCGCCGGTCGTCCGGTGCTCCGCGCTGGCGAGGATGTCAGCCTCGGCTTCGCGGTCCAGGACGAGGCTGGCGGCCCGGTCGATCTCGAGCCGTACATGGGCATGCTCGGCCATGCGGCGATCCGGCGGTCCGACGGCACGGTGTTCGCGCACGTGCATCCTGTCGGGACGATTTCCATGGCGGCGCAGGACTACTTTGCCGCCCAGGCGGCCGGCGGCCAAGCGCCGATGGATCACCGCATGCATCTGCATCATGGCGGCACCGGCAATGCGGTTTCCTTTCCGTACCTCTTTCCGCAGCCCGGCGAGTATCGGATGTGGGTGCAGACCAAAGTGGCCGGCAAGGTGATCACGGGCGTGTTTGACTTCACCGTGGCGCCCGGAAATTGACGGCTGGAGCACACTTGCCGCTCCGACTGCGGCGGGCTCGCGGAAACGGCGGCCCCGGTAAAGTCAGCCTCCCTCGCCAACGGGCACGGCGGCATGGTCGTCGGCGCGGCATCGCGGAAGGCCGGCGTTCAGCTGGCTCCCGCGCGGCGAGACTTGGCCGACGCGTGGATGAAGCCCGCCGCCAATATCGCGGCGCCCAGCAACAGCCCGACCGAGGCAAAGGAGGCGGCCCGCAGGCCAGTCACGATTCGTTCCGGCGCACCATTCGCCAGGGCCCCGAAGATGGCGACCCCCACCGCGCCGCCCGCCTGGCGGGCCGTATTCAGCACCGCGGTCGCCGTGCCCGCCCGGCTCCCGTGGACGGCGGCGAGAATCGCGGTGGTCATCGCCGGGACCGCGAGGCCCATGCCGCCGGGAATGAGCACGAACGCCGGGAGCATGGCAAGGAAGGAGCTCTCCGGCCCAAGCCGGGAAAGCAGCGCAAATCCCGCCGTGCCGATCAGCGCGCCGGTAATCATCGTGACGCGGGTGCCGCGCCGCGCGGCAAGGCGAGCGCTCAGCAGGTTGGAGACGATGAAGGTGGCCGTGAGCGGGAGGTAGGCGAGCCCGGTCTGGATCGCGGAGTAGCCATGCGCCTGCTGCAAATAGAGACTGAGCACGAACAGCACCCCATAGTAAGTCAGGTTGACCATGATGCCGAAAACGGTCGCGGCGCTGAAGTTCGGCAGCCGGAAAAAACCCAGCGGCAGCATCGGCGCGGCGGCCCGCCGCTCCGCCGCAACGAAGGCGGCCGTGCCGACCAGGGCGACGCCGAAGCCGCTGAGCACAAGCGGGTGCCCGAGACCGAGTGGCCGCAGCTCGATCACCGCTCCGGTAAGACCGGTCAGCACCAGGATCGCGAGAATCTGCCCGAGAGGGTCTAGCGCGTGGTCCGCATGCCGCTGGTCCTTCTCCGGGACCGCCCGGCGGGTGAGATACAGGCCGAGCGCGCAGAGCGGAAGATTGACGTAAAAAATGCTGCGCCAGCCGAACAGCCCCAGCAGCACGGCCCCCACCAGGGGGCCGCACGCGATCGCCGCCGCGCTGGCCGCCGTCCAAATCCCGATGGCGTGGGCCCGCAGCGCCGGATTGTGGGCGGTGGCGTGATTGAGGAGCGCCAGCGAGTTGGGCACCAGGAGCGCCGCGCCAATTCCCTGCGCGGCGCGGGCGGAGATCAACAGCGCCCCAGAGCCGGCCACCCCGCACGCCAGGGAAGAGAGGGCGAACAGGAAAAACCCCGTCAGATAGGCGCGCTTCGAGCCCAGACGATCGCCGATGACACCGGCTGAAAGCAGAAACACCGCGAAGGCCAACGTATAGGCATCGACGACCCATTGCAGGCCATCCGTGCCCATGGCCAAATCGGCGCCGAGGCGCGGCAGCGCGACGTTCACGATGGTGACGTCGAGTTGCACCACCACAAAGCCGAAGCTCGTGGCGGCAACCAACCAGCGCAGCGCGGGCGGAAGGGAAGGGACCGACATGGAGTGCGAGAGGGGTTCAAAACCGCCGGCTGGCGCGGGACATCGCGGTTAGGCGGACTGATTCAAGTCGATGCGAATGGTCATTTTCCAGAGATCGTCGCCTGCGGGGATCGCGGTGCGCACGCCCTCGAACTGCTTGGCCGGATCGGAAGCCAGCGACACCGCCACGGTGGGTTTGGAGCTATGGGTCAGGCTCCCGACCGGGGGAAAGGTGAAAGCCTGCGCGGTCCAAGGGTAGTTTTCGGTGATCGACCATTGGCCGTTCGCATCGGTCACGACCTCCAGCCGGTGTTCCTCGATCCAGACAATCAGCCGCTCGCCGGCCGCCGGCTGGTGTCCGCGGACGACCGTGACGGTGATGTCGGCGGTGGCAAAGCGCGTCGCATCGCTCGCGCATCCCAGGCAAAGCAGGACCGCCAGTGCGGGGACCAGATATCGCAGCGGGCGCGGCATCCGGGCAACTTGGCCGAAGTTCAGGAGGCCCTAAAGCAGTTTCTCGTGTGTCCGGCCGCCTCGCGGATAATCACGTGGGCATGGGCTGGTTTAAACCCGCGGCCGGCAGCCTCGGCCCAATAAGTGACCTGGCTGCTGCCGGACGTCCGCTTTTGGCTGGCTTGGTCCGGAACCCGCTGCCACCCATGAGAGGTCCATGTCAGATTCCGCTTCCAGTTCGGGGGATCGAATTTTGCCGGGCGCGGTTTTCCTCAGTTATGCCCGGGAAGACGCGGCGGCGGCACTGCGGATCGCAGATGCCCTGCGTGCCTTTGGCGTCGAAATCTGGTTCGACCAGAACGAACTGCGCGGGGGCGATGCCTGGGATGCGAGCATCCGCCAGCAAATCCGGGGCTGCGCGCTCTTTGTCGCCGTGATTTCGGCCCACACCCAGCGCCGGCGCGAAGGCTATTTTCGCCGGGAATGGAACCTGGCCGTCGAACGCACTCAGGACATGGCCCACAATGCGCCGTTTGTGCTGCCGGTCGTGATCGACGACACGTCCGAGGCCGAAGCCTCGATTCCCGATGCGTTCCGGCGCGTGCAATGGACGCGATTGGCGCATGGCGTCCCCTCCACCGGGTTTGTCGAGCGGGTCACGCGCCTTTTGGCGCCGCCTGGGCTCGCGGCGGTGCGGCGATCCGTCGGCGGCCGGACGGACGCGATCCGGCCGCCGGTTTCAAAATCAGGGCGGCGCGCGATCCTGATCGGCGCCGCCGCGGTGGTGATCGCCGGTCTCGCCTGGTGGAAATTCGGACCCCACGTCGACGTGGCCTCGGGTGACTCCGGACCGCCGGTGATCGTCATGATGGACTCGCCCTATCCCAACCGGGTCTACGATCCGGCCACGCTTAAGATCGGGGGCACCAATGCGGACGATATCACCGACCTGTTGCGCGATTTGCCGGTCAAACTCGTGAAAGAGTCGACCAGTAGCCAATGGCGGCGCGAGGCCCAAGTCATCGGCGAGAATCCCGCGCTGATCGTCATGCACCGTTCGTGTTTTTTCACTTATCCGGACAGCATGGTCAACGACATCTATCCGCTCGTCGACAACAAGCTCGTGGCTTTTATGGGCTATGTCGCGACCCTCAATCCGCGTACGCGCTTCATTATCTATTCGCGGCACTCCTGGGAGGATGCGTCGCTCGCGGCCAAATGGCGCCAGGATGCAGTCGAGCGATTCCCGGTCTTGGCGGGCAAAATCGAAACCTATCGGATTCCCCTCGATCGGGCGACTTACCGCAATCCGATTACGGGCCAAGAATTGCGTGACCTGGTCTTGAAGTCACTGGGGATGGCCGAGCCATCGCCCATGCACTGACGGCCTTTAGGATCAGCGCAAACGAGCGCACACCGCATGGCGCGGGCAGGTGGCTAAGTGGTCATTCACCATCCCAGTGGCTTGCATGAAGGCGTAACAGATCGTCGACCCGACAAACTTAAATCCGCGCCGCTGCAGGTCTCGGCTCAGCGCATCCGATAGCGGCGTGCGTCCGGGCAGACCGCGCAACGAGCGGCGCCGATTGATTTTGGGCCGATCACCGACGAAGGACCAGAGGTAGCGGTTAAAACTCCCCTCCGCGCGCTGCACCGCCAGGAAGGCCCGGGCATTGGCGATAGTCGCCGCGATCTTCAGGCGATTGCGCACGATGCCAGGATCCGCCAGGAGTCGGCGAATCTTCCGGGCATCATAGGTCGCGATCTGCTTCGGATCAAAGCGGTCAAAAGCCCGGCGATAGCCTTCGCGTTTACGCAGGACAATGGACCAGCTGAGGCCAGCCTGCGCGCCTTCCAGGATGAGCATCTCAAACAACGCGCGGTCATCATGTTGAGGAACGCCCCATTCGGTGTCATGGTAGGCGAGATCGAGGGGCGTTTTCGGCCAAGGGCAGGGTCGGGCAGAGGAGGAGGCCATGAGAAATTGAGGCGACGACAACTTTTATTCATCGAATCGATGGTTGGCCGGATGCGCAATCCGCGGAATTGAATTGCCCGGTCGGCCCGCGGCGGAATGCAAAGCCGCGGGCTAAACTGTTATCCCTATCCGAAGAGCGAGCCTGCGCCGGGGAGATGCCCTTGCGTCCCCCGCGGGCGTGAGCCAGCATCGTGTCATCGACCAGCAACCGTCAGTACCGCCCGGTGATATTACCGTCATCCTCGAACGTGTCGGACTCGGCCAGGAATCGTCGGCCGATCGGCTCCTGCCCCTCGTTTACGGCGAACTGCGGAAAATCGCGGGGGCGAAGATGGCACGGGAAGCGCCGGGACAAACCCTGCAACCGACCGCCCTCGTCCACGAAGCGTGGCTGCGCCTCGGCGGCGACGCGCAGCCCGCGTGGCAGAACCGCGCCCACTATTTTTCCGCCGCCGCCGAGGCGATGCGCCGGATACTGATCGAGAATGCGCGGCGGCGCCGCGCCATTCGCCACGGGGGCGGCCTCGAAAAAGTCAGTTCGGACGCGGCGGCCTTGGCCATCGCCGCGCCCGCGGCCGACGAAGAATTGCTGCGCCTGCACGAGGCGCTGGATGCCCTGGCGGCCCACGACCCGCGCAAAGCCGAGCTCGTCAAGATGAACTACTTTATCGGGCTGACACTCGAGGAATCCGCCCAGGTCCTGGGCATTTCCACCCGCACGGCGGAGCGGGACTGGGCCTATGCCCGGGCGTGGCTGTTCAACGAAATCGAGCGCCTAAAGGGGTAGGGGATTGACGTCGGGCCCCTGACCGGGCGCGATTGGCTCGCCCGCCAAAAAAAAAATTGGCGGGGCATGTCGGGTTTGGGACCGGAATTGTGCTCGCACCGGTGAACCCGCTTTTTGGCCGCTGACGATTCGGCGTACCCAACCCGGGGTGGGGCTCGTCTTGCCTGCCCGAACCCCTTGCTTCGGATCGCCCGCTTGGTCCTGCCCGATGGCAAATTGATCGTCTCTCGCCCCCATGAATAAACTGACCCTCCTCCTGCCATTGGCCGCGGCCCTCGCCCTCGCCGCCAGGGCGCAGGAGCTTCCCCGGTCCTGGATCGACCCCGATACCGGGCACCGCGTCGTCCAGCTCTCGACCGAACCCAATTCCAACAGCCTGTATTTCACCCAATACGCCTACACCAACGGCGGCACCCGGCTCATCATGACGACCCGCCACGGGGTCGACCTGGTGACGGTGAGCACCGGTGCGATCGAGCATGTTCTGGAAAGCAATTCCGGCCGGGTCTTCCAGGCCGGACGGAAGACCGGGAAGATCTTCCTAATGCAGGACGGCTACGTCTGCTCCCTTGACCCCGACACCAAGGTGCTGACCCAGCTGGCCAAGCTCCCCGAGGGCGGCTCGGTCGTCACGGTGAATGCCGACGAAACCCTGGCTGCGGGCTCGATCGCCGAGACTGCCCCGCCGCGTTCGGGCGAGCGCAGGGCGCAGCCGCCGTCCGAAGAAAATCCTCCCCCACCGCCCGGCGGATACCGGCCGGGCTTCCCGCAACCCGGCCATGACGACTATCCGGGAAAACTGGAGATGATGATTCGCGGCCAGGCTCGGCATGCCCCGTCGACCATCTTCACCATCGACCTCCGGACAGGGGAGGTGAAGCGGCTCTACCACACCACTGACTGGATCAACCATTTCCAGTTCTCCCCGACCGATCCGACGCTGATGTCCTTCGCCCACGAGGGGCCCTGGTGGCTGGTTAACCGAGTCTGGCTGATGCATGTGGACAGCCAGTCGCCGCCTCTGCTCGTCCACCAGCGCACCATGAAAATGGAAATCGCCAACCACGAATACTGGAGCGCCGACGGCCAGTGGCTCTGTTACGACTGCGAGACGCCAATGAACGAGGTCTTCTGGGTCGCCAGCTACAATGTCTACACCGGCGAACGCATCTGGTACCACCTGACGCTCGACCAGTGGTCGATCCATTACAACCGCTCGCCCGACGGCACGCTCTATTCGGGCGACGGCGGCGAGCCCGGCCACCTCGGACCGCAGCCCCCGCACTCCAAATGGATCTACCTGTTCCATCCGGAGATGGTGCCGGAGCTGCGCACCCGGTCCGCCCAGGCGGCCGAGGCCGCGGAGGCCGGCCCGGGCGGCCTGATCAAAGTGGGAACTTTCCGCACCGAAAAGCTGGTCAACCTCGCCCAGCACTCCTACTCCCTCGAACCCAATGGCAATTTCACCCCCGACGGCAAGTGGATCGTCTTCCGCTCCAATCTGCGCGGACCGATCCAAGTTTACGCCGTCGAAGTCGCCAAGGCCAATCCCACCGCATCGACGCCATGAAAACTCTCTTTCTCCTGGTCTCGCTGCTGGCCGGCCTCGCTCGGGGCGCGCGCGCGGCCGACGCGCTTCCCCGCTCGTGGATCGATCCCGACACCGGCCACCGAATCGTGCAGCTTTCGGCCGAACCGGGAAGCGCCTGCCTCTATTTCACGCAATACGGCTATACGGCGAACGGCACCAAGCTGCTCATGACCACGCCTCGCGGCATCGACCTGGTGACGCTGGCGACGGGCGAGATCGAGCACGTCTACGACGGACACGCCGACCGCGTCATCCAGGTCGGCCGGAAGACGGGCGCCATCTTTTACACGAAGGAGGGCGCCGTCTACGCCCTCGATCCGGCCACCCGCCAATCGCGGAAGCTGGTCAAGCTGCCGCCGCACAGCAGTGTCGCCACCGTCAACTCCGATGAGACCATGGTGGCGGGGGCGATCAGCGCGAACGACCGCCGCCCGGATCTGGCACCGCGCCTGCCCGCCGCTCCCGCCGGCGGGTACCAGCCCGGACAGACGCAGCTCGGCCACGACAACTACCCGGACAAGGTCGACATGATGGCGCGGCGGCTCGCTGCCCGCATCCCCATGACGATGATCACGGTCAATCTCCAGACCGGCGAGGTGACGGAACTCCTCCATTCGACCGATTGGCTGAATCATTTCCAGTTCTCGCCCACCGACCCGACGCTGCTCATGTTCGCCCACGAGGGAGCCTGGTGGGACGTGGACCGCCTCTGGCTGATGCGCGTGGCGGCGGGGGCCCCGCTGCCGGGCGCCGCCGCGGCCGCGCCCGCCGACGGCCCCTTCGCGCCGCTGCTCGTGCAGAAGCGCACCATGGCGATGGAGACCGCCGGGCACGAGTTTTGGAGCAACGACGGCCAGTGGATCTACTACGACCACAAGATGCCCAACGCCGAGGTCTTCTGGGTCGGCGGCTTCAACGTCCGGACCGGCGCGCGCGTCCAGTATCACGTCGAGCGCGACCAGTGGTCGGTGCACTACAACAACTCGGAGGACGGCACGCTCTTCTCGGGGGACGGCGGCGCTGAGACCAACGCCGCCCACGCGAAGGACGGCAAATGGATCTACCTTTTCCGCCCGCAGCTCATCACCCGCACGGAACTCGCCGCGAACACCCCTCCGCCGGCCAGCCAGGACGCGATGATTCAGGCCGGCACCTTCCGCTTCGAGCGCCTCGTCAACCTGGCCAAGCACGACTACTCCCTCGAACCCAACAACAGCTTCACTCCCGACGGCAAATGGGTCGTATTCCGCTCCAACTTGCGCGGTCCGATCCAAGTCTACGCGGTTGAGGTGGCCAAGGCATCGTCCGCCGCATTCCCTTAACCATGAATCCACACCCCAAGATCCTTCTCAGTATCGGTTTCCTTTCCGTTGCCCTGCTCCCCCTGCGGGCGGCGGATTCTGTTCCCCGGAAATATTCCTTCGCGCCCGGCGCCGCCGCGGACGGGGTGGTGGGCGTCGCTCCCGATGCCGTGTATTCCGCCGCCGCCGGTTTCGGCTTCGAGCCCGGTTCGAAGGCCACGGCGGTCGAGCGTCCGGGGCAGGGCGGATTTATCACCGGCGACAAACCGATCTATTTTTCGGTGGCGCTGCCGGAGGGTAACTACCGTGTGACGGTGACCCTGGGCGACCCGGCTGGCGCCTCGGTCACGACGGTCAAGGCGGAACTGCGGCGTCTGATGCTCCAGCGGATCCGCACCGCCGGCGGCGCGGTCGTAACCCGCACCTTCAACGTCGCCATCCGGCGGCCCGTCTATCCCGGCGGCGAGGTGCGCCTGAAGCCGCGCGAAAAGACGACGGAAGTCTGGTCCTGGGACGACAAGCTGACGCTCGAGTTCTGCGACGAGCATCCGGCGGTCTCCGCGGTCGAGATCGCGCCGGCCGTTGGCCTGCCGACCCTCTTCCTGATCGGAGACTCGACGATGACGGACCAGCCCCGCGAGCCGCACAACAGTTGGGGCCAGATGATCACGCGGTTCTTCGGGCCGGATATCGTGGTCGCCAGTCACGCCGAGTCCGGGGAGTCGGCGCGCGACTTTATCGGCGAGCATCGCTGGGCCAAGGTGATGAGCCTGATCAAGCCGGGCGATTACGTGATGATCCAATTTGGTCACAACGATCAGCACGACCGGGGCCCCAATCCGGGGGCTTACGCCTCGTACACGACCTTCCTCAAGCAGTACGTCACCGACGTCCGCCAGCACGGCGCCACCATCATCCTGGTCACCCCGATGAACCGACTCGCCTTCGAGGGCAACGCGCTCGTGAACACCCTGGGCGACTTTCCCGACGCCATCCGCAAAATCTGCCGGGAGGAGCAGGTGCCGCTGGTGGACCTGAACGCCATGAGCAAGGTCCTGTACGAGGCCCTCGGGCCGGCCCAGGCCCCGGCGGTGTTCGCGACCGGGCCGTCCGGCAAGACCGACACGACCCATCAGGCCGACTATGGCAGCTGGGAATTGGCGCAGTGCGTCGTGCGCGGCATCCGGGAGTCCGCGCCGGATCTGGCTAAGTACCTGGCTCCGGACGCCACCCACTTCGATCCGGCCCATCCCGATCCCATCGCGAGCTTCGATATTCCCAAGGAGCCGGTGACCGAGGTCGTGCGCCCTTACGGCAACTGATCGGAGCGGCCCATCGCCGGCTGGTGTCACCGCGACTTCATCGCGACCGCAGCAGCGGCCAAAGCCAAAGTCCCGCCGGCATTCGCTAACGGCCCGCTTCCGCTAGCGTTAGGCGGTACGGTGGCCCTACGGAACGTCGCAAATTTCGACGAGGGTGATCCCGGCGGTTCCGCTGGCGCTGGACACTTGTCCGGTGTAGGCGCCCGGAGGGAGCGTGACGAGCAGGGCTGAGTCCGCGCTTGACGGATTGGTGTACGGAAGGGCGAATACCGAGGCCATCGCCGCCGCCAACTGGGGATCGCCGCCCCAACCGACATTGGACGCGATCGCGGCGCTGCCGCTGAAAAGCGTCGCTCTTCACCGCCGGGATTGAATGGTAACCCCACGCTAACAAATAGAAAACCCGCCCAACGGGCCCGCCGAACGGTAATTTTCCTTCCGGCTCGCGTCAGACCGGCGCCAGCGACTGCTGAAGGGGGCGGATCTGGCTGTTGTAGGTCGGCGGGGGCTCGAGCGGGCCAACGACCAGCGCATCTTGCAGAGCTGGCGAGTGTGATCCGCGCCGTTCGCGAATTTCCGGGATTCGGTTAGAGGGGTGGGGCCCGACCCGGGATTGCGCCCGTTGCCGCCAACACCATCGCCCCCAATTCCTCCAGCGGGAAAGGTTTCTTCAGGAAATACTCAAAGCCCGCACCCCGAAATCGCTCCTCAGTCTCCTCTTTAGTAAAGCCGCTCATCAGGATTACCGGAAGTTCGGGACTCCGGCTGCGGATCTGCCAGGCGGCTTCGAGGCCATTGAGCTTTGGCATCAGAAAATCGCTGATCAGCAAGTTGATCTGTCCCTGATGGTCGAGATGCGTCTGGACGGCCTCTTCCCCGTCCGCCGCCTCCAGCGTCTTCCAGCCGTGCAAGCCGATAAACTTGACGATCATGGCTCTTACCACTGGGTCATCCTCGGCGATCAGCACCACCCGCGGGCCCCGTCCGGGCGCTCGTTGCGCCACGGGCGGCGGCGGCGCCAGGGCCTCGCCTGGCGCCGTGGGCAAACGTAGTCGGATGGTGGTGCCGGAGCCCGGCGTGCTCTCGGCGGTCATCGTGCCCTTGTGCGACTGCACGATCCCCATCGCGGCTGGCATGCCCAGACCTCGCCCGGTGAATTTTGTGCTAAAGAATGGCTCGAATACCCGCGCGAGCACTGCGGCCGTCATGCCTTCACCGTTGTCGGCAACCGACAGCTCAACGTAGTCACCGGGCTCCAGCGACTCGCCGGGTCCCGGGGCGGGCGCCGCCTCGGGCATGCCTGCGGCCTGGAATCGGACCATCGTCGCTTTCGCCTCGGCCGAGTTGGTCGTAAGATTCAGGACTACCTGCTGAAGTTGGGCCCGGTCGCCCCAGACGAAGATCGGCTCCGGCGGAAATTCGCAGATAAATTCGCACTCCGTCGCGATCGTGACCCGCAGCAGCCGGATCGATTCCTGAACCAGCGCGAGCAGATTCACGGCCGCCTTGCGGTGATTGGCGCGGCCCGTGTACGTCGTGATTTGGCGGCAGAGGTCCGCCGCACGGCGAACGGATTCCTTGATCGCAACCAGCGCCTCCGGCACCAGCTTGGGGTCCAGATTCGCCAGGTCGGCGTTGCCGAGAATCGTGGCCAGCAGGTTGTTGAAGTGGTGCGCCATCCCGCCGGCCAAAACTCCCAGGCTTTCGGTCTTCTGCGACTGAAGCGCTTTGCGTTCGAATTCATGCTGGCGCGCCGCCGCCTCCGCGCGCGCCTTGTGGTTCGCGGCTTCCTGCTCGCTGCGCTGGCGCGCGAGCCGCTCGTCAGCGGAGGCCGAGCTGAGCTTGAGCGCGATCTGATGGGCCTCCTCCAGATGCTGGAAGGCTTCGTCCCAGCGGCCTTCCGCGCGGCAAAGCGCGCAAAATTCCTCGTGGATGCCCTGGATGATGTCCCAATCCCGGGATTGCCCATGCCTCAGGGCCTCCTCGAGCGCAGCCCGGGCGGCCGCCAACGCGTCCGCCCGCGGGGCCGCGCCTTTGGCCGCGGCCATCCGATGCGCCCGGGCCAGGGTGCAAAGAAGCGCTCCGAGCTCCCGCCGGTTCCCGTCGCGGCGGGCTCGGTCAATCCCCAGGTGGAGCAGGGCGTCGGCTTCGGCGGTGCGCCCCACGCCGAGGTAGGCCATGGAAAGGCTCTGGCTGAGCTCGAGAAAAGAGAACAGCCCGCTTTGGGAAAGCGTTTCCAAGTTGTAGTCCGCCATGAAGGCGATCGCCTCCTGCGGGCGACCGTCGGCGACCAGCGCCTGGACCAAATTGCAACAATTGGAGAGCTCGGCGGCGAGATTGCCGTGGTGGCGTTCCATCGCGAGGGCCTGTTTGGCATGCTCGATCGCCTGGGCATACTTCTTCTCATAGAGGTAGACGTACCCGATATTGGTGAGCGCCCGGGACACGCCCTGGGTGTCCTGATTGTCCTTCGCGACCGCCATGCTGGTGCCATAGGCTTCAATCGCCCGCGCGGAGTCACCCAACCGCCGGTACGACGTGCCGCTGGCGTTGATCGCCCGAGCGCGCCCGAATTGATCCCCGATTTCTAAGAAGAGATTCTCCGCCTCACGACACATCCGCACCGCGTCGTCATTTTCCCCTTCCTCGCCCTTGGCAATGCCCATGACGAGCAAACAGCCTGCGGCCCCCGCCAGTTTACCCAGCGTCCGGAAACGGCGCAGGCCATCCTCGGCCTCGGCATAAGCCGCGCCGAATCGGCCAAGGCGGACGTTAGCCCAAGCCGCATTGAGCGCGCATTCGGCGCGCCAAAATCCGGCCGCCGCGGTATCGCTTTGGGCCGGGGGCGCCTCCAGCAGAGTGCGGACACTCCGGACAATATCCAAGACCTCCTGGGGTCTTACGTCCCGCAATCCGTGGGCCAGGGCGATCTTTTCGGCGATGTCGTTTATAGCAATGGGACTCCTTCCTCCCAGCGTTTTCAAGTCGTCCCTGCTAATAACACGGTCGCGCCCGCATTTCAACTCCCCACGGAGTCTGATTACTTGTTGGACTCACCTTCCCTCGCCGGGCGTGATTTGTCGTGGTCGGACGTGCTCGGCTGAGAGCTAGCGTCGCCGCGTCAATCTTTCCGCCGCCAGATGAGGAAGCGCTGATCAAATTGCAAGTAGGGTCTCCCGGGGAGAAAGGAAACGGCGGCGATCTTATCGGCGACGTTGAAGATCTGCACCGGATCATAGTGACCCAGAAACCACGAATTGAGGTTTGGGTCCTTGGTGACCAGTTCCCCCGGTCGCTGCACGATCCACCGCGGATTCAGGGCCGCGATCAACTCCAGCCGATTTTCGCCAATTTTTCGACGGGCGGCGACCACTTCCGGCGCGGCCAGCCCGGGGTAATCGAGCATCTTGAGCTGGGAATAATAGCCGATGTAGCCGAGGGGCTCCAAGAAAACGGAGTCGGAGGGGGAGCTGCGATGGGCGCGGAGCCATTCCCCGATCGCCTGACGCTCGCCTTCGATGATCCGCCGCTGCTGGCGGAGCTGCCAGGAGGACGCGAGGAGCAGCGACCCCGAAAACGCGATCGCCGTCACCCCGATGGCGGTGGGGAAAAATGGTCGCCGAACAACTTTGAGGGCCGCCTCCAGGACGCCGCCGACAACCAAAGCCACCAGCATCGCCAGGGGCGGAAAGTACCACGGGTAAGGTTGGACGTTCGCCAGATAAACGACCGCGACGGCGAGCGCGACGGAGAGCGCCCGGGTCAAACCGTCGGCTTTCGGAAGCAAATACGCCAGCAGCGCGATCAGGACGAGCGCGCGGCCGAGATAAGCGATGAAATGGGGCCAGCCGCCGAAGTCCAAAGCATAGCTGGGCAGCAGGATATAATCCCATCGGCCCGAGACCCAGGATCGCATCGGCAGCGTCACGAATTGGAAAACAAGCGAGGGCCAACCGGGTAGCGGATGACGGAGTCCCTTGGCCACGACCGTGTGCGGCACGGCCGACCCATAGTAATGCCACGCCCAAAGAAACCAGGGCAGATAGAGAGCGGCGCAGACGATGCCGGCCTTTAGATACATCCCGGTCAGGGCTCGGCGGCCTCCGGGGGACCATGATTTTGGCGCGAAGATCCACCACCCCGCCGCGATGCCGCCGAAAAACATAAAACCGTCCGGCCGCGTCCACAGGAGGGCGGCCCAGCAGCAGCCTAGCGAGCGGCCGTGGCGACCGGGATCGACCAGGAGCTGTCGGATCGAGAGCGCCAGGAACAACAGCACAAAGGCCGTCTCCATGCCATTGACCGAGAAGCTCACGGATTTGGCGTCGGTCATCACCAACCCGGCCGCGACCGCGGACGGAAAAGGCTTCCAGCCCAAGATTCGGGTGATCGACCAAACCGTGGCGACCGCACCGGCGAAGGCACTGATGGTGAGCGAGCGGAATATCCAGAGGGTCAATTCGTCGGAATGGCCTCCCGTCGCCCAGCTGATTATACCCGGCAGCAGCACTCCCAGCGGGGAAGTGAAGGAATGGACTTTTTCACCGGCTTGAAAGACCAGCCCCAAGCCGAGCGCCAGATTCTTGCTGACTCGAAACGTGATGTAATAGTCCTCCCAGCGTTGGTCGGTGAACAGCGCAAACGCCAACGCGATCGCGGCCGCCAGGACAAATAACGCGCCGGGTCCGACGCGGCTTGGACGCGGAGGCTGATGGGGAGCGTTCGAGGAGGTCATTCCCCCCCCGATCCTTAACGCCTCACCGCGGCAATTCCACTCAAAAGCGATTGAGGGGCGGCGGTTCCACCCGGACGGCGGAGCGGCTCTGGGCCCGCGCCGGAGCGTGGCTTTTCAACCAAATCGAGCGCCTGAGAAAATAATTGGCGGGGCGTGTCGGGTTTGGCGGCGGGATTGCGCTTGTACAGGCGAACCCGATTCAAATCCATGAAAACAATCCTCCTCCTCAGTTCCTTCGTCGCCGCCCTTGCGGCCTCCGCCTCCCTGGCCAATGCCAATCCCGCCGCCGCCAATTCGAGCGAAGCCCAAGTTGCCCAGACCTTGGCCGTCACCGGCCAGATCGCCGTCGCCAACGTCGGTGACTATATCGCGACGGGCTCCTACCGGATCTGGGTCTCGAGCCACCTCGGCCGGCCGGATCATGTGCTGCCGGATGGCACTTGGCTCTACGATCACCGCCGCGTCGAGCAGTCGGCAGTCGGGGGCACCCTGGCCATCTCGTTCGCGAACGGGAAGGTTTCCGGGATGCGCCTGCTCTCCCCGGCGGCGGCGACCGCCCTCCTGAGCCCGGCCAAGCCCGTGTCCACGCTGGTGGCGGCGCGTTGAACGCGGCGCCAGTTGACTTAGCGCCAGCCCCGGGGACCGCTCAGCCGCGAGCGGCGCTCCCCGGGGCTTCTCGTATCGCTGGGAGGCGATTCGGTCACCGCATACCCTCATGACAATAGACTCGTCCGCACTGAGATCCCGATCGGAGCTGAGACCGCTCGCATTGAGTTTGATGGGCCGGCGAGGGCTGGAAGGGCCCTGGGATTGACCAGCCGGATTTCGCGCGCGCTCATGGTATGGCACCTGCTGGTCCGATGGGATGCGCGGGACGCGGATGCTATTGGGGCTCTTGATCGTGGCAGGCGCGACGGCGCACGCGGCCGATGTGAGGCCCGTGGTGGTCAAGGTGATAGTGGTCACAACGTTCGAGGTCGGGGCGGACACGGGGGACCAGCCGGGCGAATTTCAATATTGGGCCGAGCGGGAGAAATGGGACAGGAAAGTCATGGTTCCCGGGATGGTCCATCCCGTCTACGTGAGCGACAAGGGGGAGCTGGCGGTGGTCTCGGGCGCGACGGCGCGCTGCGCGGAGCAGATCATTGCACTCGCGGTCGATCCGCGCTTTGATTTCTCGCACGCCTACTGGGTGCTTGCCGGAATTGCCGGCGCAAATCCATCGGTGGCCTCGGTGGCAAGCGCGTCCTGGGCAAAATACATCATCGACGGCGATATCGCCTATGAGATAGACAGCCGCGAGACGCCGCCGGAATGGCCCTATGGCATAATTCCGATCGGCAGCAAGAAGCCAAACGAGCTTCCTCATTACGTGGGTTGGGCGCCCACCGAAATGGCCTTCCAGTTGAATCCGGCGCTGGTTGCGCGTGCCTACTCGGTCACCAAGGACGTGGCGCTGATGGACTCGCCGGAGTTGGCAAGCTTCCGCGCGACCTACAAGGGCTATCCGAACGCGCTCAAGCCGCCCTTCGTCCTGGTGGGTGATGTCGTGGGCTCCAATCGCTACTGGCACGGAGCCATCATGGCGCACTGGGCCGAGGACTGGACGAAGATTTGGACCCAGGGGGAAGGCCGCTTCACGATGACGGCCATGGAGGATCACGGCTATGCAGCGGCGCTCACCGAACTCGACGCGATGGGGAAAGTTGACTTTCAGCGGGTACTCGACCTGCGCGCGGCCAGCAACTACTGCATGCCTGCGCCCGGCGAAACCGCGGCGGACAGCCTCGAGGCCGGCTTCGTCTCGTATATTCCCGCGGTGGAGACCGCTTACCGGGTGGGTAGCGTAATGGTTCACGATATTTTGGCCCACTGGGACGACGTCTACGCGGCCGGCGTCAAATAGCTTGGAAGCTGGAGGCTCGGGCCGGAATCGAAGCTATATTCGGACTTGGCCCATTTTGCGGTGCCGGTCGGTCACAAGGATTTTCATGGAGGAAGGGTTTCAGTTTGCTTCAATGCGCAAATCGGTCCAATGCAACGTCTCGCAATCCGCCACAACCAACGAGTGAGAGAAGGCAACCTACCATGGGCCACAAAATATCTCGCCGGCAATTCCTTGGCGCCGCCGCCGTGGCGGGCGCCGCGCTTACAGGGATCGGTAACGCGCTCGCGGCCGCGCCGGCCCCCACGGGCGCAGTGGATTGGGATGAAAAAAACGGCCCAGCTCCTGCCGCGCCGGATGCCCCGCAGGCGTTGCCGCTACGTCCGGGCGCCATCCCCATCATCGACAGCCATATTCACCTCTTCGACCAAACCCGTCCCGTCTTCAGCGGCTACACGGGTGGTCTGTTCTACCGGCAGGTGAACAAGCCGTCGACGCCCGCGATGTATGCTGCGCTGGCGCGGCCCACCGGAATCGTCGGCGCCATTGTGGTGGAATCTGCCGCCCAATACCTCGACGACAACCTCTGGTATCTGGAGGTCTCCCGCGACAATCCCATCATGGTCGGAGTATCGGGAAACCTCGATCCAGGCTCGAACGATTTCACCAAATATCTGAACCACTTTCATCGCGACCCGCTCTTTCGCGCCATCCGCTCCAGCCGCTTCTACACCAAGGACGCCAGTGGCAAGGTTGCGCTCAATCCGACGCAGGTCGCCAATCTGAAGCTGCTGGCGCAGGCCGACCTGGCGTTGGACACCGCCAACCCAAGCATGGACCTGATGAACGCCAATGTGATGCTGGCCGACGCCGTTCCCGACTTGCGCATCATCATGGACCACCTGCCAAGCTTCGATCCGACGCCCGCCAACCAGGCGGCTTACGACGCGGTGATCAAAGAGATGGCGGCGCGGCCCAACATCTTCGTTAAGCTCAGCGAGGTCTACCATCCCGCTCCCGGCGACAACGGCATCATCGTGAAGAACTATGAGTTCCTGCGCGCGCGGCTGGAGTACATGTTCCAGGCCTTCGGCGAGGACCGCGTCATGTTCGGCACGGATTATCCCAACAGCTACGGCGTGGCCACGATCTCGGAGGAGGTCGGCCTGATGCAGCAATTCTTCTCCACCAAGACGCGCGCGCAGCAGGAGAAGTACTTCTGGCAGAACTCCTCGAAAATCTACAAGTGGGTCAAGCGCTCCGACGACCAGCCCACACCGCTCGCCCGAGGAAAACCCGCTCCGCCGGCGCCAGCCCGTGGCGGCGGGGGAGGACGGGGAGGCCCCGGTGCTCCGCGTGGTTAGGGAGCGCTGGGAGGTTAGAGGGGCACAACCGGGATCAAAGCATACCATTGTCCGTTTAAGACGGAATCCGTCGTTGTGATCACCAATCCCGCAGGCACTACATCATCCCGCAGAGTGTCGACGTTTTGACGGTCTTGAGGTGGACCTGAGAAATATATTGGTTGGGAGGCATGACCGGGCGGGGGGGCCGAGGCGGCGAGGCCTTCCTGGTGGTGCGCGACAGCGGGCCGGGCGAGCGTCGCCAACGGGAGCGAAAGCGGCGCGATTTTCGAAGTGCGCCTGCCGCTGAAGGATGCGCCCGTGGCGCCCGCGGCGGCGGCGGGCGCGTCGGCCGTCCAAGGCCGGCGGCGGGGATCGGCGGCCGGCGCGAAATCACGCGAGGCGCGGCCGGGACGGGGCCGGGCCGTCGGCTGGCACGCCAGTTGCTCCGGGGTGTTCCGTTGGTTCAACCAAACGGTCAGATAAAACGGAGCCGGACCTGACACCTTCCGGACACTCTCGATGCCGACACCAAACCGCGTAGTGCACTGCCTGATTTCCATGCTGGCCGCCGCCGGCATGCTCACCGCCCTGGAGGGACAGGATGCCGCCCCGCCAGCGGCGGCCGCCCCGCCAAGTCCCGCTCCGGCCGCGCCGGCGTCCAGCCCGGCCGCAGCCGGCCCCGATCCGGCCTCCGGCAACGTGACGGAGATGGAAAAGTTTACCGTCAGCGAAGTTCCGGTCGAAAACCAGATCCTGCCGACGGTGCGCCCGGTCGACAGCGTCCTGGGCGATGGCACCAACATCATCGACATCCCGCGCTCGGTGACGACCGTCAACAAGGCCTGGATGGTCGATCGCCAAGTGACCGACTCGATGGATCTGGGGCAGTTTTCCCCGGGGGTGTACTCGCCGGCGCGTTACGGCGTCCCCGCAACGCCGCTGATCCGCGGCGACAACGCCCAGATCTACGACAACGGGCAGCAGACCCTCTTCACGACCGAGAGCATCCTGCCGAGCTTCAACGGCGTCGAGGCGATGGACATCGTCAAGGGGCCGGGATCGGCGGTCTACGGCCCGCAGAGCCAGGGGCCCGGCGGCTACGCCAACTTCGTCACCAAGCAGCCCTACTTCGACCGCGACCATACGGACATTTCGGTGACGCTCGGGCAATTGACGAGCGATGGCTCCTACTGGAATCCCGAGTTCACGATCGACACGGGCGGCCCGGTGAACGACCAGCTCGCCTACCGGGTCAGTTATCTGAGCCGGTACGGGAACGGCTATTATGAGGACCAGCGCAACCGCACCCAGGACATCTTCACGGCCCTCACCTACCGGCGGGGCACCGACTTCACGCTGCAGTGGTGGGGCCAGTGGTACGGCAACCTTTTCGCCGCCGTGACGGGCGCCAACCGGGTCACCCAGCAGTTCATCGACAACGGCACCTACGTCGGCGGCAACGTGATCGCGTATCCGGACACGCCGCCCTTCGGCCTGGGCAATGTCGACGGCTCCTTCGGGGTGGTCGACCCGGCAACCGCCTACACGACCAAGCTCTCCTGGGACCGGGCCCTCATCTCCCCAGGCGATAGCGCCCGCACGGGCCGCTTCCAGACGCAATTCATCGCCACTTTGGACCTGGGGGCCGACAGCAAAATCGTCAATCGCACCTATTTGGAAAGCGCCAACGACCGGCAGTACAACCTGTGGGGCTACAGCGAGTACATGCCGGTGCAGGAGTCGGTGCAGGACCGGCTCGAATTCCACAAGCTGTTCACGACCGGGGCCATCACGCAGAACATCATCGCCGGCGGCGACGCCCGCTACACCCGCATCGTCGCCTACCAGAACTACGCGATCGAGCCGTTCTTCTACTTCGACCTGGCCCAGTCGCCCTCGAAGTTGGTGTTCCCGGCGTGGGCCACCGAGGGGTCCACCCTCGGCGCCGAATACGCCATCCCCGGGCAGCCCGGCTACGGCGCCTATCTCAACGCCGACAGCGCGAACCAGGACTCGCACATCTACGACTACGCCCCGTTCATCCAGGACAACATCGCCTGGACCAAGCGCATCTCCACGGTCCTGGGCGTGCGCGAGGACTGGATCCGGGCCGACGATGAGAGCCCGTCGCTGGTGCAGGTGTTCGACCCGGTGACTGGGACCGTCTTTCCCAACGGGATCAACCTCCCGCACGGCAGCATCTTCAGCGCCTCCGACAGCGTGAGCGACCCGTCCTACTTCGCGAGCCTCGTGTTTAAGATCACCGACAACAATTCGGTCTATTTCACCTATAACCGGGTCGATTCGATCCTCGGCTCCAATAACTTCGGCGGCGTGAACGTGGCCGAGATCACCGACGGGGCCAACACCCCCATCGGCACGCCGGCGGATTACCACAGCCAGCTCGACACTTCGCTCAAGACCAAGAGCACGCTGTACGAGGCGGGCTTCAAGCAGAGCTTCCTCAACAACACGCTCTACGGCTCCCTTTCGGTCTACCAGCAGACGAAGACCGAGCCGCAGGTGCGCGGCCCGGCGTTTCTGGTCAAGTCAGAGGGCCTCGAGCTGGAGGGCGTCTACCAGCCGACGAAATCGCTCTCGGCCAACGCCAATTTCACGTACCAGAATGTCACCGATTACGGCTCCGCCTTCTTCGAGCAGACCGCCAGCTATCTCGACGGTTATCCGGCGAGCCTGACCGTGGACGGGCAGCCCGGCACCGAGAATGGCAGCCCCAATTATGACGCCTCGCCGGCCAACGGCTTCGCGGGCTATTACTCTCCCCCCGGCAACCGGATGAAGGCGCCCGGCGTGCCCCAGGTGCTCGCGAACGTGTTCGTCCAATACCAACTTCCCTCCGGCTTCGGCATCGGCATCGGCCCGCAGATCCAGGGGCGCCAGTACGCCGACGACGAGGACGCCCTCCGCATCCCGGTCGAATACGAGCTGGACGGGTACCTGTTCTACCGCACCCGCGACTGGGACGTGCAGATCAACGTCAAGAACATCACCGACCGCCGCATTCTCGATCCGATCGACGTCACCTTCGCGGGCAACGATGTGATCTATGTGCGACCCCCCATTTCGGCTGGCATCACGTTCCGCTACCATCTCTGATCCCGGCCAGCGGGCCGGATCCCCGGCCCGCCCCCGCGCCCCGCGTCCCTCCCGGTGATCGACGACCCCATCCTCATCGACGACTGGCATCCGGTCGCCCGCACCACCGACGTCCCCGATGGCGCGGTCAAGTCCGCGCGCCTCCTCGAGCAGGACCTGGTGATCTGGCGGAACCCCGAGGGGATCCACGCCTGGCTGGACCTCTGCGTCCACCGGGGGGCGAAGCTTTCGAACGGCCGGGTCAAGGCCGGCTGCCTGGTCTGTCCCTACCACGGCTGGACCTATGACTCCGGCGGGCGGTGCGTCAGCATCCCGGCGCATCCTTCCCAAACGCCGCCGGCCCGGGCGAAGACCCAGGCCTATCGCGCCTGCGAGCGCTACGGCCTGATCTGGGTCTGCCTGGGGACACCGGCCCGGGATGTGGCCCCGTACCCGGAGTGGGACGATCCGGCGTACCGCCACGTGCCGTCGGGGCCCTACTCCTTCCGGGCGCTGGGCCCGCGGGTGATCGAAAACTTCCTCGACGTCGGGCACTTCCCGTTTGTCCATGCCGGCTACCTCGGCGACCCCGCCCACACGGAGATCGCCGACTACGAGGTCGAGTCGACGCCGGACGGCCTGATCGCCCGCGACATCGCGGTGTGGCAGCCCGATCCGGACGGCACCGGCAAGGCCGCCAAGGTGAGCTACACTTACGAAGCGCTGCGGCCGCTGATGGCCCGCTTCACCAAGAAGCAAGGGGACCGCCGCTTCACGATGCTCGACGTCGTGACCCCGGTGTCCGCCCAGCAGAGCATCGCCTGGGCGATCATGTCGCTCAACTACGCCTTTGACGTACCCGCCGAGCAGCTGGTCGCCTTCCAGGACGAGGTGACCGCCCAGGATCTGCCGGTCGTCGAGTCGCAGCGGCCTGAACTGCTCCCGCTCGACCTCCAGGCCGAACTGCACCTGCGCTCCGACCGCACCGCGATCGCCTACCGGCAGTGGCTGAAGCGCCTCGGTCTCAACTACGGCACCTCCTGACCATGGCCCTAACGCGCTTTTCCGTTCCCCCGCTGCACACCCTCACCCGCACCCTGGCCGCGGTCGCCGGCGGCCGGGAGGCCCCGGACCTGGTCCTCACCGGGGCCCGGATCCTGTCGACCTACACCGAGCGCATCCACGACGGCCGGGAAATCTGGATCAAGCGCGGCCGGATCGCGGCGATCCGGCCGGCCGGCACCTTCCGGGCCGGGCCGGGGGCGAAGACTCGCCGGTACGACGCCCGGGGCGGTATCCTCGCGCCGGGCCTGGTCGATCCCCACATCCACATCGAAAGCTCGATGATGACGGCCTGCGCCTACGCCGAGGGCGCCCTGCTCAACGGGACGACCACGATCTTCTGCGACAGCCACGAGATCGGCAACGTCTGCGACGCCCGCGGGATCGAGTGGATGCTCGCCGACGCGCGCCGGGCGCCGCTGTCGATCTTCCTCACCGTGCCGAGCACGGTGCCGGCCACGAGCGCCCAATTCGAGACGGCCGGCGGCGACTTGACGGCGGCGAAGATCGGGCGGCTCTTCGACCGCTGGCCGGAGGCGGCCGCCCTCGGCGAGAAGATGGACTTTGTGCAGGTCGCCCACGGCGACCGGCGCAGTCACGCGATCCTCGCCGCCGCGCTGAAGCGGGGCCGGCCGGTCAGCGGGCACATCTACGGCCGCGAGTTCGTGGCGGCGGGGGCGGCGAGCGGCATCACCGACACCCACGAGGCGATCGACCGCGAGATCGCCGACGACTTTCTGGAAAACGGCTTCTGGGTCTTCCTGCGCGGCGGCCCGCCCACCACGCCCTGGAACTCGCTGCCGCAGGCGATCAAGGCCGTGACCGAGCTGGGCGCGAGCCCCCAGCGGGTGTGCGTGTGCACGGACGACCGCGACGCCGACGACCTCTTCTTCTTCGGTCTGGATTGGGTGGTGCGCTCGGCCGTCCAGGCGGGCATCAAGCCGGTGAGCGCCTGGGCCATGGGCTCCCTCCACCCGGCGACCCGCTTCGGCAAGGACGGCGACTGCGGGGGCCTCGCGCCGGCGCGCCGCGCCGACGTGGTCCTCCTCAATGACGCCCTCGAGCCGCAGTGCACCTGGTTCGGCGGCGAGCTGGTGGTCGAGGACCGCCAGGTCACCCCGCTCCTCGAGCGGGCCCTGGCGCGCCCCTACCGCTATCCCCGGGCGGCCTACCGGACGGTCAAGCTGCCGCGGCGGGTGCGGCTGACCCCCGCCTTGCCCGCCGCCCCGGTGCTCGCCCATGCGATCCGCGCCGCGCTGCCGGGGATACTCCTTTTTCACGAGCGGATCGCCCTCGCGCCGGCCCCGGGCGAGGCCTGGGCAGCGCTGCTCGCGCGCCACCGGCTGTGCTTTGTGACCGTGGTCGAGCGCCACGGCCGCAGCGGGGCGGTCGCCCACGGGCTCCTCCAGGACTTCGGCCTGCGCGCGGGGGCGGTCGGCAGCTCCGTCGGCCACGACGCCCACAATATCATCCTCGCCGGCACCGCGGAGGACGATCTCCAGCTGGCGCTGGCGACGATCAAGGCGATGGGCGGCGGCGTCTGCGTGGTGCGCGGCGGCTGCGTCCTGGCCCGGATCGCCCTGCCGATCGCCGGGCTCATGTCGGACCGGCGGGCGCGCGTGATCGCGGCCGAGACGACCGCCCTCAAACGGGCCTGGACGGAAGCCGGCTGCACCCTGCCGTACATGGGCTTCAACCTGATCCCGCTGTCGGTGATCCCGCAGATCCGGATCACCGACCGGGGCCTGGTGCTGGTCCCGGAGATGACGATCGTGCCGCTGTTCGAGCCACCCGCGGCGGAGGGGACCGCCGAGTGACGGACCGGGCGCCGCACTTCGCGCCCGCGGGCGGCCGCTCGGGCCTGCGCCGCAACTGCCTTTCGGCGTTGGAAAACGTCGCCCAGGCGCTGGGCACGATGGCGCCCACGGGCACGATCGGCGTCATCCTCCCGCTCCTGATCGGCAAGTCCGGCAACGCGACCTGGCTGTTGCTCCTGGTCACCCTGGTCGTCTTCATTCTGATCGCGCTCAACCTCACGATCTTCGCCAGCCGCATCTCGTCGGCGGGGGGCCTGGGCACCTATGCGCGCCGCGGCCTCGGCCCGACGGGGGGGCTGATGGCGAGCTGGTGCTACGTGGCCGGCCTGACGCTCGGGGCCGCCAGTGCGGCGCCGTCGGCCGCCTACTACGCCGGCGTCGTCCTCGCGCACTATTCGGGGCGGACGCCGGGCCTGCTGGCCGGGGCGGGGCTCACGACGCTGGTGGTGAGCGCCGCCTGGTGGATTGCCTTTCGGGGGATCAAGCTGTCGAGCGACCTCATGCTCGTGATCGAGTTCACCTCGCTCGCGGTGATCGTCGCGATTCTGGGCGTGGCCCTGGGGCACTCAGGGGCCTGGATCGACCGGCCCCAGCTCCGGCTCCAGGGGGTTTCGCCCGCGGCGGTCGCGCTCGCGTTCGCCTTTTCGTTCATGACCCTGGGCGGCTTTGAGAGCGTGACGACCCTCGGGGAGGAGGCCCGCGCGGCGACCCGGATCATCCCGCGGGTCATCCTGGGCTGCCTCGTGCCCCTGGGCTTCCTGTATGTCGCCGTCACCTATGTCCTAGTGAGCCTCGGGCGCCGGCACCAACTCGCCCTGGACCAGTTGGAGGCGCCCTTCGACACCCTGGCCGGGCTCATCCGCATGCCCGCCCTCGGGATCGCCAGCTCGGTCGGCATCGCGCTCAGCTTCTTTGCCTGCACCCTGGGTTCGCTGAACGCGGCCGCGCGCACCCTGTACGCCCTGGCGCGGGCGGGCCTGTTCTGGCCGCGCTTTGGCGAGGCCCACCGCGCCAATGCGACGCCCCACCGGGCGATCGCGCTCCTCAGCCTGATCGCGATCGCCGTCAGCGCGGGCCTCGTCATGGCCCGGGTCTCCCTCATCGACACGATCAACTACACCGCGCAGGTCTCGGCCTTCGGCTACATCGGCGCCTACGCCCTGGTCTGCCTCGCCGCGCCGTTCTTCCTGCGGCGGATCCGCCGCCTCCGCCCGTGGGAGGGGGCCGCCTCCGCCCTCGCCCTGCTGCTCCTCGGCCTCGTGCTCGTCCTCAGCATCTTCCCGGTGCCGGCCGCGCCGTGGCGCTACCTGCCGTACCTGTTCCTGGCGATCCTCGCTAGCGGCATGGGCATCTCGGTCGCCCAGCGCCGCGCCGCCCCGGAGGTCGGCGCATGAAGGCCTTCGTCAAGGGCGACATCGACGGCTTCATCGCGCTCTGGCTCGACAACCTGGTCGTCGCGATCGTCATGGCCAAGCTGAGCCTGGGCTTTCCGCTCTACCTCGATCCGCAGATCTTTTATACGCGGCTGATGCCGGCCTCGGCCGTGGGCCTTTTGATCGGCAACCTGTACTACGCCTGGCAGGCCCATCGCCTCGCCCGCCAGGAGAATCGCCAAGATGTCTGCGCCCTGCCCTTCGGGCTCAGCATCATCCTCCTGGTGACGTTTGTCTTCATGGTGATGTACCCGGCGAAGGCCCGGGCGGAGGCCGCCGGACTCGGGCCGGCGGAGGCGAGCCTCGCCGCCTGGCGGGCGGGCGTTGGCGCCGCCTTCATCATGGGCCTGATCGAGTGCGCCGGCGCCTTTGTGGGCGACAAGATCCGGCGGCTCACCCCGCGCCCGGCGCTCCTGTCGACCCTGGCCGGCATCGGGCTCGCCTTCCTCGCCCTCGACTTTGTCTTCCGCGCGTACGCCTTCCCGGTCGTCGGCCTGACGACCCTCGGCCTGGCGTTTGTATTTTATTTTGGGGAGGTGCAGCCGCGCTGGGGGTTGCCCCGGGGGTTCGTGATCGTGGCGGTCGGCACGCTCCTGGCCTGGGCCGAGCACTTCCTGACGGGTTCGGCGGTCGTCCCGGTGGGCAAGCTCGCCTTTGACACCCTCGGACTCTACCCGCCCATGCCCTATCCGGCGCTGCTCATCACCTGGTGGCACTCGATCGGGGACAGCCTGCCGGTCGTTTTGCCGCTGGGCCTGGTCAGCACCCTATGGTCATTGCAGACGATCGAGTCGGCGGAGGCCGCCGGCGACTGCTTCGACACCCGCTCGTCCCTGCTGTTCAACGGGTTTGCGACCATGGGCTCGGCGCTGTTCGGCTCGCCCTTCCTCGCCACCATCTACCTGGGGCACCCCGGCTGGAAGGCCGTGGGTTCGCGGGCCGGCTATTCGGTCCTCAATGCGGCCGTCATGACCCTGATCTCCTGCACCGGCACGCTCGGGGTCATCGTCTACTTCATCCCGGTGGAAGCCGGCATGGCGATGATCATCTGGATCGGCCTGGCGATGACCGCCCAGGCCTTCACGGTGACCCGGGCCCGGCACATTCCGGCGGTCATAGTGGGACTGATCCCGGCCCTCGGCGCCTACACCGAGCTCGTGATCAAGCGGACGCTTTCGGCCGTGGGCTTCGGCACTCCGGGCCACCCGATCCCCCACGATTTGAACCTGCTCTTCGCCACCCGGGCGGACTTTTACTCCGGCGGGGTGTTCGCGCTGGGCGAGGGCTACATCTACACGAGCATGGTTCTCAGCGCGGCCACCGTGCACATTCTCGACCGGAAGTTTCACCAGGCGGCGGCCTGGTTCGCGGCCGGGGGAGTGCTGGCGCTGGTGGGGCTGGCCCACAACTATGTGATCACCGACGCGGACATCATCGGCCGCATCGGCTGGCACGGCGGGGCGATTCCTACGGCCTACTTCATCATGGCGGCGATCTGCCTGGGCGTCGGCCGCACCACGACGCCCGACCTCGACCAGGCGACCGCGGTCGGGCCCTGAGCCGGGGCTTACGCCGAGAAGTCCCGGCCCAGGCCGAGGCCAAGCAGGCCGCGGCGGTAGACCGTGGAGAAGCGGTCGGCCCGGATATGGAACTCCTCCGACAGGTCCAGCGGCAGCTCCTCGGGGCGCTGCGCCTCGACGATCGGCTTGTCCTCGGACAACACGCGGGACTGCGCGTCGATCGTCGGCGCTGCGGGCCCGTGGATGTCGAAGTCCCGGTTCAGCCGGAACATCACCCGGGTCAGACGGGCCGCCTGCGGCGAGGGCAGGTTGAAGAGGATGAAGTGGTGCCCGTCGGGAAAACGGATGCGCAGCCGGGTGTAGAACGGGTAGGTGAGGTCGTAGGTGTAGTGGATCAGCTCCAGGCGCTGCGCCCCGGTGCGCTGCTCGATCGAGAAGCGCTCGTAGTCGGCCTCGAAATGCAGGCCGGAAGGCGTCGCCTGCACCTCGTAGGGAGCGACCTCCGGGCGCTCCCGGTTGCCGAAGGTGCCGGCGTGGAGCCAGGAGAGGTGAGCTAGGTCGTTGAAGTTTTCGACGTGGCGCGCGGCCGAGCAGCGCCAGAGCTCCGGGCCCATCTCCATCTGCTTCAGACCCGGGTCCTCGAGTTCCGGCCAGTCGGGCAGCGGCAGCTGCGGATCGCCCGAAAGGCACACCCAGATGACCCCGCTGCGCTCGGCCGCCAGGCGGGTCTGAAGGCAAAGTTTGCGCGGAATCGGCAGGTCGGGCTGCGCCGGGACTCGGGTGCACTGGCCCTGGGCCCCGTAGCGGAAGCCGTGGTAGGGGCACACCAGCTCGTCGCCGTCGATCGTGCCCAGGCTGATCGGCACCCCGCGGTGGATGCACAGGTCGCGGGCCGCCACGACCGCCCCGCCGCTGCGGTAGATCACCAGCTCCTCGTCGAGCAGCGTCACGGCCAGCGGCCGGCCGAAGGCCAGCTGGCTTGAGAGGGCGACCGGGTGCCAGTAGTCGGCGAGCGCCCGCCAATCGGCGGGGGCGAACGTGCAGCCGCGCGGGGGCTGCAGGGCGGGCAAGGCGACGGGCGGCATGAAGACGACTGAACTTAGCAAGCCATGTGCCAGCGAAACTCGAAAGCAACCTTTGGGTTGAAAGCGCCGCGGGCGCCGTCCTCAATCGCGGCCGCCGCCGATGCAACTGCGCCTCTTTCGCAATCTTTGGGGAGTGCCCGGGCCGCGCGCCCGGGCGCTCGCGCGCCTCGAGGACGCGGGCTACGACGGCGTCGAGGCGGTGCTGTTCACCCCCGCGGAGCACCGGGAGCTGCGGAGCGCCCTGCGCGGCCGCCGCCTCGAGTTCAAGGCCGCCCTCTGGACCCAGGGGCGCACCGCCGCCGACCATCTGCGCTCGCTGCGGGGCAAGCTTGAGGCGGCCCAGCGCCTCGGCCCGGCCACGATCTCGGTGATCGGCGGCAGCGATCTTTGGGGCGACGCCGAGGCGGCCCGCTACTTCGAGGGGGCGCTGCGCCTCGAGGCGGCGACCGGCCTGCCCTTCGCTCATGAGACCCACCGCGGGACAGCGCTGTTCCACCCCGGGCCAGCGCGCCGGGCGCTGAAACGGTTTCCGGAACTCAAGCTGGTGTGCGACTTCAGCCACTGGGTGCTGACCGGGGAGCGGCTGCTGGACGATCAACTCGAGCTCGTCCGGCTCTGCGGCCGCCAGGCCGTCCACCTGCACGCGCGGGTCGGCACCGAGCAGGCCCCGCAGGTCGCCGACCTGCGCACGCCAGCGGCGGCGCCGTACCTCGCCGCCTTCGAGCGGTGGTGGGAAATCGTCTGGGAGGAACAGGCGAAGCGGCGGCTCCCGGTCACTTCCCTCTGCCCGGAATTGGGCCCTCCTCCGTACCAGCCGCTGCCGGCGGGGAGGGTGGCGGCAGCCGCCCTTTGGGCGCAATGCGAGTGGCAGAAGCGGCGCCAGACCCAGCACTTCCGGCGCTGGCAGGCGCGGCGCGCCGCGGGGGGCGCCCGGCCGCGCCCCTGACAAAACGCCCGCCCGCGGCCGCGGCGCTCAGGGCACAGTGGTCTCGTATTGCGGCCAGCGTTTCACCAACGCGTCGACCATGACCCGGCCCACGAGGTAGGCCGACGCAAAGGCTTCCTGGTCTGCCATGTAGGCTTTGTCCGTCCCGTACTGCAAGCTCTCGGCCGAACTGACGCCCGGGCAGGGAATGCAATAGTCGCTCGCCGTCCGCAGGACCAGGACGCGCTTCAAACCGACGCGCGCGGCCTTGGCGAGGAGGGTCATCGCCTGCATGAAGCCGCTGTCCTCGCAGGAGGCGGTCGTGAAGGTGCCCTTCCCGCCGGTGTAGAGCTTCACCCAGCGGCGGCCCCAATCGGTCTCCCGGGTGCCCTGCCAGTAGGTGGCGGAGGCCAGATTGTCGCCGATCAGGACCGAAGGCGGCTCCTGGGCAGCCGGAAACCCCGCGAAGCGCGCCCGAAAGGCGCGCATCATTGCCGAGTCGGGGATGTTAGTGTGCTGGGTGAGGGCGAGGGCCCAGCGCACGAGCTGCGGGTTGAGGTGGTAGACCTCCCCGATATCGGAGCCCGGGGCGTCGAGGGCGGAGGTCTTATTCCACGGGATGTTGCCGTCCGGCCAGCCCGCCGGGATCTCGCGCGCATCGATGCGGTTGGCGATGTCGCCGTCGACGACCCATTCGGCCCAGGCGGCGCTGCCCTGCGAGGCCCGCCGCGGATCGACCCCGGCGATGCCCGCGAGGAGCCAGTAGGTCCGGGCAAAGTCAAACCGCGGGTCGAGCCCCAGGGCCATGGTGGAGGCGGCCGCCTTGCCGGTCGTCATGCCGGCCATCGTCTCCATGACCCCGTCGCCGTTCGGGCGGACCGGCCGGAATTCCGCCAACAGCGGCACGACCCGGTCCAGGTGCATCCCCTGGATCCAGCGGGCGGCCTCGCCGCTCGACAAGCCCGAGGCCTCCGGGTTGGCGTAGTCGTCCTCGAAGGTCGTGACGATCACGACCATGGCCGCCTCCGGGGCGGCGATGGCCGGGGCCGCCGCGCCGCCGAGGCAAACCCAGAGAAAGCCGTGGCATCGCCAGTGCATGACCATCCTAAAGCCGGCCCCAAGCCAGCCGGCCATCTCCCCGGCTACGCGCCCAGCTGGAACAGATTGGGGGTCAGGAGCGTGTCCGTAATTTTGTGTGCGGCCTGCGGCGCCCGGAGCGCGAGCCGGGTTAAGGCATTGAATAATAATAAAATGGTGGAGGTGGCGGGAGTTGAACCCGTCTCTCCTGCGTTTAGCTTTTTGGCTATTGCGATCATGGTTCAGAGGGTAAAGTACCTCGATTAGTGACCGATTGCCAATCAAATCCAAATGGCATAAAATGGCACAGAACGGTACCAATATTGAGAGGAGATGGGAGGAGTATCTTATTCGGCATCGACCTCTGTTCCGACGGCGATTTTCCTTGGGTCGAGAACGGTTAGAATCAGCTCACTCTTGCCGCAGAGCGTGACGTCCGGAAACCGCTTGAACCATTGACCCTCCGGAACGGTCGGATTCTCTTCCACCCATAGAAGAACCTGCTCCAAGGCTTCTTTGGAGATGTGGCGCTCCATCACTCGCTGCCAAATATGCCTGAGAACATTAGGCGGTAGCGAGTTCCTTTGGAGCTTTGGCATGGGGTAGCTTAGCGGGTTTCCCGTAATAACCCGCCAGGAACTGCGCTTCGAGCGCCGCCGCTTGGCGAGCGCTAGTCGCCTCCAAGCCCTGATCGACGATCTTCATCAGCTCGGAAATCGGGCGGGGTTTAAGCAAGAGGGAAATTTCGAGATTAAGCGCGGCGGCCGTCCGCGCCATCGTGTGAAGGGTGATCGCAGTGTTCCGAGGATCGAGGATGCGCTGGATCGCGGAGCGTCCGGTCTTCGTCGCCCGCGCGAATCTGCTGACGCTGAGTTTTTCGGCGGCCATGCGGTTCCGGATATGCTCCGCGAAGATCCTCTTCATGCGCAAAGCGGCGTCTGGCTTGGTCTTTGTTGGCATGCCCGGATGCTGCCCCATTTTTGGGTCAGGTCAAGTATTCAGTGCGCGCGTCGGAGCACTCCCGGCAGAGTGGGCATCCTGATCGCGCTGGAGGCGGCTTGCCTCCTGGGTGGGTGGATTATACCCGATCGTAGGCGGCGATGATCCGCCAATCCTGGGGCAACCCGGCTAACGAGATGCTTTCGGTGGCCTGATCGTCCAGTTGAAAATAATCCGCTTGTTGGCGGCCATTTCTCTGTCCGTTTGCCGGATCAATTGCGGTGCGTCGTCAGCTGTTTTCTGGTGTTGGGATGGTTGCCCTCGCACGGAGCCATGAGCGCCATTTCCTGCGTGTTTTCAGCAAGATTTCGTTGGTGATTCCTCGCCAAATCATTGGCCGTTTACGGTATTTTTTCTCGGCTAATGGCCCTTTCTGCCAGGTGCTCATTGAAAGTACTGCCTCACCCCGAAAATTGGGCCAGACAAACGGGGAAATCATCGGGAAACCCCGTCGAATTGCCCGGAGATCCGGGAAGTCTGGAAACAAAGTATTGTTTCCCAATTTACGCACGACACCCCACCCCTTCGTTTTCCGACTAGGTTTGCCAATCCCATTCTCCATGCGCTAAGTCCCGTTATGGGACGTCGTAAACTTCGACCAGGACGTTGCCGCTTGCGCCGCTAACGCTGGAGACTTGCACGGTGTACGGGCCAGGCGCGAGAGAGAGGAGGAGGGCCGAGTCCAGGCTAGAGGGGTTTGTGAACGCGAAAGCTTCGACGGAATTGCCGGCCGCCATGATCTGCGGATCTCCGCCCCAGCCTGCATTGGTCGCGACGACGCCAGGAGCGGCAGCGCTCGTCGAATTGAGCGTCAACTGCGGATCGGGCATCACGCCCGTGACCCCAAACTGAACAAGGCTCGGCCCGCTCGCGCGGACGAGAACGGTTTTCGCTGTGGCACCGCCGATTACAAAGCCGGCTGTCAGGATGCCGCCTGCACTGACCTGGTTCAAACAGGAAAGATTGACCAGGCGCGGCGTCATCAGAGTGTAGATCGGGGTGTCGTCAAAGACTTCCACCAAAGCGTTGCCCGAATCCCCCGACTTGCCATTTACCTGCACAGTATAGCCGCCCGTGACGCTTTGAAACGAGTTCACCAAGGCCGAATCCAGGCTCGCGGAGTTGCTCAAAGGAAAGGCTCCAGTGGCATTGTCGGCCGCTGTTACCTCAGCCTGGTTAGTCGCCGGGCTGCCCCAGCCCACATTCGTGGAAAGGGCGGCGTGATCGCTCTGCCGGATCACCGTCAGTTTCGGGTCAGGCAAGACACCGGTGACGCCGAAGGTGGTCAATGCTGGGCCGGTGGCCCGGATCAGCAGGTTTTGGGAACCGGCGGTGCCGGATCCGCTGACCATAAATCCCAGCGTCAGGGTTCCGCGGATCCCGGTCAGCACCGACCCGTTGACCAGCCGACCGGGGTTGGCCGTGGGAACGATGGTCAAGGTGGCCGCATTACTCGTGGTCGAGCCCGCAGAATTTGATGCCACCAGAGTGTAGCTGCCCGCGTTGGCCGAGGTAACACCCGAGATCACAATCCTCGGGCCCGTTGCCTGTGAGATGGCCACGTTGTTCAGAAACCACTGGTAGTTCACAATCGCCGGGCTGCTCGCGGACGCGCTGAAGACCACGGTGCTCCCGCTGGCGATTGTCTGGGAGACAGTCTGAGTTGTAATCGCTGGCGGCGTGTTGACGATTTGGATTCCTTTGCGGATGACGCTGTTGCCGGTGTCCGCCACGTAGAGAATTCCGGCGGGGTCTACCGCAATGCCGTACGGGCCGTTGAACTGGGCGCTCGGGCCGATGCCGTCTGCACAGCCCGCGATGCCTTGAGTGCCGCCCAGTGTCGTCACCATTCCATCCGAGGTGATTCTCCGAATAGTGTTCCCGCCATAGTCCGCGACATAGACGCTTCCGGCCCGATCCACCGCCACACCAAATGGGTTGCTGAATTGACCGGCCAGCGTGGTCACGACGCCATTCACCGTGATCTTGCGAATGACACCCAAGCCCGCATCACCGACATATATGTTTCCCGCATTGTCCGCGGCAATTCCGGCGGGTCGTATGAACCGCGCACTGGCGCCGGTGCCGTCCACGGAGCCGGCCTGGCCTGCGGAACCGGCGAGAGTCGTCACCACGCCGGCCGGGGTGATCTTTCGAATCGTGTAATTGTCCTGATCGGCTACATAAAGATTTCCGGCGCCATCGACGGCAATGCCGGCGGGAGCCGAAAATCGGGCGCTTGGTCCGGTGCCATCGCTAGTGCCGCCCGCACCGGCGGCCCCGGCTATCGTGGTTACGACGCCTTGCGGGGTAACTTTCCGAACGGTACTGTTCCCAGTATCGGCGACATAGGCGTTTCCGGCACTATCCGCCGCAATCCCTGCGGGAAATTCGAACCGGGCGTTTGCCCCGGTGCCGTCCGCACTGCCTCCGACCGACGGTGCTCCGGCCAACGTGCTGACCACGCCGGCCGGTGTAATCCTACGAATCGTCTGGTCAAAGGTATCGGCAACCAGGATGTTGCCTGAGCCGTCGACCGCCACTCCCTCGGGGCGATAAAATCCGGCGGCAGCTCCGGTGGCGTCAATATTGCCGGTGAGGGCGGGCGCGCCGGCGAACGTGATGACTACTCCGCTCGGCGTAACCTTCCGGATCGTTCCGACTTCGTCGGCCACAAAGACATTGCTGGCCCCATCCACCGCGATGCCGCCGGGTAAGTAGAACTGGGCATTGACGCCGGTGCCATCCGCCGTGCCTGGAACGCCCACCGTTCCAGCCACGCTCGTCAAAGTGCCATCGGGGAAGAGTTTTTGAATCGAGTAGTTCGTCCCGATGTAAAGATTTCCCGCACTGTCCACGGCGAGTCCGCCCACAATCACGCCGGCCGCGGCGGCCGTGCCAGGGAGGGTCGTCACCACCCCTCCCGGGGTAATTTTTCGAATCCCACCTGAATCGATGACAAAGACATTCCCGGAGGTATCGACTGTAACTGCGCCGGGACTCCAAAACCGGGCGGCGGAACCGGTGCCGTCGATCGTGCCTCGAATACCCGCTGCACCGGCGAAAGTCGTGACGGTGCCGTCGGCCGTGATCTTGCGAATCATATAATTGTCAGTATCTGTCACATAGAGATTCCCAAATCCGTCCACCGCGATATCGTCGGGATAATTGAACCGGGCGCTGCCGCCGGCCCCGTCCGCGCTGCCGAATAATCCGGCAGTGCCAGCGAGCGTTGTCACCATCCCATCCGGTGTGATCTTGCGGATTGTGCCGCCCAGACTGACCGTATCGAAGGAGCTGCCGGAATCCACCACGTAGACGTTGCCGGCTCCATCGACTGCGACGGCCAACGGAAAATAAAACCGAGCGCTGGTACCGATGCCATCCGCGCTGCCTCGCACACCTGCTTTTCCCGCCAGCGTGGTCACGTCACCATCGGGCGCGATCTTGCGAACGGTGAAGTTATCGACATCCGCGACATAAAGGTTGCCGGCACGATCCACGGCAACATCATCGGGGAGATCGAACCGGGCGGCAGTACCCGCTCCGTCCACGCTCCCACGCGCAGCGCCAGCCAGCGTTCCGAACGTGTATGGCGTGTACGTGGTCTGTCCCACGATGGGCTCGCCTGCGGCCAGCAGAAGGAGTGCCCAGATCGCACTGCGCCTAAGTGTCTGCATCACGAAATGTGCGCTAGTCGAATTGTGAACCACAGTTGATTTTACCAAGTCAGTTCCCGGGGCAACGCTAAACATCGAAGCCCTGTTTGGCTTCCAATCCGGATATGACAGCCCAGGGCTTCAAACCCGCCATCGAATGAGCCGGTGAGATGTTAGATGGCTGAAGTTCTTATGGAACACCTGTAGCGAACTCATAAACCCGCGGCAAACCGTGGTAGACGCCCAACCACACGGCTTAGGTTGCAAACGAGACGCCCAAGAGTTCGGGAAAATTGGAACATAAGGACGAGGTTGCGGCTGGTGCCTGAGCCCGTCTCGCTATGGACGACTATTACCGAAACCTTGTCGCGAGACGAAGGGGTGGGGTGTCTCCGTAAATTGGGAAACAATATTTTGTTTCCGAGTGAACCGGATTTCCGGATTACACGACCTATCATTTCCTATAGGCATTTGTCTCCGCAAAACCAAATTCA
>Ga0182024_10002078_pt1 | contig 50301 bp, 40 predicted proteins | sample P32metaG_FD_120480 | JGI IMG/M metagenome (GOLD analysis project Ga0182024, IMG submission 120480) | Permafrost microbial communities from Stordalen Mire, Sweden - P3-2 metaG (Illumina Assembly) | ecosystem: Environmental > Terrestrial > Soil > Wetlands > Permafrost | place: Sweden: Stordalen...
ATCGAAGTCGACAAAGGCCAGATCCGTATCAGAGGAAGTAAGAGCGTGCTCGAAAGGGCGGTCCTTGCGACCCAAAGTACTGAGCCATGGGGTTCGCAGATGAGTACTAAGTGGCGCGCCCGGAGAGATTCGAACTCCTGACCCCCAGATTCGTATCTGGAGGGCAATTGGTATTCGCTTCATGCGGCGGTTGCGGCGAGAGTATCGGGCTTCGAACCTGATGCGATGATATCGGCCACATGTCGACCCCATCGCTCAAGGGCGTCTTTGCGCTCCGCCAGAAACTCGTGCTTTTGGTACACGGCCGCAACGCCGGAGATTGTGCCGCTCTGGTGGTTGAGGATCTTGTCGGCGACGTGCGGCGGCACCCCAAGCCGCGCCATGCCGGTTACGACGGTCCGGCGCAGATCATGGATCCGCCATTGCGTGATGCCGGACAGACGATCGAGAGCGGCTTTGGCGGCTTTGAAGTTTTGAAAGTTGTTGCCTTTCGAGTTGGCGAAAACAAAGCGACTGTGTCGTGGCCTCTCCTTGATGATTGCCCAAGCCGGATCAGACAGGTGAACCAAGTGGGCTCTGGCATTCTTGGCGCGCTCCGAGGGTATGTGCCAAACGCGGCTTGCCTCATCGATCTCGCTCCAGACCATTTGGGCGACTTCCTCGCGGCGCTGACCAGTCAGCGCCAGAACCTCGAGGATGGCGCCGAACGGGCCTGACATCTGCCGCGCGGTCAGGATGACCACTGCCAGCTCCCGGTCATCCAAGGCGCGGTCGCGCACACGATCCGGAGGACGAAGACTGAGCCCCTCAACCGGTGAGTGATCGATAACCGCCCGCCCAACGCACCAGCGAAAGAAGGTCTTGAGGACCTTTGCGATGTTGCGATTGGCTCCTGGACCGCGCTGGGCGACCTCGCTCACGAGGTCGATGATGTCCCGCCGCTTGATCTCGTGGATACTTTTGGTGCCCCACCGCGGAAGGACGTCGGTGCGGAGCCGCTTAGCTACAAGAGGTCCCGACCGCAGGCCGGAAAGCCGGTCCACGATGAAGCTTTCGACTAGGCCGTCCACCCGATCGACCACCAGGCGGCGTCTTGAATTGGCCTTCTCGGCAGCCGGATCTCGGCCATCGAGGCGCGCCGCGAAAACCTTCTGGGCCTGGACCCGCGCCATGGCCACGGTGACCCGGCCGTAGGGTCCGATAGTGTATTTGCGCAGCCGAGAGCCGGCCCCGCCTGTGCGGTATAGGACAATGAAGACCTTCCTGCCCCTTGGCGTGACCTTGACCCCAAAGCCGGGCAGCCCAGCGTCCCAATAGACGGTGTCCTTGGCAGTAACCGGAAAGGTGTCGATCGCACTCTTGGTCATTTTGACGGTTGGCATCCCATCCTCCTCCCATGCTACCTCACCCCCATATAGGTAGCACCGAGGAGGAAACGAGGGGATCGCCGGTGACCCTTGGTCCGTCCGAACCCTCGTCAGACCCTAATAAATGCCTAACAAATCAATCGCGATCTATCGCCGTCCATCTCGCTCTATCGATAACTCGGGACCGCCCGGGAAGTGGGGTCACAAGCCCCGCCCGCAGGAACCGCACCCGCTCCATCGTTCGGCTGTCGCCGGCGACGTCCTTCGATGAGCGGGATTTCTGCTGGTATCCGAAATGGGGACGATTGTCAGGCGCGAGTCTCTATATCAGAGACGAAAAGAGGATTGGAGGGTCGCCGATTTATGGACGGGCGCGTACAAAGTACCGGATTGCGAGGCCAGGCGTGGACTCATTAGCGCGTAGCCAAATTCGGATTGATGCGAGTTTGACGAATGCCAGATAATTGCGCCAGCCTGCCGCCACCGAACGAAGCGATTGTAACAGGTAGTGCGGGGACCATAGATCGCCGGCAGGTCGCGCCATGACGCACCTGAGCGCAGACCCCAAAAGATGCCATTGAGCACGCGACGGATAATGCGACTGATAAACACAAGCGGGCCGCGCCTCGCGGCTCCCTCACTCCGCGTTGATCGCTTGGACGGTCCAGCTTGTGCCGACATTGCCGAGGCCGAAGGTCGAAGCGACAGTCGCCGCGTTCATGAACCAGATGGCCAGATTACCACTGCCATCGATCCATAGAATGTCGCTGAAGCCGGTGCCGTTGTAGTTGCCAAGCTGGGCGATGCGCCATGTGCTGCTGGTCGGCACCGTACCGACCGTCGCCGTCGATTGAACCTGCGCGCTGTTGTTGAGAAACCAGATCGCCAAAGTGCCGGTATTGCTGTCGCGGAACAGAATATCGGGATTGTTGTCGGCGTTGAAATCGCCGATGCCCGCGATCTGCCAATTTAGCGGCACGTTGCCCAGGCTAACGGTCGACGCGAGCCCGCCGCCGGTGACCCGCCAGACCGCCAGATTGCCGGAGCTATCGCGCCAGAAAATATCGCCGACCGCATCGGTCGCGGCGATGCCCCAGACCGCGGGATCAACCCCGCCCAGGGTCGTTGTGAACATGACGTTGCTGCCGTTCATGAACCAGACCGCGACGTTGCCTGAACTATCTTGCCAAAGGATGTCGCCCTTGCCATCTTCGTTCATGTCGCCGGTACCTTTGACGGTCCAGGTCGTCGGTACGTTGCCGAGACCTGCCGACGAGGACATCGTCAGCCCATTCATGAACCACATGTAGAGGTTGCCGCCGGTGTCGCGCCACAGCAGGTCGGCGTGGCCGTCGCCGTTGAAGTCGCGCTCTCCGACGATCGAGTAGGAGGTCGTTACGGATGCGACACTCCCGGAACCGGCGATCGAGTTGCCGTTCATCAGCCACATCGCCACGGTCGTGGGCGAGGCGCCGGTGCTTCGAAACAGAATGTCGCTTTTGTTGTTGCCATCAAAATCATGCGCCGCGACCGGGTAGGCCTTCCACTTGGCGACCAGGTTGGCGACATTGGGGGTGCCAATGCCGGTGGCGAAGTCCCAACCTACCTCCGCCGGCCAATATATGTTAGGGTTGCTCTCCAGCGCGCCATAGGTGCCCGAGGGGAGATTGCAGTCGATCAGGACGCCATTGTCAGCGATGCAGGGCACGTCGGTGTCGCCCTGCGTTATATCGTAGAACACGCAACTGACGGTGCCGTTCGGTCCATTGGCGGAATCGCACGTAAGGTTTCCGGTGCCATATTCGGCTTCGGCGAGTTCATACAGACGATAATTGGGAACGCCCTGCCGGCCGCCGTTTGTCTGGTTGATCAAGGCCTGGATGCCGGCCCAGATCGGCGATCCGAACGAGGTGCCGCCATAGTTGTAAGACCAGGTGCTGGGTGAGGTGGTGCATGGGGTGCCACCATTGCTTGTGTCGGAATAGCAGATGATATAGGCATGATTCCACGGCCCGAACGACGCAAACATCGAGACGTCGGGAAGAGCCCGCCCGTAAAGCGTCGGCATTCCGTACAGTTGAGGCGTCTGCCACGAAGGCTGGGGATACGAACCACAAGTGCCACTGATGACACCGGGTGTTGACGGAGCCCCCGTCGAACACTGGCTGACCCCACCGCTTCCAGCCCAATTATTCAACCAAAAAGTGTTCGACGTGATGACGAAGGAGCTGTTACACAAGCCGTTCGAGCCATAGGTGGTCGTGTAGCCGTGGTATTGCGCGAACAGTCGATTGCCGCACGTGGTGTTCCACGGGAATTCCGGGATGTACGACTTGGCTGATTCCCCACTGGCTGAGTTGGAGCTGCTCCAGTAAGTCGATTGCACTCCGGAATAGGTGTCGCTGAAATCGGTTCCCCCCACGGCGACGTTGTAGGGCGTCGAGGCATAGCCATTGACGTTAGGGCCATGGCTGGAAGTGTGCGGCGCATCACCATAGGAATTCCCTTCGTCGCAGCCGGCCGCGCCTTGGTCGCCCGCTGCCACGTATATTGACATCCCTTCGGCCGCCCCAGTTTGGTAAGCCGTATAGATTGCTGCATTCCGGCTGCTGCCAATGTTGGCTTCACATGCGCCATAGCTGTTGCTTACGATTGCTGGCGGAGCTGATCCATTGACGAGATTTTGCAGGGAGATCAATACGCCGTCAGTGGTGGTGGTGGCACACACAGCGAGCACGATCACGGCGCCCGGGGCAGCGGCGCTCGCGTATTCGACATCGATGGTCGGTTCGAGAGTGGCGACCGTGCCCGGGTTGCTGCAGTTGTTGGGACCGGACGGCGGCGGCGGGCTGCGTATGAACAACTGCGCGTCGGGATAGCTGGAAAGCGGAATACCGAAAGACGAACGGAAGGTCGTCCAGTCGGAACCCGCGTACAGATTGCTACTCGCGACGATAACGATACTCTGGCCATCGCCGGTGGTGCCCGCTGCGAACAACGGAGTGAAATTGTAGATCGTCGCCAGATCGGGAGGCGTCACGTAATATCCGCCATTACTACTCGTGAAGTTTGAAATGCTCCCCTCGGGCCTCGGATCATGGCGTCCATTCATTGGCTTGGGATCGAAATTGTGAAGCGAGACGACACCGTGAACGACCGGCGCGAGCGCTGCCGGGATCTGCGGGTCGCTGGTATTGGCGAAGTGTGCCACGCCGTTGACCAGAAGATTGTGGATCTCGGTATGGAACGCGCCCCGCACCTGCCCGGCGGTACCCGAAAAGCCGATCACCATGCGGTTGGTATAGACGGTGTTGACCGCAAAGCCGTGCTGCGACAGCCAGCCGGTGACGGCCGCAATATCGGAATCCGCCGGACCGAACCGCTCGCCGATGTCAGCGGCGCTCAGCCAGTTGTGGTAGTTCGGCGACTTGCGGTCGTGAAGCTGGTCAATCAGCGTCACCAGCGCCTGCTCCTGCGCGGTCGGCCGGCGCAACTGCAGCATCATGTGCGGCAAAGGCAGGTCATCGGCGACAATGCCGCGGTCATTCGCGGCAACCAAGGCCTCCGGCCTGGTATTGCCGGCGAGCACCGACAGGCTTCGTTCATTGATCGGCTGGGTTACCAACGGCAGCGATCGGCCGATTGGATTTTGCGCCTGAGCAGAAGGCGATAGCGCCAGATTGGAACTCGACGCCAACAACACCGCAGCGCAGCGTACGCACAATGCAACCGTGGCAGCCCAATTGGCTTGCATGAGTTCGCCCCTCTTTGCTGCGCCGCCGCCCGGCGACACGCATAATCCGTCGAGGCGAAGATGGCAGAAACACCACGAGCGTTCCACAGTTTTTTATTCTTGCGCATCATGTTGTAATACCATAACGCGCCGTTCGGAACTTTGGATGGAAGCTAGCCCTCGGAGTGGGCCGCGCGAGTGAGGAATTGCAAGCGCCGACAGAAGCCGGTTTGCATGGGATGACCGTCGGAATCCCGATAGTCGATTGTCCCGACAAAATACAAAACCTGATTTCCGAGATGAATTGCGCTTTCCTCTTGGACGGTCAGGACATGTCCATGGGTGATTGCCCGAAACGCCAACAAAAACACCCCATGCTCAGGCCGATCTTGAGCGTTGTGAAACGTGCCAAGGGATGGCGAGGCGCTCCAAAAGTTCGATCAAGGCGAAGAGCACGACTGCGAGAACTGTGAGCACGATCAGCGCCGCAAACAGCAAGGGGGTATTCACAACCCCGATTGCCCGCAGCAGCAGTGTTCCAAGGCCGCGATCGGAGCCGACAAATTCGCCCACGACCGCTCCGACCACGGCGAGCGTGATCGCGACCTTGAGGCCGGCGAATATGCTGGGCAGTGCTCGGTAGAGACGTATCATCCGAAAGGTCCGATATTGTCCTAGCCCCATGGACCGAGCGAGAAACTCTATTTCCGGCTCGACCGAGGCAATCCCTTGGACTGTGCTGACCACGATCGGGAATACCGCGATCAGGAATGTCATGAGCACCTTCGGCAGGAGCCCGAAACCGAACCAAACGACGAAAAGTGGCGCGAGGGCGAGCTTGGGTACCGCCTGGGATCCGATCAGGAGGGGATAGACCGACTTCTCGAAGACGCGCGAACTGCTGATCATCACGGCCAGCGCAACGCCGACAACGACGCTCAGGCTAAATCCTGCCATGATAACCGCTGTCGTCGACACGGCATTGCTTGCCAGAACCGACCAATCGTCCACCAGAACCCGCAACACCTCACGGGGGGGCGGCAACGCATAAGCGGGCGCCACGCCGAGCCGGCTCATCAGTTCCCAGCCCAACAACGCCAGCGCGATTGTCGCGGTGGGATAAAAGATATTCGAGAAGTCGCGGCCTTTTTTTCCCACACCGGCTGTCATTGTTACTCCGTAGCTCATGACCTCTTAGTCCGCATCACGCAGGTCGCGCGCCGGCGGTCAGCCGCGAATGATGCCGCTAAGGGTAAATCGGTGCTTGATATCCCGGACATAGCGGGCAAACTCCGGAGATTCCTGGATATCCGCTTCGCGTGGTCGGGGAAGGTCGACCTCGACGATCGAGTCGACATGGCCGGGCCTCGCCGACATCACGACAATGCGATCCGACAGGAAAACCGCTTCCGCAATGCTGTGGGTGACCAGCAATACGGTGATCGGTTCCTGCAGCCACATGCGCTGCAGATCGAAATTCATCTGATCCCTGGTCAACGCATCGAGCGCGCCGAACGGCTCGTCCATGAGGAGTAGCCGCGGCCGATGCACAAGCGCCCGGCAAATCGAGACTCGCTGGCGCATGCCTCCGGAAAGCTCGAAGGGATACTTATTTTGGAAATCCCCAAGCCCCACGGATGTGAGCAGTTGTCGCGCACGCGCCAAATAAATTTTGCGATCCAGACGTCGCGCCTCGATCTGGATCATGACGTTGTCGATGCTGGTGCGCCAGTCGAGCAAGACCGGATCCTGAAAGACGATCCCCAGGTCGGTTTGCGGCTCGCTCACCGGAGAGGCTTCGACGAAGACCTCGCCACTCGTCGGCGCGACCAGCCCGCCGACAATCATGAGTAGAGTGCTTTTTCCACATCCGCTTGGGCCCAATAAAGAGACGAACTCGCCGCGTCTCACCTGCAATGACACGTTCGCCAGCGCTTCGACGGACCCTTCTCTGCCGGGATAAACCTTTCGAACGTCGCGAATGTCGATGAAGTCTCCGATATCCGGTCTATTGCAGACTTTCGCGGCAGCCCCGGTGGCTTGATTTCGTATGTACTCAGGTGCCTCAGGCATTCGAGCAGCCATCTTCTGAATGCGAGTTTATGCGGACTACGACACCCGTTTGACGACGTAATTGCCGTAGGCGTCGACCTCGAGCCGCCAGCCTTGTGGAATTAGAACCGAGGTTGCCGGACCTTCCACCAGTGCAGGGCCGAGCAATTGTGCACCCGCTCCGAGTGCCTCGCTATCGAAGATTTCAATCGATTGGCGAAACGCACTTCCTGGCAGGGAGACCGACCGATTGCCTATCGCCGCCGGCGCAGCCTTTTTCGCTTGCTCGGGGAACCAGAATGGGGGCGTCCGGCCGACAGCCGTGAGGCGCGTATTGATCAATTCGATGCGTGCGTTCGGCAAGTCGTAACCGTACGATTCCATGTGCCTCTGGTGGAATCTGGAAGCAATCCCGGCGAGGTCGGTACTCGATGCTTCTCCGTCATCTACCGGCACCTGAATTTCGTAAATCTGCCGTTCGTAACGCAGGTCGAGTGAGTATTCGAAGGTCTGATTGGCAGGCGCGATTCCCTCAGCGACCAGCGCCTCCCGGCCTCGAGCTGTCAGCCCAGAGAATATTCCGCGCATCCGATCCTGATCGACCTCCTCCAGCGCGGCGAAATAGGTTTGTACGAAGTCGTGGCGCAGGTCGGAAAAAATCACTCCCGCCGCGGTGAAGATCGACGCATCGCGCGGAATGATGACCGTGGATATCCCAAGTTCCGCGGCGGCCGGCACGGCATGCAGTGGACCGGCCCCGCCCGCGACCACGAGTACGAATTCACGAGGGTCGTCGCCGCGTTCATGCAGCAGGTCTTTTACCGCCGTGGCCATGTTGACGTTGATTACTTCGTAAACGGCGGCCGCGGCTTCTTCTTCCGATACGCCAAGCGGATCGCCGACATGCTGTCTCAAGGACGCTCGGGCAGCCTCCATGTCGAGCGGCAGGCGCCCACCCAGCAACCCTGCCGGATTGATGTACCCAAGCAACAGGTCGGCATCGGTCACAGTCGGCATCTTACCGCCCCGGCCATAGCAGGCCGGGCCTGGCTGCGAGCCGGCGCTCTCCGGTCCGACACGCAAGATGCCGCCTACCAGCCGCGCCAGACTGCCACCCCCCGCTCCGATCGACACCACGTCGACCATCGGCAAAGCAACTCTATAGCGGTCGAAATCCGCGACCTGAACCGTCGCAGCCCGCCCATCCACGATGCGAGCCACATCGAGACTGGTACCGCCCATGTCGAATGTCACGGCCTTGCGGAAACCGTGAATGCCTGCATAACGCTCACCCGCGATCGCACCGCCGGCCGGACCGGAGCAAATGGCTGCCGCCGGTGTCCGGATGGCAGTTTCAGCCGATACTACCCCCCCTGATGATTGCATGATGAGGAGGGCGCCGCCGAAGCCGCTCTCTTTCAGCTGGTTGATCAGAGACGTGAGGTAGCGTGCCAAAATCGGGCCGGTATACGAGTTCAGCACCGTCGTGCTCAATCTATCGTAGAATCCCACGCGCGGAAGCAATTCGTGAGAAGCTGTAATGTAAACATCTGCAAGATGGTGCTTCACCATTTGCTTGCAGGCCGCTTCGTTGACGCCGTTGCCATAGGCGTTGAGAAAACAGATCGCTACAGCCGTCACGCCGTCGTCACGCAGCAGGTCACAGGCCGCCCGCACGCTTTCAGGGTCCACCTCTTCGACGACCACGCCATTGTAGCTCAGACGCTCGACGACGGGCAGCCGGCGATAGCGCGGTACCAGCGGCGGCGGCGCCGGATACTTGTTGTCGTAGATCCTCTCCTTGACGCCGCGACGCATCTCCAGGGCATCGCGAAATCCCTTTGTAGTGAGCAGTCCGGTGCGAGCGCCCGACCCCGTCAGAACCGAGTTGGTCGTGGCGGTGGTTCCATGCAATATGAGATCGATCTTACCGAGAAAGCCGGCCAAATCCGCCGTGCCCTTCTCACCTTCCGCAAATTGCCGCAGGCCATTCATGATTCCGAGTGATTGATCTTGGGGTGTGGTGAATGTCTTGTAGGTGCTGAAGGAACCATCGTCACGCACCAACAGGAAATCGGTAAACGTTCCTCCGACATCGATCCCGACACGGTATTTCATGGGTTACCACCCGCCGGTCATGACGAAACAACGTGAGCACGTCGCTCACGCGTGCGTTCCAGATCGACCGCGAGAGTATTCGGATCAATCACTACACCATAGTCCGCTTGCGCCTTGGCCGGACTGACAAGTCCGTTGCGAATGTCGTCGGCAACCTTAGCCTCCGCTCGTTCCAGCGGATTGCCGAACCCGCCGCCTCCACCGCTATGGCGTTCCACGATCGTGCCCGGGGGCACCGGCACGCGAATGACCTCCTTGGGCCTTGGCCGATACGAGGTCCCATCCGGAAAATACAGTGTGAAAATGTTATCGGTTCCGGGCAAACCACCAAACAATCCGAAGCCTCCTTCCGGCTCGCCCTGCAGCACCAACGTTACGGACTCCCCCTCGAAGCGCCAGCGCGTGATAGCGCCATGCCCTCCCCGCCATTTGCCGCTCCCACTGGAGTCGCACTTGAATTCATGTTCCAGCAGCGTATGCGGGTCTTGCAGTTCAAAAAACTCGTAGTCGTTGGTAAGTGTGGAGACGCCGAATATCGGGCCATTATTCCAACCGTCCATGCCTTCGGTCGCTCCGCTCCCGCCCTTGAGCGCGATGAAGTCGATATCGCCGTACCAGCGACCGCGGCGCGGGTCGAAGGCGGTGATCTGCAGTGACATCGGGCGCGTCCAACCCGCCGTCACCCGATCCGGCACCGCCTGACTAAAGACCTGCATCATCGCTTCCGCGTTCACGGCACTCATGAAGTTGCCGTAATAGGTAGCCGCAGGTGGACGTGGATTTAAAAGTGAGCCTTCAGGCATGGTCCACCGGATAGGCCGGAACATGCCCTCATTGTGGGGGAGAAGCGGATCAATCAGCATGCTTAGGAAAGTCAGAGTGCCGGCGATGGCAGACCCCAAAGGAGCGTTGCAATAGGACAGCGATTGCGGACTGGTTCCGGTGTAATCCAAATTCATCTCCTCGCCCTTGATCGTGAGTTTGAGATGAACGGACTGTTTTCCCTCCCTGATGCCGTCAAAATAAAAGTGACTCGCGCCGTGGTAAACCCCGTCCGGAATGCGGGCGATTTCCGCGCGCATCATTATTTCCGTGGAATCGTACAGCGCGGCCACCAACTCGCGAAACGCAGACACGCCCATCGACGTCGCCATATCGGCAATGCGGCGCGCGCCCAAACGGCAGGCGCCGATCATGGTCATCATATCGGGCTCATCGATGTCGGGCAGACGAACGTTGGCAAAAATTAATTTCCATACGTCGCGGCGGAGCTTGCCGCGCTCGATAATCTTGACGGCGGTAATTCGCAAAGATTCCTGGAAATAGTCGGTGGCGACCGGATTGCACGATGAAGGAATCGGGCCGCCGAGATCGGCCATATGACCTTTGGAGCCGGTCCAAGCAATGAGTTGGTCCCCGACAAAAATCGGGATGTAAACCCCGGTGTCATTCGACTGCAGATTTCCGCCAAAAACGTCATTATGCATAAATACGTCGCCGGGATAAATTTCCTCGCCAAAGGCCGCAATCACATCCTTACAGCCGTGATGAATCGCAAATGGGAACAGGGCGCGAAATTCATCCGCCTCCAGCAGCCCGCCGTGCTGATCCATGATCACCACGCCAAAGTCGTAAGCCTGATTTTTAAGCGGCGATCTCGCGGTTCGTTGGATTCCCACCACCATCTCGCGGGCGAACGATCTCAAACGCGTGCGAAAAATGGACACTCGCGCCGCGAGCGGGCTCACGCGGATCTGCACTGATCACTCCTTTTTGCATTCTTCCGGATCAGTTCGCAGACGCCGGCAAGAACTGGTTGGTAAAAACATCAGCGGATGACGGGGGATTCTTCAAGCCGCCAAATTTGGTCAAGATGTCGAATGTCGCGTCGATGTCCTTATCGACAGTAAAGCCGATAGGCCGATCTTTGCTATTCTCTGTATGCAATAGAGGAATGCTGACGTCGAACTGTCGCGTGATAATTTGCTTCTTGGCGTCAGGGAACCCCGCGAGCAAAGCGTCGACGGCTTCGGACTTGTTCTTTATAGCGTAATCCCAGGATTTGACGGTTGCCGCCATGAAACGTCTAATCAGATCGGGTTGCTCTCTGATCATATCGCGGTGGACGACGATGCCATGCGCAAGTGTGTTGGCGCCGAAATCGGCAAAATAAATCAGATTGACCTCTTTCCCCGCAAGTATGGGTGCGGCCGAACCTTCGGCGTTTATCAAACCGATGCTCGCATCCAACCGGCCTGAGACCAGTGCCGGAAGCAATGCCGCTCCATCCATCGTGATGATATTTATCTCCGACAAGTCCAGGTTATTTCGAGCCACGAAGGCAGCCCATAGCGACCCCACCCCGGCAGGGTTCAGACCGACATTCATTCCGTAGAGATCGGTCGGCTGCTTCAGCGGCTTGAACGAAATGGCAACCACAGGACTGCGCTGCTGGAGAACTCCCACCGTACTGACCGCCCCGCCACCTGCAGAAATCGCGATGACCGACGTGCTGTCGGCAAATGCAAAGGGATCGGATTTATTCGCGACCAACTGCACGGCAGACAGGGAGCCGCGTCCCTCCTGCAGCTTCAAAGCAATCCCTTGTTCGGCATAGAAGCCCTTGTTTATACCTAACGCAAACGGTGCATGCTTTCCGTTGATGGAAAAATCTAGGCGGAGAACGGCACTCGTCTCACCCGGCTTAGTGGCCACAGGCGATGAAGTTGATTGGGCCGCCGCCGGAGTGATGTTGCCGGCAATAGTGAAAAGCGCAATGAGAAGGAACCATCGGGCAAGACGCATGGCGCGATATGGCTGAGACACTGGTCTACCTCCCAAACAGCGGAACGAACGGCCGCCTAAGGGAACATCTGGAAGTCTGGCATCGCAAAACCCTGAGCAATATGACCACGGCACCAAAATCAAGTCAATCACCTTGACTAACTAGTCAGTTTCCTTGCCCGAAGATGTGGGCATGGACCATGTTCGGACCCAGCGAAAGCAATTGAACGCAATCGGTCTGATCATCAGTTGTCTCCACGGCCGAGGGGTCATCGGGTACTTGCATGCCGGGGCATGAAAATGCTTCGATCGCTGTCTGGTTGTGCAGGACGAGCCTATCGATTAAGCAGTGCAGGGGTGTCCAACTGCTTTGAGCAAAAGGGCATCACCACATGACCGCATGCTTCATGCAAGCAAAGCCTCTCCGGATCATCGGCTGCGCGTCGGCACTGACGACCAGGAGCCCTCAAACCACCGGTTTTTGACGGCTTGTTGAAGGAATTTCAATGAAAAAGGCAGGCGTAAATTCCGACCGTACGCAAAAGCTGATCCTTAGGCACGCGATGGCTGAATTCGCGATCAAAGGCTACGATGGCGCCCGCGTTGATAGCATTGCTCGTCGGTGTGGCCTCAGCAAGAACATGCTGTATCACTACTTCGGCAGCAAGGAGGGCTTGTTCATTGCCGTTCTCGAGGATGCGTATGAGACTTTTCGTGCCGACCAGCAAGACATCGAAATTCGAAGCACTGATCCCGTTGAGGCCATGCAGCGGCTTATTGCACACACCTTCTTTGCTCTGCTCGAGAACCAAAAATTCATAGCGCTCCTCAACAGCGAGAATCTGCACAAGGGCCGTCATATTCGACGCTCGCGGGTGATTCGGTCGCTTTACAATCCGCTCATTACTACAATCAGTGAAATCTTGCAGAAGGGCGCGGCACAAGGAGTTTTCAGGACGAACCTTGATCCCGTCCATCTTTACGTATCATTGTCAGCGCTCGCCTATCACTACATTTCAAATCAATACACATTGAACATGGCACTGGGAATTGACCTCATGACGCGCAAGCACCAGGCCGCATGGCTAACCTACATCACCGACCTGATTCTGGGTTATTGCTGCGCGAAGGCAGCCAAAAAAACGACGCGTCGCCAGCTGAGCGCAAGGCCAATCATGGCCTGAAGCTGGTCGACCTGTCGTGTCGGGTCGACCAGCGAGTTCCTCGAGCGTGCGATCAACGCTCCTGACTCGGCAAAGCCAGGCGCTGCGCCTGGGCAGCGCTGGCTTTCCTTCCTATTTCCTTCGCGGAACGACTGCCCATGCCTCGATCTCGACCAGCATTTCCTTGAGGTCTATGCCAACGCCGCGAAGCAGGGTAGCCGGCCGCGGATGCGCGCGAAGATCCGGCTCGAATTCCTCAAAGAAGCGGTACATCTCGTCGCGCATATCGAAGATGTCTTCGCGCCGCGGCAGGTAATAGCGGAACATCACGATATGCTTGAGCGAGGCATCCATCATCTCCAGCTTATTTTTGATGTATTCCAGGCACTGCCGGGTTTGCTCCTTGATGTCCATCGACACCACTTTGCCCTTGCCAGCGCGTTCTTCCTCGGGAGTTCTGCACGGGGCATCCTCAAAAGGATGACGTCCCGTTTCGCCGGACAGGAAGAGAATATCCACGTCGCCCTTAGTCTTGAACCCGCCACCCCAATTCATCTTTTCCTTGTGGTAGTGCGGCCAGAGCGTTCCCCAGTCGTACTCAACTTTCCCCTGCTTCGCCAGTTCGATCGCTTTCGGATTGGTAGCCATGATTTGTCACTCCTGTGTGCCCGCTCGTCAATCGCTCAGCGTCGTCGGGGCTGTTTTGTGTGAAACCGGCGTTCGTCGGCAGGGACAATCGATGTTGAGATTTGGATATCGGAAGGCCTGAAACCTTCCCGAGGTGTTCAAGAGGTGTTCAAGACTTCAACTCCTCCCACAGCACGAGTGGTATCGCGCCCGCGTTTGCTTTCTGATCGTCAACGCCACTCTCCGCCGGCGTTGCGATATTACGAGCCTTTCAAGGCGAGGAATTGTAAACACGGCGCCGAACTCAAGTCAATTATTAACTAACTAGTCAGTATGCGGAGAGCGCGAACCAAGGGTCTGGAGATGAAGAGTTTTGCGGAGCACGGCCGACCTGGAGATTTTCAAGCCGACAACTGATCGCGAAAAGTCCACACGCATGTTGGCAGCGAGCGGAAGAAGCGGCGGCACGCGAGCGCTAATCTCACCTTCAAGTGTGACGGCGACCGCGCGCGCGGATAGGGCTGGCGGAGTTCATCTGACGATTAAATGCGTATGATCTATACCCTGAGGACAAGATCCGATATGACGGGACGCCGCAACTGAGAGTAAGTCGAGGACAGCATGTCAGAAACACACCCGATGATGCGCAAGTTTCCGGTTCCCGGAACGATTCTCAAGGAATGGATTATCGAGGCGAGGGGATACGCCGCATTTTTCATGAACAAAAGTGACGTTTTGCGCTTCGTCGATATCGAGGGCAAACAGGTGCCCGATCTGGTGTGTTTCGACGTCAACGATCACGGCGAATGCATCAATCTCGGCAATTCAGTTTTGTTGAACAAGCGGCGCGAATTCATCAAGGGCAACGTGCTTTATTCGATCACCTGCAACAAGATGATGACGATTGTCGATTATTCGAACGAGCTCAGTTACGCCTATGGACCGATGTGCAGCGAGGAACTCAACCATATCCGTTACGGCGTGCCGCATACGCCCAATTGCCAGGGCAATCTCGCCATGGCGCTCGGTCCCTGGGGCTTCAACTATCGCGATATCCCCAACGCGTTTGTGCCTTTCATGAATGTCCAGACCGACCAGACCGGCACCATGGATATTCATGAGCCGACCAGCAAGCCCGGCGACTATTATGACATTCGCGCCGAGATGGACCTGCTGATCGGCATTTCCAACTGCCCGCAGGAGCGCAATCCGTGCAACGGGTACAACCCGACCCCATTAGGTATCATCATCTATAAATGATGCGATGCTTCGGCACGGTTGAGATTTGGCAGATCGTCACTATGCAAACCACCAAAACGGATATCGCAATATCGATTATCTCGGTGGCTGCGTTCATTCTGTTTTGGGAGCTTGCTGTCCGGATATTTCAAATTCCAAGCCTGGTGCTGCCGGCGCCTTCAGCGATCGCCGCGGAAGGATATCTGCGCCATAATATTTATCTTCAGCATAGCTGGGTGACGCTGTACGAAACCGTGCTGGGCTTTGTGTTGGCGGCCTTTATCGGGGTGATTCTGTCAGTCGGCATCGTCTATTCGCGCGTATTGAAGAGCGCGATTTTTCCGCTCGTGGTCGCCCTTCAGATTGTCCCCAAGGTGGCCATAGCCCCCTTGCTGTTGATTTGGGCGGGTTACGGCGTTTCATCGAAGATCCTCCTGGCATTGCTCGTCGCCTTCTTCCCGATCGTCGTAAATATGGTGACGGGACTAGCGGCGGTAGACGAGGAACTGCTCGAACTTTGCCGCATTTTGCAGGCCAACCGCTGGAAGGAGTTTTTCAAGGTGAGGCTGCCGAATGCGCTTCCTTACCTGTTCAGCAGCCTCAAGGTCGCAAGCACGCTCGCGGTGATCGGCGCGGTCATCGGCGAATTTGTCGGCGGCGATGCCGGTCTTGGCTATCTAATCATCATATCCAACACGGAAATGCGCACTTCGATGGCGTTCGTGTCGATCGTCGGCCTGTCGGTCCTTGGGCTTGTTCTGTACGGGCTGATCGCGTTGGCCGAGAAATTGTGCATGCCGTGGGAGCGTCGCATCGCTGTCACCTCGGCGGTCGCGCCCGGGCGTCCCTAGATATAGGCGAGCCCGATCTTTTTCCCGATTATCTGCACTAATTCGGTGAAACGGGAATCCAGCTTGATCTCCGGCGTTCGCGGCCGCCGAAGATCGATCGTCAGGATATCGGCGATGCGGCCGGGCCGCGGCGACATCACGACGACGCGGTCGGACAGGAAAACCGCTTCCGAAATGCTGTGGGTTACCAGCACACTTGTTTTGCGTCGCTCTTCCCAGATGCGTAGCAGTTCTAGATTCATGTCCTCGCGCGTCATTGCATCGAGCGCGCCGAAGGGCTCGTCCATCAGCAGTAGTGTAGGGTCGTGGATCAGGGCGCGGCAGATCGCGGCGCGTTGTTGCATGCCGCCCGACAACTCAGACGGATATTTGTGGTGAAAGTCGGCAAGGCCGGCGAGCGCCAGCAATTCGACCGCCTTGGCCTTGTAGGTTTTCCGGCCCAGACCGAGCATTTCGATCGGCAACATGACGTTGTCGAAGATGCTACGCCATTTCAGCAACACCGGTCGCTGGAATACCATTCCAACATCGGAAAGCGGCCCGATCACCGGCTTTCCCCGTACGCGGACGCTTCCCGATGAGGCTGGAATCAGGCCGGCAATGATCTTCAGCAGGGTCGTTTTGCCGCAACCGCTATGACCGACAATGGCGATGAACTCGCTCTCATGCACGGCAAATGACACGCCGTCCAAAGCGTGGACCGGCTCGTGCCGGCTGACATAGGTCTTGCCAAGATTATCGACTACGATCGCGGCTTCTGCCGCGCCCCGCATGGTTGCCTTTGCTCCGGCGATATCGATGTTAACGTCCTCAGTGAAGACGTCCCTCGGTCGGAACGATCCGTGGTGTCAGAAACTGGTTCGTATAGACGTCGTCCATCTGTAAGCCGGGGGCGTCGTAATATTTGGCCACAACATCCACGGTGTGCTTCATCTTGGTCTCATCCATGATACCGATTCCGAAGCGCTTGCTGTTGTCGGTCATCAGGTGCGCGAGCGCAATCCGGAAGTGCTCTCTGGCTTCGGCCGGATCGACGGCCGGGTTATCCTTCAGGAACATCTGCAGCGCTTCCTCGGGATTTTCAACCGCCCAGGCGATGCCGTTGAAGGTCGCTTGAACGAATCTCTTGACCCGCTCAGGCTGGCCGGTGATCTGATCGTCGCGCGCAATCAGCCCCCCGCCGTAGAGATTTAGTCCGTAGTCGGAATAGAGGAAGTATTCAAATTTCTTGCCGGCTTCCTTGGCACGGGCAGTGAACGTGGGAATTTCGGTCGCGAGCAGCACCGTGGCATCTGCTTGGCCCGCAATGAGACTTGCTGCGCGCGCCGGCGGCGTCATAGTCACCCATGTCACTTTCGATTGATCGATCGATACGATCTGCGCCAAAGCCGGGAACAAGACGCGATTGGCGTCCCCCGCGCTCGAAGCGATGCGTTTTCCTTCGAGATCGCGCGGCCCCTTGATGGCGGCGACGCCATCTAACCAGCCGATGCTATAGAGCGACTTTTCGTGAATCACGCCCACAAGTTTGATCTTTGCGCCTTTCGATCGCCCAATAATGGAGGTCGGCGCGTCGGCGAATGCAAAATCGACCGCGCCTGCGGCCAACGCGGAAACCGTTGCCGCCGAACCTTCGCCCCTCAGGATCGTGACGTCAAAACCGGCATCTTTCCAAAATCCCTTTTCCAAAGCTGCATAGAAGAATGCATGCTTTCCATATGGCACAAAATCGAGGAGGAATTTGGTAGGTTCGTTTGCGAATGCTACCGAGCCAAGCATCGAGCAGATGATGCTGCCGATGAGTATCTGAAGAGACAAACGAAAGGCCTGACAAGGGTTTTTCATGGCATCCCACGGATTGTTCGCAGTCCTGTACACACTGTCATCGCTCAAATCTGATCGCATGATCCACTGCGGCCACTTCAGCCTTCCCTTTCAATAGCTATCTTGTCGATCAAGGCGAAGAGACGTGCGGGCAGCAGCGGAATTTCTTCGATCTGAATACCGAAAGGTTGGAGTGCATTTTCCACAGCCGAGATGATGGCCGCACCGGCGGGCAAGCACCCGACCTCGCCCACACCTTTTACGCCCAACGGATTAAGCGGTGACGGAAAATCGAGCGCCTTGATTTCGATAAAAGGAACCTCGGTAGCGCTGGGGAGCAAATAGTCGGCGAAGGTCGTTGTCACCGGTTGCGCCTGCTCGTCGTAGCCCATCCACTCGTACAGCGCGTTGCCGATGCCGTGTGCTACGCCCCCGGCGATCTGGCCCTCGACTATCATCGGATTTACCATCCGGCCGCTGTCGCTGACGACGACATAGCGGAGGATACGAATGCCGCAGGTGTTGATATCGACCTCCACCTCGACTGCGTGACAACCCATCCCGTAAGTCAGCGCGGCCGGCATAAAATTCTGCATACTCTCCAGGCCCGGTTCGAATTTTCCGGGCATCGAATAGCCCGGCACGCCAGAGACAGCTTCGGCTATCTGACCTAGCCGCAGGCCGCTCCCGGGCGCGCCGGCGATTTCAATCCGGCCGTCTCGCATGACGAGATCTTCCTGGCTCGCCTCCAAAATATGCGCAGCGACGCGAAGCGCCTTCACCCGCACCGTCACGGCCGCGAGATGGACCGATGAACCCGCCGTCACGGTCTGGCGGCTGGCAAAGCCACCCTGCCCGAGCGGGACAGCCGCGGTATCGCCGGCCACGACGGTCACGTCATCGGGCGAGACGTCGAATTGTTCGGCGCATATCTGCGCCAGGGCCGTCTTGATCCCCTGCCCCATCGGCATCGCGCCGGTATAGACCGAGATCCGGCCGGAGCGACCGATGCGCACAAGACCGGATTCAAACGGGCCGCGACCTGTACCTTTCACGCCATTGCCGATGCCAATGCCGATATAGCGCCCCTCGGCGCGCGCGTTGCGTTGGCGCTCGGGAAAGTCGGCATAGTCGATCGCGTCGAGCGTCGTCTGCTGGCACAGTTGAAAATCGCCGCTATCGAGCGCCACCGGCGAGCCCGATCGCGCCTTCAGCGGCGATAAATAAGGCATCTTGTCCAGCGGCACCAAATTTCGCCGCCGCACTTCTGCGCGGTCGAGCCCCAATTCGCCGGCGATGCGGTCGAGGACACGTTCCATCGCGAACGTGCCCTCAGGATAACCGGCGCCGCGGACCGGTGCGGCCGCAACCTTGTTGGTTTCGACGACGGACACGCGCAGATCGTAAGCCGGCAAAATATACGGACCGGGCACGGCGGTGGAAGCGTTGTAGGGCATGTTAGTGCCCTGCGGCGTGTAAGCACCCTGGTCATGAATCATGTTGCCGCGAATCCCGAGAAGGCGGCCCTGGTCGTCGAAGGCCGCCTCTAGTTCCCAGTATTGGTCGCGTTCCTGAATGGCGGCCAGAAATTGCTCGCGCCGGTCCTCAATCCATTTGGTGGGGCGGCGCAGATGCAAGGATGCAATGGCAACGACGATCTCCTCCGGATATATAATATATTTGGAACCGAAACCGCCGCCGACGTCGGGCGCCACGACGCGCACCTGATTTTCGTCCCGCCGCAGCATCTCCATCAGGGCCACACGCAACTCATGCGCGAGTTGCGTCGACGACCAGACCGTCAACAAGTCTTGGTTTTCGTCGTAGACGGCAAGCACGCCACGCCCTTCGATCGGATGAGCGGCGCCCCGATGCTGTTTCAGATTGAGCCGGGTGCGCCGCGGCGCGTGGGCGAAGGCGGCGTCGATATCGCCATAGGCCTGACGGATCTCCAAGATGACGTTGCTTGCCTTGCCGCGGCGAGCCGTCGGCGCGCCGCGAGCAACTCCTTGCTTGCAATCCGCGACAACCGGCAGTGGATCGTAGTCGACGCTCACCAGAGCGGCGGCATCTTCGGCGATATAGCGCGACTGCGCTATCACGATCACAACCGCCTCACCGACAAAAGCGACTTCGTTCTTGGCAAGAGCGAACGGAGTGATGTCTGGCGGAAGATCCTTGGCGCGGAATTGCAGAGGAAGCCGCTCGCTTGACAGATAGGACGATATATCCGCGAGCGTCAGCACCGCCTTGACGCCCGGCAAACTGCGTGCCGCCGCTACGTCGATGTTTCTAATGAGTGCGTGAGCGTGCGGACTGCGCACGAATGCAGCCTCGAGCATGTGAGGAAAATGCAGATCGTCGACGAACCGCCCCTTGCCCGGAAGCAGCGGAGGATCTTCCACGCGCAGATGCCGCTGACCAATTTGACCAGCCTTAGCCACAACGTTGCACTCCGATATTTCTAATCAACATTCGTGGCGCCCAAACGTTACCTCTGAGAGACATGCCAAGGACAAACGACGCGCTCGATCAATTCGAGGATGAAGAACAAGATCGTACCAAACACACCGAGCAGGAAGATCAGTGGGTGCGGAAGACATGTTGGTATTCCGCAACCGCCGCTTCCACGGCGCTCTTCTCGCCTGCCGTCGGCCGCGCGGGATCCTTGGCGGCGGGAAGGCTGCCGAACTTCATCAAGCAGGCCATCAGCAGCAGCCTCGCCTTGATCGCGGTCAAGTTCGACCCACCGATGAAGAGCGGGCTCGGCTCGGCGAAACCTTCCGGGCTGCCGCGTCCGACGCGGACAACCGGAAGTCCGCTCATGACCGCCCGCTCCATCGCCTTTTGGCGGACGGCAGACGTCATCGTCCCATAGGGAACCTGGCCTTCGGTGACGAATCCTGCCAAGCGTCCCAAGCCCAATTTGTGGTCGATGAGATAAGCGAGGTCCAACTCAAGCGACGGGTCGCCGTTGTAATCTTCATCGACGTAGCCGCCATCCTTCACGATCGAGACCGAGGGAATGGCGTCTGGCAGAATTTCTCCCTTGGCTCCCTTGATCGATATCTCGATCGTCTCGATGCGGTCGCGCCCGCGCTGGACCGCGAGCACTTTTGTCGGCAGCTTTGTGGTATTCACCTCCGAGAGATAAGTGTGCTTGTAGTTCGGCACATAAAGCAACACCGGCCGGCCTACATGGTCGACGCCCCCAAGAATGCCGCCGTGGCCGCCGGTCGCGATATAGCCGCCGGGCCGGGCGTCCACTTTCGCTACCTCACGCGCGGCAAAGGCGCGCTGTTCCTGGATGACGACGACGCCGGCGCGATTGCGCCCCTGATCATCGGCCCAAATGCGCGAACTGATATAGGTGACTGAATCGACGATGTTCTTCGGGCCATCGTTGCTGATCTCGCCCTGCGGCCGTTGCGCCGCGTTGCCGCAGATGGGCAAAGGCGTATCAACGAGAAGATTGAGCCAATACGCCGTCTCTTCGATCGCCGGGCTGCCCTGCGTCACGATCGCGCCATCGTACTTGCTGCTCGACATCACCTGCTGGGCGATGTTTGTCACCCGGGCGAGCGCCGAGCGCGGCGGCCGGGTAGAAATGTGGCGCGGCTTATAGGGAAAGAAATTCTCACCGCGAACTTCCGGCGCTATGTTGCCCTCGCCGACATCAGTGCGCAGGTGTGCGGGCAAGCCCTTGGTGTATCCGCCCGGCGGCAGAAGCCGATAGAAATCGACGCTGGCGAGCGAAGAGATGGGATTCGCCAAACCTGTCGGGGTGACTGACAGCCGCTCGATGTCCTCAAAGCTTCGCGAGCCATCCGGGAAAAATCCTTGGCGCGCCTTCTCGATCGGCGCACCCGGAAAGGCGCATTCCTCGTCCCAGGATTGACCGTCGGCCTGCAGTGCCATGTAAGGCAACGGATAGACGCCATCCTCGGGTCGCAGCTCGATCTCGTAGACCGGCTTGTCGCCGGGAGACGAGCGCTCCTTGTGAAAGACGCCCCCCGCGCCAATGTAGCCGTCGGGCGGTCCATAAAGTTCCGCGGCGTCCCGCTCGAGCGGATGCGCCGAGAATTGCTCCACATAGACTTTTGCCGGTGCCGCCAGGCGCTGCGGCCGCAGCGCGTCAAATCTGGCCATGCTTCCATCCGGGTTCTTCAGCAGTGGAAGACCGTGCTTCTGCCTGGCCTTGTTCGAGGTGACGAGCGGCGGCGTATTCTGGATCGTCGCATTCGGACCGGAGAGATGCGCAATGCGGACGATTGGGCTGATTGCCATGGGGGGTGGTGTTCCTTGACGAGATGACGCTTCGGCTCGCAGGGTTGCACAAGGATGCGCGGCGATATGAGAATGCCGATTTACGCGGTCTGGGGAATGGTCTCGCTGTTCAGGAGAATGCCGCAAGAAGGGCAACAATATTGTTCGACGAGGAACTGCCCATTCAGTTCCACCATGAGAGGGCCGGTGGCGGTCGGCGCAAGACGCCGGGTCGCGGCCTCTTCCCGCCAGTCCTCATCCGCCGTGCAAAGGGCGTGGAAGCATTTGGTGCAATGGATCTCTCGTGCACCGTTCACAGTATAGATCGCAAGGCTCTCCTGAAGGGGGTGATCGTCGGTTGCCACGGCTTTTGGGGGAGCGCCACCCTGCCGTGGGTGCGCCCCAAGCGGTTCCCGACTTTCGCCCGAGATGCGCTCGTTCCTGAGCGCTGCACGCTTTTTCTCCGTCGCAAGCAGATCGAGATTGAAAGTCTTGTCGAGGACAACGCCGTAAAGCGGCTCGGCAGTGTCCTGCGACACCAGCCCATTGCGGATATCCATCAGCACAAGCGCGGGATCGCGTTCCAAGGGATCGCCATAACCGCCGCCGCCGGCGAACCGCATCAAGAAGACATCATCTTCCCGAAGCTCCACACTGCAATAGGGCAGCATCCTGCGTTTGCCGCCTAGCGCCTCCAGATCATTCGGCGCCTGATGTTTGGACAGCACGTCCCGGATGGCCGTATCCGTCATGTGCACGAGCAGGCTCGGTGCGCCATTGTAGCCGCCGAAGATACCTTGGCCGCCATTGCGCAGGCCGGCGGTGCCCAAGGCGACGAAGGTGACTGATTCATTAGGCGAATCATGGAGTATGAGAGCCGTTTCTTCGGCTACGCCGCCTCTGAATTTCCCGGCGCCGGCGCTGTCTTTCACATGGCGGCGAAAAATATGCAGAAGGGGGAAGTTGGCTTCCACCCACTCGACGTTGTGACAACTAGAAGTCCCGCCGGTTTCCATTCCGGATGAGTCGATACCGTCGGTGTATGATCTTGCACCGCCGCCACCCAAGCCAACCAATGTCGAGACGTAGTACCAACCATGCTGGCTGAGGCCCGCGTGCCGCGCCATCCGGTTGCCCATGCTTTGTCCCAAGACCTCGATCCGCCATTTTTCACTACGCGCCGCCATCTGGGCCATCACGGAATTCGCAAGATAGCGGGTGACGGCGCCTCCGGACGTGGTGTTAAGCGACACCGGCCCAGGATTGATCACGTTGACCACCGATCCTTCCGGCGCCCGCACCTCAATCACTCGGAACAGTCCTTCATTCTTGGGAAGGTCGTAGCCGAGCGTCGTCAGCACGGCCTCGAAGCATGCTCCGACCGTCGCGTGGTATGGAAGGTTGATGCCCACTTTTGCCTGAGGATCGGTTCCCTCGAAATCGAAAAGCAGCCGATCGCCTTGCTTCTTGAGCGAAAGCACGACATTCCAGGTTTCGCCGGATTCGATCATCCCGGTCACGCGCCACTCGCCGTCAGGCACCTCGGCGAGTCGCTTTCTCAGCACGCTCTCGGTGTGTCTCAGCATGTCCGCACAGACCGCATCCAGCAGGTCGGCGCCATATTGCGCATACATCTCCTGCAGCCGCGCCCGAGCAACGTTGTTGGCGGCGATTTCACACTTCAGATCGAGCCCGACCATCACGGGCTGGCGAGTCATGTTCGTGACGGCGTCGAATACGTCCTTCCGCAGCGTCCCCCGATCGATGAGCTTGATGCCGGCGATGCGCACACCCTCATGGCATATCTCGGTCGCGCCCGGCGAGTTCCCGCCGGGTGACATCGCGCCTATATCCATCACGTGCACGAAGGTCGCGCTCCAGCCGACCAAACGATCCTCGTAGTGAATGGGCGAAATGATATAGACGTCGGACTGGTGGATCGCGGCGACGTAAGGATCGTTCAGCAGAAACATGTCGCCTGGATGAATGCCGCCGTCGTTCTCGAAGCGCTTGATGATCGCCTTCACTGCCGTGCCTGCACAGGGCACGTGCCAGACCATCGCCGATCCCGCGCACAGGACATCGCCATTCGCGAGATAGAGCGCTGAGATGTAGTCCTTCATCTGAGTGGTGTTGACCGTTCCGCCCACGCGCTCAAGCGTGGTCCCCATCTCCATCGTGATCTGGTAGATGCGATGTGACAGAATCTCGAAAGTCACGGGGTCGACGGATAGTCCGGTGGGATTCAACATCTGACTCCTAGCGACCGATGAAGATTCGAATGTTGCGATATTCATCCATCACGGCGCGGTCGCCCGGATTGATGACGATGGTGGTGACGGTACTCTCGATGACGGCCGGCCCGGACAATTCCTGGCCGGCGTGCATCCGCTGGAAATCGTAGATGGGCGTCTCGACGAACGCGCTGGATTCCTCAAAAAATAGGGCGCGCCGGCCCTTGAGCGCGCTTTCGACGCTCTTCGTTCCACCCTGATCCTTCTCGATCAGCGGCTTGCCGATGGCGCCGCTGGCGCTGACCCGATAGGTGACAATCTCCTTCCCGGCGTCGCGATAACCCGAGCCGGGGCCGTAGGTCTGTTCATAGAGGCTGTCGAATGCCGCATCGATCATGGCCATATCGGCCGCAGTGAGGTCTGCGGTGCCTACCGCGAAGGGCACATTCAATTCGTGCGACTGATATCGGTAGCGCATATCGATGCTGCGTCGGACGACGATGTCGCCGACGGCGAACCGCATAGCGGTTAGATCCGCGTGGGCACGCGTGATGAGACCGGCGAAGTTTCCATTGACGCGCTCGAGAGCGGCGGGAAAGGGCGCCCTGTCCGATCGCCCATACTCGAATGCCACGTCCGACGTGATCACCCCCAGAGCGCCCTGAACGGCAGCGGTCAGCGGTATGACGACTTGCCGTATTCCGAGTTCGGCGGCATAGCGCCCCGCATGCACAGGTCCGGCGCCGCCGACGACGAAGAGCACGAATTCCCGCGGATCGTAGCCGCGCTCGACCGTCGCCTTGCGTACGAGATCCGCCATATGGGCATTGGCGATGCGGTAGATGCCGCTCGCCGCTTCAAGCACGCTCAGGCCAAGCGGCTTGGCGATGTGTGTCTCGATGGCGTGTCGCGCCGCCTCCTTGGCGAGCGTCATGCGGCCGCCCAGGAAATAATTCTCGTCAAGAAATCCGAGAATAAGGTCGGCGTCGCAGACCGTCGGCTCGATACCGCCAAGCCCGTAGCATACCGGACCCGGCTTCGCGCCCGCGCCCTGCGGTCCGACCTTCAGCAGACCGGTATCGCGATCGACCCAAGCGATGCTGCCGCCGCCGGCGCCGATCGACTCCACCCAAATCTTGGTCGCAAGAATGTTGTGGCGCAGGATTACCGGACTGTAGTTGCGCTCGATCTTGCCGTTGCGGATGACGCTGACTTTGAATGTCGTCCCGCCCATGTCGGTGACCAGGGCATTGGACTCGCCCATCAGATTAGCGAGGAACTGGGTGCCGACGACGCCGGCCGCAGGACCGGACTCGATCATCCCGATGGCATTGCGGGCGCTCGCCTCAAGTCCGAGCACACCGCCATAGGCCTGCATGACCAGCGGCTCGTTCGCAAGACCGTTGGTGCTCAGCATGCCGCGGAGATTTGCAAGATAGGCGGAGATCGTCGAGCCGATATAGGCGTTGAACACCGTTGTCACGGTACGCTCGTATTCGCCGAGAAACGGCGCCACCTCGCTCGAAATACTGACGAACAGCTTGGGGTATTTTTTTCGGATCACCTCGGCAATGGCCTGCTCATGCGAATCGTTCGCGATCGACCACAGCAAGCAGACCGCAATCGCCTCCACCCCCTTGCTGACGAGATCATCGATCGCCGCCTCGGCTTCGGCCAAATCGAGATCGAGGAGAATGGCGCCTTTGTAGTCGATCCGCTCCGTCACCTCGGCGATGAGCGGTCGCGGCACGATCGGCTCAGGCTTGTCGAGGGCGGAGAAATGCGCGGCCTCGGTCTCGGTGAGGCCCTCGGTCTTCTTGCCGCGCATCATCAAGATCGTGTCAGCAAACCCATTGGTCGTAATGAGCCCGGTCTTCGGCCCCGACCGCGTGAGCAGGGTGTTATCGCCGACCGTACAACCGTGGAAAAACAAGCGTGTAGCGCCGAGAAGCTGGCTTGCATCCATGCCAAGAATGCGCGCCACCTCGCGCACGGCATTGATCGTGCCGAGAGCAAAGTCGTCCGGCGTGGAGGAAGACTTGCCGATGAACAGCCGGCCCGACTCGTCGACGGCAACACAGTCGGTAAAGGTGCCGCCGATATCGACCCCGATGTTATACTGCATCGCAAAGCCCCTGAATTGCTGGAGCGTTCCGCACCGGTTGTTGCCCTTTGCCGGAGCGCCCGATCACTTTTGAGCGTCCTGCCAATATGTCAGGTCGACATACTTTGAAGCCTTCGGGGTCGGCGGACCGATATCGCCTTGCTCGGCAATCGCGTCGATGAGGTTCTGCAGGCCGACGAGATCGATCGCGCCGTCCTTTGCCACGGTTTCCGTCGGCGATGCGAAATACATGTCATAAGCGATCCGCGCGAAGCGATCTTCGATCTTGAGCTCGCGCGCAAGAATGCCGACGGCATCCTGCTTGTTTTTTGGATCGTAGACCCAGCGTGTCGCCTTGATCCAAGCCCGGATAAAGCCGATGAGCGTCGCTTTGTTTGCCCGTGCCCAGTCCTCGCGCACGGCGCTCGCGAGCCACATGTAATTCGTAACCGTAGTGGTGCTCACGTCGAGCCGCTTGTAGCCCTCGTTGATAATCACAGAATCGTAGGGCGGGATCAGCAATGTGGCGGAGACCGAACCCGCCTTCAGCGCGGCCGCCCGGTCGGCGCTGGAGCCAGCTTGGATGAGATCGTAATCGGCCGCTTGCAGACCGTGCGAGGACAGCATCTTGCGGATAAGATAGGCGTCCGAGGCCTTTATGGCGCTGACCGCCACACGCTTTCCTTTCAGGTCGGCGTAGCTCTTGATGTCCGCCCTTGTGACGAGGCTATAGACCGGCACATTGCTGCCGCCGAGGACGATCTTTATCTCAGCGCCTTTTTCGACGGCCCGGACAAACCAATCGGGCGTGTAGTTTCCGATATCGACCGATCCACTCGCAAGCGCCAGCGTGATTTTGTCACCCGTAGTCAGGGCGTAGTTTTCGACCGACAAATGTTCATCGCGAAAGTAGCCGTTCTGTTGTGCCGCATAGAGCGGCATATATTCCACCTCGGGAAACGGCATGCCGAATTTCACGACGGTTGTTCCGCGGTCCTGCGCGGACGCTCCGAAAGCGAAAACAAGAGACGTCAGTGCTGCGGCGGCCAGAATGACTAATTGATGAAGTTTCTTCATGATTCACACCCCGATGTTGGATTGATCATCGACCAGAGCATTGCCATCAGTTCGAACCTGCGACTAAAGAGGCGTTGAACACTTCTTCTTCGAGCAGTTTCCATATTTTGTCGACATAAGCGACGAAGCCGTCGGTTCGCTTCACGGTGAACGACCGTGGCCGCGGCAGATCGATGTGCACGATTTCCTTCACGCGGCCCGGCCGAGCAGCGAAGACAATCACGCGATCGGACAAGAACACGGCCTCGTCGATCTGGTGTGTGACGAACACCACGGTCTTTCGTTGCTCGTTCCAGATTCGGGTGAGTTCGAGCTGCATGACTTCACGGGTTTGGGCGTCCAGCGAAGCGAAAGGTTCGTCCATGAGGAGAACCTCCGGATTGATCGCGAGCGCCCGTGCGAGATTGACTCGTTGCCGCATTCCTCCCGAGAGCTGATGAGGATAGTGGGACTCGAAGCCCTTGAGGCCGACGAGTTCGATAAGCCGGCGGGCGGTTGCTTCGACCTCCCGGCGAGGGCGGCGCTGAATTTGCAAACCAAAAAGAATATTGCCCATCGTGGTACGCCAGGGCCACAGCGAGTCCTTTTGGAAAACAAAGCCACGGCTGGCTCCCGGCGCCGTCACCTTCTGTCCGTCGATCAGAACATCCCCGGAAGACGGTTCGATCAATCCGTCGAGGATTCGCAAAAGGGTCGTTTTGCCACAACCGCTCGCCCCGACGATGCTGACAAACTCGGAACTCGTGATCTCAAGCGAGATATTCGAGAGGACCGGCAAGGTACCGTGGTCGGTAAATTCCTTACAGATTTGCTGCGTCTGGAGCTTCGGTTGCACGGCCTTCACGCTTTCAGGTCGAACTGCCGCCATGGCGCGATCTTGAGCTCGACATATTCGAGGATCGCACCGAACAAGACCCCGGCAGCCGCGAGGACGAGGACACCGACAAACATGGCGGGAACATTGAAGACCTGGCTCGAGACCGAAATCAGATACCCCAGCCCCTTGCGCGCGCCCGAAAGCTCTCCGACAAAAATTCCAACGAGACCACGGCCCATTCCAAGCCTTAATCCGGCGACGATGAAGGGCAGTGCGGACGGCAGCAGGACGAGGCGGAAGATTTCAAATCGCGACGCGCTAAAGGATCGCGCCGCCTCAATAAGGCTTGTATCTGTAGACCTGATTCCCGCCGTCGTGTTGATCAGGATCGGAAAGACGGCAAGAAGGAAAACAATCGCCACTATGGCCGGAGGCCCGATCCCAAAGACCAGGATGAGAATGGGGGAGAAGGCAACCAAAGGCGTTGCGTAGAGCCCGTTGATAAGCGGATCGAGATGCTCGCCAACGGCGTTGCTCACGGCGATCAAGCTTCCGACCACCACGCCGACGACTGCTGAGATGGTAAGCCCGATGGCGAGCTCGGTAAAGCTGACAAGCATATCCTGCTCGAGTTCGCCTGTTGCCCACAGTTTTGCAAACTCCCTCATCACCACGGAGAATGGGGCGAACATGAGTTTGCTCGTGAGCAGGTAGCGGCCGACCAGCTCCCACGCGATCAACGCGAGTATCACGGAATAGGCCCCGCGGATCACTCGACGGTGCTTTCTGTACAGCACCAGGACGCTCGGGACGTGCGGCCGCGGGCCAGGGTCGTGCAGCGGACCAGGCGGACCACGCGTCGAGCCGGGCTCGTTTGACTCCGCCGAAGGTGCGGCGGCGGACCCACCGGCGCCCTCCGGACGCCCCGACATTTGGGACTGCATGTCAATGAAACGATCGGTTGCTCATCTGTCGCGGGTTTCAAACGGATGCGATGGATTTCTGGGTGATCTCCCGGTACTCGTCAGGGCGCCGATCATCAAAAAACGGCCAAGTTTTTCGCTGCGCCTTCAGGAGGTCGAGGTCGAGTTCGGCGACGACCAAATCCTCCTCCGAGGCGCTTCCATGGCCGATGATTTCTCCGCGCGGATTCACGATCAAGCTTTCGCCCATGTAGAAGGCTTCTGGCGCCCCGTCTTTGTCTCTGCCGACGCGGCCCGCCGCGGCAACATAGATGACGTTTTCGGCGGCCCGGGCGCGAAGCAGCAACTCCCAGCGAGAGTGCGCTCCCTTGGTCGTCGCGACGGGAACAAAAATAAGATCGGCCCCATTGAGCGCGACACAGCGGGCAGGCTCCGGCAGGTTGCGATCGTAGCAGATAATGAGGCCGACTTTCACGCCGAAGGGAGTGGAGACCACCGGGAAACCGAGATCTCCCGGCTGAAAGAAGAACTGTTCGGTCGCGTGTTTGAAGTGAACGCGGCCGCTCGGTATCGTGTGTTTCCGGTATTTGAGAAGCTTTTCGCCGCGCGGCCCGAATACGATGGCGCTGTTATAGTAGCGCTCACCCTCTCTCTCGAAGAAGGGATAAACGAGAACCAGCTCGTGCTGACGCGCGATCGCGCTTGCCGCCGATACCGATCCGCCGCCTTCCGGCTCGGCCAGCGCAAAGAGCTCATGATTTTCGCTAAACGGGACGTACACCGTATTGGCGAGTTCGTGGAAGCACAAGAAATTGACGCCATCCTCCGCCGCCTTCGCTGCGAGGCGGCGCACTGCAACGATGTTTTCTTCCCAGTTTGCACTGCCCGTGAATTGAGCAACACCCGCTTTGAGCATCAGTTACTCCTCCTGACAGAATTCGCGGCCGCTCGTCTCGGCTCCTCCGAGGACGCATCGATTAGATACGATTGTCTCGAAACGAGCAAGACTGAACGCCGCGATGCTAAGGGTCATACGGGAATCATTTGCCGTTGACCAAACGGTCTATTAGTGATCCATATTATTGACTAAACGGTCTATCCATGATCGGAAGACGAGAATGGGGCGTAGGACTGGCGTTTCCATCGAAGCTCGCCGAACGACCGAACGGCGCCGATTCCGCCAACTCCTTGTTGCCTGCGTCACACGCAGGTGCGCGTCGCGCCGGTTGTAAAGTTCTTCATCGGCGTGGCCCGTGGTTGCCGGCTTTGCACGCCCAAGCATGACCTGAACTTCAACCTCATGACGGGCACTCGCTTCGGCATCTTGCCGCCGCAACACTTTGAGCGGGCGTCGAAACGCTATTCCGGCTGCCTCACACGCCGAGATACGCTTGCTTGACCTTCGGGTCTTCCATCAAGTCGGCGCTTTTGCCGGAGAGCGCTACTTCGCCGTTCTCCAGAACATAAGCGTAATCGGCGGTGCGCAGCGTACGCCTCGTATCCTGCTCGGCGATTAGGATGGTGATGCCCCTCTCCCGCAGCAGACAGATATTCTCGAACAGCGCTTTGGCGATCAGCGGCGCCAGTCCGAGCGTGGGCTCGTCGAGCAGCATAAGGTCGGGATTGGCCATCAGGCCGCGCCCCAAGGCTAGCATCTGCTGTTCGCCGCCCGACAGTGTGCCGCCATATTGTCGCCGCCGCTCCCGCAAGCGCGGAAACATGTCGAAGACATGCTCACGGCGGGCGACACTTTCATTGCGGGCACGTGGCGATATCGCGCCGAGGCGCAGATTTTCCTCAACCGTCAGGCGGGGAAATATCAACCGCCCTTCCGGCACCAGGACCAGGCCGCGGGTGACGCGCTCGCTGGTCTGCGCCCGCTCAAGATCATGACCTGCAAATCTGATCGAGCCGGACATTTTTGGCAACGCGCCGGCGATTGTATTCATTAATGTGGTCTTGCCGGCTCCATTGCCGCCGATAAGCGCGGTGATGGAGCCTTTCATCACGTCGAGCGAAACGCCGTGCAATACGCGAACTGTCCCATAGCCGCCCTGCAAATCCCGGATTTCGAGCAAAGCGTCGGTCATTCGTCCTTGCCCAGATAACATTCGAGAACGCGTGCGTCTGACCTGACCTGGGCCGGATCGCCGATGGCGATGGCCTCACCGTGATGCAGCACAAGGATGCGATTGGAGACCTCCATCAGCGCCCGCATGACATGCTCTATCATCAGCAGCGTCAAATCATAGTCCTTCTGAAGTTTACCGATCACCCCCAGCATCTCGCGCACTTCGTTTGGTGTAAGGCCGGCGAGTACTTCGTCCAGAAGGATAATGTGCGCTCCGGTCGCTACCGCGCGGATCACTTCAAGCCTTTTTTGTGCCGAAAGCGTGAGCGTCTCCGCTTTGGCCTGCGCCCTGTCGGCCAATCCGATGGCTTCGATTAAGGCGGTGGCGCGCACTGAAGCATCGGCCATGGCCCGCCGCTTGGTGCCGAAACGGCCGGCGATTAGGACGTTCTCGAACACTGACAAGCCGCCGAAAGGCCGCACCGTCTGGAACGTTCTTCCGACGCCGCGCCGGCAGATTTCGTAGGGCCGCAAGCCCAGAATGCTTTTGCCGTCTATGAGAATATCGCCGCTCGACGGCGGAACGTGACCCGCGATTAGACTGAATAGCGTGGTCTTGCCGGCGCCGTTCGCTCCCATGATACCAACGGTTTCGCCCCGCGACACATTGAGATCGATGCTGCTTAACGCCCGCAATCCGCCAAACTGGCGGCTAACGCCGCGCAATTCCAGAACGACTGAGCTCATCGGCGGGCTCGCTGGGCAAACAACCGGCCGCATATGCCTTCTGGCAGGAATACGACGAATCCGATTAGCAGAATGCCTTGTAGGATGAGATAGACCTGCGGCGCTTTCGCCCAGAACAATTCGGACAGCAGCACCAGGAAGACCGCGCCGAACAACGGTCCACGCGAATCGTCGCTTCCCCCGATGATCGCGATGCTGACGATGGTGAACGAAACGATCGGATCGAACACTTGCTGCGGTTCGAAGTAGGTTGTGCGCAGCATCATCAGGGCCCCGACGACACCCGGAATGGCCGCCGACAACCCGAAGGCAAGTGACTTGTAGATCGTTACCGGAACGCCCACGGTTTCGGCGGTTTCCTCATCTTCTCTGATCGCGATCAGCCCCTGCCCCAGCCGGGTCGACAGGATGAGTTGGGTCGCGGCGGTGGCGATCACGGCAAAGCCCAGCATCAGCCAATACAGTGTCGCCATCGACGGAACATCGAACAGCAGGCGGCCGTACTCGCCAAGCGCGGACTCGATCGCCATCACGCTGAACTTGACCAGCTCGGCGAGGCCAAAGGTCAAAATGACGAAATAAGGCCCCCGCACGCGCAATACCGGCAGGCTGATGGCGGTTGCAAATGCAAAATTTCCGGCGCCGGCCAGCGCCAGCACAGCCCACAACGGCAGGTGTCCCCAGCTCAGCGCGGCGAGATAGGCGCCGAGGCCGTAGAATACGACATGGCCGAGCGAGATGTAGCCGGTCAGGCCCGACAGCAGACTCCAGCTCTGCGTCAGCGCGATCCACATCAGCAGGCCGAGGCCCACGCTGAGGAAATATTCGCCCGCGACGAACGGCAGGATGATGACGGCGCCGAAGAACACCGCGAAAGGGAGATTTCTCAGCACTCAGCGAATCCCGGTCCGCACCAGCAATCCTTCCGGACGGATCAGAAGCGCGGCGACGAAAAAACCATAAAGAAGAATTGACGCCCAGGACGGCGACGTGAGCGCCACGCCGTAGGTCTGGAGTACGCCGAATAGCATTCCGGCCAGCATGCCCCCTGCCAGATTTCCGAGGCCGCCGAGAATGATCACGACGAAGGCGGCAATCGTGAAAGGAAAACCCATGAACGGCGAGATTTGCTCGGTCATGCTCACCAGCGCCCCGACAATCCCCGCGGTACCAAATCCCAGACAGACTGCCAGCAGTTCTATGCGCTTGACGTCGACACCGACGACGATAGCCGCCTCCTTGCGCTGGATCAGTGCCTTGATCGCCAAACCGATGATCGAAAAGCGCAGGAACAACAGCACGCCTGCGCAGATCGCCGCCGCGATGATAAACGCCGCCAGCCGGTTGCCGGTTATCGCGGTGTCACCGAAACGATAAACCGTGTCGAGATACGCGTAACCCCGCGGAGTGCCGGTGAAGACCAGCGTAACGACATTCTCCAGAATGACCGCTACGCCGACGAAGATAAGAAGCGAATTGGCTTCGGTGCGCTTCATCGCGCGGCGACTTTGCATGAACTTCTGGAGCAGGCCGTAATAAAGGACAGCACCGAAGACCGCGCCGCCCGCGCCCGCCAGCAACGCACCGATCAGCGGTGACACTCCAAAATTCACAAACAGAAGCAAGGTAACATAGGCGCCCAACATCACGATATCGCCATGCGCGACATTGAGCAGCCGCATCGTCCCGTACACCAGATTGAGACCGAGACCGACCGCGGCATAGGTGGTGCCGATCAGAATCGCCGCAACGAGCAATTGCCCTGACAGAAGCGTTTGGATCATCGGCTTCCCTGGCGGCGAAACTGAACACGGCAGATCGGGCTATCGAGTGGTTTTTTTACCACCCCGTCTTCGGCCTGAACGGCGCGGTCGCAATGCTCGCGGGCCAAACTATTTGAAACTTACCGTCCTGAATCTGAAGGAATCCAACCGGGGTCGTCGCGTTCTCCACTCCATCGAATTTGACCGGCCCGTCAATGGTGTCGAACGTCCCGGTTGCGATGACTTCACGCAACTTGTTCTTATCGGTTCCCGATTTGGCAACGGCCTGTTCGAGGATCTCGCAGCTCATGTACGCGAGAATTGTATCGAGGTAGTCCGGATCCTCATTAAACCGCTTCACATAGGCATCATAGAACGGCTTGGCGAGCGGCCAGCGCGCTTGATCGGGCGACCAATGCCCCATCGTGACGATACCATTGGCGCTGTTCCCCAGCATCTTGCGGAAGAACGGCAAGCCCGGTCCGATCGCCAGCCATTGCAGCTTGGCTTCGATCCCGATCTCCTTGGCTTGGCGCATATAGAGCACCGAATCCGCCGGGTATGACAGGACGAAAATGGCGTCCGGCTTTGCCTCCTTCACGCGGCTCAACAGCGCGGTAAGATCCTTGATGTCTGGCGGATATTCTTCATTGACCGCGACCTTGATACCCGCCGCACCCAGCGCCGGGATCAGGAAGCGTTTGATCTCCTTGGCCTGCGGAAGCACGTTGCCGATCACGGCCGCCGTCTGGACGTTGTTTTGCTTGGCCATCGCGACCAGTTGATCGGCGAGCTTGTCGTGAACGGACGGCGACACGAACCAGACGTTCTTCACTTTCAGTTCGCGGATATGGACTGACGACGCCGTACTGCCGATCATCGGAAAATTGAAGCGCTCGAGCACCGGCACGACCGCGAGATGTGTCGGTGTCCCCCAGGGCGACAGCAGGAAATCGACCTTGTCGTCAGTGATTAGTTTTTCGTAGATCTTGACGGCATTGGTCGGGTTGGACTGGTCGTCATATTCGACGAACTCGATCTTGCGTTTGACGCCGCCGACATCAAGCCCGCCCTTCTCGTTAACTTGATCGCGCCAGAACTGATAGGCGTTGAGCTGCGCCGGGGTCGCGGTGGCGAACAGCCCGGTCTTCGCCAGCGAAAACCCTATTTTCACCGGCGGCGCGTCTTGTGCGAATGAGCTGCCGGCCAACGCGAGGCTGGTCGCGATGGCGAGTGCAAATTTTCTGATCATGACGTTGAGCTCCCCTTGTTCTTCTTCTGGATCGATACGTTTTCGGTGCGCCACTTCACTGGTTATCCGCTTTTCGGGGAATTGATGAAAGCGAGGGCGCGCGCCACCCAAGGACCGTCGCGCTCGCCACCCGCCAAACTGGAAGTGAAATGATCCCGCCCTTCGAAAAGGATGGTTTCCACCGCGCCACCCGCCTTGCGCAGGGCGCAGATCATCTCCTCCGCCTGAACGATTAGGTGCTGAAAATCCTTTTCTCCATAAGCGATCAGGAAAGGCGTCGGCTGCATTATGCGAACAACCGGGCTTGCTGCCTGCTCGTTCCTGTCGTCATCGCCCAGAAAGCGCGGCCGCTTGGCGAGGCCGGATCCCGGTCCAAAGCGGAAAACGCCGGAAATCGGGAGGCAACTTTTGATGACGTCGGGCGGCATGCCATGCGCGGCCTGCCAATCGCGGCGCACCGCTAGCAGCGCAGCCAGGTGACCGCCCGCTGAATGGCCGCCGATATGGATACGGCTTCTATCCAACCCGAGTGCATCGGCGCTGTCGTAAAGCAGTTTCAGCCCCGCCACCGTGTCTTCAAGCATGCTCGGAAACAAATGCTCCGGCGCCAAGCGGTATCCGACGCTGGCGAAGGCGATGCCGGCGTCGGTGAAGGCCGGGGCCATGAACCCCATGTTTTCCTTATAGCCACGATCCCACCCTCCCCCGTGCAGGAAGACAAACAACGGCGCGTTTTTGCGTTTTGCCGGATAGATCCCCAGGCTTTGGTGTGGGTCTGTTCCAAAGCTGAACTCGGCAAACGGAACGCCGAAGGATCCGGCGATACAGGCCTCGCGATAGGTGGCGGCCGCCCCGGCGGCGCTTTCCTGCGGCGGATAATCCTGAAAACGCATGCGCTATTCCCCATGCTCCATCAGAGCGCGAAGCACGCGTTCCGGGGTGAGCGGCAGACTGTTGAGCCTAACCCCGGTTGCCGCGCTGACCGCATTCGCAATCGCCGCGGCTACCGCGTTCATGCCGATTTCGCCGGCGCCCTTGGCCCCGTAAGGACCGTCCGGTTCCGGCGCCTCGACGATGTACGAATTGATTTCGTATGGCGTATCCGCGCTGGTCGGCGCCTTGTAGTCCATCATCGTGGGGTTGCTCAGGCGCGCACCGTCCCAGACCATTTCTTCCGTCAACGCAAAACCCATGCCTTGCACGAAGGCGCCTTCGATCTGACCCTCCACGGCCTGCGGATTGATTGCGCGTCCGACGTCAACCGCCGACCAGGCGCGTAAAACCTCGACCTTGCCGGTTGCTTCCTCGATCTCGACATCGACGACAAGCGCGCCGAAACTGAAAACGCCCGAGCGCGCCGGATTGCCGATGGCGGTCGCCCGCTTCGGATCTACGGTATCCTGTGAATAGACCCAGGTGTGACTTCCGACCAGCGGACCGCCGCTGCGCCAGTGCGCGCGCCGGGAGATCGCCTGGAACGTCACTTCCAGCCCCGACGCACCCTTTACGCCGATCTTGCCGCCCGGCCTGAGCTCAAGGTCCGCGACGCCGCATTCCAGCATTTCGCTGGCATGGTCTTTCGCCTGCCGCAGAACTTCGCCGGTAGCAGCGACCACCGAGCGGCCGGTCGTGTAGGTCACGCGGCTAGCGGTCGTCCCCCAGTTATAAGGCGAGCCGTCGGTATCGGGAGACGCCACCGCGACCTTTGCAACGTCAATCGCAAGAGTTTGCGCGCACATCTGCGCCAGCACGGTATCGGAGCCCTGTCCGATATCGGTGGCGCCGGTATTGAGGACGATGGTGCCGTCCTCGAGCATGCGCACGATGGCGCCAGTTCCGAGCAGTGCCGAAATGTGCGCGGTCGTCCCCATACCCATGCCGCGCTTCTTGCCGGGTGAAGCAACGAGTGCGGAGCGGCGACGCCAACCGCTTTCAATTTCAACCTTGTCGATACACTCCTTCAAGCCATTGGACGCGACCGACTGCCCACCGAACCAGGTCTCGCCAGGCCGAAGTGCGTTGCAGCGGCGGAATTCAAGCGGATCGATGCCTAGCGCCACAGCGATCTGGTCAATCTGTTGCTCGCAGCCAAAATGGATCTGCGGCTGCCCGAACCCGCGGAACGCACCAAACCGGAGCTTATTGGTATAGGCCACCGCGCCTTGTGCCTTCGCCGCCATGAACCGATAGGGGCCGCATGACATACGCAACGCAAAGGCCAGCACGCCCGGGCTGTCATCGGCATAGGCGCCGCCGTCGATCAGCACGTCCACTTCTCGTGCAACCAGCGTGCCGTCCTTTTTGGCGCCGGTCTTGACGCGGAAACGGAACGGATGGCCTCCACGCACGATCTCGAAATCCTCTTCCCGGCTCAGCACCAGTTTCACCGGACGGCCGCTTTTGATCGCCAGCATCACGACGATCGGCTGAACATGCGCCTCCATCTTGTTGCCAAAGCCGCCGCCTACATGCGGCGTGAGGCAGCGCAGCCGCGACATGGGAAGCTGCAGGCACTCGCAAACATTCGCCTGCACGCGGAACACCGACTGATTGGCGGACCAGAGCGTCACGCGCCCCGCCGGGTCGATGTCTGCCAGCGCGGCACACGGCTCCATCGACAGATGCGCTTGCGGTTGGGTCCGATATTCCTGGTCGAGCACGACGTCGCATTTCCGCCAGGCCGCTGCGAGGTCGCCCTGCTCGATTACCGTTCGGCAGCATTTGTTGCCGCTACTGCCGGCATCATAGATTTTCTCGTAACCGGCCAGACCGTCGTGGATGAGCGGTGCACCTTCCTCCAGCGCCTGCGCCGGGTCGAGAACGGCGGGCAGTTCCTGGTAGTCGATCTCGATCAGCGCACAGCCATGGCGGGCCTGCGCCGGCGTCGCGGCGGCGACTGCGGCAACCGGTTCCCCGACAAAGCGCACTTTCCCTTTGGCGATGGCATGCTCATCCTTGATGAACGGACCCATCTTGCCGTCCGGACAGTCCGCGCCAGTGACGACCGCGACCACTCCGGGCGCCGCCAGCGCCTTCGAAATGTTGTAGCGCACGATACGGGCATGCGCATGCGGAGACCCCAGAATCGCGCCGTGTAGCATGCCGTGCAGATCGAGATCGGCCGTATATCGAGCGCGGCCCGATAGTTTCTGGTCCGCTTCCAAGCGCGGCAGACGCCGGCCGACTTGCAGAGCGGCGGCGTTCATGCGGCATTCTCCGTGGCAGCCAGTCGCACGGCGTCGACAATCTTGCGGTAGCCGGAACAACGGCACAAATTTCCCGACAAACCGATGCGGATCTGGTCCAGGCTCGGCGCCGGGTTCTTGTCCAAAAGAGCGCGCGCGCTCATCAGCATTCCAGGTATGCAGAAACCGCACTGCACCGCCCCGCACTCACCGAAAGCGCGTTGCAAGCGCACGCCAATGGTATCGCGCTCGAGTCCTTCGACTGTGACGATGTCGGCGTCCGTGCAATCCGCGGCGAGCGTGAGGCAGGCGCGGACCGGCCATCCACCCACCAGCACCGTGCAGGCGCCACAAACGCCCTGGTTGCAGCCGAGCTTGCTGCCCTTGAGTCCGGCGACGTCACGCACCAGCGTCAGCAGCGTATCCTCCGCCGCGATTTCTGCGCGGTACGTTGAACCATTAATCAGCAGCACGCATTGCATTGTCATGCAGCCGACTTCCAATTCTCATGCACAATAGAAAACGCGCTCGCCAGAAGCCGGGGAATTACCAAACGCCGGTAGTCGGCGCTGGCGCGTACGTCATCGACGGGATCGGCAAGCTTGGCGAGGATCTCGCCGGCCTTGAGGATCGAGCCGGTATCGCCTGGACGCTGCGCGATCAGCGCATTGGCTTCGTCACTGAAGATCGGGCCGGGACCGCAGCCGCCGATGGCGATCGACACACCACCGGCATCGGTCAGGCACAGCGCAACCGATACGATGGCGAAGTCGCCGGTAACGCGCGTGAGTTTTCGATAGTAGCCAACGCCTGGCCCGACGGACGGCAACACAACACTGGTAAGCATCTCCTGCGGTTGTGCTGCGGTGGCGTACCAGTCGACAAAAAACTTCCGCGCCGGAATGCGCCGGCGGCCAGTGGGACCCTCCAGTTCGACCATCGCGCCCAGCGCGACCAACGCCGCTGGATAGTCCGCTCCGGGATCGGCCAGCGATACCGAACCGCCCATCGTCCCCATATTACGCACGACCGGATTGGCGATGCCGCCGGCCGCCATCCGGAGGCAATCAAAGCAACCGTGCAACTCACGATTTTCCGCGGTCTCGCGGTGGCGCGTCATGGCCCCGATCCGGACGCTGCCGTCAGCGAAAACACTTATGCCGCGGAGCGCCTCAATATCCTTTAGGCTGACGATCGCTTCAGGCGTCAACAGCCCGGCGTTCATCATGGCAACCAGCGACGCACCGCCCGCCAGGAGCCGCGCGCCTGGCATCGCCAACAACGCAATCGCCTCCTGGGTCGTCTTGGGCCGATGGAAAGAGGCCATCGCGTTCAGCGCTCCGCCAGTTTGGCGCGGAAGGCTTCGGCAAATTGCAGGCTGAGCGCCTCGGCCTTCTTCTTCATGACGCCCAATCCGAACTTGCCCAGCCGGCCGGTAATCGAGACTTCGGACGCATAAGCGACTTCGGTGAGGCCGCCTTCCACTTCGCTCAAGGTGACGACGTTTTTCGCATTCAGCACGCTAGCGCGCGTGCCTTCCTCGCCGCGCGTGACCGAATGCACGCTCACCGGCGGCTCCTCCCGGATCACCTCGACCACCAGCGCAAAAACTGCCTGGATGGGGCCGACGCTGGCGACGACGCGGGCGCGGTAGCTGCTCGGGGACAAGGACTCGATTTGATCACACCCCGGAATGCAACTGGCCATCACGGCCGGATCGCGGATCATCGCCCAGACCGCTTGCCGGTCTGCAGGCACCGTAAATGCGCCCGCGAGATTCATCCGCCCAAATCCTCCGCAGCGATACGGGCGCTAGCGGCGATCGGGCACGACCTGCATGCCCGTGTCGACAATCTTGCCCTTCTCGATGACTGTTTTCCCATCGAGGGCGACGGTGCAATTGCGCATCGGCACGTCGTAATGACCTTTGGTCTTGCGGTTGCCACCGCCTTCGGTATTCGGCCCGGTCGAAAACAGGAAATTGCCCGGGAAAACGCGGGTCGCGGCGCGCGAACGCTCCGGCGTATCGCCGTTTAGGGCGGTCCAATACCAGCGCGCCTGCGGATTGAGGCCCCAGCCGAGATGGGAAATCGCAAACGGATCACGATCATCTTCGCTTGCGCGGCAATCTTCGAGCCAGTCGCCCATCAGGGCTGCATCGAGACCGCCGTTAATTTTTGTGATGAAGCCGTCCCGGATCGTCAATTCGATCCTGTCAACGACGTAGCGGCAGTACGGCAAGATGACGATGTCGCCCGGCGAGACCACAACTCTTCCGTTCGCGGAGCCTTCGTTCGGGAAGGTATGAACGTGACCGCCACCCCAATGGTCGAAGCGGCCCGGGCTCTCGGCATAGCCATATTGGCTCATGACCGGATAATCGCCGCACGAATAGACCAGGTCGGTCCCCGCATCGGACGTTACGCGCACTTCCTTCGTTTCCCGCAGCAATTGGTCCGCACGCAAAACAGCTTCTTTAAGCCCGCTGGGCGCCTGGAGTTGCTCGAGGTCGTCAGGCCCATCCAGAACCATCAGCACCCGCGCGCCCGCTTGGCGCACGGTCTTGACCCAAGCCGAGAACACCGGCGGGTGGAAGATCACGATCAGGTTCGCGACCTTGAGGGCATCGAGCGTGCCCTTGCATTGCCCGACGGTCGGAACACCGACCTTGGTGTAGGTCGGTAGATTATTCACGCACATCTCGTAGATGTCCGCCCCCATCTCGGTCGCTGCTGCAAACGCGGCCTGGATGTAGGCACGGCGGGTCCCGAGATCGGAAATCAAGACGACGGTTTCGCCGCGCTGGACATTGCAGAGATCGAACTGCTTCTTGAAAAGGTTGGCGAGGCGCGCCGGATTGATCTGGAGCGGCCGATAGACAGCCTGCATTTCAGTCATTGCATTCCCTCGTCGCCGCACCGAGACCACCTCGCGGCTCAGCGGATTTTGACTGCCTGCCGTGCCAAGTCAATATCGAACATTGTTCTTTGTTGAGAAAGTGCCACCTATCGCTATTGTGCTATGGTGCCCCGGCCGCGGACGCCAGATAGGAAAACCGATGCCGCAAGTGAAGAAACGGGAGATGCGTCAGGCTATCCTAGATGGGTCCTATTTATTGTTCCGTAAGCAGGGCTATTACCAGACCACGCTGCGCCAGATTGCGCGTGAAGCCGGCACCTCTCTGGCAAATGTCTACGTCTACTTCGCTTCAAAATACGAGATCGTGTTCGAGATTTACGATCCATGGATGACGGCCAAAATCACTCAACTGGAAAGAGAAGCCGCCCGCATCAAACATCCCGACGACCGCCTCCGGCACATTCTGTTCACGCTATGGGGTGACATCCCTTCCGCCAATAATGGGTTTGCCCGCAACATCATGCAGGCACTGTCGATGGCGCGCGGCGCCAAGCAATACAATCCTCAGATGATCAAATGGATGGAGGACAAGCTAACCGCTCTTGTCGTCTCCTGCCTGCCCGCTCAACGGCGCAAACTGGCCGGCGACGGATCGATCGCCCACGTCTTGATGATGGCGTTCGATGGTTTCGTCATTAATTATGACCTCAATCCCTCTGCCGCATGCAGCCAGTTGATCGTTGACGCCATCGGCACCGCGCTACTCGGCCGCAAGCTGAGGGCGCCGCGACGCGGGCGGCAGCGCCTCGCCAGGCGGGCCGCCCGTTCGAAGGCGCTAGCGGCGTGACCGTAAAGCTGCTCAGTCGTCGTCCGAATGGAAGGCAGTGAGTTTCGGCGTGGTGACGTGGATGCCCGGCATAACGCCGGGCATGGCGCAATCCATGCGGCCGGCAAGTCCCTTGCTCCGGTCCAAAAAATTGATGAAAATGGCGGACATGACGAACCTGCCACCGCCGCTGGAGCCGGGAGCGCTCCAGCCCAATCAGCAATACTGCCGCAGCTGCGGCCGGCCCATCTCGAACCTTGCCTTGGCCTGTCCGTTCTGCGGCGCGCCGACCCGGGACCGGCCGACAAATGCCAGCGACAAGAGCCGCCTTGCGGCGCTGCTGTTGTGTTTCTTTGTCGGCATCTTCGGCATCCACCGATTCTATGTCGGCAAGGTGGGGACCGGGATCCTTGAGCTCCTGACCATCGGCGGCCTCGGCATCTGGACCTTCATCGATTTCATCCTGATCGCCTTGGGCGAGTTCAAGGACAAGCAGGGCAAGAAGGTTCTGATCTGGATGAACGATACCTGACGATCGGCTGCCGACCGGCAAGCCAGCCGCCCTCGACGACATTGCTGTTGAACATGATCGCGGCGTCGCAAGGGACGCTGTGGCAAAGGACGCGCTTCAGTGCCGCGCGTCGGAGCCGGCCACGCCCATCGCATCCTGTTCGCGAAACTCGGTGTCGTAGTTCATGATTTCCCGCGTCAGTTGCTCGATCATGGTCGCGCGGGTCGCGGTATCTTGGCTGCAGGTCAGCTCCGCCACGGTCTTGGCCACGGCGGTGAGCACCTCATCGCTGTCGAGCGTGCCGGACTGACCCGATGGCCCCGGATATTCGGCGAAAAAATCCTCGACCAGATCGACGATCAGGCAATGCAGGCAGGGCCGCTCTTCGGCTTGCTCTTCGTCATCCGACATGGCTACTCACTTTCTTTTGCTCTCGTATCAAGGGTACCGGATCGGGCAGGTCGTCGCCATCGATCAGCGCGCCCTGCCCGCGCAGCGCGAGCTGTATGCCGGCGATCCCGGTGCTGCCGCTGGCGTAGCGCGCCGCGGCGACGCCGCAGGCCTGGCCGGTCGCAAAGGCGGTGCCCATGACGCGCAGCGAGGCGCCCGCCATCTGATCGCCGTCAGCGGCGCGGCCGGCCGCAAACAGATTTTTCGTATCGATGCTCGTCAAAGCGCCGAGCGGAATCTCGTAGACGCCGTTGCCGCCCGGCAGCGTGAACGTGCTGTCCATGGTCTCGGCGCTGTGAAACTCCATGGCCCAGGCGCCGAGAGCGATCGAATCATCGAACCGCGCGCCGCTTCGCACATCGGCTTCCTTGACCTGCGCGACGCAATCGACGTGGCGGCTTTCGCGCGTGCCGAACGACGGACCGGTTGCGGCAAGGTAGGCGTCCTCGCATCCCTTGATGCCGCGGATGACGTCGAGATAGGCCCAGGCCTGCCGCCGGCCCTGGATTTCCGCCCGGCTGATGCTAGCGGCCTCGCGTGCGTCGTAGGCTTCGCTGACGAGATAGGCGATGACGTCGTTGGAGAGCGGCACGCGCACGATCAAGGATTTTTCCTTGGAAAGCGGCGCGCCGCCGCGCAGCCGCGCGTTGCGGAAGGCCGCGGTCCAGCTCTCGGCGTCGAGGTCGGCGTCCGGCTTGATGCCGCCGAAGCGGGTGCCGAGCGTCCCCATATTGATGAAGCCGTGGTTGCCGTAGCGGGTCGAGGCGCCGGCGAAGAAGGCGAGATCGCAATCGCCCGAGGCGTCGACGAAGGCTTTGCCGGCAACATCGTGGTCGCCGTTGTGGTCGTGATAGGTGACGCTGCGCATAAGCCCACCGCCGCGCTCGGCGCGCACGACGTGGGCGTGGAGCAGCACCTCGACGCCGGCGTCTCCACAAACCTGGTCGAGCACGAGCTTCACCGCCTCGCTCTCGATGACCACGAAGACGCCGCGAAATTTCATCGGCCCGGCCGCTGCGCCAAGCTGACGAAGCTTTTCCACGACCATCGCGGCGACGCCCAGGACGGCAGGGCGTGGCCGCTCGCCGATGGTATAGAGGCCGCAATAGGTCTGCACGCATTTGAGCGTCGCGGCCCCGCCCAGGCAGCCGGCGCTTTCGATCAGAAGCGTGCGAGCGCCGATGAGCGCCGCGCCGACCGCCGCGCCGACACCGGCGGCGCCGCCGCCGACCACAACGACATCATAGCTCTCAGTGTGGCGCGGCATGGCAAGGGACTTTGCAAGCGACTTGGCTGTCGGGGCGCGCGCACACGCCAGCGAGGGCTAAAATGAGCGTCATCGGGCAATAAGCAAGCACCTACCCGAGGTAATACCGGCTCCCCGGATCAGCAAGCGCGGCGCCGAGGCGCACCGGGAGGCAACCGGCCGCACACGGGGCCATGATCCTGCCGGTGGCTTGGGAACTATCTGTCTCGAGCCTGAGTTTTCAGCCCCAAACCTGCCCGTGGTTCTGGCAGCAAAAACAGACCTCGAAATCGACCCGGCTAGCTCGCAGCGACATTTTCAACGTAGGGGCGAAACGTCGTCTTTTCGGTGCCACAATCGGGACATCGCCAGCTTGCCGGAATGGCCGCAAACGGCGTTCCGGGCGTAATGCACTGCTGCGGCAGTCCGGTCGATTCCTCGTAGATGAAATAGCAGCCGCGGCAGATGAAGCGGCGCTGCGCGCCGTTGCCGGGCGCCGGCGGATGAGCCACGGCGCGAGCCGGCGCGGAACGCGGCACCAAGACCGAGTCCCCGACCGCGACCTCCCCGCCCTCGCGCACCAGGAGATAGATGCCGAGATTCTTGTGGCCGAACGTGGCGCGCAGCGAACCCGGGATATCGAGATCGCGGCGGCCGGTCGCCGGATTGACGTTGGTCGCTCCGCAGCGTCCGTTCTTGCGATCCACGGCGAACACCGCGTTGCCGAGCCTGATGTCGCTGCCCACCCAGTCGAACTCCTCCCAGGGGTTGGCGCCGTCGATGTAAAGGTTGGCGCGAAAGCGCAGCGGGTCGATTTCGACGCCCCACTTCTCCTCGAGGCTGCGCACCGTCGCGAGATTGATCAACGAGATCACGTTGTCCGGCTTGTCCATGAAGTGTCCGCCGGGCGAGCGCACCAGCATCGGCGCCGCCGGCAACGCCGGCAGCAATTGCCAGAGGTAGTTTTCGATCCTGGTGCGATCCGCCTCGTCGGCAAGGCTCGCCGCGGCGACCTGCTGGTTGCCCTGTTTGACGCTCAGCCGCAGCGTGTCGAGATCGAGCTCGGTTTTGACGCGCGCCAAACCCTCGTCGAGCATCAGCATGACGAACAGGCCCTTCTTGGCCCATTGCGGCTCGTCGCGGTCGATCGGCGCGCCCGGCCGGGCGAGCGCGAAAATGCGGTCGTGCGGGAACGGCTTGCCGGCCTCGACATCGACGCGGGACAACGGCTGGGCGCTCAATCCCTTGATCGGGTACCGATAGATCCTGCTCACCGAAATCATCGGTTGGCCCGTTTGTCTTTCCATTCCCGCCAAGCTTGGACTGCGGCGGCGCCGCGCGGCTAGAGCCGGTCGGCGCAGAAGTTTGGGGTCCAGATTGCGCGGCTTGCGCGCCGTCTTCGGGGAAGCCGGCAGCGGCAGCATCGCCTTGACGAAAAGTTCGTTCACATCGGCGCTCGGATCGTCGAGCGAATCGTCGATGGCGTCGGACAGGCGGGCGATGCCGAGCTCGATCTGTTTACGCGACAGCGCGGCATAACCGAGGATGAGGCCGCGGTGCGTGAGCGGCGAAGGCCGCGCCACATAGGCGGCGCCGGAACCGAACGAATAGACGCCGATGCGCGCCCGCCACGCCAAATTTTCGACGATCGCGGCATTCGGTACGCCGGACGGCAGATACCAGACGAGATGCAGGCCGCCGGCCTCCCCGGTGACGCTCACATCGCCGAAGCTGCGGCGCAGCGCGGCGAGCAGGTAGTCGCGGCTCTCCTTGTAGTGGGCGCGGGCGCGTAGCAGGTGGGCCGCATAGGAGTTGCTGCGCATCATTTCGGCAAGCGCCGCCTGCTCGAGCCAGGGATTGCCGTTGTTGAGGAGCGCCTTGGCGGCGGCGACGACGCCGGCGAGCTGCTCGGGAACGACCATGAAGCCAAGCCGCAGCCCGGCGCCGAGCGTGCGCGAAAACGTCCCGAGATAGATCGTGCAGTCGGGCGCCGCGGCGGCGATCGCCTGCAGCGGCGAGCCTTCGTAGCGGAAATCGCCGTCGCGATCGTCTTCGAGGATGTAGCAGCCGTAGCGCCGCGCCCATGCCACGACGGCGTGACGGCGCGGCAGCGACAACGTGTGTCCGGTCGGGTATTGGTGCGACGGCGTGACATAAAGGAGCGCCGTCGGACGCCGCGGCAGCTCCTCCGGGATCAAGCCCTCGAAATCGACCGCGACGCTCGCAATCTCCGAGCCGGTCGCCTCGAACGCGAATGCCGCGCCCTGATAGCACGGATCTTCGATCGCACTCGGCGTGCCGTGATTGAGAAAGAGCCGCGCCGCAATGCTGATGCCCTCCTGGGCGCCGCTGACGATGATGATCCGGCTCGGATCGGCGGCGATGCCGCGCGCGGTCGCAAGATGACCGGCAATGGCCGAGCGCAGCGCCGGCAACCCGGCGGGATCGTCATATTGCGACAGGCCGGTGCTGCCGCCGTGCGACAGGTTGCTCTGCAAAAGGCGCCGCCAGGTTTTTACCGGGAACAGCGCCGCGCTGGGGCGGCCCGGAAAAAAGTCGAACGACAGGCGATTGCGATTCGAGTTGACGAGGTTGTGCACGCGCAGCGGCAACGGCGGCAGCGGCATGTGCGAGCGCAAGCCGGTGCGCTCCGGCTCCGCCGCCGTCGCCGGCGCTTCGAGCGCGGCGCCTGGCAGCCGCTCGGACACGAAAATTCCCGAGGCCGGACGCGATTCGACGTAGCCCTCCACGACCAGCACGTCGTAGGCCCGCACCACGGTGTTGCGCGAAATCGAAAGCTGTTCCGACAGGCGGCGAGACGACGGCAGACGCGTGCCGGGACGAATGCGCGCTTGCCGGATGGCGTCGCGAAGCTGGTCGATCAGCTGGTTGGTCAGCGGTTCGCGCCGCGACCGATCTAAAAGTACCGGTATCTGCATGTGCCAAGCGGCCGTCAGTGTGGACTGCGGCTTTGTTCGGTCCGGCAGGCGATAGTAGGCCGGCTGGCCCCATTTTTCCAAGCGCCGGCGCAACTGGCCCCCTCAATCCGAAGCCGACTGGACCCATGGCGGCGCTCGATGTCCGCTATTTGCCTAAAGCGAAGGCAAGGACTGACCGAAAGCTGAGAACTCGGATTGCCCGCTAGGCAAACCCCATCGGCCGAACGATGGCAACGGACAGGATTCCGGAGCCATCGCATTTTTCCGGCGTGGCTCTCGGTGCGAGCGCGAGCGCGGCGCATGGTCTGCAACGGCCGGAGCACAGGCGAAGGCCCGCGCGGAAAACGCCGGGTCGGTTCGCACCCTTGTAATGGAGAACGCTAATGAAGACTGCACGACATAGTTGGCTTCCCGCCGTGGTCGCGTCGGCGTTTCTGTTGGCAAGCGTAGGCCGCAGCGCCGCCGCAGAGGACACGATCAAGATCGGCATCCTGCACTCGCTGTCGGGCACGATGGCGATCAGCGAGACGATCCTCAAGGACCTCATGCTGATGCAGGTGGCCGAGCTCAATCAGAGGGGCGGCCTGCTTGGCAGGAAGGTCGAGCCGGTCGTCGTCGATCCAGCATCGAACTGGCCGCTGTTCGCGGAGAAGGCCCGCGAGCTGATCAGCAAGGACAAGGTGGCGGCCGTGTTCGGCTGCTGGACGTCGGTGTCGCGCAAATCCGTGCTGCCGGTGTTCGAAGAGCTCAATGGCCTGCTGTTCTACCCGCTCGAATACGAGGGCGAGGAAGCGTCCTTCAACATCTTCTACGGCAGCTCGGTGCCGGACAACAAGGCGATCCCGGCCGTCGAATATCTCATGAGCAAGGACGGCGGCGGCGTGACGCGGTTCATCCTCGAAGGCACCGACTACGTCTATCCGCGCACCAGCAACAAGATCATCCGTGCGTTCCTGACGTCGAAGGGCGTCAAGGACGAGGACATCATGGAGAACTACACGCCGTTCGGCTTCGCCGACTGGCAGACCGAAGTCGCGGCGATCAAGAAATTCGGCTCGGCCGGCCGCAAGACGGCCGTGATCTCCACCGTCAACGGCGACGCCAACGTCCCCTTCTACAAGGAATTGGCCAACCAGGGCGTCAAGGCATCGGACATTCCGGTGATCGCGTTCTCGGTCGGCGAGGAGGAATTGGCGGGCGTCGATACCAAGCCTCTGATCGGGCACCTGGCGGCCTGGAGCTACTTCGAATCCGTCAATGCGCCGGAGAACAAGGAATTCATCGCCAAGTGGCACGCCTACATGAAGGATAACAAACGGGTCACCAATGACCCGATGGAATCCGCCTACATTCTTTTCCACATGTGGGTGCAGGCGGTGCAGCAGGCCGGCACGACCGAGGTCGACGCCGTCCGGCAGGCGATGATCGGCCAGAGGGTCAAATCGCCGTCCGGCTTCGAGGTCGTGATGGGCGCCAATCATCACATGGCGAAGCCGGTGATGATCGGGGAAATCCAGGGCAACGGCCAGTTTGCCATCGTCTACAAGAGCAAGGCCTTGCCGCCGAAGGCGTGGAGTCCCTACGTCGAAGCCAACAAGGGCAAGGTCGCCGACTGGTCGTGGCCTTGGGCGTGCGGCGGTTGCACGGCGCCGAAATATTCGACGTTCTAGCCGCCGCCCGGTCGCGACAGCGGTGCTTCAAAATCCGATGACGGCAGCCATTGCCGTCATCGGAGTTTTTATGGATGCCTCGTCGCCGGCCGCTATTGCCCTTCCTTGCCCACCAGGCGGAACGAGTCGAGCCAGCGCTCGGTGTCGGGCGGCAGCGCGTAGCCGGGCGTTGCCAGCGCCATGAGCTGATAGAGCTTGCGACCGACGACGAAGAAGCGATCGCTCACGCGCTTGTTCTTGCCGCCCGGTTCGGTGGATTCGAGTTCGAGTTGCGCGCCGCGATAGCGGCCGAGCGAGACGTTCGACTGCACCAACACCATGGCATTGGCTTCGCGCAACACGCCGACGCGCGCTTCGTCGAGGACCTCCTGGTCGGTACGCCTGTCGGAATCGCTGCGGCTGTTGACCACGATCATGAACGCGCCGTTCTTGCCCGCGGGCATGGCGTAGACGTGCGCCTCGCTGTCGCCGCCGGCAGCATGGATGGTCCTTTTTTCGAGGCTCGGCTCGGCCGGCGCCGAGATGGCGAAGTCGTCGCCGGGATAGACATATTCCTTCCAGTTGCCGTCCTCGGCGGCGGCGGCGACGGCGCCGCCCGCCAGCACGGCGATCATGGAACTCAAGGGCAGAAAGAGCTTCCGCATGGGGCACCTCGGCTTCACCGACCGGCTCGCGGCACAGACACCGGCTCGCGGCACAGACCTCGCGGCACAGACAATCGTTACGCGACAGCGCTCGGGCGGGCCGCGACCGCATCCCGCCAGCGCCGCAGGCTGGTAAGATTATCCGGCACGGCGAGCTTTGACACCCGCATGAAATCGACCGCCACGAGCGTAGTGATGTCGGCGACGGTGAAATCCGCTCCCGCCACATAGGGCCGGCTTTTGAGCTCGCCGTCAAGGAATTGCAGGAAAGCGGCGACGCGCGGCTTGTTGGCCTCGCCCCAGGCCGGCACCTGCGGGTCGACCATCTGCTTCATGGCCGGATGCAGATGCTGGAATATGGTCGAGACCGGCACGAACAGGTGGAACTCGACCCGCCTGTTCCACATTTCGACCAGCGCGCTCGCGAGCGCACCGCGGCCGAACAACGGCGGATCGGGTTGGACCGCCTCGAAATAGCGGCAGATGGCGATCGATTCCGCGATGACGGTGCCGTCGTCGAGCACGAGGGCCGGCACCCGCTGCATCGGGTTGATCGCCGTATAGGCCTGCGTGCGCTGCTCGAGCGCATTGAGGTCGACCTGCTCGGCCGGGAGCGTGATCCCTTTCTCGGCCAGGAAGATGCGCACCCGCCGCGGATTGGGGGCGCGGCCGCCGTCGTAAAGCTTCATCGCGATCGCCTCTCTATCCCATTGAGCGGGCGAATCTATCGTGCCCAGCGCCGAGCGGCCAGCGCGCCGCACGGTGGCCGCCACCGGCGGCCGCGCGGCCGGGCCCCAAAGTGTGAACGAATGCTTGCTTAAAGGCGGAACTTCGCGGCGCCTTAAGCCTGGTCTTAAGGAATTTGCGCGACTTTTGTCGCGAATTATCGCCACCGCCGGATGACAATGTCCAGCACGACCAGCGAACCGCGCGATTCCGCCTCGCCGACTGCGGCCCCC
>Ga0182024_10002079_pt1 | contig 50287 bp, 43 predicted proteins | sample P32metaG_FD_120480 | JGI IMG/M metagenome (GOLD analysis project Ga0182024, IMG submission 120480) | Permafrost microbial communities from Stordalen Mire, Sweden - P3-2 metaG (Illumina Assembly) | ecosystem: Environmental > Terrestrial > Soil > Wetlands > Permafrost | place: Sweden: Stordalen...
AGCTCACCGAGCTCGCCCGCGAGCACGGTGTGTGGATGTACGTGGACGACGCGCATGGAACCGGCGTGATGGGCGCGCACGGGCGCGGCACTGCGGAGCACTTTGGCGTTGAAGGCTCGGTCGAGATCATGATGGGGACGCTCGGCAAGGCGCTGGGCGTCGCCGGCGCGTACGTGGCGGGCTCCCGGCCACTCGTCGACTATCTCGTCAATCGTGCCCGCGGATTCATCTTCACCACCGGGTCGCCGCCCGCATTGGCCGCGGCGGCCGCCGCCGCACTGCGGATCGCGCGGGGCGAACCCGAACGCCGCACCCGCCTGCGCACGGTCGCTCGCCGCCTGCGCGAAGGACTGGCCGCTCTCGGACGTGACTGCCCAGGCCTGCCCGATGGCCACATCATTCCGGTGGCCATCGGCGAGGCCGGCGAGACCATCCGGGTCAGTGCCACACTCGCCGCCCGTGGATTTCTGGTGGGCGCCGTCCGTCCCCCGACGGTTCCCATCGGCACATCGCGACTCCGGATCACCGCGAGCGCCGCACACACGGATGTCCAGATCGACGGACTGCTCGAGGCGCTCGCGGCCGCGCTGCCGGCCGCACCCGCGTGACCAGCATCACTGAGCTCGACCTCGCGCACGTCTGGCATCCGTACACACAGCACGGACTCTCGCCCCATGCCGTCCCCATCGTGCGCGCGCAGGGCGCGCTCCTGTACGAGGCGGGCGGCCGGCCGATCATCGATGCCATCTCGTCGTGGTGGGTTACGCTCCACGGACACGCCCACCCGGTGATCGCCGCTGCGATCGCGGCGCAGGCGGAGCGTCTGGAACAGGTCATCTTCGCGGGATTCACGCACGAGCCAGCGGCCGCTCTGGCAGCGGAGCTCGTCGCGCGGCTCCCCGATGGGCTCACGCGTGTCTTCTACTCAGACAACGGATCCACCGCCGTCGAGGTCGCGCTCAAGGTCGCGTTGCAGTACTGGTCCAACCGTGGGCAGCCGCGCACCCGCATCGTCGCACTGGAGCACGCGTACCACGGCGACACGTTCGGAGCGATGAGCTCCAGCGCGCGCGGCGTGTTCACCGCACCGTTCGCCACGCATCTGTTCGACGTCGTACGGCTTCCGGGGCCGGGGCCCGATCCCGGCGACAGCGAGACCCTCGCGGCGCTCGATCGCCTGCTCGAGGACGGTGCCAGCTCCATCGCCGCCGTGATCGTCGAGCCCAGACTGCAGGCCGCCGGTGGGATGCGCGTCTGGCACGACGACGTGCTGCGCGGCATCCGCGAGCGAACCGCCAGGCATGGCGTGCTGCTGATCGCCGATGAGGTGCTGACCGGCTTTGGCCGCACCGGTCCGATGTTCGCCTGCGCGGGAGCAGGCATCGTCCCCGATATCATCTGTCTGTCCAAGGGACTCACCGGTGGCTTTCTCCCGCTCGGCGCCACGGTCGTGCGCGAGGAATTGTTCGAGGCGTTTCGCGGGACCGACCGCCGCCAGACGTTCTTTCACGGCCATTCATTCACGGGAAATCCGATCGCGTGCGCCGCGGCGCGGGCGAGCCTGTCGCTGTGCGGGGACCGGTGCGATGCCCGGCGTGCCGCGATCGAAGGCACACATCGAGCGCGGCTCGCACAGTTGGCGGGCCACCCGTGGGTTCGCAATCTCCGCATCCTGGGGACGATGGCGGCGTTCGACCTCGAGCATCCCGATGGCGCGGGGTTTGGCGGATACCTCGATCCGATCGGTCGCAATCTGTCGGCTTTCGCGCTCGAAGCCGGAGTGCTGCTACGGCCCCTCGGCAACGTCGTGTATACGTTGCCACCGTACGAGATCACGGACGAGCAGCTCGGCCGGATCTACGACGTCATTGCCGAGTTCCTGGCGCAGCTCGGCAACAGGACGGCCCGCGGACCCGCGACGGCAGGTGCCACCGCGTGACCCGGCCGGCGGGGGCGTTTGCATTTGGCGTGACGGGCACCGACACCGGCGTAGGCAAGACCGTCGTCGCGGCCGCCCTCGCAGCCGCGCTCGTGCATCGCGGTCTCCGCGCCGGCGTGCTCAAGCCGGTCGAGACCGGCGTACCAGCGGGCACGGACCCGCCGGATGCGGCGTTGCTGCATGCCGCATCCGGCACCAGCCACTCGCTGGGGAGCGTATGCCCTTTCACATTTGCCGAGCCCCTGGCACCCCTGATCGCTGCGGAGCGGGCCGGGCGACGCATCGACCTGGGCGCCCTTGATGCGGCACTCGCACGGGCGATGGACGGCTGCGATGCGATGATTGTCGAGGGCGCGGGCGGGCTCATGGTACCAATCGCCGAGCACGTGACGTATGCCGAACTTTTCGCGCGATGGCACCTTGGCCTCATCGTCGTGGCCGCCAACCGGCTCGGGGTGCTGAACCACGCTATCCTGACCGTTCACGCCGCGAAAGCCGCCGGATTACGTGTGCACGCCGTCGTCCTCAATACGGTCACGCGTGCGCCCGCCGGCCTGGCCGCATCCACCAACGCCGGCGCACTCCGGCGGCTACTGCCGGATCACACGATCCTGACGTTCCCCTACCTGGGCGACCCTCACCATATTCCCTCGCTGGCCGCCGCCGCTGCATCGTGCGGGCTGCTGGCGGCACTTCCCCTGGCCCTGCCTGATGCGCTCTGCACCTGACTGGTTCCAATTCGCCGGCCGCTCGCTGGCCGGTGACATGCTGACGCGCGATGAGTCGCGTGCCGTGCTCGCCGCGCCCGACGAGTCGGTGCTGGAGATACTTGCCGCGGCGTACCGCGTCCGCCGCCACTACTGGGGCAACCGGGTGCGCCTGCACTTCCTGTGCAATGCACAGAGTGGCTTGTGCCCCGAGGATTGCCACTACTGCTCGCAGTCCAGCGTGTCGTCATCGGAGATCGACAAGTACCCAATGCTCGCGCGTGACAAGATCCTCGAAGCGGCCGGCCGCGCCGCGGCGCTCAAGGCGGGCACGTTTTGTCTGGTGATCTCTGGGCGCGCGCCCGGGGAGCGGGTGTTCGGCAAGGTACTCGACGTCGTGCGCGAGATCCGCTCGCGACACGACCTCAAGATCTGCGCCTGCCTCGGCCTCCTCAACGCGGACCAGGCGACGCGCCTGGCGGACGCCGGCGTCGAGACGGTGAATCACAACCTCAACACGTCCGAGCGCTTCCACCCCGATGTGTGCACAACACACACCTTCGCCGATCGTGTCGCCACCGTGGAGCACGTCAAGGCCGCCGGCATCAAGACGTGCTCCGGCGGAATCATCGGCATGGGGGAGTCGGATGACGACGTGATCGATCTCGCATGCAGCCTGCGCGAGATCGGCGTACGCAGCGTTCCGGTCAATTTCCTGATCCCGATCGCGGGCACACCGTTCGCCGGCCTGCGAGAGCTCGATCCGCGCCGCTGTCTCCGGGTGCTCTGCCTGTACCGCTTCCTCCTGCCGTCGCAGGAGATCCGCATTGCCGGCGGGCGCGAGGTCCACTTGCGATCGCTGCAGCCGCTGGGACTCTATCCCGCGAACTCGATCTTCATCGGCGACTATCTCACGACGCAGGGGCAGACAGCCCGCGCCGATTACGCCATGATCCGGGACGCCGGATTCGTGCTCGAGACGCCGGACGGTGATCCGTTCACGGGCGATCCGGCGGTGGATGCGCCCGACGTGTACCCGCGCGCGCGGCTTCCCTTGCCTGCGATCTGACCACGTGTCGCTCGCCGACATCCGCCGCGAGTACGCGCACGCCTCCCTCTCGGAACGAGACGCCGACCCCGACCCGATCCGGCAGTTCGAGCGATGGTTCGAGGACGCGCGCGCGGCAGGCGTCCCGGAGCTCAACGCGATGACGCTCGCCACGGCGACAGCGGACGGCGTGCCGTCCGCCCGCATTGTCCTCCTCAAAGGCGCCGACGCGCGCGGCTTCGTGTTCTTCACGGACTACCGGAGCCGCAAAGGCGCGGAGCTCGACGCCAATCCACAGGCGGCGCTCGTGTTCTACTGGGGGGCGCTCGAACGGCAGGTCCGGGTCACCGGGCCCACAGCTCGCATCGGGCGCGATGAGTCGGCCGCCTATTTCAATTCACGGCCACTCGGGAGCCGGTTGAGCGCGATGGCATCGCACCAATCGTCGGTCGTCGCGAGCCGCGCGGTGCTGGAGGCGCGCAGCGCCGAGCTGGGACGCGAATACGCGGACCGTGCGCCGGAGACCCCGGCATATTGGGGCGGCACTCGCGTCTCACCCGAGACGGTGGAGTTCTGGCAGGGACGCCCGAACCGCCTCCATGACCGCCTGCGATACACGCGCGACCGCGGCGGCCTGTGGCGCGTCGACCGGCTATCGCCCTGAGCATCACTGGCTCAACGCCCGCAGCACCTGGCGGCAGGCGTCCAGACACCCGTCGAGCCCCGCGACGGTATGATCGCCCATGTGCCCGATGCGCACCGTGGATCCTTTGAGTTTGCCGTACCCGCCGCCGATCGTGTAGCCTCGCTCTGCCACGCCGCGGACGATCGCCTGGGGTGTCATGCCCCCCGGGGTCACGATCGCCGTGACGGTCGGAGAGCGGTGTCCGGCCGCCACGAGAGGCGCCACCGCGAGCCCGGTCGCCTCCTGCATCCGGGCCGCCCAGTCCGCGGTCCGCGCACACATCGCGGCGTGCCGCGCCCAGCCCGCAGGCATGCCCTCGGCGAGCACGGATTCGAGCTGGACATCGAGCGCGTAGTAGAGTGAGATCGCCGGCGTATTGGGTGTCTCATCATGCTCGCTGGCCGCCACAAACTCGGCCAAATCGAAATAGATGCCCCGCCGATCGTGCTCGCCCGCCGCCAGATACCGGTCGGACGCCACAGCGAACGCCAGTCCGGGCGGGATCGCCAGCGCCTTCTGCGATCCCGTGAACACGTAGTCGAGCCCCCAGTCGTCGAAGCACAGCTCCGCGCCACGGATGCCCGACACGCTGTCGATCACACACACCGCGCCCGCACCGTGGGCGGCATCGGAGATGGCCCGCACATCGTTGAGTGCGCCGGTGGATGTCTCGGAGTGAACGACCGACACCACCGTATGCCCACCTGCTCTCACGCGCGTGGTCACCTCCGCGGCGGCGTGGACGGATCCCCACGGGACCTCGTAGCGATCCACGGTGCGGCCACAGGCAACGGATACGTTCGCGAAGCGCTCCGAAAACCCGCCGTTCACGAGAGCAAGGACCCGTCCCGGAGGCGCATTCCGGATCGCGGCCTCCATCAATCCCGTCGCCGACGATGTGGCGATAAAGACCGGACGCGTGGTGCAGAATACGATCCGGAGGCCACTTTGCACACGGGCGTAGAGTGCTCTGAACTCCGGGCCGCGGTGCGACATCATCGCGCCGCTCATGGCCTGGCGCACGACGGGGCGCACCTCCGTCGGCCCGGGGAGGAAGAACGTGCCGAAGCGTGGCTCTGGGGCCTGAGGCATCACGGGCGGCCCGGGACCGCGGTCCCCAGCACTAGCGCTGGCAGCTCCGCCATGCTGTGCACGACGTAATCTGCAACCGCCACGACGGATGGCCGCGAGGCGACGCCCACGAACGCGGCGAAGGCATCCACCGCTGGAACGCCCCCAGCCGCCATCGTCTTCAACTCCGCATCCGTGCTGCCGTCACCCACCCCCAAGACCGGATGGGGCAGCCCGAGCCCGCGCACGATGATCGGCTTGCCGCCGCGCCGCGTCAGCGGTGAGTGCTCGTCGAACCCGGCATAGGCGCCTTCACGTGTGAATCGCACCGACACGGCGTAAACATCGTGGTCGGGGATGCCGAGCGATATCGCGAAACGCGCGACCGCCTCCCGCAGACCGCCACTGACCGCAACGACACGGATACCAGCCGCCTGCATCTCAGCGATGGCCGACCCCGCGCCCGGCACGGTACCAGCCGCATAGGCGTCGGCGAGCGCGGCGACATCCGAACGCGTTGGCTGCACGAGGGCCAATCGTGCCCCGTATACGGAGTCCAGCGAGATCGTGCCCTCCATCGCGCGCTGGGTCATCTCCGCGACCTGGTGCACGACCGCGCCACCCCGCCGCTCGGCCAACCACTCGATCCCCTCGACACGGGTCAGCGTCGAGTCGACATCGAGCACGACCGACGCGTACCGCACACCCGGTGCTGTTGCACGCACCGGTACGCTCACAGGATGTTGCCGGGCGCGAGCAGCCCGGAGGGATCGAGCGCGCGCTTGAGCGCCCGGATGACATCGAGCTGCACGGGAGAGAGCTGCAGCGCCAGCCACTGCCGCTTCAGTTTGCCGATCCCGTGCTCCGCGGAGATGGTGCCGCCGACGGACACAACATGGCGCAGCGTGCGTCCCACGACCTCCTCGATGCGCTCGAGCTCCGCGGCGTCGGAGGCGATGTAGTTCTGGTGCGGGTGGCCGTTGCCTGCGTGTCCGTAGGTCACGGCAGGCGCGAGACCGGCCCCCTCGGCCATCGCGCGGGCCGATGCCACCGCCGGGGCCAGCCCGTGATAGGGTACCGCCCAGTCCGTCGAGACCTTGCGGCCCCCCGCTGCGCGCGCCCGCGCCCCGCGCTCGTTCATTGTGGCCGGTACCGCATGACGCATCGCTCGTGCACGTCCCAGCGCGGCGTCGCCCTCGAATACCTGGATCCCCTCGGCGATCGCGGCGCGCGACTCGGCGAGCGCGAGCCACGCATCGAGGACATCCTCCCGCGTCTGGCCGGCCTCAACGACTTGCTCAGTGTAGACGAGGCAGGCATCGCGGCCGGCGAAGCGCGAGCCATCCGCGTCCCCGGCGATCGCGGCGGCCGCGGCATCGAAGTACTCGAGGCAACGCGGCGCCAACGCCGCCGAGTCACGCGCCGCGGCCACGAACGCGAGCGCCTCGCATTCGTTCTGGAACGGCACCAGGAGCCCGATCACGCTGGTAGGACGCGGGACCAGCGCCAGTTCCGCCTCGAGTACGATGCCGAGCGTTCCCTCGCTGCCGATGAACCAATCCACCTGGTCCTGCGCCAGAGGGTACCCCGCGGTGTTTTTCTCCACCGTTTCCCGTCGCACGGAGAGGACACGCCCATCGGCGAGTGCGACGCGAAGCCCTCGGACGTGCCGGCGGGTCGGCCCATACCACAGCGTCCGTGGCCCCGATGCATTGCAGGCGATCGCGCCCCCGACGGTCGACTCCGCCTCGCTCGTCGGATCAGGCGCCCAGGTCAGCCCGGCCTCCGCCGCCGCGCGCTTCACATCGGAGACGAGGGCGCCCGCCTGAACGCGCGCGGTGCGTGTGACCGGATCGATGTCCAGAATGCGGTCGTAGCGCCGCATCGACAGCAGCACCCCGTGATCCGTGATGGACGCTCCGGTCGTACTGCTCTGCGCACCAGCCACGGTCACCGGGATCTGCCCGGCGGTCGCGTGGCGAAGGATCTCCGCGACGTCCTGCTCCTCCGCGGGCCGCGCCACCGCGTCCGGCACCATGTGGAGTCCGGATGCATCCGCCTCGTACGCGCGGCGAACCTCGAGGTCCGCCGTGATCGTGCCACCCACTGCGGTCTACTCGGTCGGCACCGGCACGACGGTCGCGGAATGCACGTCCGGCAGCGCGAGTAGCGCGTGGCGCACCTCGTCGCCGACGGTACCGTCCACGGCCACCGCCGCCAGCGCTTCACCGCCCTGCGCCAACCGCGCCTGGTGGTATTCGGCGATGTTGACACCTGCCGCACCCAGCACGGTCCCGACGCGTCCGATCACGCCCGGCACGTCGCGGTTGGTGAGGATGAGCAGCGTGCCGCGTGGATGGATGTCCACGTCGAAGGCCCCGATCTGCGTGATCCGCGGCGACATCGTCGCGGGGTGGGCGAGCCCTGACACAGTGATGTCCTGGCCGCCGCCCGTGAGGCGGACCGAGAGCGCGTACGCCGCAATTCCCTGTTCGGCTGCCGGGGGCTCCGCGCCGCCCTCGGTCGTCGACAGCGCGATCCCGCGCGCAGCGGCCAGCGCGCGGGCATTGATCAGATTGAGACGCTCGTGTGCCACGACCGGCGCGAGGACACCCAATGCGGCGGCCGCGAGCAAGGCATCGCGCGCGCCTGACAGCGCCTCGCCGGGACTCACATCGATCCGGTCGACGGCTCGCGCTCCGCGAGTGGCCAGCATCGCACGCCCCACCGCCGCGAGTTGGCGCGCCAGCATGAGCGCCGGCCGGACATCGCCGCCCCGCCCATCATCGGCCGCCGCGGCGTTGATGGATCGCGACAACTCCCCGCGGAGCAACGCGTCCCGGACTGCACGGCACACATCCACCGCCACCGACCGCTGGGCCTCCACGGTCGACGCGCCGATATGCGGCGTGAGCACGAGATGCGGCGCCGACCGCAGCGCGTGCCCGCCGCTCAGCGGCTCGCTCGTGTAGACGTCCAGCGCAGCCCCTGCCAGATGTCCGCGGACGAGCGCCTCGGCGAGCGCCCGCTCATCCACGATGCCGCCGCGCGCGAGGTTGGCGACGATCGCGCCGGGCGCGAGTCTGCCGAGTTCCCGCGCTCCGATCATGCCCCGCGTCTCGTCCGTGAGCGGCGTGTGGACGGTGAGCACCAGCGACTGGCTGAGAAGCTCGTCGAGTGTCGCGGCACGACGGGTCCGCAGCGCGTGGAAACGGGCGTCGCCGACGTAGGGGTCGTAGGCCACGACCGGCATGGCGAACGCGTGTGCCCGCACCGCGATCTCGCCGCCGATGCGCCCCAACCCGACGATGCCGAGTGTACGCCCGCGGAGCTCGCTGCCCATGAGCGCCGAGCGGTCCCACGCTCCCTGGTGCATCGACTGATCCGCCTGCGGAATGTGCCGCAGCAACCCGAGGACCGCGCCGAAGAACAGCTCCGCGACCGCGACCGAATTCCCCGCCGGCGCGTTGATGACGGCAATCCCCAACTCCGTGGCGAGATCGACGGCGATGTTGTCGACGCCGACACCGGCCCGGCCGACCACCGCCAGACGCGGCGCCGCCCGCAATAGCTCCGGCGAGATCCGTGTCGCGCTCCGCCCCACGAGCGCGTCGTAGACCCCGATCCGCGCGAGCAGCTGATCTCGGGGGAGCGTGGGCACTTCGTCGACCTCGAGATCCGGCTCCGCGGCCAGCAGGGCCACCCCTTCTGCGTCGATGTCGTCGGTTACGAGAATCCGGTAAGGCACTGGTGCGATCCTGTCCGTATCAGAGGAAAGACGGCAGACGCCGCGCGCGGCAGCGGCGCGGCATCCAGTATGCGTGCTACAAGATGCACGTTCACCCGCCGGGGGCCGGGACGCAAGCGTTACCGAGGGCGCGCGTCAGCCGGAGCCCAGCCCGCAGTCGCCCGCTATCGCTCCGTCGCCTGATACACGGCGGTCCCGCCGACATAGGTCGCCAGGACCCGGGTTCGCAGAATCTCGGGGGCCGCGACTGTCATGATGTCGCGATCGAGCACCACGAAGTCGGCATATTTGCCAGCCGTCAGGGTCCCGAGGTCGTGCTCCTGAAAACCGGCATACGCCGGCCACAAGGTCATCGAGCGCAGGGCTTCATCTCGCGTCATGCACTGCTCGGGATGCCACCCGGCCGCCGGCCAATCCCGCTCGTCCTGGCGCGTCACCGCCGCATGAAACGAGTAGAGCGGGTTCACCCGCTCCACCGGCATGTCGCTCCCATTCGGGATGATCACTCCGGTATTGAGCAGCGATCGCCAAGCGTAGGCGCCGAGAATGCGCGACGGACCCAGCCGGTCCGCCGCCCAGTACATGTCGCTCGTCGCATGCACGGCCTGCATGCTCGGAATCACGCCCAGCTGGGCGAATCGCGGAATGTCGAGCCAGTTCAGGATCTGTGCATGCTCGATGCGGAAACGATGGTCAGCCGTCGGCACCGCGCGGAGGGCCGCCTCGTACGCATCGAGCGCGATCCGGTTGCCGCGGTCGCCGATCGCGTGGGTCGCCACCTGAAATCCCGCCCTGAGGGCACGGATCGATACGTCCCGGAGGTGCTCGGGGGTGGAGACGAGGAGTCCGGTGTTGCCGGGGTCGTCGGAATACGGCGACAGCAACGCGGCGCCGCGAGAGCCGAGCGCGCCGTCCGCATACAACTTCACCGCCCGAATCCAGAGATGCCCATCGTACAACGCGCTCTGGGGACCCTTGGCGAAGTATTCCGCCTCGGTCACGCTGTCATCGCTGATCATCAGGTAGTCGCGAAGCGTGAGACGCCCGTCCCGGGCGAGGCGCTCGGACACCGCGATCGCCTGGCGTCTCTCACCCGGATCGTGGACGCCGGTCAGCCCCCAGCGATTGAGTTCCGCCACGGCGGCGAGCATCGCTCCTTCGAGTTCCGCGTCGGCCGGCGCCGGGACCGCCCGCGCGATGAGCGCCTCGGCGTTGTCGACGAACACGCCGGTGGGATTCCCTGCTGCGTCGCGGAGCACCCGGCCGCCAGGCGGATCTCGCGTTTCGCGCGTGATGCCGGCCAGCTGCATGGCGCGGGCATTGGCCAGCATCGCGTGGCCATCCACCCGGTCCAGGAGCACCGGATGGCCGGGGACCGCCGCCGACAACGCCTCGTGCGTCGGGAAGCGCTGGCCCGGCCACCGGTTCTGATCCCAGCCCCACCCGCGTATCCACGTTCCCGGCGGTGTGCTCCGGGCGCGCTCGGCGACGCGGGCCACGATCTCGTCGAAGGTAGCGGCACCCGACAAATCGACCTGGCGCAGCGTCTGCCCAACATCGAGCAGATGGGCGTGGGCGTCCACCATACCAGGGATGATCGTTGACCCTCGCGCATCCACGATACGCGTGGAGGGGCCGCGGAAGACCTGTGCCTCACTCGCCGATCCCACGAACACCAGCCGGCTGCCCCGCACGGCCAGCGCCTCGGCCATCGGATGCGCGGCATCGACGGTGTAGATCCGGCCACCGGTGACGATGAGATCCGCGGGCGGCGGCGATTGCGCGCCAGCCACGGAGGCGGCGGCGCCCACCATGAGGCACACGCACCGGTACCCCGGCGGAATCATGCGCATGAACGACTCCTAGCTGTCGTGGGTGAGTTCCGCAAAGAGCCGGGTGTAGCTGTCGTAACGCGCGGCGCTGATCTCACCGCGCTCCACCGCGGCGCGGACGGCGCAGCCCGGCTCCATGCGGTGGGTACAGTCAGCGAACCGGCAGTGCTCGCGCCAGGGGCGAAACTCGGGGAAGCACGTGCCGAGTATCGCCGGCGTGAGCCCCCAGAATCCGACTTCCCGCAGCCCCGGTGTATCCGCCACGAACCCGCCGTCGGGGAGTGGATGCAGCCACGCGCCGACCGTCGTGTGGCGTCCCTTGTTCACGGCCTCACTCACCGCGCCGACACGCAGGTCGAGTCCCGGATAGAGCGCGTTGAGCAGCGACGACTTGCCGACGCCGGAGGGCCCGCTCACCGCCGATGTCCGCCCGGCGAGCGACTCGCGCAACGCATCCAGGCCTTCACCGGTACGGACACTCGCGAAATGGACCACGTAGCCCGCGCGCGGATAGTCGGCGAATCGCGCCCGCGTCGCCTCCAGCCCGGCCAGGTCGATCTTGTTCACCACGACTTGCGCATCCAGCTCGTTGGCTTCGGCCACCACCAGAAACCGGTCGAGCATGCGCAGATGCGGTTCCGGCTGCGCGGCGGCGAAGACGACGATGACCTGGTCGACGTTGGCGGCCACGACGCGTTCACCGTGGCCTCCGCCTGGCGCGCGTCGCGCCAGCACCGACCGGCGCGGAAGGATCTCCACGATCGCCCACACGGTGTCGCCGCCCTGGGGTTCGACGACGACATCGTCGCCCACCGCCAGTTTGATCTGTGCCGGCTGCTTGAGGCGGCCCCGAAGGGCAGACTCCCGCGTCTCACCTCCGGCCGTGCGCACGACCCACACTCCGCCCGTGCCGCGCAGCACCACGCCACGCTCAGCCGGCATCCCGCCGGCCTCACTCGTCATGCGAAGCCGGCACGCTCACCCGTTCTGCTCGGCCCGCACCAGCGCGTCCAGCACGCCCTTCGCCTCGCGCAGCGACAACCGGCCCGCCGCCTCGCGCGCGGCCGCTTCGCTCGATCCGCGCGCGAGATACCCGGATTCGAGATGCCCTTCGAGCGCCGGCGCGCCGGCGCTCCACCGCACGAAGAAGAGATAGGCGGCCCACGGCGTCTCGAGATCGTCGGTGACGTCCACCAGGATGTCAGCGCTGTACGACGTGCCATCGGCGCCCTCGAAGGCCGGCGGCCGCGAGTGGACCGCCGCGTAGCCGCCGACAGTGGATTCGTCGCCGCGGGCGTAGTCCGGCGGGAGATGCTGCCCAATCACCGATGCCGGCCTCGCACCACTTCTCGGAGCACACTGCCCGCGATGAATGCCACGTTCGCGGGACGCTCGGCGAGCCGCCGCATCAGATATGGGTACCACTGTGTGCCGAACGGGACGTACACCCGGACCCGGAACCCTTCGCGGACCAGCGACTCCTGGAGGTCGCGCCGGATCCCGTACAGCATCTGGAACTCGAAGCGCGACGGATCGATCGACGCGGAGCGGGCAAACCGCTTGGCATCGGCGATCAGCAACTCATCGTGCGTGGCAAGGCCGGGATACTTTCCCTCCTGCATCAGGCGGTGCATGCACTGCCCGTAGTTCGAGTCCACCTCCCGCTTGTCCGGAAACGCCACCGTCGGCGACTCCTGGTACGCCCCCTTGCAGAGCCGTACCCGGCACCGCGCCTGCACGGCCCGCTCGACATCGGCAGCCGTCCGCCGCAGATAGCTCTGGAGCACGATGCCGACGTGCTCGGGGTAGGAGGGATAGAAACGCTCGTAGAACAGGCGCAACGTACGGTCGGCGTACGCGCTCGACTCCATGTCCAGCCGGACGAACGTGCGATAGTCGCGCGCTTGAGCGAGGATGTCGTGCACGATCGTGACGCACAACTCCTCCGAGATGTCGAGTCCCATCGCTGTGAGCTTGACCGACACATTGGCATCGATGCCGCGCTCGTGGATCCGGTCGAGCATCCGCAGGTACTCCTGGCCCGCGGCGCGCGCCTCGGCTTCGGAGTGGACGCTCTCGCCCAGGAGGTCGAGCGACGCAGTGATCCCTTTCGCGTTGAGACCCGCGACCGCGTTCAGCACCTGCTCCAGTGATTCGCCAGCCACGAACCGCTCGGCGAATTTCTTCGCCACGCGGTTGTGCCGGACGAAATGAAAGACCTGAGGTTGGGATGAGAGGTAGAGGAGGGCTTGTCTGAGCATGGATGAGAAACGGTGACGACTACCGCGAGTCCGGATAGAAGCGCGCCCGCTTGCGCGCCATGTCGAGGAGCAGCGTGGCGGGCTCGAAGCGCGGAGGGAAGCGGTCGTTGAGTTCTTCCAGCTGCTGGACGACCGCCTCGGCGCCCAGCGTATCGACGTAGCGGAACGGACCACCACGAAACGGCGGGAAGCCGATCCCGAATACCGCGCCGACGTCCCCGTCCTCAGGCGACCGCAGGACGCCCTCTTCGAGGCATCGCGCCGCTTCGTTGATCATCGCGAGGACCGCGCGGCGCTGAATCTCCGCGTCGCTCATCAGGCTGCGCTGCGCGCCAGCCGACAGCAGTCCGTAGATGGTCGGATCCACTCCCTGTTTCTTGCCCGATTGATCGTAGAGATAGAATCCCTTGCGGCCCTTCCGCCCGTAGCGGCCCGCCGCCACCACACGCTGCAGCGACGCCGCTGGCGCCATGCGGGCTCCATAGGCATCGGCGATGATCTCGCCGGACTTGCCTGCCACATCGATGCCGACCTCATCGACGAGCGTGATCGGGCCGACCGGGAAACCGAATGCCACGAGCGCGCGATCGACCGCGTCGACGGCCGCGCCCTCGTCGAGCATCTTCGCCGCTTCGTTGACGTACGGCGCGAGCACGCGGTTCGCGTAGAACCCCGGGCTGTCGCGCACGATGATGACGGTCTTGCCGAGGCGCTTGCCGAACGCCACCACGGTGGTGATCACCTGGAGATCGGTCACCGGTGTGACGATCACTTCCAGCAGCGGCATCTTGTGCACGGGAGAGAAGAAGTGCATCCCGAGCACCCGCTCCGGACGCGACGACGCTGTCGCGATCCGCTCGATCGGGATCGTGCTGGTGTTCGACGCGACGATCGCGTCCGGCGGCAGCAGCGGCTCGACGGCGGCCACGACCGACCGCTTGACGTCGAGATCCTCGAACACCGCCTCGATGACGAGCTGCACGCTGGCGAACCCCGAATGGTCGGTCGTGCCCGAGACCAGGATCATCTGGTCGTCGAATTCCGCGCGCGAGATCTGCCGCGAGGCGAGGCGGTCGTGCAGGACGTCGCGCACGGCCTTGAGTCCCTTGAGCACCCGCGTATGGTCGGTGTCCTTGAAACGGACGGACACGCCGCGCTGCGCCGAAATGGCCGCGATCCCCGCCCCCATGAAGCCGGTGCCCAGCACGCCGATCTTGTGTATGGGCAACGGCGGCGGCGCCGGCGGCTCGACGCCGGGGTCTTTCTTGAGCGCGTTGGTCGCGAAGAACAGAAAGATGAGCTGCTTTGCCACTTCGCTCGCCGCCGCCACTCCGAAGAGCCGCGCCTCCGCCTCCAATCCGCGCGTCCGTCCCTGGAGGTAGCCGGTCCGGATCGCGTCGATCGCCGCCAGCGGTGCCGGATAGTGGCCATGCGTCCGGGCCAGCGTCTGCTCGCGGGCCTGCCGAAACACCACGGCGCGCCCGAGCGCGTTGTGATCCAGCAGCAGCCGCTGTGCGCCACCGCGACGCGGCCGTGCACCTGGCCGCGGCTGCCGCAAGCGATCGCGGCCGCCCGCTTCCACCAGCTCGCGCGCGCGGCGTACGGCGATGTCCTGCAGAATCGCGGGATGCACGACTTCATCCACGAGTCCGGTCTGCAGCGCCTTCCTCGCTCGCACGTTCTTGCCCGTCAGGATCATATCGAGCGCCGCCCGCAGGCCCACGAGGCGTGGCAGCCGGTGCGTACCACCCGCGCCGGGGATGAGCCCGAGCTGCACTTCCGGCAACGCGAGCAGGGTCTTGGGACTCTCCGTCGCGATCCGGTAGGCGCAGGCCAGCGCCAACTCGAGGCCCCCGCCCAGGCAGGCGCCGTTGATCGCCGCCACGATCGGCGTCCGCAGTTTCTCCACCCGATCCATCAGCTCCTGGCCCATCCGGCTCAACCGCTCTGCCTCCGCCGCGCCTGGCAGCTCCCTCAGCTCCTCCACATCCGCACCGGCGATCCACACATCCGGCTTTCCGCTGAGGAGCACGGCGGCCCGCACGCTCTGGTCGCGGTCCAGGCGGTCGAGCAAAGCGACGACTTCGTCGCGGACCGCGCGCGTGAACGTGTTGACCGGCGTGCCGGGAACGTCGAGCGTCACGACCGCGATTTCGTCGCGCACGTCGACGGTGAGGGCGGTGCTCATGCGCGCTCGATGACCATCGCGTGTCCCATGCCGCCGGCCGCACAGACGGTCAGGAGCCCGAACTCCCCGTCGCGCCGTCCCAACTCGTGGCACAACGTCGTCAGGATGCGCGCTCCCGTCGCGCCAAATGGATGCCCGAGTGCGATCGAGCCGCCCATGACGTTGAGGATCGCGCGGTCCACCTCGCCGACGGGCGTCGTGAATCCGGCCCTGGCCGCCCACTCCGGCGACTCGAAGCCGCGGAGGTTGGAAAGCACCTGCGCGGCAAACGCCTCGTGCATTTCGACAAGGCTGATGTCGTGCAGCGACAAGCCGGCGCGCTGCAGCGCGACCGGTGCGGCCAGGACCGGCGCCTGCAACAACTGCTCGCCGGGATCGAGCGCGGCGTACGCGTACGATCGGATGAACGCGATCGGCGAGTACCCCAACGCTCGCGCCCGCCCCTCTTCCATGAGCAGCACCGCTGCCGCCCCATCGGTGAGCGGCGAGGAATTCCCCGCGGTCACGGTGCCGTACGCCCGGTCGAACACCGGCTTGAGGGCGGCGAGTTGGTCGTAGCTCGTTTGCTCCCGGATGCCGTTGTCGGACGTGACTACCGTGTCGTACGCCGGCGGCACGTACAGCGGCGCGATCTCCGCCGCGAGCCGTCCGTCCGCGGTACCCGCCGCCGCCAAGCGATGCGACCGAAGCGCGAACTGGTCCTGATCCTCGCGCGAAATGTGATTGATCTTCGCCATCTTGTCGGCCGATTGCCCCATCGTCTCACCCGTGGAGGGCTCAGCGATGGCGGGCGCCAGCGGACGCAGGTCGCGCGGCCGGATCCGGCTGAACGCGGTCACCTTCGCCCCGATCGTCTTGGCCCGGCTGGCCGCGATGAGGGCATCGGAAAATCCGCGGGAGTAGAGAATCGGGACGTTGGACAGTGACTCCGCTCCCCCAGCGATCACGGCGTCGGCGTGCCCGAGCACGATCTGGTCGGCGGCGTCGGTGATCGCCTGGTTGGCCGACGCGCAGGCCCGGCCCACCGTGAATGCCTGGACGCCCTTCGGGAGCGTCGGCAGCAGGGCGACTTCGCGCGCGATATTGGGCGCCAGGACGGATGGAATCACCGTCCCGAACACCACGGCGTCGACTTCCACCCCATCCAGGTTCGTGCGCTGAATCAGCTCGGCCACGCACCGGCGTCCAAGCTCGATCGCGGACACCGACTTGAAAACGGTGCCGGCCTTGGCGAACGGCGTCCGGACTCCGGCCACGATTGCGACCCGACGGCCGTTGTCATACGTGGGCATCGGCAGGAAAGCTACTGCGGAAGCCGGGGCGAGGTCAGATTTCCACCCCATGCCGCGTGCCGACGCCTTCCGGGCCCTCGCCGAGACGCCATATGACGTCCTCGTCGTGGGAGGCGGCATCACCGGTGCGGGCGTGGCCCGCGACGCGGCCATGCGCGGGCTCAAGACCGCACTCGTCGAGCGCGACGATTTCGGCAGCGGCACGTCGAGCCGCTCATCGCGCCTGATCCACGGCGGGGTGCGGTACCTCGAGCATGGATATTTTCACCTCGTCTTCGAGGCAAGCCGTGAGCGCCGGACGCTGCTCCGGATCGCACCGCATCTCGTGCGCCCGCTCCGCTTCACGTGGCCGGTCTATCAGGGCGCGCGGGTGCCGGGATGGCGCCTGGGCGCCGGTCTGCTGCTCTACGACGCGCTCGCTCTCTGGCGCAATGTCGCCCGCCACCGCCGGCTCACCGCGGCCGAGGTCCTCGCACGCGAGCCGGGACTCGAGCCCGATGGGCTGACGAGCGGCGCCGCCTATTTCGACGCGGCGACCGACGACAGCCGCCTCACGCTCGCCAACGCCCTGGCCGCGGAATCAGCCGGTGCCACGGTGCTCAACCACGCCGAGGTGCGGTCGTTCGTGCGCGACGCCGCGGGGCTGGCGACGGGCGCACGCGTCCGGGACACGCTCACGGACAGTGAGTATCCGGTGCAGGCGTCAGTCACCGTCAATGCGACCGGGCCATGGGGCGACACGGTCCGCCAGCTCGCCGATGGCGCCGGCACACAGGCCACGGTACAGGGCAGCAAAGGCGTCCATCTGGCCGTTCCAGCGAGCCGGATCGGCAACCGCGGCGCGGTTACGCTGCTGTCGGCGATCGATGGCCGGGTCATGTTCGTCCTGCCCGCGGGAGCGCACACGATCGTCGGCACCACCGACACCGAGACGACGACCGGGCCTGACCAGATTCGTGCCTCGGCGTCCGACGTCGAGTATCTGCTCGAGTCGGTGAACGCCGCGTTTCCGGCAGCGGCGCTCGCGCCATCGGATGTCGTCAGCGCCTGGGCCGGGATCCGCCCGCTCATCGCGTCCGGTCGCACAGGAGACGCCGGCAGCGCATCACGCGAGCACGAGATCGTGCGCGGACCGTCGGGGGTCTTCACGGTCAGCGGTGGCAAGCTCACGACCTACCGCGCGATGGCAGCGGAAGTGGTCGACGCCGTTGACGTGGCATTGGGCCGGCCCCCGGTCCCCTCCCGCACGGATACGGAAGCCCTGCCGGGTGCCGGACGGCTCACCGCCATCGCGGCCCTCGTCGCGACCGAGCCCGCCCTGGCCGAGCCGCTCGTGCCGCCGCTCCCGTATCGGGCAGCGGATCTAGTCTACGCTGTCCGGTTCGAGCACGCGCGCACGCTGTCGGACCTCCTGATGCGGCGCACGCACGTCGCGTTCGAGACGCGCGACGGCGGAGTCGCGGCCGCGCCCCGCGCCGCCGCTATTGTGGCGCGAGCACTCGGCTGGGATGACGCGGCGTCCCGCACCGCGATCGAGGACTACACGGCCGACGCGCGACGGGTTTTCGCGATCAGCGGCCGGGACGACGGATGAAGCCCTATCCGCCGGCCGCTTTCCCGTCGTGAATCGTGCGTAGCTCCACGATCGTGAGGCGGCGCGTCACGGCGGGCAGCTTGATGACCGCCGTGTCGCCGAGTCCTTTGCCGACCAGCGCCTTCCCGATCGGCGACGACATGCTGCACTGGCCGTCCTCGAGCTCCACCGAGTCGCCGAATACGAGACTGTAGCTCTCGCGGCCCCGCGTCTGCTCGTCCTGCACGACCACGCGGGACCCGAGGCCCACCCGGTCGGCGGGGATCTGCGCGATGTCGATCTGCGACAGTTTGCTGAGGCGCTGCCGCAATTGCCCGAGCCGCGCCTGCACGAACTGCTGGCGCTCGAGCGCAGCCTTGTACTCGCTGTTCTCGCGCAGGTCGCCCAGCTCGACCGCCTTTCGGATCTCGGCGGGCAATGTGACGTTGAGCTCGTGCTGGAGGCCTTCCACCTCCGCGCCGAGCTTGGCTTTGAGCTCCTCAATCATGCGACGCGCGCCGGGTACTAAAAGGGGAACGCCCGGCTGCATGCGCGGCCGGGCTCTCCTGCCAACGTAAGCCGCGGCCGAGACCACCGCAACGCAACCATCTAGACCACACCGGGCGTTTTGACCGTTCTGGCGTGACGTTTCGCCCGTCTCTCGCGTCCGAAGCGATAGGACGGAAGGAATTGAACGTTCGCACACCAGCTCGGCGCAGGCGGCGGCACGCCGCGGCCATGACGAGCCTCCCTCGAGGGTGAAGGATATGACTGGAGTCTCGGGCCGCGGGACGTCGCGGATCCGCCACGGGCTTCGGGCGGCCGCATGTGTGCTTGCGGTAGCCGTTGCCGCGTGCTGGACAGCTGATAACAACGGCGTGACGCCCCCAAGTGGCGTCATCGGCATCTCCCCCGGCGGCTCGACGGGCACCAATGGCGGCGATGTCTCGGGGCTGTACAAGCTGCAGACCCTGCGAGACACGGCCGTCCCAGCGCTCATTTTCTACGACAGTGCGACGAGTGTCGACGACACCGTCTTCGCAGTCACCTACGACAGCTCCTCGATCTCGCTCAATATCGACACGACGGTCGTCGAGATCGATTTCCTCACGATCCGCGACATTCGCGAGAGTGCGGATTCGGACGTCAACCGCATGGAGTCGTTTGGCGATACGACCTTCGGCAGCTACGGCGTGTCGGGAGCGAATGTCACGCTGTCACTGACCGACACGGTTGGCGGTACGCATACGGTCACCACCGTGTACGCGTTCGCCAGCAACGCACTGACCGGGTTGATCACGTACTCGCTCTACAACACCGCAGGCCAGTTCGTTGCGACCGATACGTCGACCGCGGTCTATACGCTCTTTGGGCCAGCGACGAATGCGACGAGCCGCACGATGGCACCACGGTCGAGAGCGGCCGGCGTCCCCGGCGTACTGCGGTTGCGGCCGCCCGAGAACGCACGGCGGATCACGGTTGGAGCTCTGACGCCGCTGGGTGAGCGGACGTGGCGTGTGCCGGCACCGTTGGTCGCTCGCTTCGCCGCCCCGACCGCGCGTACTCGTCCCTGAGCCGCTGCATCATCGACCCGCGCCGCTCATAGAGCCGTCTGAGCGGGCGCGGGGCATGGCGGCAAAGCGCGTAGGACGTGAGCAGCGGTAGCCCGACGGTCGCGTCGAGGTAGCACACCACAGCGTCGGGCAGCCGGTCGGGATCGATCTTGCCCCAGCTCACCGCCTCGGCCGGGGTCGCCCCCGACAATCCCCCAGTATCGGGCCGGGCGTCCGTGAGCTGCAGAAAGAAGTCGTGCCCCCGCTCATCGATCCCCAGGACTTCCTGAATCTGCGGCTCGGTCTGCAGGACGAAATTCTTGGGGCTGCCGCCACCGAGGATCACGACCGCACTCCGCCCGCCCGTGGCATCCGGCGCACGCGCGCCCGTCACCCAGTCACCCCGCTTGGCGCCCAGGACGATTGCCGCGGTCTCGTTGACATCCTGGTTCGGATCGATCATGCACGCGTTGCCGTCCAGCGCCAGCGCCGCCACGTTCATCCCGATGGACGAATCGCCCGGGGAGGATGTGTACACCGGCACGCCGGCGGTATACGCCGCCGACAGCAGCGACTTGTAACTGAGACCGAGGGCGCGCTCGCGCTCGCGCACGTACTTGCCGCACAGATGGTGGAACTCCGCACTCGACATCGGACGCTGGAACTCGGGCGCGCGAATGATCTGCCGGAAAAACGCGTCGGTCGACAACAGGACGTCGTAGTCGAAGAAAATGTCGTAGATGCGGACCACGCCTTCTGCCCGCAACACGACGTCGGACGCCTGGGGATGGCCGCGGTGCATCGACAGCCCGAGCCCGAAATGTGTGTCGTGATACAGATTCGCACCGGTCGAGACGATCCAGTCGATGAATCCCGCCTCCACCAGCGGGATGAGCGCCGCCATCCCGAGTCCGGCGGGTGTCAGCGCGCCGGTGATCGACATGCCGACGGTGACATCGTCGGCCAGCATCTTCGACGTGAAGAGATGGCACGCCTCGCGGAGCCGGGCCGCGTTGTAGGCGAGGAAGGTGCCGTCGATCAGATCGGCTACATTCTCGCGGCCATCGATGCGCCGGGGATCGATCCGGCCGCCGGACAGAAATCGCGAGCGTGGGCCACCGGTCGTTCCGCCACCGGGCGTGCCACCGGGCGTGCCACCGGGTTTGCCACCGGGCCGGCCATCGCCGGCCTTCGCCTCATCCGCCATATGCTCTCCCATTCCGTCGCGTACCCCTGATCGCTGCCGTACCCGGCATCGGAACCACTAGCCCACTGCCACCGCGTCGGCTTCCGCGGCACCGCCCGTGAGGGCCCGATCGTGCTGCGTGCCGACATGCGCCGCAATCACCGCCGCGGCTGCCTCCGCGGGGTCGTCGGTCAGCAGCATCAGGTCAAGATCACCCGGCGAGATCTTCCCCTCCGTCAGCACGCGCGTCTGGAGCCAGCGCACGAGTCCCGCCCAGTACCGGCGGCCGAAGAGGATGACCGGGAACCGGAAGATCTTGCCGGTTTGAATGAGCGTCAGCGCCTCGAACAGCTCGTCGAGTGTGCCGAATCCGCCAGGGAAAATGATGAACGCATCCGAGTACTTGATGAACATCGTCTTGCGGACGAAGAAGTACCGGAAGTTGATCAGCGTGTCGACGAACGGATTGGCGCCCTGCTCGAACGGCAATTCGATGTTGCAGCCGACGGAATGGCCGTGGCCCTCCCGCGCGCCCCGGTTGGCGGCCTCCATGATGCCCGGGCCGGCGCCAGTGATGATGGAATACCCGGCGGCCGCCAGCAGGCGCGCCGTCTCCCGAGCTGCCGCATACTGCGGGTCATCCGGGCCCGTGCGCGCGGATCCGAATATCGAGACGCCCTTGGCCACACCCGCGAGCGTGTCGAAGCCCTCGATCAACTCGCTCATGATCTTCAACACGCGCCACGGGTCGGTCCGCGTGAAATCGGCGCTCGGCCCGCGCTCCTGGAGCAGCTTCTCGTCTTCGGTGATCGGCAGATCGCGGATCCCCTCATCGACCAGCCGGACCGCGCCGGACCGGCGTGAGTCGGAACCATCTCGTGACGGCGGCGTCCGGCCCGCGAGCCGATGCCCTGCCTCCGTGCGCTCGCGATACCCCGCGCGCGACGCGCGCTCGGCGGACTCCAGAAGATCCGGATCGCCTTTCTTGCCGGTAGCGGTCCGTGGAACGCGCGTCACTCCTCGCTTCGCCATGCCGTGCTCCTCGAGTAAGAACCAAAGCGCCCCACCCAGCGTGCATACCGTTCGATGTCGCGCGCGGGCGGCGTGATCGCTTCATCGCCATAGGCGGTATACATCCGCCACCGTACGTACGCCGCCGGCGGAAGCGGAATGAAGGGCGGCCGCCGGTACCAGCCACGGCGACGGAAGCGCCAGCCGACTCGGAGCAGATCCGCCGCCAGCCGAGGGCGGATCACCGCGCGCGTCGCAAGTGAGAGCGTTAACCGGCGCCACGACATCGGGAGGAAAGTATCGCGTTACGGCGCCCGGCGCTGACTCGTCTCGGCTCAGATGCGCCGCGTCGATCTCGTCCTGCTCGGCCCGTTACTCGCGATCGGCGCCTGGGTCGCGGTACAGGCACACGATGTCCATGCCGGCGCCGCCGTGCGACAGAGCGCGGCCGCCCTTGCCGAGCCTTTCCCCGAGCGAGCAAGTGCCATGCCGGCCGCGTTCGTCCGCACGATCGATCGCACGGTCATGCGCGGCCGCGTCGCCGCAGGCGACGCCGCCGTCACGCCTCCCGAGGTCAAACCCTCGCGCGAAGCACCCCCGGTGCGCGACATGGACGAGATCCACCGCCGCTTGTCGGAGAATGAGGCCGGCACGTACATCGGCGACATCCTGCTCGCGCGCGACTCGAACATTGCGCGCTGGCCGGACCGCACGTCACACCCGCTCCGCGTCTGGATCCAGGCGTCGCCATCGCTGGGCGACTGGAATCCCGCGTATCCCGATCAGGTTCGGGACGCGTTCTCGACGTGGGAAGCTGCCGGTGCGCCCGTCCCATTCACGTTCGTGGTCGATTCGGGCGCGGCCGATGTGCACGTCACCTGGGTCGATCACTTCGAGGAGCAGATCAGTGGGAAGACGATGTGGGCACGCGATGACAACTGGTGGATCGTGGACGCCAACATCGCGATCGCACTGCACCACAACCGCGGTGAGCCACTCGACGCTTCAGCCGTCCGGGCGATCGCGCTCCACGAGATCGGTCATCTGCTCGGGCTCGACCACTGCGCCGATACGACCAACATCATGACCGCCCGCGTCCGCGTCCGTGACCTCTCGGCCGCCGACAAAGCCACCATGCGGCTGATCTACGCGCTGCCGCCAGGCTCGGTCAAGGAAGGGCGGTAAGCCGCACCGCCCCCCGCGCTGCTACCCGGTGGGCTTCGCCTTCTTGGTGGCTGCTGCGGCGCTGTGAGCACGGTGGGCCCGATGCGCGGCGCGGCTGCGGCGCGACCGGTGCACACGCGGCGGCGGACGGTTCCAGCCCAGCTCGCGGTCAGCGCGGAAGCGTGCCGGCATCGCCAACGCATTGCCCGGATCGTCCGTCACCGCCACCGCCGCCGCGTCAGCCAGATCCGCGCGCACGTCGGCAATCACCTTCGCCGGACGCCGGGCCCGGGCCGCGTGCACGCGGTTGGTCAGCAGCACGACGAACATCTGCCGGTCGGGATCGATCCAGAGCGATGTCCCCGTAAATCCCGTGTGCCCGTACGCGCGCTCGCTCAGGAACCGCCCGCAACTCCCGTCGTTCCCGTCGTCGCACATGTCCCAGCCGAGCGCGCGATGCCCAGCCGTGCGGCGCGTGAAGAGCTCCACGGTCGTGTCGCTGACGATGTGCACACCGTTGTACACACCGCCGTTGAGCATCATCTGCGCGAACACGGAAAGGTCAGCGGCAGTGCTGAACAACCCGGCGTGTCCCGCGATGCCGCCGAGCGCGTACGCGTTCTCGTCGTGCACCTCGCCTTGCAGCGGATACCCGCGCGGCGGCGTGAGCTCGGTCGGCGCGACCCGCATCTTGAGCGAATCCGCTGGCCGGAAGAACGTGTCGGTCATCCCCAGCGGCTGGAACACGTGCTCATCGAGGAAGATGTCGAGCCGCTCACCAGAGACGGCTTCGACGATCATGCCGAGGACGTCGGCACCCAGATCGGAGTAGATGTAGCAGTCCCCGGGCCGGCATTCGAGCTGCGTGTCGAGGACATAGCGCCGGGCCTCGTCGGGCGTGCTCGCGAGCCGCCACAGCTCCCGTCCCGCTGGTAGACCGGACCGGTGTGTCAGCAGCTGGCGGACGGTGACGGAATCCTTGTAGCCGCCGCTGAACGCCGGCACGTACGCCCCGACCGGCGCGTCGAGCGAGATGCGTCCCTGGTCATACAGCACCATGATCGCCGTCGTGGTGCCCACGACTTTGGTCAACGATGCGAGGTCGTAGATCGTACGAGCAGGAGCGACGTGTGTGCTGCTGGCTTCCCAGCTGAGGCGGCCAAAACCGCGCTCCCACACCACGGCGCCGTTGCGGCCGACGACGACCGCAGCGCCCGGATATCCGCCCGCGGTGATGCCGCGCTGGACGACCCGGTCGATTGCCTCGAGGCGGCGGGCAGACATGCCGACCGCTGACGGGGCCTTGACTGGGAGTCCGCTCGGCGCCCCAGTGGCGGCGGCGCCAAGAGTGGCCAACACTGCAGCAAACACAAGCACTGTGGGATCCCTAGCTGGTGACAAAAGACAACACGCGGAGACGCCGGAAAGACGCCCCCGAAACCCCCGCCGGCCGGATTACCGGCCCACGGTCCTGCCAATTACGGAAGTCTTAGCCTCGTACGGTCTTACGCAGCAGGCCCACCTATATAGGGATCGTCCCGCCATAGTCAAGACGAAAGATGGTCGGCGCTGCAACGGTGCCCGCAAGGTGCGCAGCCGTGCCGCCCGGTGAGACCGCCCCGGTGACACCCCCAGCGGTTCCCCCGCCCATGGCCGGCGGGTATACATGGGGCAGCGGCCACGCAGTGATCAAACCGGCAACCCTCCCCTGTCCGGCCGTGTCTCATTTCCGAGCAGCATGGGAACGGACACACTGCTGGTTCGACGCGCGATTGACGGGGACGAACGGGCACTGCGATCGCTCTGGTCACAGTATGCGCCGCGCGTGGACGCCGTCGTGCGCCGGCTGGTCGGCGACCCGGACCACGCCGCTGATGTCGCGCAGGAAGTCTGGATCCAGATCTTCCGCGCGCTTCCGGGTTTTCGCGGGGATTCCCAGTTCGGTACGTGGGCCCACCGGATCGCGGTCAACCGGACCCTCAACGCGCTCCGCCGCACCAAACGCATGCAGGCGCTCGAAACAGATATCGACGAGTCGACGGCCTCCACACCGCCAGAGGATGAACGACCATTCCTCAGGGCGTCGATCGAGGCCGCGACGGCCCGGCTCGCACCCGGTGCGCGCGCGGTATTCGTGCTGCACGATGTCGAAGGCTACACGCATGAAGAGATCGCAAGAACGCTCGGCATTACCGCCGGCGGATCGAAATCGCAGCTGTTCAAGGCCCGCGCGAAACTGCGCCGGCTGCTCGCGCACCTCGTCGAACCGGGCACATGTCGCGACGATACGGCACCGCTCACTCCCCGCGGTGCTAGCCGGACCGGTGTGACTGGCACGAAGGGTCTGGGAGGAGGAATCCATGCGAGAATCGTGTTTTGACAGGTCCCACCCGTTCCTTTCGAAGGCCGCTCGAGGCGGCATACTGACTCATGGACGCTGATCGCATCGCCGGAGCAGCCGGCCCCAATCCCGCGGAGTCCCACCCTGTGCCGGAACGGCTGGCCGCACTGGCCGACGAAACGCCGACGCCCGCCGAGGAACAGCACCTCGCTGGCTGCACAGCCTGCGCGGCGGAGGTCGGGTCGTACCGCTCGCTGCTGGCCCTGACCCAAGCCGAGCGAGACCGCCTCAGCGAGCCGCTGACAAACTGGGAGTCCTTGCGTGGGGCGCTCGCCGACGAGACGCTGCTGAGGGCCTCTCCAGCCCGCCAGCGGCCCTCCCCGGCCGTGCGCATGCGTCCCTGGGCCGCCCGGTCAGCCGCCGCGCTGGTCCTCGTCTCCAGCGGCGTCGCGCTTGGCCGGTTCTCAGCGCGTCCGACCCCCACCATCGGCGAAATGCCTGCGTCGGCCAACGTCGCTAATCATGACATCAAGGCGCCAGAGACACGTGATAATGGCGCCAGTACGACGCAATTTACGTCTTCTTCCCAAAAGTTCGCATCTGCCGATGACGCGATTGCCGCGGTGCTGAACGCCGAGACTGTGTACCGGCATGCGGTGGCGTATCTCATGGTCAGCGATTCGGCCGACAAAGGCGCGGGCATCCCCAACGACTATGCGACGCGGCTGGCTGCACTGGATGAAGTCGCGAGAACGGCGCAGGCCGCGCTCATCGCCGCACCGCATGACGCCGTGCTCCGCCGCGTCTACACGAACTCCGTCGACGCTCGCGAAGCAACACTGAGAGAGTTGGGACGGACCATCCCTGCCAGTCTGCACGGCGGCCAGTACTGAGTGATGCGGCACGCGCTGGCGAGGTCTCTCATGGCGGGCGTGACCGCCTCGGCGATGGCCGGGGTGGTCGCGACCGGCGTGTCTGCGCAGGCCTCGCGGGGTGATTCGCTCACGCAGTCCAGCGCCCTTGCGGCGCCCAATGCGCTCGCCGACGCCCACACGCCGGGCCAGCAACCCGAGGGGTATTTAGGCATCACCTTCATCTGCGATCTCAGGCGCCAGGACGGACCCGAGGGCCTCACGATCTATCACTACGGATACCCTGCGGTGAAGTTCGTGCAGCCCGGATCCCCAGCGGACCGCGCGGGCATCGTTCCGGGCGACACGATCGTGGCCTACGATTCGCGCGACGTGCTGTACCGCAAAATCGTGCTCTCGCGACTCCTGCGTCCGGGCTCCGAGCTGGCGGTGCGCATCCGGCGGAACGGCGCCGTCAAGAACCTGAGCGTGAACATTGCTCCTCGCCCTGCAACGTTCGTCGACATGAACGTCGCGGGCTACGGCGGCACGCCGCTCGCCCAGTCAGGCGGTTCGGCCTCACTTGATCCGCGCCAGTGGGTCGTGATGCCCGCGCCGAAGGCTCCATTCCCACCCGCCGGCCCGACGGCCGGCGAGCGCAGTGGCGGCGTTCCGGATGATTTCCAGGCGCCACTCGACGAGGCCGATGACGCGAACGACGATGACCCCTCCGTGCCGGCGACCGTTGCGGGTGCGCAGGTCGTCCGCACCAATGCGGATCTGCAGGACGCCCTCGGACTGGACGGTGGCCTGCTCGTGATCGCCGTCGGCCAGAGTTCCGCCGCCGCACACGCGGGACTTCGGTCGGGCGATGTCATCGTGTCCGCCCACGGCGAAGCGATCAGCACGCCGCAGATGCTGTCGAGCGTCCTTCGCCGTGCGAAGCACGACGATGAGCCCGTGAGCCTGCGGGTCGTCCGCCATCACCAGACACGCGTCGTCATAGTTAAGTAGCAGGGACGCAGCCGTTGCCGCGACCGGCGGAGCCGGCGATCTTGCGATGCCGGCGCGACGCCGGTACTGCGGAGGCGCTATGGACTCTCTCGTATCGGATCCCAATCAGTACGGCGCGGCCCCGTCCCCGACCGATCCGGGTGCCACATCGGGTGCCACATCGGCCCCCCCCGTGACGCCCGCGCCCAACCCCGCGGCCGCGGCGCCCGGGGATGCAGCGGTGCCGGCCGGTGCGCCGGATGCGCCGGCGCTCACCACTGACCAGGTGCGGATGGTGCTGCGCCGCGTCAAAGATCCGGACCTCAATCTCAACATCGTCGATCTCGGTCTCGTCTACGACGTCCGGGTCGATGGGTCGGTAGTCACGGTCGACATGAGCCTGACCTCGCCGGGCTGCCCCTCAGGGCCGGAGATCATGGGTGAGGCCGAGCGCCAGATCCGCGAGATGCCCGAGGTGACGGACGTCGCCATCAATCTCGTGTGGTCCCCGTTCTGGTCGCCGGACCGGATCGAGCCCCGGGTCCGCGCCTATCTGGGGATGTAGCCGGGGATGTAGCCGGGGATGTAGCCGGCGGCGTTAGCCGCCCAGCAGCCCTTTCGCCGCGACGACGGCAATCGCCGCGGCGCAGTTGACGAGCGTACTCGTTTCCGACCGGCAGGCGGCACGCCAGTCATGGTGCCGGCCGACCGCGCGCGGGCCGAGCGATGGCCACCGCGGGATCCACCGCGGCGTCCGCTGCTTGTACGCCAGGTACGCCGTCCCGAATGTCGACTCGAGCACGCCCTCCTCGTACCGCACGATGAATCCATATTCGAGGGCAAACGCCGCCACCGCGAACGGCACGTACCACAACACGCCTGTCGCGATTGCCACACCGGTCCACACGAGGGCGTTGCCGATGTAGATGGGATTCCGCGCCCACGCGAACGCCCCGTCGGTCACGAGATGCGGAACACATCGCGTGCGCCGCCGCGTCGCCGGCCCGGCAGCCGCGACGCCCGATAGCCGCAGCACCTCGCCGGCCGCGATCGTGATGAGCCCCGCCGCCCATGTGAGCCGCGTCATCGACGCGTGCACGCAGAGCGGCACCAGCAAAAGGGGAATCGGCAGCAGGCCGCGATAACGAAAGAGCCACGCACCGATCTGCGCCGCGCGCGTCTGCTCCGCCGCGCTCATCGTGTCCGGCGCCGGCCGCACCACCGGCCGCGGCCGCGCTCTCGCACTGTGGCCGGCGATTCCCGCCCGCCGCCGCTCCGCGAGTTCGGCGATGGCGGCGGCGGACGCATGATCGATGACGACGTCGGTGGGGCGGCGCACGATGCGTGCGGTCACGCCATCAACCGTCAGGATCCCGCTGTCGGTTCCACTCAGTCCCACATTTCGCGACGACGCCATGACCGCGTTGAAATTTACTCCGTCGCGGCGCGCACGTAAGGCGCTGCGAGAATTCAGTCACCGCGCCGCGCGATGTCTCACTGCATGCGCTGCTCACCTTCCTCTGCGAACGGGCGTCCGTCGAATGTCACCCACAGGAGCACGCGGCGATCGGACGCACCGGTACCGGACGTCGCGAGAGCCAGTGCCACGGCGCCCGCCTTTGCGGCGTACGTCGCATCGAGCAGCAACGTCGACGCGCCGGCGTTCATGACGGCGTCCGATAACCGGCTCGCTGCGATCGCGCCCGCGGGCGACGGCCGTCCGTATTCGCCAGCATAGGCCGAGTGATCGATCACGACCGGCACGGCCGGCAGCGATTCCATCCCGTCGCCGGCTCGCCGAATGAGACGGCGCGTCCGCCGGATCAGCGACTGCACCCGGTAGTGATTCGCGACGATCCGCGGTGCGACCCGGGCCGCCACGATGGTCGTGCGCACGCCGGCGATCCCGAGGCCGAGCGCGAGTCCCGCGGCCGTGCCGCCCGTACCGAACGGCAGCACGACGTGTGTCGGTGACGGCAGCTGGCCACCGGCAATCTGCTCCGCCAGTTCAAGCCCCGCGTTGACGTGGCCAAGGACGCCGGTGGGACTGCTGCCGCCGGGCGGGATGTAATGGCGGCCGCGATCTCCGGCCAGCGACCGGGCGCGCCACGCCATCGCCCGCGCGAGTCCGGTGACCGCCCACCGGCTGCTGGAGCTGTGGGCCACGTTGCGCACGATCGCACGCGCGACGGCGCGCGACACCGGATGCATCACATGCGCCCAGCGGATCACGTCGGTCCGGGCCCCGAGCCGGGCGGCGTGGACCGCCGTCGCGTATACATGCGTGGACCCTTCGCCGCCGACGGCGAGCACCACGTCGCCGGCCTGAACCGGCCCAAGCAGAAACTCGAGCGCCCGGACTTTGTTGCCGGCCGCGACGGCAGCGTTGCGGTCGTCGCGCTTGAGCCAGAGTTCCCCGCCACCGGCCAGCCCGACGCGCTCGATGGGCGATGGATAGGCACCCAGGACCACACGCCGTAAGCCCGCGAGTCCCGGAAAGCGATCGTAGAGCGGGAAACCTTTAGATTCCACGCACTGTGTCCCCAGCCCCCCGGCGCCCGATGGCGTCTCCTCCCTCACCGGTCACTGCCGCCGTCACGTCGCGCCCCGATGGGGCACCCAAAGCTGTGTACATCGACACCCCCTGGGGCGCGGACCAGTGCCTCGCCACGCTGGCGGGAGCGGACGCGGTCGCCCTCGACACCGAAGGGGCGAGCTTCCACCGCTTCGTCGATCGAATCTATCTCCTCCAGCTCTCGACACGGTCGCAGAGTGCGATCATCGATCCGCTCGCGGCGGGCCCACTCGCCGGCCTGGGCACGATTCTCGAGGATCCAGCGGTCGAGATCGTCTTCCACGACGCCGATTACGACCTCCGGTTGCTGCACCAGGACTACGGCTGGCACGTCACCAACATCTTCGACACCCGGGTCGCCGCCCAGTTGCTGGGCATTCGGGCGTTCGGGCTGGCGGCACTGCTGGAGCGCTATTTCGGGGTCAAGCTCGACAAGCAGCATCAGCGCGCGGACTGGTCGATGCGGCCGCTGACGCCAGGAATGCTCGACTACGCCGCGCAAGACACGCGATACTTGCTCGATCTCCGCGAACGGCTCGCAGCCGAGCTCCGCGAAAAGGGGCGCTGGAGCTGGGCCGAGGAAGAGTTCGCGAGGCTCGAAGGGACGCACTGGGTCGCGGAGGATCCGGCCGAAGCGTTCCTGCGTGTCAAAGGCGCCCGCGATCTGTCGCGCCGCGAGCTGTCCATCCTGCGCGAACTCGTACCGTGGCGCGATGCCGTGGCGTCGGAACTCGACCGGGCGACATTCCGTGTCGTTGGCAACGAGACGCTCCTCGAAATCGCGCGCCAGGCACCGGACAACCGCGACGCATTGGCCGCCATCAAGGGCATGCCCCGCGGGATGACCGAGACGCGCAGCACCGAGATCTTGCGCGCCGTGCGCCGCGGTCTCGATACCGCGGACGATGCGCTCCCGAGATTCCCCAAGGCGCCACGCTGGGACCGCGATCCGGATCTCGATGATCGGGTCGCACGGCTCAAGGTGGTGCGAGACGCGACCGCCGCTCGGCTCGATCTCGATCCCGGGGTGTTGTGCTCGCGCGAACGGCTCGAGGCGGTCGCGCGCCGCATGCCCCGCACCGCCGCGGACCTGTCGGCCATGCCCGAGCTGCGCCAATGGCAGGCCGCGGAACTCGGCCCGGGATTCCTGAGCGTTCTGTGGCCTTCGGAGTCGCCGGCCCCAGTGGCCGCCCCACTGCCGGCCCCGCCGCCGGCACCACCCCCCGCCCCGGCCGCCCCGGCCAGCGACTCACCCTACCGCGACGAGTAACCGGCTGCGGCCGGTAAGCTGGCCACGCCGGTTCGCCCCGTTATTTCCGGGTGGGCTTCCCCGGCGGGGTCTCGCTCTTGAACACGTCCCGATTGATCTGGATGTACTGCTGCTGGGCCGCCGGAACGTCCTCTTCCGGGAAGATCGCCGTCACGGGACACTCCGGCTCACACGCCCCACAGTCGATGCACTCATCCGGATGGATGTAGAGCATCTTCTCCCCTTCGTAAATGCAATCGACTGGGCAGACATCGACGCAGGACTTGTCCTTGATGTCGATGCACGGCTCGGTGATGATGTACGGCATGTCAGGCTCGGCGATGCGGCCGGGGGAAAAGGTAGGTGGAAAACTAACAAGTATCCGCGGCCAGCATCAGTAGCATCCGGGGCATGAATTCGGAAGCCGCTGGCAGGACGCGCTACGAGGCACCGGCAGGCCGCCCAGCCAGCGTCAGGAACGGCTTGGGGTCGATGGGCTCACCATCCCACCAGCGCCCCGCGTTCGGACGCTTCATGAGCTGGAAGTGTAGATGCGGGACGTTCGCCGGCGCGTTGCCGGTCGTACCTACATAGCCGATGATCTCGCCTTTGGCCACGTCTTTCCCTTCGGTCAGCGTCGATGCGTAGTGGTCCAGGTGCGCGTAGTAGTAGACGTACCGGTTCCCGGCGTCGATCTCGTAAATGGTGATGCCGCCGGCAGGGTTCGTGCGCATCCGCAGCACGCGCCCGTAGTCGGCCGCGAGCACGGCCGTGCCACGCGGCGCGAGGATGTCCAGCGCACGATGCTCGCGGCCGCCACTGCGTGGTGAGGTGTACGTGTCCGGCACCTGGCTGGGAGAAACGCCCGACACTGGCACCATGAGCTCGCGACTCATGAGGTAGACGCTCTGGCTCGACGATGCCACTCCTCGCGTGACCGGCGCGGGAGGGGGAGCGGGCGCCGCAGGATGCCCCGCGCACGCCGCCGCGCCGAGCTCCATGAGGGTGAGCGCGGTAATCCATCCGTTCGCACGAGTGCCGATCCGTCCGGCCGATACGCTACGCACGGCTCGCCGTCACCGGCCTCCAGGTCAGCATCCACTCGCGGGTCTGTCCCGGCTCTACCCAATGCGCACCGCCCCACACACCCAGGGCATCGGCGAGCGAATCCGCCGCACCGAGCCCAGGTTCGATTGCCAGATTGAGATATGGCCGTCCGCCCTTGAACGGGGTCCACTCCCCCTTGTTCAGCCAGACGCCGACGTTCGGGACCGTCCGTTCATCGAACGCCACTTCCATTCGGAGCTCGCCCTCCGCGACCGCCGCCACGCCGGTCCCGGCCGGCATGTCCAGAAACAGCTTGCACGCGTATTGGCGCCCGGCGAGATCCGGGTGCGAGAGATCCACGATGCGCGCCTCGGCGCGTGCGTGCGGCCAGCGAAACTCCGGCACGAGCCCGCGGAGGGCGTCCCCGCGGTGGGACCACACGCGCACGCGCGCCCCCACCGGCAGTTCGAGCCGCGTCGACGGCGTCAGCGGGAAGAGAGGCTGCGCCGCCCAGATAAAGGGCAGCCGGTCGTGCCCGGTGTTTCGCACCTCGTAGCGCATCGCGATGGCACCCGCACTCGTCACTCGCACCACGCGGGTGAATTGGTACGGCATCCGCCGTCCCTCCCACGTGCATGTCGCACGATGGCCGTTGGGATCCGTCTCGACCACCACTGCCGCGCGCTGGGCCCACAGCTCACCATGATCAGGAAGCGCCAGGCCGCCGAATCGCGCGATGCCATTCGGGATGTTGCACGCCGCGACGGTCGGGAAGCACTCATCGTAGCCGCCGCTGTCACCGGTCTCGCTGTATGAGGCGCCATCGACAGGGTCCCGAGGCGGCAGCGCGTCGTTGCTCCACAACCATTCGCGCCCGAGCGCCACGAGCGACACGATGCGTCCGCCGAGGGCGGGCACAATGCGTACGCGGGTCCCGCCGCCTTCCAGCTCAATGAAGCCGAAGGTCACACGATGTCGCCGGGATCGATTCCCCTCGTCGCGAACACGCGCGCGACCGCCTCGCCGATCTTGTTGTTCGGTGTGCTCGCCCCGGCGGTCAGCCCCACTGTGACGGGCCCCGTGCCACCCAGCCAGTCCGGCGTCTCGATGTCCGCCGACATGCCGATCGGACGGTGGCGGATGACACCTCGGGCGGCGTCGAGGCACTCCGCATCCTCGACGTGGTAGGTTCGCACCGAGGCCCCGCAAATGGCCGCCAGCGAGATCGTGTTGCTCGAGTTGTAGCCGCCGATCACCAGCATCACATCGAGCGGCTCTCGTAACAGCGCCTCGACCGCGTCCTGCCGGTCCTGCGTCGCGCTGCAGATCGTGTCGAAGGTCCGGAAGTGCTCCGCGCGGTAGTCCGCACCATGCGCGCGGGCCAGCGCCTGCCCGATTTCCTCGCCGATCGCCAGCGACTCGCGCGCGAGCATCGTCGTCTGGTTGGCGACGCCGACGCGCCGGAGGTCGCGATCCGGATCGAACTCCGGTGACGCGGCGTGCGCGAATCGCGACACGAACTCCTCGCGCGACCCGCGCCCTTCGATGAAGTCGCACACGATACGCGCTTCGTCCATGTTCCGGATCACGAGATAGCGGCCGCCCGGATACCGCGAGACCTGCGACGCCGTCGCACGCGTCTCCTCGTGGTAGTACTTCCCGTGAATCACCGCGGTCATCCCGGTCCGGGCGTAGCTGTCGACCCGCTTCCACACGTTGAGGACGGAGCCACACGTCGTATCGACCACCACGACATTCTTGGCGCGCAGGGTCTCGAAGTCGTGCATCGTCACGCCGAACGCCGGCAGGATCACGACGTCGCCGGGCTCGGCCACCGAATAATCGAAGTGGTCACCGTCGGAGCGCAGGAAGGTGATGCCCATCTCCCGCAGCTTCGCATTCACGTGCGGATTGTGAATGATTTCGCCCGCGAGGAAGATCCGGCGGTCAGGAAACTTCGTTCGCGTCTGGTACGCGTATTCCACCGCCCGCTCGACGCCGTAGCAGAATCCGAACTCGCGGGCCAGCCGGACCGTGACGTCCCCGGCCGCGAGCATGAAGTCCCGCTGGCGCAGGAGATCCACCAGCCGGCCGGTGTAGTCGGCGGCAAGCGTCTCATGCACTTCGGCCTTGAGCCCGAAGCCCTTCCGATAGTATGTCGGCGTCGTCTCCGGCAACGGCATGGCCCCAATCTAGCCGAACGGGTCCTCACCCACTGATGGGCCACTCGGCCCGGCAAAACGGCGAGCTCAACCGAATACTCAGAGACGATGTGACCGGCCGGCTGGCCACAATACGACGCCGTATCGGTTCTGGTCGCTCGCAAACCCTTCCCTCGGTCGTCATCCTATCCTACGTTGCGATGAGACGGCTGTTTCCCTCAACCGGCCCCCAGCCAGTGTCTGCCGACAACAGCAGCCCGTCGGCATTGGCGCCGGCGGCCGACGCCGCACCCGATCCGGACTTCACGGCCCCGCTAACCGTCCCCCGGGTAGCCGCGCCGCCGCCGCTGGCGGACGTGCAGACTGTGCGGCCTTCCCTGATCGTGTCCGCCGTTGCGGCATTCGCTGCTACTCCCGCGACTGCCGGCACCGCTCAGGCAATTGCGCCACGGACGCCGCTGCTCCGGCCACCCGCGCTCGTGAAAGGCGATGCCATCGGCGTCGTCGCCCCATCCTACGCGCCGCGGCCAGGCTGGCTCGCCCGAGGTGTCAAAGCGCTCGAGCGCCTCGGCTACGGCGTCATCCTCGATCCCGAGTTGGGAACGCTTCGCCGCTTTCAGCGGGCAGAGGACGAGCGACGGGCCGAGAACTTCATGGGGCTGTGGCTCGACCCCAAGGTGAAAGCGGTGATCGGCGGCACCGGTGGGTACGGTGCGATGCGGATGCTGCCCCACCTGGAGCCCGAGGTATTCCGTCTCAATCCCAAGCCGTTCGTAGGCTACTCGGATGTGACCGCGCTCCATTTGTGGCTCATGCGGCGGGCCGGCCTGCGCGTCTTTCACGGGCCGACGGTCGACGACCTGATACCGAGTGCCCGCGATCCCACCATGGCGTCGCTCCTCGCCGCCCTCACCACTCCGAGGCCGGCGACCCGCATGGGCCGCGAGATCGCGCGTGTCGTCCGGCCAGGCCGGGCCGTCGGACGGCTGACCGGTGGCAACCTCTCACTCGTCCAGCAATCCATCGGCACCCCGTATGAGATCGATACCCGGGACGCGATCCTCTTCCTCGAGGAGACGCGCGATCCGATGTCGGTGGCTGACGAACGCCTCGTGCACCTCCGCGCGGCCGGGCTTTTGCGGCATGTTCGCGGCGTCGTGTTTGGACAGCTCTCGCTCGACCGCTCCGAAGAGGATGAATTCGAGGACTTCTTGACAGACCTCCTCGCCGATCTCGATATACCAATTCTCGCGGACTTCCCCGCGGGCCACGAAGTCCCCAACCTGACGCTGCCACTCGGCACCGAGGTAGAATTGGTGGCCGAGGAACAGACCGGATGGTTGGTCTATCGGGAGGACGCGTTGTCGTAGCGGTGTCCGCGCCCGCCCGCCACGGTGTTTGGCAAGATCGAACGGCAGTGGAACGCGGCGCAACGAGGTGTTCAACCGACGGTTCAACAGGAGGCGCTGAGGTGCAGCGGCAAGGTCTCCTCTGGGTCCTGCTCGTCGTGGTGCTGGTCGTCTGTGCGATCCAGGCGTGGCGGGAGCGGCCGAGATAGCGAAACCGATGCTGTGCTACCGTCCGAGTCGCTGCAGCTCCACGAGGAGACAGCGGTCCTGGACGACATCGATGCCGGCTGCGAGCAGCCGCGCGGCTGCGTCGTCGTTCCGAATGCCGCTCTGCATCCAGACCGCGCGCGGTGACGCGGCGATGATGTCATCGACGTGCAGCGGAACGTCCTCCGATCGCCGAAAGACATTGACCAGGTCGACGCGCCCCGGAATGTCGGCGAGCCGCCGATACACCGGCCGCCCCAGGACCGACGTCATGTCCGGGTAGTACACCGGAACCGGTATCACCTCGAGGCCCGCCCGTTGTACGTACTCCGGGACGTAATACGCGGGCTGGCCCGTCGATGCGGGCTTGATGCCGAGTACCGCGACACGATGCACGGTTGCCAGAAGCGCGGCGATGCCGGCGTCGGACTCCACCGCCCGGCCGGGCGGCCGTGGCGCAGCAGCGGACTGCGTGGCAGATCGATCCATGCCGCAAGCTATTGCGTTACATTGTGGGGCCCCCGGCCACGCGCCGGGATGCGCGGACGCAAGGCGTCTGGCGCGGCCGGACCGCCGGCCGCCGTTCCCGATCTTCGTCACCTGGAGTACGTCACCCTATGCGCATGCTCGTTCTGGGGCGTGGGCTGCAAGGCTCGGCCTGCGCCTACGATCTCCTGCAGAATCCGGATGTCACCGAGGTGCGGGTCGCCGACCTGCACGTAGACCATCTACCCGAATTTCTCGCTCCGTATTCCGGAACGCGGCTCATCCCCACGCCCCTCGACGTGCGCGATACCGCCGCGACCAGCGCGCTCATGCGTGAATGCGACGCCGTGATGAGCGCGATCCCGTATTACTTCAACTTCGAGCTGGCACGACTCGCCGTCGAAGCCGGCGTGCATTTCTGCGACCTCGGTGGCAATACCGAAATCGTGTTTCAGCAGAAGGAGCTCGACGAGCGTGCCCGGCGGGCTGGCGTGACCGTGATTCCAGACTGCGGGCTCGCACCGGGTATGGTAAACATCCTGGCTCAGTACGGGATCTCCCAGCTCGACGACGTCTCGAGCGTGAAGATCTTCGTGGGCGGCCTGCCGCAGCATCCCGAGCCGCCGCTCAACTATCAGATCGTGTATTCGCTCGAGGGCGTGCTCGACTACTACACGACGTTGTCGTGGGTGCTCCGCGACGGCAAACGCCACCAGGTCAAAGCGCTGTCCGAGCGCGAACCCGTGTCGTTCCCGTCGCCGGTCGGGACGCTGGAAGCGTTCCATACGGCAGGTGGTCTCTCCACGCTGGCGTTCCGGTACGAAGGCAAGATCCCGACGATGGAGTACAAAACGCTCCGCTACCCCGGCCATGCGCACATCATGGAGGCGATCCGGGAGCTGGGGCTGCTCGATCTCACGCCCATCGAGATCAAGGGATCGAAGGTCGTACCGCGCGATGTCGTCGTCGGAGTCGTGGGGCCCCGGCTCACGAAGCCGCATGGCAAGGATCTCGTCGCACTCCGGGTCATTGTCGAAGGCACGAAGGCTGGCGCGCCCGCGCGGATCGGCTGGGAGCTGCTCGACTACTTCGACGGCGCCCGCGGCATCAGCGCCATGGAACGCACCACCGGATACTCGCTGTCGATCACGGGACAGATGCAGGCGCGCGGGGAAATCACGCCGGCGGGTGTCCACACGCCGGATGAATGCGTGCCGGCCGCACGCTACATCGCCGAGCTCGCGAAGCGCGGCGTCAACATCCGCGAGCTGAAGAGCTGACACCTGGTTGCGCCGTTGGTGGCTCGCCGGGATGACCCGGCGGGCTGCCAGAGGCTCTACTCAGAGCGCGGGCGGGCGCGACGCCCGTTAGCGGTACACCCGGTAAATCGCGCCCAGTTGGTCGTCGGAGACCAGCAGCGACCCGTCCGCCGCCACCATCACATCCGCGACACGCCCCCACCGGCTGCCGTCCGGGCGCTGCCATCCAGTGATGAAGTCATCGTACGACTGCGGCTGGCCGTTCGCGATGTGAACGCGGATGATCTTGTCGCCGGTGGGTACGTCGCGGTTCCACGATCCGTGGCTCGCGACCAGCGCGTCGCCGCGCATGGCCGGGGGCAGCATCGTCGCCCGATCGAGGAACGTGATGCCGAGTACCGCGGAGTGCGCCTGGACGTTGAGCGCGGGAACGATCATCGACGTGCACTTCGCGGCGTCGTGGAATTCCGGACTCGCGTTGTGATCGCCCCAGCAATAGGGCCATCCGTAGAATCCGCCCGCGTGGATGATGTTGATCTTGTCGGGCGGGGAGTTCTGATGGTCAGGCTCCAGGTTGTCGCGCTCATTCACCGTGACCCAGATCGCCTTGGTCGCGGGATCCACCGCGACCCCGACGGCGTTGCGAAGTCCGGACGCGAAGACGCGCCCGTTGGCGCCGCTCTCGTCGAACCGCATCACGGTCGCCCGCGTCGAATCCCGCTCGACGCAGACGTTGCATGACGAGCCGTCCGACACATACATCGCGCTGTCGGGACCGAACACGATCGTCCGCGTCGAATGCCCGCTGCCGCCACCGTAATGATTCACGTACGCCGGCGATCCGGTGGGCACGCCCCGCGCGTCGAGCGCGAACCGCACGACGCCGTCGTTGTTCGCGACATAGAAGGCGTGCTGGTGGAACGCCATGCCGTGAGGTTCGTTCAGCCCCTGCGCCACGACGGTCTGGCTGTCCGGTACGCCCGCGCGATTGAAGGCGGAGAGCCGCACGATGGTCCCGCGGCTGGGTACCGACACATACACGGACCCGTCGGCGGCCAGCACCATCCAGCGTGCGCCCGGGAGATGCGCGAAGTACTGGACCTTGAGCCCGGCGGGCAGTGTCAGCTGTTGCTGCAGGAGGGCATCGGTCGCCGGCTGCGCCGCGGTGCGCGACGGAGCGCACGCTGCGACCAGCAGTGCGGCCGCGAGAGCCAGGCCCGCGAACAGACGCGAGCGGCACGGCGGCGTGCCGGTCACACTAGGTGCCATCGGACTTCATCCTCCGACTCGGGTTTTCGTCCAGATCACCACCACCGCGCAGTCCGACTGGCCGCTCGCCTGGAACTGCGCCGGCGCCTCAGACGACTGATACACCTCGACTGCCGCGACTTCGTCGGGATGCATGTAATCGTTGAAGTCGCCTTGCATCGGGGTCGGCACGCCATCGATCACGTACGTGAGGCACGACCCGCCCGCACCACGCGAGCCCTTGAGCTGCGGCTGGCCGGTCGAGTAGTCCACCATGAGGCCCGGCACGGTCGTGAAGATGTCGGTCATCACGGTCGGCAGCTTCTCCGCGATCTGATCTTCCGTCAGGTAGCGGCCCAAACCGGACTTCTGCCGCTGCGTGAAGCCCACGTTGCGAAGTCCCTTCTCGCGTTTTCCTTCGACTTGCACCGGAGTGAGGGTGGGCGGCGCGGGCATGAGTTTGACGTCGGCGTGCTGCGGCGCACGCGCCGACAGATCCACGGTGACCTGCACCGGCGAGTACGTCAGCTTCCTGACCTGCAACGCCTGCGTCCCGGACGGCAGCCCGCGAAGACTGTAGGTCCCGCTGTCACTCGTCGTCGCCGTGGCCGCCGCGCCCGCCACCGACAGCTCGGCGCCCGCGATCGGCTTGCCAGTCGGATCGGTCACCCGCCCCTGCACCACCGCGCGTCCACTCCGCAGGGCCGGCGTGCTCGGCTTGGGCGCCGCGGGCCCTGCGCCCGCAGGCGCCGGTGCGCTGGCCGTGACGACGGTGTCGGGCGATGGGACATGCAACATCGCGATGGTGATCAACTCGCCCTGCGTTACGATCGGCACGTCGGCTGTCGCGAGGCCGCCTCGCGAGGCGCGGACAGATCCCTGCACGCTCGCCGGCGTGCCGCAGAGATGGTACGTACCACTAGAGTCCACCGTGCCCGCACGCACGCGAGGCGCGCGATGCACCCCCGTGGCCGCGCTCACCTCGAGCTCGGTCCAGTAGAGAGTAACGCGGGCCCCCGTCGCCGGCGCATCGGTATCGGCGTCCAGCACCCGGCCGATCACCGCCGAAGGTCCCGTCAGGCGCTTGTCCGGAGGGCAGAACAGGTTCAGCACCGTGGCTTGCGATGGCGTCGACATGCGCACGACCGCGTAGCGCCCGAGCGGCATTGCGATCGGCTGTGTCTCGATCGCCACTCCGATCGAATCGAGCAACGGATGCGAGAGTTGCAGTTTGTACTCGCCCGGCAGGACGCTGTCGATGCGGAATTGTCCCAGCGAATCCGTAACACCCTGGCCCTTCCCGCCGACGACCGTCACGGTCGCGGCCCGCAGCGGACCGCCGTGGATGCTGTCGATCGCGACGCCGATGACGCCGGAAAAATGATGGGCCGTGTCGGCAGGAGGCTGCTTGGTCCCGGATGGGGGGGCCGCGGCGACCTTTCCCTTCGCCTTGCCGGCCGGTGGCGTCGCAGGTGGCGTGGCCGGCGGTGTCGTCTGCTGGGCCATGACACCACACGCCGCGATGGGGGTCGCCACCATCCCCAGCCCGATGCCGAACGCCATCCCGGCCGCGCCGAGTAATCTCAGCGCGCGCAAAGCCGCACTGCCTCCGAGCCCGTTCATCCGAACCATCGCTTCAACGCCGCGGTCGTGGTGCCCAGACCGCCCGGTCGCGTCGCCGCGTCGAGAGCGGCGGCGAAATCGGGAGCGGTCGGGAACCGGTCATTGGGGTCGCGCTCGAGCGCCTTGAGTAATACCCGCTCGACCGCATTTGGGAAATCTAGGTCCGGGCGCAGCTTCCGGAGGGGTGTCGGCTGGTTCCTCAGCCGGGCGATCATGAGCTCCTGCTGCGACTTGCCGGTGAACGGCAGCGACCCCGTGAGCATCTCGACGGTCATCAGCGCGAGCGAGTAGACATCGGTGCGTCCGTCGAGCGGCTTACCGCGCAGCTGCTCCGGGCTCATGAACTCCGGCGTCCCCAGCACGATCCCGGTCGCTGTCAGCCGCTCCAGCTCCGGCCCCGCCTTCCGCTCTTTTGCGAGACCGAAATCCATGACTACGGCGTGGTCGCGGTCATCGGCCCCCTTCACGATCATCACGTTCTCGGGCTTGAGATCCCGGTGCACGATCTGATGGTCGTGGGCCGCCTGCAGTCCCGCGGCGATCTCGCCTACAAAGCCAACCACGTCGCCCAGCGGAAGCTGCCCGAACCGGTAGGTGCGATCGGCCAGGATTTCGCCCGCGAGGTACGGCATGACGAGATAGACGAGCCCGTTCGCCGTCTGGCCCAGGCATTCGATGTGGCAGACGTTGGGATGTATCAGCTTGCCGGCCATCTCCGCCTCTCGCCGCAAGCGGGTCATCGCGGTGGCATCCTTGGACAGCGACGGCGAGAGCACTTTGATGGCGTGCTGCGTGCTCGTCCCGGTGTCGGTCGCCAGGTACACGATCGACATGCCACCCTCACCGAGCTTGCGTTCGACCTGGTAGCGTCCATCGAGCAGTTGGCCGATGAGGGTCGCGTGCACCGGGACGGATGCTGGGGTCAGCTTTCCTTTCGTGAAAGCAGGACCCTGGCCGGTGGGGAGTGCCCGCGGCGGCCCCTTCGCTCGGGGCGCGGCACCCGGCGACAGGCGAGGTGAGGGCGGCCGCAACGGTGTCGGAAGCGGCACCTGTGGCGCGGCCGGTGCCGCCGGTGCCCGCTTTCCGTCAGCCACGAGCTTCGCGCCATCCCGCGGACAGAAACGGGTCGTGCCGCCATAGGCGACGCCACAGGTCGGGCAGCGCAGGCTCATCGCCCCGTTAATCTAGTGCGGGGCGAACGCGACGCAGTCCCCGCTACGACCTCACGCGGTTCCGTCCCTCTGCTTTCGCGCGATACAGCGCGGCGTCCGCCTGCACGAACAGATCCTCCGCGGAATCGACCCGGGGGCCCGGGAATGTCGCCACGCCGATGCTCGCGGTGAGCCGCAGCCCGGTCCCCTCGTTGCCGGGCGCACCGATGACGGCAAACATCTGCGCCTCGATCCGCTCGCGAATGCGTTCCGCGAACGCCACCGCACCACCTTCGGCGGTCTCCGGCAGCACGACCACGAACTCCTCGCCGCCGTAGCGGGCGACCACGTCGACACTGCGGACCGCGTGCTGCAGGAGCGCCGCCACCTCGCGCAGCGCGTCATCGCCGGTGAGGTGGCCGTACGTGTCGTTGACTCCCTTGAAGTGATCGAGGTCGATCATCAGCAGCGTCACCACCGAGCTATAGCGCCGGGCGCGGTCCAGTTCCGCCGCGAGCCGCAGCGTCAATGCGCGGCGGTTGAGCACCTGCGTCAGCGGATCGGTGTGCGCCAGCGCCTCGAGGCGCGCGTTATCCGCGCGCGTCATCTCGATCACCTGCGCGCGCTGGATCGTCGCCACGGCGGCGCGAATCACGGTGTCCGCGAACTCCACGTCCTCGGACGTAAGCAAGGGTTCGTCGGCCGAACGCCGCAGGAAGAAGACGCCGGCCTGCGCCCGGTCGAGCGAGAACGGCAACGCGATCACCGACCGGATCGTCACGACCACGCCCTCCCGCAGCCACGACTCGCGCACGCGATCGTACAGGGGGCTCGTGCGCAGGTCCTCGATGAGCACCGGCGTGCCGCCGTCGAGCGCGGCACGGACCTCGGGATAGCGGTCCAGCGTGATCTCGAGGTTGCGAATGGCCGGATTCTCGAACGCCGCGGCGACCAGTCCGCGCTCGTCGCCCGGCCGCGCGAGAATTACCGAGCAGTGCGAAATCTCGAGCGCCCGCGCGACCCGGCGCGCGACGATGTGATAGATCTCGTCCGAGGACAGGTCGCCCGTCACCTCGTGCAGGATGTCGACGAGCTTGCGGCGGCTCTCCGCATCGTCGCGCGCGCGCTGCAGCTCGACATCCTTGGTACGCAGCTCTTCGCGGGCGGCCACGAGCGCGGCCCGCACGCGCAGCTGCGCCTGGATGCGCGCCAGCAGCTCTCGCACGCGCACCGGCTTGCGCACGAAATCCGCGGCACCGAGGCCGAGTGTGCGGACGGCGGCTTCATCCGGCGGGAGCGCCGAGACCATCAGCACCGGCAGATCGCGCCAGCGGTCATCGGACTTGATCCGCTCGAGCGTCTGATAATTGTCCGAGCCGGGCATGGCGACATCGAGCAGCAGGAGATCTGGCGCGTCGCGCTCCAGCCGCTCGAATAGCGAGTGGCCATCCGCTGCGGCGCTCACATCATAGCCCTGCTCCTTGAGCACCCAGGCGACGGTCTGCAGAACTGCCGGGTCGTCGTCGGCAACCAGGATGCGGGTGTTCGCGATCATTGTACGCGGCTCGGATGCAAGCGGCATCGCGGCCGCCCGCTCCACGCGCGCCGGCGGCGCGCCTCCAGTGGCGAGCAGCCCGGGGAGCGGTGCGTCGAAGTTGTCCGGATGTGACGATGAGCCGGCCCCCGGGGGGAGCGATTCCACGATGCCTGCCTCACGCGCTGATACGGTTCCGCCCCGCCGACTTGGCGCGGTACAGATTGCGATCTGCCGCCGCCAGCAGCGCCGCCGGCGATAGGTCGCCGATCTCGGGCGCGACCATCACGCCGACCGAGATCGTCACCGGCAACGATTGCCGATGGTTACCAAAGACATGTTCATCCACGTTGCTGCGCAGGCGTTCGGCAAACGCTGTCGCGCCCTGCGTGCCGGTATCCGGCAACACGAGGATGAACTCGTCGCCGCCAAGCCGCGCCACCGCATCGGTATCACGGGCCGTTTCATTCATGATGTCGGCCACGGTCTGGAGGACGTAATCGCCAAACGGGTGCCCGTAGGTGTCGTTGATCGGCTTGAAATGATCGACGTCGATCGCCAGCACCGACAGGGGGGTCCCGCGCCGCCGCGCCTGGCGGCACTCGCGCGCGAGCCGCGTCTCCAGCGCCCGCCGGTTGAGACACTCGGTCAGCGGATCCGTTCCGATCAACTCGATGAGACGGTGCCGCATGTCGTCGACGCTGCGGGCCAGCAGGCTGAGATCATCGGGACAGCGATCCGCGACCGTGCCGAACGGCGTGCCCAGCTCGCCCGCCTCCACGTCGTGGCACAAGCGCCGGAGGGCGGTCATCCGCGAACGGAAACTGCCGAACGCGAAGAGCACCGTGCACCCGGCGAAGAGGTACAGCGCCGAGTACGTCACGAGTGCCCATCCGTCAGCCGGCGGCCCGGAGCGGATCGGGGAGAGAAAGAGCGAGCCAGCGATGTACGCAGCAAGTGTCGACAGCAGCCCCCACACTGCGAACGATAGTCCGTAGTACACGACCGCGAGTTGCACGGCCACGAGTCCCAAGATGAGCAATCGGTCGTAGTCTCGCACGGCCGCCGTCAGATACACAACGCTCGCCGCAGCAACGAGGTCGTTCGCTAGCACGACGCCAAGCAGCCGGCGAGGGACGGCATCCGCCGGTGTCTTCTGCAGGAGCCACGCGACTGTCCTGGTTGTCCCCGCGTAGGCCAGCGCCACGCCGGCGAGCGCCACCCATTGGTTGGTGCCGCTCCCCGAAAAGCGTTGCACGGCCGCCGCGGCCAATGTGAGCGCCGCCGCCACATATCGTGCCCAGCTTTGCCACAGTAAGACCTGCCGCTCCGCTCCAATCGCGGTCACTTTGTCCGAAATACGGCGCGGCGGGTCGCTCGCGGGCCACTCCTGGGTCACTGCTGTCGGACTGGCCGCTTGAGGGGAGATATCGCCGAGGGCCGGCATCGCGGGGACGACGGGTGCCCCCGTTCCCAGCTCGGTGTCAGGGGCGCGATCGGAGACCAGATCTGCGCACCCCGCCCGTAGGTCCACTTGTAGGTCCACTTGGACCTCCGCGTGGACCTCGGGCGCGGCACGGGCGACGCGCGACCTCCGGACACCCGGAATCTCCCCGAGAGCGCCCGCCGGGCGGCGAGGCGGCGTGGGGTAGAGCGGCGTGACTCCAGAGAGATCCATGTGGCCCGATCGGTCTGTAGGAGCAGGCGAACAGCGTCCTCCGGAGCCGCCCAAGTGCGTCCCGGATACCGCCAGCACACGGACGCCGAGGTTAGGCATCGCTAACCAACGGCCCGCGCACCGCCGGGTAAAGCAAAAAGCGAGCTCATCACATTAAACATCCGGTACAGCACCGAGAAACATTGCTCGCAAGCACGTTGCGACGGTCCTTGACGATCGGGTCCGTAAACGGCAACGGAGGCGGTGATTACCTCACCGCCTCCGTTGCCGACACCGTCATGCCCGACTTGTCGTGTCGTGCAGAAGAGCTCGCTATACCTCGTCTTCCGACGCATCATCCGGGCCACCAGGGGCGGATTCGGCCGCCTCAGCGGGCTCGACTCCATCGGCCTCGTCCGGGACGACCCTGGCCACCGCCGTGACCCGGTCTCCCTGGTCGAGCTGGACGAGTTTCACGCCTTGGGCAATGCGCCCGGTCACCCGAACCTGGGCCACCGACGACCGGATGATGATGCCCTGCTTGGTGATCAGCATGATCTCGTCTTCGGGCAACACCTCCATCACGGTCACCACATCGCCGGTGCGCTCAGTGCGGTTCACCGTGATGATGCCCTTCCCGCCGCGCTTCTGCACGCGGTATTCGTCGAGGTTCGAGCACTTGCCCATGCCGAGTTCCGTGACGACGAGGATCGTCGCGTCGCGCTTGAGCACGACCATGCCGACGACGTTGTCGCCAGGGCGCAGCTCGATGCCCTTCACCCCCGTGGTGTCGCGGCCCATGTACCGGACATCCGACTCGTGGAACCGCACCGAGAGGCCGTGGCGCGTCGCCAGGATCACGTCGTTCGTGCCGCTCGTGATCTGGACATCGATCAGCTCATCGCCACTCTCGACCTTGATGGCCTTGATGCCGTTGGTCCGCGGATTCGAGTACTCGCTGAGCGCCGTCTTCTTCACCGTGCCCAGCTTGGTGCAGAAGAAGAGGTACTGCTCCTCGGAGAACTCGCTTACCGGAAGCATCGCCTTGATCTCGGTGTCCGGCGACACGTTGATCAGGTTCACGATCGGACGCCCCTTCGTGGCGCGCCCGGCCTGCGGGATCTCGTGCACTTTGAGTTTGAAGCAGCGGCCATCATCCGTGAAGAAGAGGATGTGATCGTGCGTCGAGCCGATGAACAGGTGCTCGATGAAATCCGAGTCCTTCAGATCCTGGCCCGAGAGCCCCCGCCCGCCACGCCGTTGGCGCCGGTACGTCGAGACGGCGGTGCGCTTGATGTACCCGGAGTGCGAGACCGTGATCACCATGTCTTCCTCGGCGATCAGATCCTCGACCGAGAACTCGCCCTCATCGCTCGTGATCTCGGAGCGCCGTTCATCGGAATACTGCTCCAGGATGTGCGTCAGCTCGTCTTTGATCAGCTTCATCCGCTTGGGCCGGGATTCCAGAAGCGCCCGCAGATCCTTGATGATCGCGCGCACATCCTTCAGCTCCGCCTCGAGCTTGTCAATCTCGAGACCCGTGAGCTTGGCCAGCCGCATGTTGAGGATGGCTTCGGCTTGAATCTCCGACAGCTTGAAGCGGGCCTGCAGCCGTGCGCTGGCGCGAGGCGTATCCTCGGCGGCCCGGATCAACTTGATCACTTCGTCGATGTTGTCGACGGCGATCTTCAGCCCTTCGAGGATGTGCTCCCGTTCCTGCGCCTTGTCCAGCTCGAACTGGGCGCGCCGCACGACGACGTCGTGGCGGTGGGCGATGTAATGCCCGAGGATCTCCTTGAGCCCCATGACCTTCGGCACCAATTGCCTGGTCGTCGCATCGGGGACCAGCGCCAGCATGATGACGCCGAACGTCGACTGCATCGGCGTGTGCTTGTAGAGCTGGTTCAGCACCACGCGAGGAATCGAATCGCGGCGGAGCTCGAGGACCAGACGCCGCCCTTCGCGGCTCGTCTCGTTGCGCATCGCCGTGATGCCGTCCAGCCGCTTGTCCGCGACGAGATCCCGGATCACCTGTTCGAGCTTGGCGCCGTTGACCTGGTACGGCAGCTCGGTGACCACGATCTGCGCCCGTCCGGATTCCTTCTCCTCGATGACCGCTCGCGCGCGCATCACGATGCGCCCGCGGCCCGTCTCCTGGTAGTCCTTGATCCCCTGGCGGCCGTAGATGAATCCGCCCGTCGGGAAGTCCGGGCCTTTGACGATCTTGCGCAGGTCCGTCACGGTCAACTCGGGGTCATCGATCAGCGCGATCACCGCGTTCACGACTTCCTTGAGATTGTGCGGCGGGATGTTGGTCGCCATGCCGACGGCGATGCCCGATGATCCGTTCACCACCAGATTCGGGAAGCCCGACGGCAGCACCTTGGGCTCGGTGAGCCGGTCGTCGAAGTTGGGCGCGAAATCGACGGTGTTCTTGTCGATGTCGGCCAGCATCTCGGTGGCCAGCCGCGTGAGGCGCGCTTCCGTATACCGATAGGCCGCCGCGTTGTCGCCATCCGCGCTGCCGTAGTTCCCCTGCCCGTCCACCAGCGGATAGCGCAGCGAGAAATCCTGCACCATGCGCACCAGCGCGTCGTAGACCGACGCATCGCCGTGCGGGTGGTATTTGCCCAGCACGTCTCCAACGACGGTCGCCGACTTCTTGTACGGACGCCCGGGAACCAGCCCCAACTCGTTCATGGCGTACAGCACCCGCCGGTGCACAGGTTTGAGTCCGTCGCGCACATCCGGCAGTGCACGCGAGACGATCACGCTCATCGAATAGTTGATGAACGACTCTTTGATCTCATCGTCGATGAGACGGGGGAGGATGCGCTCTCGGTTGTTCGGTGCGGTCATGATTCGGCCAAAGATGATCAGCGAGCGGGCGCGGAAACGCCGCGGCGGAACCCGCGCCGGAGTTGCTGTCGTGCGGCCGCAGGGAGGCAGCCGGACGAACCCTGAAACCTACCCGGTCCGGGGGCTCGCCGCAACCCGCAAGACCACTTCTAAGCTGTTGCCGGCGTGTGGGTTAGGGAGGTGGTCCGGACGGCTCTTTGCCGCGCGGATGGGAGTCCCCGCGAACGGTCGTCTCGTCAGTTCCGCGTCGCCCGCGCCGCATCGAAGATCGCGCTCCGGTGACACCGGGGACAGAGCAGCCATACGCGCCGCCGCGCATACCCCAGACCGAACGAACCGCCGCCGATAGACCGGCTGTTCATCGCCACCGCGCAGTACGGACACTGCGGCACCGAGCCCGCCACCCACTGCTCGCGAATTCGCTGCTGGTCCTCCGCACCATACTGCGCGCGCTCGGAGGAACCGCCATCCGCTGGCGCATCAGGCGGTGGCCCATCCGGTCTGCCCGGCGCGTCATCCACGCATCACCACACCATTCACTCGCCAGACTCGATCGCCCGGCGCAAACGCTCGCGGATGTGCCCAGGGATGGGAACGCTCCGCTGCGCGTCATAGTCGAACATCACCTGCACCGTTCTCCCCTCCGCGACCAGCCGCTCATCCCGTGAGTCGACGATCCGGTAGGTCCATACCCACGCCTTGGTCCGGACCTCGGCCACCGTGATGTCCATCGCCAGCGGCATGCCCCACTTGGCCTGGCTCACATAACGCACGAACGACTCCAGCATGATGAACGGGAAGTCGTTGGCCAGCCCAGTCAGCGCCTGCCACGCGTGGTGCCGCCCGATCTCGAAATAGGTCAGGTACGCGGCGTTGTTCACATGGCCGCGGGTGTCGTAGTCGCTGTATCGCGGGTCGATCAGAACGCGCACGTCACGCCTCCCGCTCCCGCTCCCGCTCCCCGTCTGTCTGCATCGTGAGCACGATCTTGCCGAACTGATCTCCGGACGCGAGACGCTCGAATGCCGCCCGCCCGTCCGCCAGCGGATACACGCGATCGACCGGCGTGCGGAGCCGGCCGGCCCGGAACTCCGCCGCCACCGCGTCGAACTCCGCGTCATTACCCATCGTCGAGCCCATGAGCGTCCATTGGTTCCAGAACATCCGGCGCACATCGGTCTCCACCATCGGCCCGCTCGTCGCGCCACACGTCACAAGCCGGCCCGCGCGGCCAAGGGCGCCAAGCGACTGCGCCCAGGTGGCGTTTCCGACGCAGTCGACCACGACGTCGGCCCCCCGTTTCCCGGTCTGCTCGCGGATCGCGCGCGCCACATCGGTCCGGCGATGGTTGAGCAGCTCATCCGCCCCCAGCTCACCCGCGCGGCTGAGTTTCTCATCACTCCCCGATGTCACCCAGACGCGCGCGCCACGTGACTTGGCGATCTGAAGCGCCGCCTGCGCCACCCCGCCGCCGATGCCCCAGATGAGCACCGTCTCGCCCGGCATAACCTTGGCGCGCGTCACGACCATGCGCCACGCAGTGAGTGTGACCAGTGTGAACGCCGCCGCCGCGGCCACACCGCCCGTTGCCGAAGTGCCGCCGAGCGGCGCCGGCACAGGCCGGACGTTCGCCGCCGGCACGACGACGTAGTCGGCGAATGTCCCGGGCCGATGCTCGCCGAGCAGTTGGAACCGCACGCATAGCGACTGTTCGCCGCGCCGGCAGTACTCGCACGTCCGGTCGCTCACACCAGGGTTGATGAGCACGAAGTCGCCCACCGACACGCCCTGCACATCCGCGCCAATCGTGTCGATGACACCGGCCGCGTCGGCGCCCAGAATCCAGGACGGCGTCATCGTTACACCGGGCAGCCCGCGAACGACGAAGAGGTCGAGATGATTGAGTGCGGCCGCCTGAATGCGGACGCGCACGTCGGTCGCGGTGGCGAGCACGGGCACCGGCAGATCGGCCCGAAATTCGAGCCGCTCCATGCCGCCGTGCGCGCTGATCGTGAGTCCTCGCACTGGTGTCGGGGAAAGTTATATTGCCATCATGAGCGTGGAGTACGCGCCTGCTTCGAGCGCGCTGGGCCTGACTGGCCCGCTCGGAATCGCATAACGATATGCCCCGGTACGCATGATCGCGATCAAAGTCCCACCGCTCGGCGAATCCATCGTCGAAGCCACGGTGTCCCGCTGGGCGAAACAACCAGGGGACCCGGTCGCCGCCGGCGAAACCGTCGTCGAGCTGGACACGGACAAAGTGACCGTGGAGGTGCCCGCGCTCAAGAGCGGCGTCCTCGTGTCGCACGCCAAGCACGAAGGCGATGCGGTCAAGGTCGACGACTTGCTGGGTGAGGTCGACGAGACGGCCGCCGTGCCGGCGCGCAGCGCGGCCAAGGGCGCCACGGTACCTGCGGCCGCCGCAAACCCCGCGA
>Ga0182024_10002080_pt1 | contig 50263 bp, 49 predicted proteins | sample P32metaG_FD_120480 | JGI IMG/M metagenome (GOLD analysis project Ga0182024, IMG submission 120480) | Permafrost microbial communities from Stordalen Mire, Sweden - P3-2 metaG (Illumina Assembly) | ecosystem: Environmental > Terrestrial > Soil > Wetlands > Permafrost | place: Sweden: Stordalen...
CGACCGGTGGTCAGGTCTACGCATCGAACGACGAAGGCGACAGCTGGGAAGCGATCGTTCGTGACCTGCCCGCGGTCTTGTCGGTCGAGGTCCAGACGCTGGCATGATTCGAGTCGTCTTACCAGCACATTTGAAGACCCTCGTGAATGTACGCAGCGAGGTCCAGCTCGAGGTCGATGGCGTCGCCAGCCAACGTTCGGTGGTCGACGCTCTGGAAAGTCGCTACCCGGTGTTGCTGGGAACGATTCGAGACCCCACTACCAAGAGGCGTCGCCCCTTCGTCCGTTTCTTCGCCTGCGAAGAAGACATTTCTCACGATGATCCCGAAGCACCGCTCCCGGCGGCCGTGGTCTCGGGAGACGAACCGTTTTTCGTGATTGGCGCAATGGCGGGCGGCTAGTGGCGTCGTGTCCGTCGGCGAATGGTCGAATCTTCAAAGTACGGCTCCCAACGAGAGATGACGCGTCAAATTTCAATCCCCTACGCTCGATGGAATGGAGCTCGCGGCCAAGATCCTCATCGTCTCGGATTCGGCGGCGGCCGGAACACGAGTGGATTTGGCGGGGCCGCTACTGCGGACGCGACTCGTCGAGGCTGGATTCGACGTGTCCGAAGTAAAAATCGTGGGCGACGGAGTGCCGTCAGTGGAAAGCGCTCTTCGAGCAATGGTTCAAGATTTCTGCGGCGTCGTCGTGACTTCAGGGGGAACGGGCTTCTCACCGCGAGATCTCACTCCCGAGGCGACGTTGCGAGTCATCGACCGCGAAGCGCCGGGATTCAGCGAAGCCATGCGACTGGTCAATCCGCTCGGTCGACTCTCTCGTGCGCGAGCCGGCACCGCGGGTCGAAGCGTGGTCGTGAACTGTCCTGGTTCACCGAAGGGAGCTATTGAGTGCCTCGAATCGATACTGGACGTCTTGCCCCACGCTCTGGAACTACTCCAAGGAGAGGCCTCGCCTCATCCTCCCGAGACCGGTGGGAGCACCATAATTTCGTCGTGAGAATCGACCAGGGTGGTTGGGGAGGCGGGCTCGCCGTTGAGCCAGACCTGACTGATTTCAAGAAGTGCCCGGAATTCCGCTCCATATCGAGTGACAGCCTCTTGAAGAACATCACCCAGCGTTGGGCCATCGAAGTTGTCTTCGCGTCTTCCGGCCGCCTCGTGAGCGGGGCCGAGCAGAATGAGCTTGGCCATGTCACACTCCGTTCAGGCGTTCGGTGTCGATGATCATCGCGGCAACTTCTTGTCCTGTGTCGAGACCGTCGCCGTCGGGAACCAAGGCGATGGCGTTGGCGTCGGCGATGGCGTTAAGAAGGTGAGACCCTAGGCGACTGACGCTCTTCACGTGCAGTCGTCCGTCATCTTCCCATCGGGCGGTCACGTGAACGAGATTGAGTTTGCCGTCACGACGCCGGGGCAGGGGACAGTCGAGAATCATCGATGCGGTCGGACGGTCCAACTCACTCTGCCCAGCGAGTCGGCGCAGTGCCGGTCGCACGAACAGTTCGAAACCTACGAGGGTCGAGACCGGATTGCCGGCGAGGCCAAAAAATGGCGTGCCCGAAGACGGGTCGAGAGCGAACGCGAAGGGCTTCCCGGGTCTGATCGCCACTTGCATTGATCGAGCACTGTCACCGACGAGGTCCGCGAGCACCGACTTGACGAAGTCGGCGTCGCCGACACTCACGCCCCCAGTGGAAAGGATCGCGTCACACGTGCGCAGACCGCGCTCGAGGGCCTCGGTAATGTCGCCGGGCGTGTCCCCGGCGATGCCCAGGTCTACGGGCGTGAATCCGGACCGCGCGAGCGAGGCGAGAAGGGAAGGGCGATTGGCGTCGCGAATCATCCCGGCTCCGAGGTCGTCATAGGAATCCGAGAGTTCGTTGCCGGTGGACAGGACGCCCACGCGCGGTCGCGGGTGCGCGAAGACCGACGCAATGCCCTGACTGGCGAGCACGCCTAACAACGCGGGTCCAATGACGGTCCCGATTCCGACGAGTTCTTGGCCAACGCTCACGTCGTCGCCCACGAGACGCACGAACTCCCCGTGCTGAACGGTTCTCTGAATAAGTACGGTCTTGCCGTCCTCGTCGACCGTGGTTTCTTCTCTCATGCAGACACTGTCGGCGCCGTCGGGCAGTGGCGCGCCCGTCATGATGCGCGCCGCCTCACCCGTTTTTACCGCCGTAGCGGCTACGTCACCGGCGAAGATGGTGTCCACAATCTTGAGACGGACTTCTCCGTTCGCGGTGTCCGCGGCGCGCAAGGCGAAGCCGTCCATCGAGGAGTTCGCGAAGCGGGGCGACGGTTCGCGCGCGCGTACGACGCCCGCGATCACCAATCCGAGCGCGTCTTTGAGTTCGACTTCCTTTGGTGCGAGCGGCCGAAGGTCCTTCAGGACAAATTCACGGGCCTCTTCGTACGAGATCATTGACCGGCCCCCGTCCGGTTTATCGTCCAAGGTTGTTTTGTCATTGGTCTCGAGCATTGACGATGGGCGACGTCTCGTCACTCCAGGCCGATCCGCCTTCCCACAGTTCTCGTTTCCACATCGGCACGCTGGCCTTCAATGCATCGATGCAAAAGCGAGCAGCCTCGAACGCCACGTCACGGTGCGGCGCGGATACCGCCACCACGACCGTCGATACCGAGAGTTCAACTCGGCCGATTCGGTGGTGGACGGCGACTCGTTCGAGTGCGGGCCAACGTTTCCGCGCCTCATCGACGACGTCTTGGAGGCGCTGCTGCGCCATGGCGGCGTTGGTTTCGTACTCGAGCGCGATCACGTTCTCTCTGGAACTCGAATGATCTCGGACGATGCCGGAGAAGGTCACGACGGCTCCGCAGTTAGGACGAACGACCCAATTGGAAAGTTCGTCGGGTGACAGCGGGAGCTCCGTGATCGAAATCCAGTCAGAAGTTGGAGCCGACGACATTCGCCACATCCTATTGTCGAGTCGAGAATCCACCGAGTCGTTCTCATCGCGTGGACCGCTCTTCGTTTGGCGCACGTCGTATCGGCACTAATTCGTAGGAAACCCCAGGGCGCATTCACGGGGAAACGGGCCTCGTATAACAATATTCACGTCGAATAGTGCGCACGAGTACTGTATTCGCAACGTACCGGAGGTGCGATATTGTCACGCAATTCTGATCATTCCGGAGTCCATCGTGGTCACCAGGTCGTCGGGCGCCTTCTCGTCGCGTCGATGATTGGGGCCGGTCTCGTTGTCCCGCTCGCGGGCGTGTCGTCGGGCGCCGCGAGCACGAAGAAGGCGTCGGGCACCCTCAACGTTCTCTACGCCGGTTCCTTTCTCGATCTGATGGAGCAACATCTGAGCCCGGCCTTTCATAAGGCGACGGGCTACACGGTGAGTGGCTATTCGGCTGGCTCTTCGGCACTGGCGAGCGAAATCGCCGGAAAGACAATAGTGGGCGACGTCTTTATCAGCGCCTCGCCCACGGTGAACGCTTCGCTCGAGGGCGCGAGCAACGGCAATTGGGTTTCGTCGTACCAAGAATTTGGAATATCTCCACTCGTGCTCGGCTACTACGCGAAGTCGAAGTTCGCGAAGGATCTCCAAACGAAATCGTGGTTCAACGTCGTGGACCTTCCGGGATTCTTGCTCGGCCGGACTGACCCCGCCACCGATCCCAAGGGCGTGCTCGCGGTCGACGCCCTAGAGGGCACTGCGTTGACGCACAACATCCCGGCGCTCAACGCCCTCGCCACGTCGACGTCGAACGTCTTTCCCGAGACCGCACTCGTAGGCGACCTCCAAGCGGGTCAACTCGACGCCGGATTCTTCTACGGCGTGGAAGCCGCGGCGGCCCACCTCAAGACGGTGCCCCTTACGGGAACCGGCCTGTTCGCTCAGTACACGGTGGCGATCCTTAACCGGGCGCCGCACCAGGTCGCCGCGAAAGCGTTCGTGAAGTTCTTGCTCAGTTCGGCCGGCCGGTCGATTCTGAAGAAGTACGGCGTCACGCCAGTGGTTCCGCCGGTCGTGACGAAGGCGTCGAGTGCGACGAGCACGACGACCACCTCTTCCGTGACCACGACCACGTCGTGACATTCTCGAGGGCCCCCAAAAGCCCTCTCCTCTGGTTGGGCGGATTACTGGTGGTCTATCTGGGCTATCCCCTCGCCGCCTTCGTCGTTCGATTCATCACGTCGCCACAACGGGGCTTTCACGTGCCGGGACTTTTTCCGGCCCTCTGGATTTCGGTCAGCGGCGCCACCGTTTCTCTGGCGATCGTCACGGTCCTCGGCGTGCCACTGGCGTACCTTCTGGCGCGCTCGTCGGGACCGATCGCGACGATCGTGGGCACGATCGTGCAGATCCCCTTAGCGTTGCCCCCGCTGATGAGTGGCATCGTGCTGGTCTATCTCATTGGCCCGTACACGTTCTTGGGACAGCTCTTCGGCGAGCATCTCACGGATTCGTTCGTGGGCGTCGTCATTGCCATGTCCTTCGTATCTTCGCCGTTCTTGATTGTCGCGTCACGTGCGGCCTTCGCCTCGCTCGATACGGGAATGCTCGACGTCGCCGCGACCCTTGGACACTCCGACGCGTCACGCTTTGTGCGCGTGGCAATACCGACGGCGGGACACGGGATACGGGCGGGCATGCTGCTGACGTGGCTTCGCGCCTTTGGGGAGTACGGGGCCGTCGTAATCTTGGCGTACAACCCCGCGTCGTTGCCGATCTACACCGAAAACCAGTTCAGTGGCCGAGGTCTACCCACGACGTTGGCGCCCACGGCGCTGGCGTTGGGAGTCGCCGTCATCGTCGTTCTCCTCAGCCGAGTCCACGTCGCCCGGCCCGCGTCTCGTCGCCCGGGTGCGCCCGAGCCCCGTTTGCCCGAGACGGTGACCCCAAGGCCTGTGCGCTTCGACATCGACCATCACCTGGGAACGTTCCATCTCGCTCTCGCGCACGAGTCGACCACGACGCACCTGGGGATTCTCGGACCTTCCGGTTCCGGGAAGACCGCGTTGCTGCGCTGCCTCGCCGGTCTTAATGGAGCCAGCCCGGGACCCGTTTGGTACGGCGACGAGATGATGCAACACGTGCCCGTCGAGCGCCGAGGCGTCGGCTACGTGGCCCAGGGATTCTCGCTGTACCCGCGAATGTCGGTGTGGCGCCACATGACGTTTGCCGGCGCCACGCCCGAGCTGAGTGCCTACTGGATCGAACACCTCCGTCTACAGGGACTCGAAGACCGACTCCCCGCCGATCTATCCGGGGGACAGCGCCAACGAGTCGGTCTGGCACAAGTGCTCTGCTCCTCGCCCAAAGTGCTGTTGCTCGACGAGCCGTTCTCCGCCCTGGACATGCCGGTACGACTCGAATTGCGTCGCGAACTTCGTCGTCTCCAAAAAGAGACCGGACTCGCGACCGTTCTGGTAACGCACGATCCCGAAGAGGCCACGTTCTTGTCCGACGAATTGATTGTTCTCGCCGATGGCGCCGTGTTGCAATCGGGAACGAGCCGATCGGTCTTTTCTCGACCGGCGTCGGCGGAAGTCGCAAGGCTGCTCGGGGTAGAGAATATGAACGTCGGAACCATGAGCACGTCGAGCACGATCGACGTGGGTGGGGGACTGTTGTCCGTTCCCGTCAACGAGATTGCCGTGGGTACGGCGGTGTGGTGGAGTATCGCGCCCGAGCGCGTTCGAGTGTCATCAGCGATCGATGACCCGTCCAGTGGCACGGCCGATGCGCTACTGGGCACCGTTGTCGACGTGGCGGACATGGGATCCACCTACGACATCTTCGTCCGTGTCGTCGACGGCGTGGAAGTGCTGGCGCGCACCAGGGGGGCGCTCGAGGTCGAGGTCGGCTCACGATGCCGTATCGAATTAGATCGATCCGCCATCTCACTTTGGGAAGCGCCGAGCGATCTCACCGGACGATCAGTCATCGCCGCCGCCTCGCACTAATCACTCGTATTCGGTTCCCTGGGAAAGACGCCCTAGAACCTGTCGGGAATCTCCACGCTGACACTCGTAGCCTTAATGACGGCGTCAACGACGACACCGGGGGCGAGTTCGAGTTCGTCGGCCGCTTCACGGGTGATGAGCGAGACGAATCGGTGGGGACCGGCTTGAATCTCGATCTGCGCGACGACTTTGTCCTTGACGACCTTGGTGACGATGCCGACGAAGCGATTTCGAGTGGACTGCGCGCGCGGACTCTTGGGCTTCGCGCCGGCCGAGGTGGCGACCGCGACCTCGGCCAGGTCTTCGCCGTCGAAATAGCGTCGACCGTCTTCGCCGACGGTTGAGGCCAGACGTCCCGATTCGGCCCAGCGGCGCATCGTGTCAGGGCTCACGCCGAGCAACTCAGCCGCCTGCGCGGTGCGGTACGTCGCCATGGTCAAAGACTAGCCATGAGCCCGATCGAGAGCCGGGGAGTTGAAAGGGTACGACCACGATGATGTGCACGTTGGATGGGCCCCCTTCGAATCGACGACTCACCCACCGATCATGGACATCGAGCGAGAGGGCTTGAGGAACCCGGGTTCGTTGATCGCGTGGCCGGGGTACTTGTCCCATACGGCACTTCGAAGCGCGAGCGCGATCACGTCGTCGTCGACTCCTGCGCGCATCAAGTCCCGTAACGAATGTTCGTCATCTGAGAACAAACAGTTTCGTATTGCGCCATCGGCCGTGAGTCGAAGCCGATTACACGTGCCACAGAAAGGTTGCGTGACGCTGGAGATGAGACCGATCTCCCCTTGACCGTCGACGAACCTAAAGCGTTCGGCGGGCGCCGAGCTGTGGTTGTCGACGGCTTCGAGCGGCCAACGCGCCGAAATCAGTTCGAAGATCTCTCGTCCCGCCACGAGTTGGGAGTGGTCCCATTGTCCTTGCGCGTCAAGGGGCATGAATTCAATGAATCGAACGACGCGGCCCGTGTCACGAGCGAACGCGGCGAAGTCCAAGATCTCGTCGTCGTTTTGCCCCCGCAGGATGACCACGTTCAACTTAAGCGGTGTGAGTCCCGCGGCTTCGACGACGTCCATGGCCTCGAGGACCGTCTTGAGGTTGCCCCGACGGCGAATCGAGTTGAATCGCTCCGGTTGCAACGAGTCGCAACTGATGTTGACTCTCTTCAGTCCGGCTTCTTTGAGCGACCGCACCATTGGCGCCAGCAACATGGCGTTGGTCGTAAGGGCCAGATCATCGAAGCCCAGCGCCGACAGTTGTTGGACCAGCGTCGGCAGATTCTTTCGAACGAGTGGTTCGCCGCCCGTAAGGCGCAGGGCAGTGACGCCCAGATCGCGCGCGACGCGCGCGACCCGCACCATTTCTTCGAAGGTCAATAGAGCGTCACGGGGCTGGAATGTCATACCCACTTCGGGCATGCAGTAGACGCAGCGCAGGTTACATCGGTCGGTAACCGAAATGCGAAGGTCGTTGTGGATGCGACCGTATCGATCGACCAACGGGCCGCTCTCGGGCATGACAAGCGGTTCGCTGCTCTGGGGCGAATCATCGCTCCCAGAATCTCGGAGGTGTGGTCGCACCGAGACGAAGACTGGTTTTGGAGCGTCCCCGTTCAAGGTAGTCACGCGCACGCCCCGGGTCGGTACCCGAAGCAAATGTATTGAATCTCTACGTGCTCCACGGAACATCACCTTAATGGCCACCTGTTGGCAAATCGGGGGTGCCTTCGACGTCGCTGTGCCAATGACTGCGAGTCTTAAGCGTTAGTGGGGGGCTTCTTGTCGGCATTCTCCACGAGGCGTCCCCAGTTGCCTGACTTACCGCCCTCTTTCTTCAACAACTCGAGTTCATCGATCAACGCGGTGGGATCCGCTATTTGAAGGGCGTCCAAGATACTGAGGGCAGCAAACGCGCAGGCGGTTAGGGCTTCCATCTCAACGCCCGTGCGTTGGGTGGCGGTGACCGTTGTCGTCACTTCAATGCCTCGGTCATGAGGAGTCAACTCGACGTTGACGTCGTTCAAGTTAAGTGTGTGGCACAAGGGGATAAGTTCTGACGTCCTCTTGGCGGCTGAGACGCCCGCTATGCGCGCACAAATCACGGGATCGATTTCGTCCTCTCGTGGTTCGAGAGCACCAATGTCCGCCGAGGTGACAACCAGACACCGAGCCATGGCTGAACGTCGCGTGATGCGTTTGCTTGTGACGTCGACCATACGAAGTTTTCCCATGGCGTTGATGTGGGAGAACTCACGTTCCATGATGTTCATCTCCCTCCGCCAAACTGAACGGCAAATGCCATTTCGGGTTTCGGACAGACGCGCGAGTCACCAGGCCCGTGCGCGTTGCTCGCATTGTCAGGAAGTGTACTTGGCGACTTTGGGTCGCCGAGTGCAGCACACGTGGCATGGGAAGATATCGAAGATCAACGCCAGGATGGGTACCACTAATTCGTTCAGCTTGGTGTCGAGTTCAAAGACCTACGTCGCACGCTGGGACGCCATGACCAACTTCACCATGGGTAGGACGAAGAACATCAAAGTGGGTGCGTTGGTGTCGGTGACCGGTACCTTAAAGGGCATGATCATGACGGGTACGAAGCTCGACGGGTAACTCCGTGGCGCAGGGTTCGTGACGGATAAGGCGTCACGCGTCAAGCGAATTCCATCAATGATGATGACTCAGAGAGGAAGCGAATGACGAAGTCCGACTGCGCGCTGGTTGCTGACGTGTCTTCGTTCACTGGACACGTCAGACTTGAGATAATGCTTCGTACGTGGCGTGCACCGGAGTTGCTTCCTAGGGAACATGGCAGATCGGAATCGAGCGATATCGATGTCGGTTGAGTCTCCTCGCGGAGCCCCCAAAGAACCTCCGAACGGAGTCAACGTTGGACGACGGGTGTTCCTGGGCCTCGCGGCACTTGGTGCGTTGGGTGTGGCGTTTGGCAATAGCGTCCAAAACTTCCTCGGTGATGCAATCGGCTCGGGTCTGGGAGGGCTGTTGCCCGGCGGCGATCGCTTCCGCATTTACACGATCACCGGGACTCTTCCGAAGATCAGTAGGGATAAGTATCGCTTGCAAGTGAGCGGACTCGTCGATCATCCGACGACCTTCACCCTGGCCGACCTTCAGTCCATGCCGAAGACTTCGTTCACCAAGGCTTTTCAGTGCGTGACGGGATGGCGAGTGCCTGACGTGCACTGGGAGGGAGTCAAGCTGTCGGACCTCTTGGATCGCGTGGGAGTTAAGTCGGGTGCGGTCGCGGTGAGTTTCGATTCGTACGATAATGCCGATACAGAGAGCCTCACGCTGGAACAGGCTCATCTGCCGGACGTGATCGTGGCCTATTCGATGCTGGGTGCTCCCGTCACGACCGAACACGGCGGACCGGTGCGCCTCTACGTGGCGCCAATGTTCGGTTACAAGTCACTGAAGTGGCTCTCGGGTATTCGATTGGTCGACGCGATTGAACCCGGCTTTTGGGAGCAAAATGGATACCCGGTGAATGGTTGGCTGGACGGCACGACCGGTCCGAACAATCCCGATCCCGGTCTGACCTGAAATGTCGATCACCCAATCCCCGGCCACGTCTCTTCGAGTGTTGCGTTTTGACCGAGTTCAACGCGGCGCCCACTGGGCGAACGCGCTGCTGTTCTTCTCACTGATGTTCACAGCGATTCCGCTCTACTTTGGTTCATTGTTTGGCATCGTGTTGCCGAGGCATTTGATTGAAATGATTCATCTTTGGAGCGGTCTCGCGCTACCGCTGCCCATCATCGTTTCGTTGATTGGGCCGTGGGGCAAAGCGATGCGTCGCGACGTTCGACGAATCAACTATTGGACCGGTGAGGAGATTCGTTGGATGCGCACGCTCGGCCGGTCGAGGCTCGAGGTCGACAAGTTCAACCCCGGCCAAAAGCTCAACGCCATCTTCGTGGGTGCGTCAATACTCGTGATGCTCGTCACGGGAGCGATGTTGCAGTGGTTCAGGTTCTTTTCTGTGCCGTGGCGATCCGGAGCGACCTTCGTCCACGACCTCTTCGCGTACGCGATCTTCTTCGTGGTCGTAGGTCATATTGTCATGGCCCTCACCCACCGCGATACGTTGCGCTCAATCTTTAACGGCTGGGTGAGCCGAAGCTGGGCCGAGCGCCACGCCGCACGATGGCTTGGTGAGGAACAACCGGACCACACCGAGCTTTAGGGAACGCCCCGGCATCGACTGGATCCGAATAATGAAAGTCGGGCTTGGAGTTCGTACTAAGCGAACAACGTTGCTGCTGACGATGCCCCCGCAGCCTCTCCTGAGTCTGGACATTTCCAAGATCGAACCTGAAGGAAGTCGTACAAGATATGCAAGAGTCCTAAAACCGAAAAGTAGGCTGGTTGCGTGCACGAAACCGCTGACAGCGGGAAGGCCAATTTAACTCTGGCGAACTCGAGAATTGTGATCGTCGACGACGTCGAATTGAACCTCACACTTTTACGGCGGATCCTTGTGAGCGCTGGTTGGAAGAGAGTCGATACATTCACGGACCCGAAGGCGGCGCTGGAGAGCTGCCTCGTGTCGCCTCCGGATCTGTTGTTACTAGACCTTCACATGCCTCATATGGACGGATTCTCCTTTCTTGAGCAACTCCATGACGGGCTTGCTCACGATGTCTTTCTCCCCATAATTGTCATATCGGGCGACGTCACAACAAAGACGAAACGTCGAGTCCTGGCCGCGGGCGCGAAGGACTTCCTCACCAAGCCCCTCGATCGGTTCGAGGTCGTCTTTCGCGTCCGCAACACCCTGGAAACCGCGCAGTTCTACAAGGCGGTTAGCGAACGCAATTCGTTCCTGCAGGGATTCATTGAGGACCGGACTATCACTGAGCGAGAGCAAGGAGCGCGAACAAAAGAGCAGCACGAAAGAATTGAACAAGTCCTTGTCAACGATGCGCTGTCCATCGTGTTTCAACCGATTTGTGAGCTCGGATCGAATCGGATCGTGGGCTTTGAATCGCTGTCCCGATTCACCGAAGAAACACAACGATCTCCGGAGAGGTGGTTTGCCGACGCTGCCCAAGTGGGATTGGGCGCGGAACTGGAACTTTTAGCGTTAAGCAAAGCCCTCGATTTTCTACAATTTTTGCCAGCGAAGCACTTCATGTCAGTTAACGCTTCCCCCGCCGTGACGATGGACCCGAAGTTCATCTCGCTTTGTTCTGTCGACCCTCGGCGGGTCGTCGTCGAATTGACTGAACACAGCCCAGCGGACGATTTCCCCGCCATCATTGAGAACCTGAAGAGATTCAGGAGTCTGGGAATCAGGGTTGCGGTCGACGACGCCGGTGCGGCATTCGCTGGGCTTGAGTTTCTGGTCCGCCTGCGCCCTGATGTGATCAAACTGGATCGCACGTTGGTCGCCGGCATAGATAGCGATCCCGTGAAGCGAGCGATGGCCGCGGCACTAGTTCTGTTCGCGCGAGACATTGGAGCCACCGTTATCGGTGAGGGGATCGTGAGAATTGACGAACTTGAGACCTTAACGGAGCTCGGATGCGAATGGGGACAGGGCTTCCTACTTGGCAGGCCGTCCACCATGTCATCGTCGCCCTGGCCAGAACATTGGTCGATTTCGAACGACTGACGCACCAATGCGCATGCAGTCAGTATTCAAATTTGAACTCAATGGTAAGTCGAATCGGACATGGCCCACGCTGCATGGAGTCGCGATGAGTTTCTGCGCGACCTGCGAGCTCAGGCCTTATACTCCGAGATAGGACGTCAAGACCCCGCATCCCTCTCAACTGACATTTCGTCAGGGACGATACGAGGCGGTGTGATGTGGGTCTCTCCGGAATGGCGCTCGGCGCCATGGCAACTGCTGAAGGGAAGGACGCTGCACGTCACAAGTAGTTATCGATCTCTGCACGCGTCCGTTCCCTTGGAAGCGGCGAACTCGCGGCGGTCGACGTAATTAACAATTGGGTATTAGTACTGGAGGCATTGTGGTTATTTTCGGTTTGATTCTTCTCCTCATTGGTTTCGTCACGGGCATTCCGCTCGTGTGGACAATCGGCGTGATAGTCCTCTTGGTTGGACTTGCGCTTTGGCTCCTCGGATCACTAGGCCACGCAGTTGGCGGTCGACACCACTACTACTAGATCAACAATCGCCCTTGCCTCAAGCGGCAAACGGCAACATTTCGCGGATCTATGCCTCGGCAGATACGACCGACTGAAGGTCGCGGGCGTGGATCCATCAGTGACGCCGTGTCCTTTGGAGCATCAAACGAAGCGAGTAACCGGACTTGGGACTAGGTACCGTTCAGAGCCGTGAGATCAGCCACGAGTTCGCTGTAGAAGGACGCTACGGCGTCCGGATCTGTGACCACCGCGAACGCTTGCTGGGGACAGGCGTTCTTCCAGGCCAGGGTTGAGGGCTGTTGCTGACCCCAGGTACACCAGACGAACGGACCCGATGATGTCGCCGCCTTCAAGTACAAGATGGCGTGTCCGTCCTGCGGGTCTGGTTCGTCACTAGGGCCTACGTCCCACGCTCGACCGTTCTCGCATTGTTCGTCAGCGTCGGGGTTGAGATTTACGCCGACCATCACGACGTCGAAGGTCGCAAGCGCCGCATCCAGATCAATAAGCTGGATCTTCACGAATCCTTTGACGAGTCCCTGCTTAAAAAGCCAAAGAAGCCAGTCACCGAGGTCCACCCCGTTGTCCAAGCCCGCTGGTGCCACCCAGTTCCCTGTAGCGGGGGGTCGCCAGGAAACCCCGGCGAGCTCGGCTTCGTAAGTGAAATAGAGCGTGACGACCTCATTGGAGGTCATCGAGTTCTCACCAAGAGCGAGACCGGCCATCACCGCGGTGATCATGTTTGCGTGAGCCGGTGTCGCACAGACGCCGCAGTCGCCGACCGGCTTTCCACCGTTGACGGTCAGCGTCGGGTCGGGGCCGTTTCCGTCCATCCCATAGTTCGCGATTCCGGCACTCTTATCAATCGGATAGGTCGGAGTCGGGAACGTGAATCCGTACTCCTGGACGAATTTGAACCGAGCGTTCTTCTCTTCGTTGAGAGGTAGGAGACCGCGCTGCAATGTACGAGCCATAGTGGACCTTTCTGACCACTCCAAGATTATGTCGCTGTTAGACGGCTTGCTTTTGCGCCGGTTAGAAGCCGACCACCTTTGGCGCAACTAGCTCAGTTGCCCGCCAACGTGCCAATACTTACCGGGCGCTCAACGAGTGAACCGGATCCCGTTCCGAGATGATCAGTTTTGCGTTCCAGAAGTAGAGGGTCTACGCGAAAGCGAGACGTTCAGAAGTCCTGGTCACATCTAAATCGCGGAAGTCTCACGGGAGCTGCGCCTGCTTGTTCCAATGTGGCACGAATTTCACGAGGACTTCACGTAACGGCTACAAGACATCATCGAGAGTTGAGGGCAAGCCGGCGCGTGAGCCGATAGTCTTTCGCCGAGCTGCTAAAGCGGTGGCTTCGAATTCAGGGAGGAAGTGCTTATGGCGCTGAAGAAGATCAAGACGGCACTTTTAGCCGGGGCAACAGTTGCCAGTTTGGTAGCCGTTGGTATCACCGCTAATTCAATAGCCGCCAGCGGAGCGACGAGTGTGAACTGGGCAAAGGTGACGCACCTGACCAAGACAGGTTCGACTTCGATGGCAGCGCTGGTGACTGCCGCAAAGAAGGAAGGCACGTTGAACGTAGTTGCGTTGCCGAGTAACTGGGCGAACTACGGCAACATCATCAAGGGATTCCAGAAGAAGTACGGCATCAAGATCAACTCCGAGAACCCTGAGGGTTCGAGCGCCGAAGAGATCCAAGCTTTGACGTCGGACAAGGGACGTTCCTCGGATCCCGATGTCATTGACGTGGGAACGAGTTACGCGGTAACGGCGAAGACCCAAGGACTGCTTGCTCCCTACAAGGTATCGACGTGGAGTGAAATTCCCGCCGGTCTGAAGCAAGCGGGAGGGTATTGGTTCGATGACTACGGCGGCTACGTCGCGATTGGTTGCAACACGAAGACCGTCAAGGTCTGTCCCACGTCGTTGAAAGCCATGTTGACTGAGAAAGGTCCCACTTACAAGATCGGCCTCAACAACAGCCCACTGACGTCGAACTCGGCGTTGGCCGCTGTGGAAGCGGCCGCCGTTGTGAACGGTGGATCGCTCAACAATGTCGCCCCGGGCGTGAAGTTCTTCGCGACGCTGAATAAGAACGGTGCCTTCGTGAACACGATTGCCAGCGCCACGACGGCGCTGAGCGGAGCGACGAACGTCATCATCTGGTGGGACTACCTCCAGTCGAACGGGGGCATCAAGGTGCCGGGTTGGAAGGTCGTCCTTCCGAGTGACGTGCTGTTGGGTGAGTACTACACCCAGGGCATTAACTCCGGCGCTCCGAACCCTGCCGCCGCGCGCCTCTGGGAGGAGTACTTGTACTCGGTGACCGGTCAGAACTTGTGGCTCGCTGGAGGGGCTCGTCCCGCGGAACTGGCATTCATGCAAGCGCACGGTACGGCGAACAAGACCTTGGTGGCGAAGTTGCCCATTTTGCCAGCGGGTCAAACCCCACTATTCCCCACGACGGCTCAGATTTCCGCTGCGGCGACTGTGGTTAACACTTCGTGGGCTGCTCAGGTGGGTAAGTAACCTAGCGCTGGCTGAGTGCGCTCATGTCTCATAGTGAGGTCACGGCGTCGGACCCGGGTACGTTGATACCCGGGTCCGACGCCGTGACGCACCATCGAATCTCCAGGCCGCGCAGACTATTTCGTCGTATCGCACCGGCGCTCGGTATCGCGCCGTTCATTATCTATTCCTTCCTCGGTCTCGGCATTCCCGCGATCGCGGTCACGTACTACGCCTTTCAGAAGGAAACCGGCGGATGGACGTTTTCCAACATCCACTTCATGTTGACCGGCGAGAAGCACGTCTTTCTCACCGGCTTTGAGAACAGCATCAAACTAGGGCTGCTCTCGGCAGTGATCCCAGGGATTCTTGGTGTCTTCATCGCGTACGCGATTCAAACGTCGAACAGTAATATCCTGCGGCGCCTCACGGCGACCGCGGCCGGCGTGCTGGCCAACTTCGGTGGCATCAACCTCACTTTCATGTTCGTCGCGACCTTGAGTTCGACCGGAATTCTGACCTACTGGCTCGCGGACATTGGCATCAAACTCTCCAGTATCGGATTCAACCTCTACACGTTTTCCGGGGTACTCGTCGTCTACATGTACTTCCAACTCCCGCTGATGGTGCTCGTCGTGACACCGGCCCTGGGTGGGCTTCGCGCGTCCTGGCGCGAGGCGGCGGAGAATATGGGCGCCTCGAGTTGGCAGTACTGGCTCCGCGTCGGCATTCCCGTGTTGCTGCCGTCGATTCTCGGCGGCATGCTCCTGCTCTTTGGCAGTGCCTTCGCTGCGTACGCCACCGCCGAGACACTCACACTCGGTCTTATCTCGCTCTCGCCAATCCAGATCGGTAACTACCTGAACGGGAACGTCATCGCGGGACAGACCCACGTTGGATACGCGATTGCCTTCGGAATGCTCGTCATCCTGTCGATCACCATGATTCTCTACAGCCTCGTTCGAAGAAGGGCGTCGAAGTGGCTCCGTTAGTTGGCGAAGTGGCAGAGGCGGAGAATGAAGTCGTCCCCTCCTTCTCCACGGGGTCGTCGAAACGGCGACGGCGAGTGCGGTGGTGGCGCGGAGTCGTGCTCGTGCTCGCCGGCGCGTTCTTTCTGATTCCCGTCTACGCGGGCGTCAAGTTCTCTCTGCAGAATAACGAACACCACTTTTCGTTCCAGGCCTACGAGAGCCTCGCCTCGGCTCCAGGTTTCACCGCGGCACTCACACTTTCTTTGAAAATCGCTCTTGTCACAATGGTGGTTTCGACGCTCTTGATGGTGCCGACCGCAATCTACGTACACGTCAGGTTGCCTCGACTTCGTCGATTACTCGACGTCGTTACCGTGCTCCCAATCGTGATTCCGCCCATCGTGCTCATCGTCGGGGTTTTGGGCGTGTATCCGTTGTGGGCCAAGTCGTCACCGTATCTGTTGAGCTTCATGTACGTGATCCTCGCTATGCCGTTCGTGTACCGATCGCTGGACGCTGGTATCGGGGCAATTGACTTAAAGACGTTGACCGAGGCGTCACGTTCGCTTGGCGGCAGTTGGAGCAAAACGATGTGGCGCGTAATACTGCCGAACATCCGTCCAGCGTTGCTTTCGGCCACGGTACTCACTTTGGCGCTCGTCTTTGGCGAGTTCACGATGGCGCAACTCGACATCTGGCAAACGATTCCCGTGTGGATTGCCCAGTTCTCGGTGTCCAGCGACGGTCCCATTCAGGTGGCGGCGTCGATGATCGGACTCCTGGGCACGTGGGTCCTGCTCCTGCTCGTGGTATCGATTGATCGATCAGAATCTCGCCGCAACCGTAAGAAATTGCGCTCGTCGTGACGCAAATGAAAGAGACCACCATGTCCAGTTTGCTTCCAAAAGCGTCGCCGAGCGCAGGTGCTGCCGTGAGTCTCGAGAATTTGGTTCGCACGTTCGGCTCCGTGCGCGCCCTTGACGGCTTCTCGCTCAAGATTGAGCCCGGCGAGTTCATGGCGTTGCTCGGGCCGTCAGGCTGCGGAAAGACCACGGCGCTGCGCGTGCTCGCTGGCTTCGAGATCCTCGACAGTGGCCGTGTAGTGGTTGATGGCATCGATCTCTCCAACGTTAACGCGCGCAAACGCGACATGGGGATGGTGTTTCAGAGCTACTCGCTCTTTCCCAACATGAACGCGCTCAACAACGTGGCGTTTGGGCTCCGCATGCGAAAGCAGTCCCGTTCAGTTCGACAAAAGAAGGCGAGCGAACTCTTGGAGATGGTCGGCCTCGCCGACCAGGCAGTCAAGTACCCGCACCAGATGTCTGGTGGCCAACAACAGCGAGTTGCCCTCGCGCGAGCCCTCGCGATTGAACCTCGAGTGTTGTTGCTCGACGAGCCACTTTCCGCTCTCGACGCGATGGTGCGAGCTGAACTGCGTGACCAGATTCGTCAGCTCCAACAGCGCCTCGCCATTACGACCGTCTTCGTCACCCACGACCAGGAAGAGGTGCTCTCCATGGCCGACCGGGTCTGCGTTATGTCGCGCGGGCACATCGAACAGGTCGCCACGCCCGCCGAGATTTACGCACGACCTTCGACCGCTTTCGTGGCGCAGTTCGTGGGCATCTCTAGTCGCGTGCCGGTGAAACTGTCAGGTCAAGAGGTCGTCATCTTTGACCAACGCTGTCCGGTGCGCAGTGGTGAGTCGAGTTCTGTGACGGGCGCGGCGGACGCGTTGTTGCGACCTGAAGATATTGCCATCGAGGTCAGTGCGGACGGGACAGGTTTCGTCACGCGAAAGAGCTTTCTTGGAGCCATGACGCGCCTCGTGGTTCAAGTGGGCGATCTCTCGGTGCGCGTCGACGTGCGAAGTGACGTCGGGTCGGACATCGAACTCGGCACCCGCGTCCAGCCGCGCATTGTGGCGCGCGACGTCTTGGTTGCCCCGCGCAAAGAGGTGGCCATTCTTGACGTCGACGCGCCGTATCGACCCCCGCAAACGGCTGATTGAGCTTGTCGCAAGGCACATCAAAACAGCGCCGTCGCCTTCGACGCCAGAGGAGCTACTGGCCGCTACGGACCGGACGCCCCAATGATGAGACATATCATCGAAGTGTCTCTTTGTGCGCTATCTTGACCTCTCGAAAGTATGGAGCAAGATTGGCACTGAGAGGTAACGCTCCCGTAGCTCAGGGGATAGAGCATCGGTTTCCTAAGCCAATCTAGCGAGCTCGTGCGAACGTCTCTAGACAACGGATTTCCCTCAAACGAACAGCAATTCTTACTTTCGCCTCAACGGCTGTGCTCCACTATTCGTCACCAAATGTAACAAATGTTGTGCTGAGGTTGTGCTGGGATCGGACTGATTCGCAGTCGTTCCGTCAACTTCCGTGGGACTATTAATAAAGCGGAACGTCTTTTTGGAGGGCCCGACGCAACTGGAATGCCACCTCGCAGTGGAGGTTCGACAAGCGTTTGGGAATCAATGGAAGCTGGCTCCCATCGCCTATAACTCTGCCAATGATCGCGAGCTCGTTTGGGACTTCCGTGTTGAATAAATGATGTGGGCCGAACTAACTTTCCAACATGAGTGAGATTGGTCGCACGTGAAAGTAATCAGGCGAATCCTCACCGTTCTTGGCTTAGCCATTCCTTTGGGGTTTCTCGGAATCACGATCAGTGCCGCGACGCCCAATCTCTCGGCCAAACTGCTGAGTGTCGACCAGATGCCCACTGGCTGGGCCGTAAACAACTCACCGATATCTAGCGCGAAGGATTGTGTAAATACCTTACTTTTGCCGAAAGGCATCAGGAGAACCGCAAGCGCCGGAGAGTATTTCGATGACGATGGCAACATTCCCACGTTTGAAGAGAAGCTCGCTACGTTTTCCGGTTCAGCGAGTTATGCATTCGACAAAGTGATTTCTAGCGCCAACGCTTGCAAGAATTTCACGGCCGGCGGTCACAAATTTACGATGGGTCAGATGAGTTTCACGCACTACGGCAATCAAAGTGCCGCCTACACCGTCAGCGGGGACATTCAGGGAGAATCTATCGGAGAGGACTTTCTTGTAGTCAGAGAAGGCAATGTCATTGCCGCATTCGCTGAGGCGGATCTACAACCTGTGAGTACCGACCTTTCGCAGTTTGAAGGCTTCGTCGCGAAAGCACTGGCGAAGTTGTCACGGACCATCAGGACCCGCTGAGCCCCATTCGTCTTGACTTGAACCTGCGACGCCTAGCGTGTCATGCGGCTTTGAGACATTCGCCAGCGTTCATGATCGTCCAGTTTCACTTCAATCACTGAGACTTTCATTCGCTGAAGTACGCCCGAATACGTGCCAATTCGCCGGCGTTGCTGACGGCGTTGCTGACATTTTGGACTTTGGTCGGATCGGTCGACCCCGGATGTTTGCGGCCACTCGATACCAAGTGCGCCCATTCGAAGTCGAGTACCTCAACGCCTTTAGGAAAGATGGTGCCTTCCAATCCTTTCATTTCATCATGTCGCGTTCGAGGGAATCAACTGACCAATTGTCAATCAATCGCTTCCTTAACGAAAGTCTCAGCAATGCCAGGCTCTCAGAAACCGAGTTCAGAATTCTTTCCTGATCCAAGTGAGCGCCGTGAACGAGTCGAGAACGATCGTTATATAGGTCTTTCGTCCTTCGACGGATGGCCGATCGCTCGCCTTGGTCCTTGCCTAAAAGCCGACCCATTCGTCTCGAAATCTTGTCGGTTGTCTCCGACTTTTCACCACGATCCAAGAAAAGTGCCTCGAGGGCAATCCAAATGTCGATCAATTGGTCTTCTAACTGTGGCCTGCTGTATGCAAATTCGAATCTCCTTAGAGCAATACGAAGTGAACTGTCGTCGAGGGCCTTCATTCGCTCCATGAGGGTCACAACTTCTGACGTAAGGGTGACGACATCAAGTTCCATAGGTGGCCCGGCAGCGAAGGCAAATCGGTTTGGCAGCGAGCGGGATGAGCCTCCGAGTATGAAGTTCGGTTCAAGATAACTTGACCAATTCAATCCGCGATGGACAAAGCCGTGATTGAGAATTCGAAGAGCGCCTATGAGACTGTCAACCAGCTCAGGTGAGCCTGAGTTTGCGTGGAACATACTCGGAATCGGTAGGACTTGAATCTCTTGAACAATGGCAAAATCAATTTGTGCGTATTCGAATCCGTCGTTCCCCATCCCGAATTGCTGGGATTCTTCATATAATTTCTTAGCTTCTGCCCAGGGGACGCGCTCTATCCGAAGATCTGATTCGATTTCAATCAGATCAACATTCATCATGAAGTTCTTCAGGCTCGTTTTGCTAATCAGTGTGATTGTCGGTGAATCCATGAATCTTTTGAATTCGCCGGCCACTGAATCGAACACTTTGTCGTTCCACTCAAGCTTTGGCGAGAGCCGCTCCAAGTATCGCTGAAGTATTGGCGCAGTCAGGGTGTTTCGGAGCCAAGTCGGATTGCTTGGTTGGGCCAATTCGATACCTCGCGCGTCTGAAACGAACCGGCGACGAAACTCTGGTACCGCCAAAACCGTCGGCAAAACCACTTCCTCAAGCATGGACATGACTTTTCTGTCGATCGCCTGGAACGTAGAGTCGTCGATTTCAGTTCGAGCTTCCTGAAAACCACGAAGCGAATCAGCGTCGCCCTTCTCGACCGTCGAAACGAACCTCGTAACCCAGAGTGTCGGCGACTCTTCTGCGACTGATTCCACCGCGATCTTCAAAGCATCGCGGACTGCACCGATTAACTGCTCGATGTCGTTGCTCGATTTTCCGCTCATGGTGAAGGGAAGAGTAGCGAAGAGTTGTGACGTTCTGTCGAAGGTAAAGTCTGTGGGCAGCGACGACGAGAGCCAGTCATCTCGGTCCCTTCTACTGAGATCTTCAAGGTTGCCGACCGGCGATAACACTGATCGACCATTGGCCGTCGTACCTCCAGACGACTGGCGGCACAAAAGCCCAAAGGATATCGATTGACTCGGGCATCGCGAGATGAGTTGTGGGCTTGAAATCAAGGCCCTGTTCGGATGCTGAGTCAGCCTCCGGATCACTCGCAAGCCAGAGTGCCGCATGCCGTTCTCCTGCCGAGGTTCGCTGAAGCGACTCAAGGAGATTTCCCGAAAATGGACTATCGAGCCAAGATTGAATGCGCTCGACGACCGCGTCCGGAAAACCCGTTCGCACATAGCTGTAGCTGAAGGCGACGTCAATGCCTGGCGGATGGTCCTCGTTTGGGTTCGATCCAAGACAGACGCCATTTACTAGAGCGGAGATGGCGAAACGAGCTTCGGCAACGGCTTGAACGTCAGCCGTAAGCGCGGCGGTACCCAGATCACGGCTTCGAGACTTCGTGACACCAAATTGTTCAAGAACTAAGAGATGCTTCTCGAGTTTCGCAAAAAGCTTGCCGAGCGATATTTGGGCAAGTTTCCCTCGTACTGAAAGTTCCCACGTCTTCGGGTCGTACGATGAACCAAGAGCAGGCTCGGAGTACGAGACCATCCAGTGAAGTTGAAGAATCTTCGACTCATACGATCTCGCTCGACCTACTTGTGAGCTTGTTGCCAAGAAGTCCGCTGAAACCAGTTCCTTAGCCTCAATAGCAATGACTGGAGTTACGCCGTCCAGTGTTTCAAAGTCGTGCGAAGGTCCAGAATGTGATCGTTCGTCGAGTCGGCGCAGACTCCGGCCCAATTGTGCTTCAAGATGATCGTGCATGATTGGGATGTACAAGGCTTCGCGGTGTCCCATCAGCCCCCTTGTTGTCGAATCGCAACCTGTTTATCAATCGCATCCGTTAGATCTTTGAGTTGAGTAGAAAAGGATGACCACGATCGCTGCGCGTCTGCAAACGAGGCATCTTTGGAAGGTGGCACGCTATGCACAATGGCAATGAAGCCATTGAGGTTTGCCATGGTTGGACGAACAAACTGATTCAATGCCATGTCACGGACGTTCTCATTTGCGTAGGCATAGGCATCTGGATTGCGCCCACCAAGGACGATCATTGAGGCTTGGTGTACTCCCCAAACATTGGCGACGAATGCCTGTAGTTCACCCTGCCAGGCCGTAGCGGTGTCGATATCGAGTGTCTCGAGTTTTTGGAGTTGCACGCCTACTATGTGCGCCTCGCTAAGGATCGCTATTGCGTACAACCTAAGTGCTTCAAGCACTTGCTTGTTGCCTTCAATTCGAAGCGCAGCGCTTTTGCGAGGGAGCCAGCATAATCTGCTGTAAGACATAGCGGCGACAAAGGTATAGAACCCTAAGAGTATTAGGGCGAGTCCAATGTAGAAGAGTGGTCCTGCGATTGTGAGATGACGACCCTCTGGCGCAACATTCACAGTGCTCACCCAGTTTGCTGCGAGACCGAGGCCACCGACGAACAAAACGCCACTGAGACCAGTGTATAGAGCGCGAAATTCTGACCAGGATAATGAAGATTCCCTGACTGCCTTTCTCGCTTTTGCTACTTGTCGGTGCCTGCTTAAACGCTCCCTAACTGATGCTTGCGCGTCGTCATCCATGAGTGAATGCTATGCACCACATTCTTCCATCCATTGCGTCATGAATCGGCCAAGGTTTCCCGGAGACTTCCGAACTTGGATCGCTGAGGGCTACCTGAAGTGCCTGTAAGAAGCCATCATGTTGGCCGAGCCGCCATACCGTGCGCTCTGGCGCCGAGAGCCTTCGACGCTCATCCAAGTCACCTCGTCCGTGAAACCAATCGTTAGCGACAGTCACATTCAACTACGAACTACGGTCTTAGATAACGTCCGTGGACCGTCTTTGATCGACAGGAGAGACTTTGACCCCGATGAGCTCTCGACAGGTCGGCGCGCTAAATCTCAAATGTGCCAATAGGCGCTTCTATTTGCTCGCTCAAGCAAAGGCTCGAGGATGACGCCTCCAGACTCTGCTACACCTTGGACTGCTGAGTTCTATGAAGAGGCGGGGGGAAGGTCGCCGGTTGAGGACTGGATGGACGACCTCGATGACGTCAAGTTCGCCGCTGTAGAGCAGGCTGTCAAGCACGTTCTTGAGCGGCGGGGTCAAGACCTTGCAGGCAGCGAGTGGCTGAAACCTTTGGGGAAGAGCATCTACGAGTTTCGCATTCGCCACACAGCAGAAGAGATTCAGCGGATGTTCTCTCAGTTGGACGAGAACGTTCCTAAGGGGGCAGGAGCCGGAGAAATACTGCTGCGCATTTTCGTCGCCTTCCACGGAAATAAGATTTGCCTCCTTCTTGCGGGATACGACAAGAAAGCCGATCCCAGCGAAAAGCGGCAGAACAGGGAGATTACTGTTGCGCGAAAGCGATTGACTGAGTGGAAAGAGCGGGAACGCAGAGAAAAGAAAGCGGTCAAACGTCAGTAGTTGCTTGGATTTTCGTTTGCTCAGGCATTTTTGCTCGGGCATTTATAGTGTTGACATTATGGGTTGAACCCCATATAATGAGAGTCAAAGGAGAACCGAAATGGCAAAGACTTTTAAGGAGTACTCGGACAAGCGCGAGACGCGCCTCAGCTCCGAGGGGCAGGCGGCGGCACGTGTGTTTGATCGCGCCTACACCGTGGCGGCTGCTGTCTTGGAAGTTCGCCAACAGTCAGGGTTGACGCAAGCACAAGTCGCGGCGATGAGCGGAATTGATCAATCGGACATCAGTCGCATCGAGCGAGGTCGAATGATTCCCGAGACAGCGACTCTGGCCAAACTCGCCTCAGCGCTCGGCGGATCGCTCGAACTTCGGTTTGGCGAACAAGCACACGTGATCGCAATGCCCGAGCCAGAGACCACACCACCGGCGACCGCGCGACGCACAACTTCTGTTCAGCGTGGCGTCCCATCACTTGGTCTGGCCGCCTTTCACACCGGGCCGCCTCGCCTTCCAGGGCAATAATTCGTCGCTTCCAGCGCTCCTACCTTCTCAAGAGTTCTAGCAGATTGCAGGGTTCACGAAGGAAGCCAGATCGGTGTTGCAACTAAATGGGCCCGGCATGTGATTCTGCTCCCTTGTTTGACGTATATGTGAGTTCATCACGCTCATCTTCCTGAGCTCTTGGTCGTTCTTAGTCCAAAAGCCCGAGGACGGCGGGCGCGAAGCGCCAAGCCGTCCGTTCGGGCTACCTGAGTGATCATCAAAATCCGCTAATACTTCGCAAAATCCAAAATATTTGGAGTTCTTCTCAAAGATTCTGTTCGAAAACGCGGAAATGGGTGTGGCTGTCTTATAGAGGGCGAAATTTTCGCTCCTCTGTAAGGAGCACTATGAGACTGCCAATTGACTCCGGAACCGTGAAGTTTGAGGCGGCTGGACCTGCAGAACCCGTCCTCGACTATGAGACTCGAGCACCGAAGTTGGACGAGAACGGTATGACTTCAACTTCGACGATGCGCAGAAGGAGCTTTCCGGCATGACGAACGATCCCTCATCAAGGACCAAGCCCCTCAGCTCTGTATGGTTGAACTATTCCGAGTCGATGGAGTTTCTGAGTGTCAGCAGATCAACACTGGATGGTTGGCGAAGGTTAAATCATCTGACATTTTCAAGACTCCCAAACGGGCAACTCCGGATTCGGCGGGATGTTCTCAATGATTGGATCGAAAGCCTTGCTCAGCTCTGATTGTCGAATGCGTACAGGCCGTCCAGAATCTCGTTGGATAGTGCGACTTGCCCGGCTACGCGCTTCACGTAGTGCTTCGTAAGAACGTCAACTGAGTGACCCAACCGAGCTGCTGCTTCAGCAATCGGGATCCTTTGAGTTAAGTGCGAAGCGTTCGTTCTGCGGAGCCCGTAAGGAGTTAGTGGAGTTGACCAGCCGGCGCACAAGCATCCTCGGCGAAGGGCTCTCGACCAGTTGCTCTGAGTTGGACGTGTGCCTGATCGAGTAAGAAACAGCGCTCCCGACTCAATGTTTGTTCGCTTCATCCAGTTAGTGAGGTCCGATACGAGAATCGGAGGAATTGGCACCGTGCGTCGACTTCTTCTCGTCTTCGGTCCTGCGATGTCTTCAAGGTCGGAATTCCAACGGTCTCCGGCAACTCCAGACCAGGCTCGAGTCACTCGTATCGACCCCCAACCTGCGGCGGGCAGAAGTAGGTCTTCAACTTCGAGAACAACGGCCTCTCCGGGGCGCAGCCCAGCAAAACCACAGACAGCAGACAGCGTCCGATAGAGATGACTAGCCGGCTGGTGACTCAACATGGCATCCAGAATCATTGTGAGTTGCTTCACGTTGGGGACCTCGTCGTCATGAGAGTCATCCGTGTTCTTGAAATCACTTTTGGCCGTGGCTCCGCTCTCTCGTTGCGGCCAAGGAATTGCGTCAATCAGGCCACGTTTGACGGCGGACGAAAGTGCGGTCTTTGCGACCGTGATTAGTCGGTTCTGAGTCGTGGGCGCATACAACGTCTTGCCATCGAGGCACAGCCGCATTCGCCGATCGGTCTCGTAAAGCACTTCATGGTCAAGATCACTGATCGAAGGAGAATTCCTGACGAGCCAAGCTTGAATGTTCCGAGGCAATGGTTCATCGGACCACTCCCAGAATTGCTCCGACTCAACGGACGCATTTGTGAGTGTCGGTGTCAACCAGGACGAGATAACGCCACGACAATCCGCGGGTAATGTTTTCACTCCTCTTCGAGCGCAGTTGACTATGAAAGACGTCAACGCCTCGACATAGCTCTTTCGGGTAGAGGGTGAGAATCTCGTCCATTCCTCTTGAATGTAGAGCCGACAATATTGGGCGACGTTTAACTGATTTGTCTTCTTCCATTTGGTAGGAAGACCTGATTCTGAACTCCAATCTCGTTCGTTCATCGCTGCCACTTTGAGAAGCGAATAAAAGGCATCAGCGCCGTTGTTGCCGCGCCTGGAAGCGAAACTGCGCCAGTATCCCCGGCCATTGAGACGCCAACGCACTGCATAAGGCATTGTGCGGCCTGGAAATTCAGCTGGCTGCGAGATGGTGAACTTGATCTGATGAATGCTCACGGCTTCACAACGTTCGTCAGTTCTCTGAAAACCGTCTTCAATCTGATGGCGGAGTTCTGAAAGTCTCGTAACGTTGAAACCTGTACGTCATGGTTGAATGGTGGAGTGCAGTAAGTAATGGCAGTGTGGCTTTCCGTCGATGTTGTGCTGAGGTTGTGCTGGAATGAGCACTACCTTCGCAAGCGTCACGAAAAGCCAGTAATGCTCCCGTAGCTCAGGGGATAGAGCATCGGTTTCCTAAACCGTGAGCGCAGGTTCGAATCCTGCCGGGGGCACCGTTGGGGGCACTTTGTGACCAAGTGTTGATGCGGTCTGAAACGCCGCGTCACGCATCCATAGCAAAACTTTTCATCGTTAACGGGTGACAACCGTCGTGTTATGGCAGCGTCGCGACCTTGAAGTTCCCTCCGTACGTCGCCGAGAGTCCGGGGGCCGCGGTGGCCAGGAGTCGGAAGGTCTCGGTCGCATGCTTCGGGAAGCGCCACTTGAATGTGATCGTCCACTTCTTGGTACGCGCGGAATAGGTGAAGGCGCCCACGGAGACCCAGTGCGTACCGCTCTTACGCACCAAGACCAAGTGTCCTCTCGCTGGAACGGGACTCACGACGGCGGTGATCTTGGCGAGGGCGCCGACGGCGACTCGGTAGGGGAAGGTCTCGTAGAGCGACCTGTAGGGCTGGGCCGGCCCGGTCGTCGTGGTCGACGAGGTCACGTGAGCGAACGTAAGGACGGCTTGTGAGCCGGCCGGTTCGCCGGCTCCCGTCGTCAGTATCGCGGTCCACACGGACCCTTGCAACGCGCCCGGAACGCCATCCCACGTGGTCTCGGGATTACCCGGACCGGTAATTCCGTAGGGTCCCTGGCCCGCATCCACGTTTTCGAACCAGGGCTTGTTGTCGGGCATGGTCGAACCCACCTGCTCGTTCATGTTGGAGGTCAGCGGAATGGTGACGGTGCAGATGTCGACGTTGACCACCACACACTGAAAGGTGGGATCGCCACTGGCGCCAACCACACCCGCGAAGCCCGTGGCGACGATTGAGAGTGACGCAAAACTTGCGCCCAATTTACTCCAGCGTCTCCTACGTTTTCTCCCCGTGACCAATTGCCTGAGCGCAAGATACCCAGAGCGGTCGTGTGGTCCAAGGGTGGTAGTACCAGTTGTCGTAGTGGGGTCAGCATTCACTCGGCGCGCAAAAGAATCGCCGGTGAGGTTTTCGCCGCGAGACGAGCGGGAAGTGCGGCGATCAAGTTGGCCATCACGAGCGCCACTCCGGCAATGATTAGCAATGTCGCCGTCGGAACGACGACGTGCGGGATGGCGTAAATGGAGTTGGCGAACAGGTCCCACAGCGTTCGGCCGACCACGATTCCCAGCGGCAGCCCCACGACTGCTCCCAGCTCGACCGCGATGGTGGACTGGACGGCGATGGACGCGATCACTTGACGACGCGAAAACCCGAGTGCTTTTAGAAGGGCGATGTCGCGACGACGTCGACGCACCGACGAGAGCAATATGAGACCGAGGGCGACGAGCGCACCGCCGGAAAGGACCGCCCCCAGTTCTATTGGCGTGCTGCCGAGGGAGCGATAGTCGACAATCTGCGCTGGCCGTTCCACGGAGTTGTAGAGATTGTTGGGGGAGTTGCCGCCTCCTCCACCGGCTTCGTCGACGGCGTGTTGAATGGACTTCCCACCCTGTGCGGCACTGACACCTGGTCGGTATCGAATGAGAATCGCGTTCGGTCCGGGGGGAAGGTCGAAGATGTCTCGTTCGAAGAGCGGGATCAACGTGTAGTTCAATAGTGCTCCGACTCCCATTTCGAGATGGGAGCTCCCCGATTGTCCGAATGCGGGCATCGTCGCGGTGCCCACGATCTCGAGCGTCGTCGGCTTCGAACGTCCGCTCGACACGACCACCGTTTCGCCAACTGACTTATGGAGCATTTGCAATGTTGCCGTTCCGAGAACGACCTGACCGGCCGTCTTCAGATCGTGGCCGGAGAGCAGCGGTGGTTGAATTGTCGCCCCGGGGTTCTCGCCCATGACGGGAACGGCCTGTCCGTCAATTCGCAGCGTCGCGAAATAGGCGTCGGACGTCGTCGCGATGTCAGGGTCCTTTGCGAGAGGCGCGTTAATCGCTTTGGGCAGGTCACCCACGCCGCCACCGCCGTTCAAGGCCGCACTCCAGTTCCAACCGTAGAGCGGCGGACTCGACACCAGGGTTCGCAGGCTCGTCGCGAACGTGGTCGTGGCTCCCACAATGATCAACGCGATCGCCGCGCCGAGTATCGCCGAACGCATCGGGACAGCTCGTCGACCACCGCCGGTCTCGAGGGCGAAGGCGACGCCCGTGACGACCGCGATGGGCAGGCCCGACCTCCCCGCCACCCGCGTCGGATTGAAGTTGCTCTGGCTGAAGTGACGAGCGCGTTTCTTGGCGCGATGGGGTTGGCTTCGGTAGGCGAAGGTCGCCGCGATCACGCCGAGGGCGACCAGGAAGAGAGCGAACCCTAGTCCCAGCACCGTCCAGTCGGCGTTGAAGTGGGCCCCGAGATACGGACGGATCGGTCCAATCGGCGCCAAGGGTGAGAGGGCGTACGCGACGCCGACCGCGAGGAACGATCCGGTAACGATGGCGATGGCGGCACCGATCAGGCCGTCGACGAATGTCGTACGCGGATCGGCTCCCATGGCCCGAAGTATCTGGGAATCGCTCGCGATGAGCCGTACTATTCGCCCGATCAATTGCGCGGCGATCGCCAGTGCGGCCAAGGCGGTCAGTAACCCGAAGATGCCTAAAGCCAGCGCCTCGGGAGTGATCGAGTCTGCGACTCGCTGCTCAACACTGATCTCGGTTTGGGGCGGGATACCGACTTTAGGAAAGAGATGCTCGTACTCTTTTTGAACTTGAGCGTCGTAGCGATTACCACCGTTGAGTTTGATACCAACGAACGTGTCGTCCGCACAACAGGTCAAGAAGCGGCGCGTCAAGGCCGGGGTGAAGATCACGATGGTGTCCTGGACGTTGTCAACTTGATCCTGCACGAGACCTTGGGCTTGGACCGCTCCGGTCCCTACGAGTCGGGCTTTGAACTGTCCGGCGAGCTTCGGGCCATTGAGACCGGCCGCGACGCCGGCCTTGTTGGTGTAGTAGCCGAACGTGACCATTTCACCGAGGTGCCATCCGAACTGGTGAACCGTTCCCGAGTCAGCGGCGAATTCATCCGAACGATGGGGATTGGGTAATCGACCTTTGGTGATAATGAGACGATCTTGATTGAACTCGAGTCCATTGACGCTGCCGTTCGGCGAGAATCCACTGTCGCCGGGGATCGTCTGGCCGTGCGGTCCCAAGGGAAGGGCGTTTAAGCCCACCTTCGGTTCGACCTGCGCCACGTGCGGGAGTCGACGAATCTTCTCAATGACCGACGCGCTGTAGCCAGTGTTATATCCAGCCTGTGGATTGTAGACCTGAACGGCTCCAAAGATTTGTGACGAGTTCCGACTGTTGAGAAGCGTCGTAAAGGACGTTTCGGTCCTCCGTGCTCCGGCCACGGTTCCCATCGCCACTCCTCCGAGGACGGCGATGAAGAGGACGAGCGCCACGTAACTGGTCCAACGACTACGCAGCGTCGTCCTAAAGCGATAGCCACCTACACGGAAGGCATTCGGCTTCATGATTCGACATCATCCGAGTAGAAAAGTCGCACCGGGCCCCCCTAGGGAGATGTCTCCCACCGCCAATCCAGAGGAGTCTTGCAGCGCCGATGAGAAGTCACAAGGTTGTTATCCGAAGCGCTCCTGTGGTGGCTACACCACTGCCGGATGTGGTGGTTGGCGCCGTGAAAGTCGCGTCGTTGACTGAATATCCGCGAGTGACCTCGCGCTTTCAGTTCGGCGGCATTGGAGGTTGCGGCGACTCCGCCAAGGATTTCGGTGGTCGCAATCGAGATGAGCGGAGGCGACGAAGAAAGAGGAGAGTCAGAGCGACCAAGAGAAGTGCCAGAACGCTCGGGACGACGTAGACCGAGGGCGATGTCGACGACCGTGCGACCGCGGAGGCCAGTTCGATCGTGCTCGGATGGGCGGGATCGGCGATTCCCTGTACCTTGCTCCCCACGGATGAGAGCGTCGATTTTGATCCGATGACTTCTTGATAATTCGCGCCCTTGACGAGGTACGAACCATGGCAGGTGTACCCCGAGGCGTTGCTGCCACTCCCGCCAATATTCCCCACGCAGTTGGTCACGGTGACCACGACCGACACGCCCCGGGTCTTTAACCGATGGATGCGAGAGTTGTCGTTCGTCGCGGAGATGAAACTCACGATGATGACAACGGCGAAAGCGGTCAGCAGAAGTGCGCCGGTGGCGAACCAAAACCGGCCACCAATGCGTTGCGCCTCTGGTCCGCGAAGCGACGGGACTTCACTGGATTGAGGGACGCTGTTCATCGCAATGATTCTCGCACCAACGGACGCACCCCTTTCAACATTGTGGTGCGTGATGGCCTCACGACCACGGACATGCTGATGGGTTCAGAGTGTGGAGAAGACTTTTCGTTCGTCGCGCCAAGTCGTGGGCGTTAAGGTCGTTTGATGGAGTCGTCGTCGAACGGAGCCGGTTCTTTCGTCGTCCTCGCGGTTCTCGTGGTGATCATGGTGCTCGTTCGACGAGGTCGCATGAATACCTCGAACGCTGATCTCGCCCAGGGGGAGCGCATTCGTCCGCTCACCATCACGTTGCTTGATCCCGTGGTGAGTTTGATCATCATCGGACCGATCTTCTGGCACCTGACCTCGACCAACCTCGAACACGTGATCATGGCGCTCGTTGGCGGCGTCATCGGGCTGGGAATCGCCTGGGCCAGGGCCCGCGTGATGTTCGTGCGCGCCGTCCACGAAACCAAGAGCGTCGTCCTGCGTCGAAGCACAGCCGAGTACGCGTTACTGGGACTGCTCATCGCTCTGCGGCTCATCGAAGACTCCGTCAAGCACAACCGAATTGGCGTCGAGTCACTGATTCTCACGGCGCTGATCTCCCTGGCCGTCATCGAACCGATTGCGCGCTCGTCGTTCATCGTCATGAAGTACTTGAAGAACGATCCAGTGAGTCCTTCGTCGCCAGAACCCCCGTAGAGCGGTGGCCTTCGGACTCCCGCTTGCCGGAGAATGAGCCGTTGAAAAGCTCGGGTGTCGCAAGTACATTGGCGCAATGGCCACCACCGAAGAACAGACCGACGCCTATCGAGCATCACACGACCGTATCGACGCGCTCGTTCGAACCCTCAACCGCGAACAGTTGGCGACCGTGGTGACGTGCTGCCCCCTGTGGAGTGTCCAGGACCTCATCGGTCACCTCACCGGCGTCCTCGAAGACCGACGAGATGGGAACATGCCCACGGGACCGTTCAACGATTGGACCGCCGCCCAGGTCGCTCGTCACCGTGACGAACCGATCGGATCGATTCTGGAGACCTGGAAGGAAGTCGCGGCAGCGAACGTCGACAAGCCGCCGTCGATGGCCTCGCTCAGCTTCGATGCGGTGACCCACGAGTTCGACCTGTATCAAGCGCTCGGCATCGCCGGCGACCGTTCAACCGACTCAGTGCGCGTCGGCGCCGATCGGGCCCTGGGTCGAATGAGTTCGATGCTCACTGAAGGAGCCGCTCCGGGAGTGCGCGTCACCACCGAGGACGGCACCAACCTCGCCGAAGGGGGAGCGTCACCGGTCGAGCTCGAGACGTCGCGGTATTCCTTCATGCGCATGACCACCGGACGAATGAGTCGCCGCCAAGCCGAAGCGCTCGGGTGGGGCAGTGACCCGACGCCCGTTCTCGATTCGCTCTATAGCGACGGCTTCTTCATCCCGCAGCCGGTGGACGTCATCGAGGTCGATGGTTTCTAATTTGTCGTCGACGGGGATGTGAACTTCGGTGGGCGCTTCTCGATGAAGGCGGCGATGGACTCCTGGGCGTCGGGAATCAGGCTGGCGGCCGCCATCACCTCGGTGGCGTAGACGTAGGCGTCACTCTGATTCATCGCGATCTGCTCGTAAAAGGCGCTCTTGCCGATCCCCTTGGAGAGCGCGCTACCGCGGGTGGCGCGACGGAGCAGTCGAGTACTCGCGTCGTCGAGCTCGTTCATCGGCACGACGAGGTTGACTAGTCCCCACGCCTCGGCCGTTCGGGCGTCGATGGCGTCACCACTCATGGCCATCTCGAGCGCGCGCTTTCGTCCGATCGTGCGACCCACCGCGACCATGGGCGTAGTACAGAAGAGGCCGCCCTTGCCTCCGGGCGTGCAGAAGGTCGCCTCCTCCGCGGCGACCGCGAGGTCGGTGGTCGCCACCAACTGACACCCGCCGCCCGTCGCCAGGCCGTGAACGCGGGCCACCACCGGCTGGGGAATCGATTGGATCGTCTGCATCATCGCGGTGCACACGCCGAAGAGGTGTCGGACGGAGTCGAGATCCTGATTGGCCATCTCGGCGAAGTCGTGTCCGGCGCTGAAGAGTCGTCCCTTGGCCGCCAACATGACGCCCGTGGCGTCACTCTCTCCGGCGTCGACGAACGCTTGCGTGAGTTCTTCCATGAGCGCGAGTGAGAGGACGTTGAGACGCTCGGGGTGATTCAACCAAATCGTGATGGTGTCGCGCTGACGCTCACTGAGGATGAATTGGAATGGCTGTGGCACGCTGAATCCCTTCGGCCCATCACGCCCGAGCCTAATTCGGCCAAATCATTGATCGAGCGAGATCGATTCACCCGTCGTTCGTCGCCGAAGAGTCTGCGCCACTCACTTGCGAGCGTGGGTTCCAAAGAGCGAGAAGGTAAACAACGTCAGCTCTCGACGGCGGGCTCCTCGGGCGAATCGTTCTCGCTCAGGTAGTTGTCGATGAGGGAGAGGAGCAGCTTCAGGTCCATTGGTTTGGTGAGGTATTCGTTCGCTCCGGCGTCCCGGAATCGCCGAACCTGACCCGGCGTCGCGTCGGCCGACAGAACGACGATCGGGATGTTGGCGGTCGCGGGATCGAGGCGAAGACGTTCCAAGACGTCGAAGCCGGTGATGTCGGGTAAGTGCACGTCGAGCAGTATGAGATCCGGGTGACGAACCTGGGCGATGCTGATTCCCGGGCTTCCCTGGACCGAAGTGAGGAGCTGAATATCGGGCCGTTGCAGCAAGAGACGCTCGACCAACTGCACGTTGTAGAGATTGTCTTCGATATAAAGGATCGTTGCCATGATGGGTCGCCCGTCCTCGTCTCAGTCGTCACGCGTCATACTAGTGAGGGCCCGGCGCGATATCGGACAGAGGCAATTCGAACCAGAACATCGAGCCTTCATCGACGACCGTCTCGAATCCCAAGGTGCCCCCCATCGCTTCGATGAGCGTCTTGGACAACGTCAGTCCCAACCCGGTCCCTTCGATCCCGCGCGATTCAGCGTCGAGACGATCGAACGCGGTGAAGAGCCGCTCTCGTAACTCCGGCGCGATTCCGAATCCGGTATCGGTAACGGAGAATCGAACGCAGAGCGACCGTATCTCGCAGTGGAGCGTCACACTGCCGTGACTTCGGTTGTACTTGATGGCGTTGGACAGGAGATTCAAGATCACCTGCTTCAAACGAAGGTGGTCGGCGGTCACCACGTAGTCGAAGGAATCGCCGCAGCTGATACCGACTTCTCGTTCCTTGGCTTGCGGGCCGATGATGTCGAGACATTCGAGCACCAGTGCCTGGAGGCGAACCGGTTCCGGCGCCAGGCCGATGTTCCCCGATTCCACGCGCGAGATGTCCAGTACTTCGTTGATCAAGGTCAGCAGATGTTGACCGGACTTGAAGACGTGATCGACGAGTTCGAGGTCCTCTTTGGACTCGAGCTCCATTTGAAGAATTTGTGCGAAGCCGAGCACCGAGTTCAGGGGGGTACGCAGCTCGTGGCTCATGCGCGACATGAACTCACTCTTCGCGGCGTTGGCGCGCTCGGCCTCTTCCTTGGCGGTCGCCAACGCCTCTTCGAAGGCCACGGCCTCGGTGACGTCGCGAGAAACGAGCACCGCGCGACGAGGCTGTCCGTTCTCGTCGTCCAGTAATCGGCCGTGGGTCTCAATGATCAGCCAGTGCCCGTCGGCGTGATAGGCCCGAAAGCGGTAACTCACTAATTCGCCACTCTCATTGGCAAACATCCGCTCGAGCACCGCGGTGACGATGGGTTGGTCGTCCGGGTGCATGATGGTCAGCGCGCTGCGGCCAATCCGATCTTCCTTCAGGTACCCGAAGATTCGCTCGGTCCCCGGACTCGCCTCACTGATCATGAGGTCTTGGTCGATGACGACAATCGAGTCCGGCGCCGCGTCGAGGATCGCCTGCGTCTTGGCGAAGCTTCGGGCGAGGGCCATCTCCCACGCCACGGATTCGGTGACGTCGCGAGAGATGAACACCAATCGCGTGGGCGCTCCCTCCGAATCGCGGAGCGTTCTCCCACGCACTTCGATCGTCACGAGGCGACCATCGACGTGGTTCATGCGCGTGCGAAATTCGACCGAGCCATCGCTATCGAACGCCTCGCGAAACGCGTCGCTCACGATTTTGCGATCATCGGCGTACACCAGTTCGGTCACGTTGCGACCGATGCGGTCTTCGGCGGCCACGCCGTGGAGGCTCTGGGTTCCGGGATTGGCTTCGAGGATCGTGAGTTCTCGGTCGATGACGATGATGGAGTCAATCGCGGCGTCGAGAATGGCCCGAGTGGTTTCACGACTTTCGGCCAACTGTGCCTCGACCGCAATGCTCTCGGTGAGGTCACGAGCAATGAAGACGGCCTGCGCCGCCGGGGCGCCGTCCACGCTCAGCGTGTGACCTCGAGCTTCCACCACCATCCAGTGACCGTCCGCGTGCCGTGCACGGTACCGGACGGTCACGGTCTCATCGGAACTCTCCTGGAACATTCGCTCGAGAGTTGATTTGACGGCCGGCCGGTCGTCCGGATGCATGAGTTGAAAGACACTGGCTCCCATCGCGGCGTCGTCGTCGTAGCCGAAGAAATTCTGCCCGCGGGGGCTGTTGAGCGCTATCACCAAGTCGCGGTCAACGATAACGATGAGGTCGGCCGCGGCGGCGAAAATGGCCTTGGTCATTTCAAGGTTGGTGGCCAATTCGGCCAATCTCGCGTTGCGCTCGGTCACGTTTCGACCGGTGGCGTAGATCAGGTCTCCGCGCCGCTGCGTCGTCCATTCGAACCAGCGGTAGGTTCCGTCATGACAGCGGAGTCGATTCTCGAATCCGGCGCGAGTGGTCGATTCCTCGTGCCATTCCGAGGCGTTGTCGGCGATGGTCCGTTCGACGTCGTCGGGGTGGACGAAGTCGATGAAGTCCCGGCCCTCGAGATCCTCCGGGCTCCAACCGAGCACCCTCTGCCACGAAGGGTTCAGGAGTCCGAATTTGCCGCCGATCTTGTAGACCGAAAGCAGGTCGGCGGAGTTCCTAAAGTACTCACTGAGATCGGGACTGGGCTGGGATTCAACCGACATTCGACGACGCCAGTGCTGGGCGAATCTGCGAGAAATGCTCGGTGGTGCGCAAGGGGTGCGCGGTTCGGACCGTCCCGTGATCAATCATCTTGGGCCACACGACCCAACCTATCGGTTCGCGTCTGGAAAGCGTATGAATGCCGGCGGAAGGCGCCATTGATTCGGTACCGTCATCGACAATCTCATGTTCGACGAACGTGGCTACAGTCGAAGGACACTGATCCAATCATTAGGAGGTCATCATGACTGATTCCAATCGACCGCCCCTCACCTTTGCCTTCTTTCCGGACGTCGCCACCTTCGAGGTGACGAGTGACGACATCGCCGAAGGCGAGATGTTGGCCAACGCTCAGGTCGCGAACATCATGGGTTACGGCGGAGAGAACCTTTCGCCGCAACTGTCGTGGCGGGGCTTTCCCGCCGAGACGAAGAGCTTCGCGATCACCGTGCACGACCCCGACGCGCCCACCGGGAGCGGCTTCTGGCACTGGCTGGCGGTGAACATCCCGGCCCTGGTCACCGACCTCTCGAGCGGTGCTGGTTCGGAGGGTTCCGACAAGCTGCCCGACGGTGTCGTGCAGCTGCGCAACGACGCCGGGACCAAGGGATACGTGGGTTCGGCTCCGCCGCCCGGTGACCTCGCGCATCGCTACGTGCACACGGTGCACGCACTCGACGTCGAACGACTCGACGTGGGGGCCGACTCGTCGGCCGCCATTGCCGGCTTCAACTTGCGCTTCCACGCGATCGCTCGAGCCCAGATCGTGCCCGTCTTCGGATCCTGACCCTTCGGCGTTGATGTAGCGCGCCGAATAAGAAGCCAGAAGCTCGGGGACGGCCGACGTGATTTGGATGCGCCAAGTTCGAGGGGCTCGCCATTATTGTGAATCGAATCAAGCAATGGACGGACTGCCTGACGGTTCGTCGTTGCGAAGTCCGCGAATCGTGACTACTGGGGATGCAATGAGCGAAAATAAGGGCCCGGGCCCCTTGGCCCTGGTCGGTTCGGGTGAGTATCTGCCCCAAATGGCCGAGATTGAAGGCGGCCTCATCGCCGGTCGCTCGCCACGATACGTGCAACTGGCGACGGCGTCGGTGCCCGACGGACCGCCCGTGGTTGAGCGCTGGCACAACTTGGGTCGAGCGCAGGCCGAGCGCCTTGGCGTGGAGGCCGTGACTTTGGACGTCAACGATCGCCACGACGCCGAGGACGCATCGATTGCCGCGCAGGTGGAGGGCGCCGGCTTGGTCTATCTCTCCGGTGGCCACCCCGCCTATTTGGCCGAGACCCTGCGCGGCACGTTGGTGTGGGACGCCATCGTCGCCGCCTGGCGCGCCGGTTCGGCCTTGGCCGGATGTAGCGCGGGCGCCATGGCGTTCTCGTCGTGGGTGCCCTCGCTCCGTCATCCTCGCGAGGGGGGCACCGAAGGACTTGGATTGTTGCCGCACCTTCGGGTCATCCCGCACTTCGACGCGTTCGCGTCGAGGATCCCCGACATGGTCACGCGATTCCTCTTGCCCCACGACCCGTCGATCACGGTGTTGGGCATCGACGAAGACACCGCCATTGTCGGCGGTCCGAGCTCCTGGACCGTGAAGGGCCGTTCGTCGGCGTGGCGACTCAGCGATGACGGACGCGAACAGATGGTCAGCGGAACGAGCATCACCACGCCGCTCAACTGACCGGCCGATCAATTAGTCCAAATGTCCTCCAATTCGCGGCCTTTCGTCTCGGGCAACGTCCAGAAAAGCGCGGCCACCGTCATGGCGGGCAGGAAGGTCAGGTCGGCGGCCAACGCGAATCGATTGCCGATGTCGGCGATGGCGCCGAACACGACCAGTCCGACAACGGCGCCGAGAACCCCGGCGGCGAGGAACCAGCCCGAGGCCGACGCCCGAACGGACGTCGGGAAGAGTTCGTTCACCAGCGAGCCGACCGCCGGCGCGAAGATCGATCCAAACATGACGCCCATTACGTAGCCGGCGATCAAGTCAGCGCGCGGGCCGGCGTAGGAGAGCACCCCGGAGAGCGCGAGGCCGACCATGCCGAGCGCCCCGGTGACGCGACGTCCGAATCGATCGGCCATCCAACGGCCAATCAACAGTCCGGCGAGTCCGGTCGCCCCGGCGCCCACGACCATCAGCGCCGTCGCGACGCCCGAGAGATGGTCGATGTTCTGGGCGAAGAGGAAGATGAAACTGTTCGCCGGTCCGGTGATGAACGAAAGGGCGAAGGCCATCGTCGAGAGCAGGACCAGTCGGCGGCGAAACGCCGGTCCCACGGTACCGAGGACGGGCACGACGTGGTCGGGGGCCGCGCCGGCGATGGCGAAGCGGTCCGGTTCGGTGGCCCAGCGGCTGATGAGTGGCAACAGCGCCAGGGGAACGACGGCCAAGAGGAACAGTCCTCGAAACCCCAGGGTCTTCGAGGCCAGACTGTGGATGATTGCGGTGAACCCGGCGCCGATCCCGTAACCGGCGGCCACGAGTGCGAGGGCCTTGGCCCGGCTCGCCGAGTCGGTCTGTTCGGCGGCGATCACTTCGGAGAGCGCGTTGGTGGCACTGAGGAGCGGTCGACCACAGGCGAAGATCACCACGAACCACCAGTAACCGGGACTCGCCGCCGCGAGCACCGTAGCGGCGAGTCCGAGCCCCACCGTCGTGATCAGCATGCGGTGGCGACCGAATCGGTCGGCCATCGCCGTCAGGGGCAGCCCGCCGAGCGACGCCAGCCGAATGATGGCGAGTCCGACGCCGAGCTTCGTTCCCGAGAGTCCGGCCTGGTCGGCCAGCGTGGCCCCGTGCACCAGGTGGCCGAAGGTTCGCGCCACGCTGCCCAGGGCCGTGACCACGCCGAACTGTCCGAATCCCGAGGCGAAGGACGCGAGGACGGCGCCCAGGACCACGCGGTCATTCCACTTGTGCAGTCGCGGAGTGCGCAGAGACGTGGGATCGGGCGACCGGGACATCAGCGCGTCCGTAGTGACGCACTCACGGGGCGAACGTCGGCGTCGTTTCGACGACGAGCGAACCAGAACGGGCTGTAAAGCAGGGCAAAGAACAGAGGAACGATGACGACGCCGGTCACCAGGTACCAGGGGTACGGTCCCATAAGTCGTAGGAGCGTCCACTGATGGGGCGCGTGGCGAAGGAACATGTAATTGGCGCCGATAAGGGCGTCGACCAGCCCGACGAGGGCGACGTATATATACGTGATGATCGACGTCCGTACGACGGAACCTGGCCGTGGTTCGATTCGCATACCCACGACGAGGAAGAGCGCCGCCACGATGATGAGCGTATGACCGATCACGTACTCGAAGAACTCGAGGTGGGGAAAGGGGACGTTCAGATCAGGGGTGAGCAGTCCCTGCACGGTTCCGGCGAGCGCCCAGAAGTACGTGAGCTCGACCAACTGGCGGCTCCGCCACCAACACGCCGCGGCGGCGACGATCAGGGCCAAGTTGCACAGCGCGAGGGGCAACGATGACCGGAGGGTCCAGGTGCCGTCCACGAGCTGACGTACCGTATCGACGACGGCGTCCGATATCAAGACCACGCCGATGACCCTGGCCGCGCGCGGGCTCCAGCGCCCCGGACGAAGCCGGGCCCACGTGCAGAGGATCACGCAGCCAAGTGCCAGGGCGGCAACGCTCAACCAATAGGGCCCGGCGGAAATCGTGGCGTTGAACTCTCCCATTTCATTCGTGTCTAGCAGTGTTGTCCGCCGGATTGGAGACGGGGAGCCATAGTTTTCAACCACGATTGATACTTTGACGTGTCCCTCGACATCGGTGGCGATCGTGCAGCATCATGGAGATAGCGAGGTCGTCCGAGAGGATCATGATGACTCCACGACAAGGGCGCGACAAAGTCGATACCCGTAGAACGTGCCAACGGACAACGTGCCCGAGGGCGACGCAATCATGACGCGCGACGCGAATTTGTCCCGCGATGAAGAACTCATCCTTCGCGACATTCGAGCGCTGCTCGATCAGTTGCAGTTGGACCACGACCACTCGCTCACGATGCAGAGCAATCTGACAGAAGATCTCGGCGTCGACAGTCTCGCGCTGGTCGAACTCTGTGACCAGTTGGAACGAACCTTCGAGGTGTCGCTCCCGGATGAAGTCTTCCTCACCGCGACGACACCCCAACATTGGTGGGAGGCGGTCACCGTGGCTCGTGGAGGAGCTTCGTCAGTTCGCGACGTCGACCCATCCTCGGGCGCATCACCGCCAGGGCCAACGTCGGCGTCCGAGCGGGTCATCGCCATTTCAAAACGGTTGTGGTCCCTGGTGGTGGGCCGGGCGTCGCGTGATGCTCGTGCCGGTCGGGCCGTTTCGAACAGTCCATCGTCGGGTGCCCGATCGATCCTTTATGCGCTCTACGCCTGGGCGCTACTCATCCCCTTCTCTCTCGCGATTTGGTCGCTGGCGGTCTTGCCGATGACATTGCCTCAACGCCGAAGCGCCGGTCGGGCAGTCGCTCGTGGCACGTGTCGAGCCTTGGGTCTCTCGGTAAGCGTCGACGGAGAGTTGCCGACGTCGGAACGACCGTCCGTGATCGCCGCCAACCATTCGAGCTTCATCGACGGCCTGATGCTCTACGTGTACTTAGACCAACCACTCACGTTCGTCTCGAGCACGGACATGGAACACCAGTTCCTGGTGGGTCGCATCATGAGGGGCTTCGGTTGCGTGTTCGTCGATCGGGGACGAGCCGAGCGCAGCGCCACTTCGGTAGAACAACTGGTGAATACCATCCGCGGCGGACTTCATCTGCTCATCTTCCCGGAAGGTTCGATCAGCGCGCAACCGGGACTGCGCGTCTTTCGTCTGGGAGCGTTCGAAGCGGCCTCCTCATCGAACTGTCCGGTCGTGCCGGTGGGCATCCGTGGATCGCGCGAGGTGTTGCGTCCGGGAAGCTTTTGGCCCCGCCGCGGAGCGGTGCGCATCAGCGTTGGTGAACCGGTGCTGCCCGCGGGCAACGAATTCAGTGACCGCGTCGTCATGCGCGATCGGGTTCGAGACGCCATCGCCACACTGTGCGTCGATGATGATTTCTAAGACGCAACCGGGCGTTGAGACGGCGACTATTCGTGGATGCTCTCGAGGGTGAAACCCGAGGCGTGCAACATTTTTCGAAGGTCGACCACCTGTTGGGTATTGAGGTCCTTACCGCGGGGCCGGTCGAAGACCTGGGTCTCGTCGCCGAGCGTCACGGTGTAGCGACCGTTGCTGCTCTCGGTGATGGAGCCGACTTCCACTATTAGGGCGGCCGCGTCGTGCCACTCGATGTTGTGACTGGTGGGGTGATTCAGAATTTTCTCGGCCGTTACCAGGTGATGTCCGGTGAGTTTCGCGTGTGCCATGCGGTGCCCTTCTTCGTCAAGTTCTCGTAGCCAACTTACGACGCCCGCCCGCTCGGCGTGCCCGATCGCGAGAGTCGTGACGTTCGTCGGGGGTGTCGCGGTCGGGGAGTGCCCGTTATACTTGCTTGCAGTCAAGCAAGTAAATAGCGCAGAAGTGGACGTATGGCCCCCAAACTATTGGACGCGGAACACGGCGATCGCTACAAATGGATCGCCCTCACCAACACCACCTTGGGCGTCTTCATGGCGACCATCAACTCGTCGATCATCCTGATCTCCTTGCCGGCGATCTTCCGGGGCATCGGGATCAATCCGCTCTCGGCCGGCAACGTGGGCTACCTGTTGTGGCTCTTGCAGGGCTATCTCCTCGTCACCGCGGTGCTGGTGATCAGCCTCGGTCGTCTCGGCGACATCATGGGTCGGGTTCGTATCTACAACCTGGGCTTCGCCGTCTTCTCCTTCGCCTCAATACTCCTCGCGCTCGATCCCTACCGCGGCGGCTCGGGCGCCCTCTGGCTCGTCCTGTGGCGCCTCGTGCAGGGCGTGGGCGGCGCCATGCTCTTCGCGAACTCGGCCGCCATTCTGGTCGACGCGTTCCCGTCGGACCAGCGAGGCATGGCGATGGGTATCAATCAGGTCGCGGCAATTGGTGGCTCGTTCATCGGTCTGATCGCCGGAGGACTACTTTCGGTCGTCGACTGGCGACTCGTGTTCTGGGTCTCGGTACCCTTCGGCATCATCGGCACGGTCTGGGGCTATCACAGCCTCCGAGACAACGGCAAGCGCGCCTCGGCCACCATCGACTGGTGGGGCAACCTCACCTTCGCGGTGGGACTCACCTCGATTCTCGTCGGCATCGTCTACGGCATCCAGCCCTACCTGCATCACGCCATGGGATGGACGTCGCCGCGCGTGCTCGCCGCCTTTCTCATCGGCGCCGTATTCCTGATCGCCTTCTTCATCATCGAGAACCGCGTCGAGTCGCCGATGTTCAACCTACGACTCTTCAAGGTGCGCGCCTTCTCCACCGGCAGCGCGGCCGGATTCTTGGCGGCGATCTCGCGGGGCGGCCTGCAGTTCATGCTCATCATCTGGCTCCAGGGGATCTGGTTGCCGCTGCACGGCTACGCGTACTCCGCGACGCCGCTGTGGGCCGGCATCTATCTGTTGCCGCTCACGACCGGGTTCTTGTTCGCCGGGCCACTCTCGGGCTACCTTTCCGATCGCCACGGCGCGCGAATTCTCTCGACGTCGGGCATCTTGCTCTTCGGCGCGAGCTTCATTGGACTCCTGCTGGTGCCCACGAACTTCAGTTACTGGGTCTTCGCGATAATGGTGTTCTTGAACGGCGTCGGCGGCGGGATGTTCTCCGCTCCGAACGCCGCGGCGATCATGAACAGTGTGCCCGCCGATGAACGTGGGGGAGCGGCCGGAATCCAGGCCGCCTTTTTGAACACCGGCTTCGTCCTCTCCATCGGCATCTTCTTCTCGTTGATGATCGTGGGCCTCACGAACACGCTCCCTAAGGCGATGTTCAAGGGCCTCAGCGCCCACGGCGTGGGCGCGGTCCAAGCGCATTCAATCGCGAATCTGCCGCCGGTGGGCAGCCTCTTCTCCGCGTTCCTCGGCAGTAATCCCCTCAAGAACCTGCTGGGATCACAGGCGACGGCGCACGTCAATCACGCCAACTGGCTCGTGCTCACGGGCAAGCACTTCTTCCCCGACCTCATCGAGAGCTCGTTCCACCACGGATTGGTGATCGTCTTCGGCGCGGCCATCGCGATGTCGGTCGTCGGGGCCTTCGCCTCGGCGCTGCGCGGCAAGCGCTACGTCCACGAAGACCAGTCGATGCTCGAACACCTCGGTGACGCCGCGGCGACGTCGAGTGCGGTGCCGGGCGAGATCGCCCTCGAGAGCGAGGTGGTGCAATGAAGTCAGTGGTCATTGATACTGAACGGTCGGTGGAAACGGCGGCGAGGCTGCGACTGGTGATGCTGCGCCTGGCCCGAGCCCTCCGTCACCAAGCCAGCGCGGCGTTGTCGCCCTCGCAGGTTTCGGCGCTGGCCAGCGTCGATGAGTTTGGACCACTTCGCATCAGTGCCCTGGCGGCGCTCGAATCGGTCGGCGCCCCGGTCGCGACGCGCGTCGTGGCGAGCCTCGAAGAACTGGACCTATTGAAGCGAACCGATGACCCCGAGGACAAGCGGGCCTCGCTGGTCGAACTCTCCGAGCACGGACACCGGGTGCTGGAATCGCTTTGGAGTGAACGCACCATTGGACTCAGCTCTCGTCTCGAACGACTCAGCCCCGCCGAGCGCTCCCGCGTGGAATTGGCGTTGCCGGCCCTGGAGAAACTCGCCCGGGATAATTAGGCGAGAAAACGGCGTCGATCAGTCAACGGGGACGTCGCTCGAACAGAACTTGCACTTCGTGGCGGCCATGGGCAGTCCACCCGATAGGCAACTCGGACACTCTTTCGTCGCCACGGGTGCGCCGAAAACCGTCGTGCCCCGGCGCTTCATGTAATTGCGATACGGCACCACGATGATGAAGTAGACGACGACCATGAAGACCACGAAGTAGACGATCGCCGAGATGAAGGCACCCATGTTGATGCGTTGTCCGTTCAGCGTCCAGCCGAGACCGTTGCCCGAGGCGCCGCCGCCGGCAAAGGAGTTGATCAGTGGCGTAATGATGTTGTCCGAAAACGCCTTGATGAGCGTGCTGAAAGCCAGCGCGACCACCAGGCCCACGGCGATCACAATCAACTCACCTTGCATCAGGAAACTCTTTAAACCCTTCATCGTGACTCCTTTGACGTGCCCGATCGAATTCGAACTCTTCTCACGATTCTTGTCAATGACGTTGAACGGGTGGTGAATGCTGCGCATTCGCCTTCGCCTCCGCGACGCTGTTTCAAAAGGTGCCGTCACCGCTGCTAGAAATGTGCAGTCGCGGAGGGTGGGATGTCCAACGTAATAGAGGTGGCGGGACTCACCAAGCGCTTCGGGTCTCTCACCGCCGTGAACGACGTGTCCTTCAGCGTCGAACGGGGCGAGATCTTCGGACTCCTCGGCAAGAACGGTGCCGGCAAGACGACCACGGTTGAGATCCTCGAGGGCTACCAGTCACCCGATGAGGGTCAAGTGTCGGTGCTCGGCGTCGATCCGAAAAAGGGCGGCGGCACGTGGAAGGACCGCATCGGACTCGTCTTGCAAGATTCGGACTTCGACCCGAGCCACACGGTGACCGAGACGGTCAAGCTCTTCGCCGGTTTCTTCTCCCACCCCAAGAGCGTGGCCGAGACGCTCGACCTCGTCGGCCTCACGGACAAAGCGGACGTGCGAATCGGACGTCTCTCCGGCGGGCAACGACGTCGGGTCGACGTGGCGTTGGGCATCGTGGGCTCCCCGGAACTGCTCTTCCTCGACGAACCGACGACCGGCTTCGACCCGTCGGCCCGTAGAGAGTTCTGGACCATGCTCGAAGGCCTGCGGTCGGCGGGGACCTCCATCTTGTTGACCACGCACTACATGGAAGAGGCCCAACACCTTTGTGATCGCATCGCGATCCTGGCCGCCGGTCGCATCGTCGCCGAAGGCACCTCGACGTCACTCATTGCACTGGCCGGAACGACGACCGTGCGATTCAACGTCGTCGACGGCCTCGACGTCGCGTCACTGTCCAACGGGGTCGGAATCGACTTTCACGTTGCGGGCGACGTGGTCTCGGCGGCGCTCGCCAACGCTCAGTCGGAGTTACTACGACTGTTGCAGTACGTCGAGCGGGTCGGACTCGAGTTGGATGGACTCGAGGTCGTGCGGCCGACGCTCGACGACGTCTTCCTCGACGTGACGGGGGAGAACTCGTGAGATTCGTTCGATTGTCACTACGACAGGCGCAGTACAACCTGGTGGCCTACACGCGCAGCGCGCGAACGGTCATCTTCGGGGTCTTGATGCCGGTGGGCTTCTTGGCGCTCTTCAATTCGGTCTTCGGCGGAAAGTTCAAGACCATCCCGGTCGGGGGTCACGATATCTCCACCATCGCCTTCTACACCGGAGGTCTCACCACCTACGGCGTGATGCTCGGTACCTTCACCGGGATCCTCGTGGCGATCGTCGGCGCTCGCGAAGCGGGGTGGTTGAAGCGCTTCCGTGGCACGCCGATGCCGTCGGGGGTCTTTCTCGCGGGCGAGATCCTGTATCTCTTCGTGACGTCGCTCGGATTGATCATCGTGATGCTGGCGGTCTCGCATTTCGGCTACCGCCTGTCGCTGCCGGCCCACGCGTACCTGGCGATCTTCTGTTACACCGTGCTGGGCGTCTTCGCCTTCTCGGCGATGGGCCTGGCCCTCACGAGATTGATCACGACCTCGGAGATGGCCGGGTCGGTGGGGCCTTTCACCGTGGTCATTTTGAGCTTCGTCAGCGGCGTCTTCCTCGCGCCCAATCTGCTGCCGCAGTGGCTCCTCACCTTCTCGTCGTACCTGCCGCTCGAGCCGATCGTGAGTGGGATGCAGCACGCCATCGCGTTGCCCGGTGGTTCCGGGCTCCAGCTGCGACCGTTCATCGTCCTCGGCATCTGGGGCGCCGTCAGTTTCGTTATCGCCCAGTCGAACTTCACGTGGGAACCGCAGCGCCACTGACGCACAAGATGCGACGCGGTCACGACGCGTCGCCGACGATTAGCTCGCCGGATCCTTGGGCAGGCCGAGTACGCGTTCGCCGATGATGTTGCGCTGCACCGCCGAAGTGCCCCCGCCGATGGTGAGCGCTTGGGAGTAGAGAAAACCGAAGGCCCACGCACTCCCGTCGGCGCCGTCCATGCCTCCCGGCCCGCGGCCTTCGAGCATCCCCGCCGAACCGGCGAGGCGATTGGCGAGCGTCATGACTTCTTGGCCGTGGTCATCGGCGAGCGCCTTGCGCACGCTGGCTTCGGCGCCGGGTTCGCGTCCGGCCTGCGCCGCGGCGACGAGTCGTAGTCGCAGCAACCGGAGAATCTCCCCGTGCGACCAACACTTGACCAGTTCGTCGCGTTCGAGGGCGTCGTGGGGAATGGACGAGGTGCGCACCAGCTCGACCAAGTCCGCGGCCGTTGGTCCACGGCCCCAGAGCACGCCTTCGCCCGAAAGGGAGACTCGTTCGTTGCCCAGGGTGACCTTGGCCAGTCGCCATCCGTCGTTCACTTCGCCGATGAGATAGTCGGCCGGGAGCCGAACCTCGTCGAGGAAGACCTCGTTGAAGGCGTGGTCGCCGGTGATGTCGATGACCGGACGAATGGTGACGCCGGGCGCGTTCATCGGACAGATGAAGTAGCTGATGCCCTTTTGCGCAGCACCTTCGTTGGACGTGCGCGCGAGCATGATGCCCCAGGTGGCCAAGTGGGCGTAGCTGGTCCACACCTTTTGACCGGAGATGATCCATTCGTCACCGTCGCGCTGGGCACTCGTCGTCAGCGAGGCGAGGTCGCTGCCGGCGTTGGGCTCGCTGAAGAGCTGGCACCAGAACTCCTCACCGCTCAGCAGTTTCGGGAGCCAGCGTTGCTGTTGCTCTTCGGTGCCGGCGTAAAGAATTGTCGGGCCGGCCCACCCGATGCCAATGGGATTGATCGGCAGTCGCACATTGGCGCGCTTGAGTTCGTCGTCGATAAGGAGTTGATGGTTAACGTCGGCGCCGAGACCCCAGGGCCTGGGCAAGTGGGGCGCGACCAGTCCGGCCTCGGCGAGTTGAACGGGCGTGGGGTCGGGGTGCGCGCTGAGCCAATGGCGAATCGCGACGCGACGAGGGTCGTTCTCGTCGTGTCCCTCGTCATCGACGGACACCGTCATCGGTGCGAGGAGTCCCCGGCCCTCTTCTTCGTGCTCGAGCAGCGCCTCCGGCGACTTCTTCATCACTACCTCCCTAACCACCGTACTCTCGTCGTCTCATTGGCTGACCGTCGCAATGGTCCACGAAGAAGGTCACGCATTCGCTCGCAATTGGCGCGAAGTAGTTACAGCGCGGCGATGATGTCGCCAATGGCCGCCGGGATATCGGAGGCACTGGCGTAGACCGGCAACGTCGCGCCGGCCCGACCGTGCAGGTGGGCGCCGAGTGCGGCGGCGTCGAGCGGGTCGTGGCCCCGGGCGATGGTGGCGCCGATGACCCCGGAAAGTACGTCGCCGCTGCCGGCGGTGGCGAGCGTGGGCGTGCCCGAACGAACCACGCGGACCCGGCCGTCGCGATCGGCGATGAGCGTCGTCGCGCCCTTGAGCAGTACGACGCAGCCAGTGGCTCGCGCGAGCGAACGCACGGCTTCGAGGCGATTGGCCGGCAGAGCCTCACCCGTGAGTCGCACGAACTCGCCTTCGTGGGGCGTGAGGACCCAACGTCGCTCGTTCTCGGTGTCGTTGCGAATCAACGAACGATCCAGTCCGTCGGCGTCGAGGACGACCGGCACCAACACGTCGGCCAGTCGTTCGCGAAGCCAGTCAGTGCTGTCGGTCCCGAGACCGGGACCGGCCACTACGCAGCGGCTGCGCTTCTCGACGACCGGATCATCGCTGCGCACGACTTCGGCTGGCAGGTCGATCAATTCGGCGACGTCGCCGCGACTCGCCAGGCGGATCATGGACGCGCCGGCGGCCAACGCCCCGCGCACGACGAGGTCAGCGGCGCCGGGCATCAAGGATGAACCCGCGAGCACCTGAATCGCGTGCGTCCATTTGTGGTCACTCGCGTCGCGTTGAACCAGGGCGTCGAGGTCACGGTCCTCGACCTGTCCGTCATCGAAGTGCTGCACGATGCCGAGTCCGGCGAATCGAAGCTGACCGCAGAGCGCGGCCGCCGGTCCGCTGACGTGGGCCGGCTTCAACGCACCCAAGGCGAGCGTCACGTCGGCCGGCATCGGGTGACCGAGCAGCTCGCCGCTGTCGGCGTCCACGCCCGAGGGCAGGTCGACCGCGAGCACCAGCGTGTCGCCGGAAACGGTGGGCGCACCGTAGGGACGCGAGCAACCGAGACCGTAGGCCGCGTCGACGACCAGGTTGAAGCCCCGGAGTTCCCTGGGCTGGTGCGTCGTCTCGATGACGGCAACCTTGGCGCCTCGGGACCGGAGCCACGCGGCCGCGACTCGACCGTCGGCGCCGTTGAGGCCCGGTCCGACGAGCACGGCGACGCGCGCTCCGTAGCACGAGCCCAGTATCGATTGGGCTTCGAGCGCCACGGCGGTGCCGGCCGCGGCAACCAGGGCGTCGCTCCCGCGCGCCTGCACCGCGAGGGCGTCGACCTCGCGCATCTTCGACGCGGAGAGTATCGGGATCACGCGTCGGTCTCGATTGATCCCCGAAGAAGTGACGGCCACGGTCCCATGCGCTGACAACCTTAAACGAATCGATTTCTTCGTGGTCGAGCCGGGCAATGGTAGGAAATCACGGGCTCGCGTTCATAGGCTGAGAAGGTGGAGTCCGTCACCCAGTTCGATCGTGCCGCCGGCGCCCTCTACGGCCTCGCTATCGGTGACGCGCTCGGCATGCCGACGCAGATGATGTCGAGAGACGAAGTCGTGAGCGTCTTTGGCACCCTGCTCGTCGATTTTGAACCGGCGCCGACCGATCACCCCATCGCCGAAGGCATGACCGCCGGTCGTATCACCGACGACACCGAACAGGCGGTGCTGTTAGCGACCGAACTCATCGCGGGTCACGGTGAAGTCAATATTCAAAGCTGGGCCGACACGCTCATCAACTGGGAAGAGTCGATGAAGGCGAAGGGTTCGCTCGACCTGCTCGGACCTTCGACCAAGCGGGCCATCAACGCGCTCATGGCCGGTGGTGATCCCGAAGAGGTCGGGCGCCGAGGTGACACCAACGGCGCGGCGATGCGCATCACCCCGGTCGCCATCGCGGTTCGATCGCTCGATCTCGATGAACTCGTGACCAGCGTCGCGCAAGCGAGTCGACTCACGCACAATACGAGCGTGGCGCTCGCCGGCGCGGCCGCCGTCGCCGGCGCGGTGAGTGCCGGCGTCGAAGGCCTCACGTTCGAGGTGATGATCGACACCGCCTGCGAAGCGGCGGTGCGCGGATCTCGACGGGGTCACTGGATCGCCGGAGCCGACGTCGCGGTGCGAATCCGGTGGGCCATCGACCTGGTCCACGGACTCGACGCCGAGGGCGTCGTGGACCTGTTGCCGATATTGGTCGGCACCAGTTTGGCGACGTGGGAGTCCGTCCCGGCGGCCTTCGCCGTCGCCAGTGCTTTCCGCGAGGAACCGTGGTTGGCCTGTCGGGTGGCCGCGTCGCTCGGTGGCGACAGTGACACCATTGCCGCCATGACCGGTGCGATCGTTGGATCGCGATGCGGCATCAACGTCTTTCCTCTCGCGGCGCGAGAGACCGTGTCACGAGTGAACGGTCTGGAGCTGGACGAGATGGCGCGACGACTACTCGAACTGCGAAACGGCCCCGCACAAAGCGCCGCGTGAGCGACGCGCCGCGTCTGATCCTCGTCGACAGCGTCGTGGTGGACGTCGTCGTGAACGTCGATGCGTTGCCGCAACGCGGCTCGGACACGTTGGTCGAACGAAGTGACTCCTTCGCCGGCGGTGGATTCAACGTCATGGCGGCCGCGTCGCGACTGGGACTCGCTTCGGTCTACGGCGGCGTCGTCGGACTCGGACCGTTCGCCACGATTGCCCAAGAGGCGATGCGCGAGGAGAACATCGTGGTCGCGACGGCCCCGAACCATGACGTTGACACCGGCTTCGTGGTCGCGATCGTCGAAGGCGATGGCGAACGGACGTTCCTGACGATCACCGGCGCTGAAGCCACGCTTTCCACCGCTCAACTCGACGAACTGGACGTGACCAAACGCGACTTCGTCTACTTCTCCGGCTACGCGCTCTTGCACGACAGCAACGCTCGAGCGCTGCTGTCGTTTCTGAAGCGGATTCCCGCCGCGACGTGCTTTCTCTTCGATCCCGGTCCGATCGTGGATGAAATTCCCGACGCCCTGCTCGATGTGGTCTTCGACCGCGTCGATTGGTTCTCGTGTAACGCACGCGAGGCGCGCCTGCTGACGGACTCCTCGGACGCCGAAGAAGCGGCGCGCCTCCTGCGCGGACGCATGAATCATGGTGGCGCCATCGTGCGAGTGGGGGCCGAAGGTTGTGTCGTCGCCGAATCGGAAGGTTCCAGCGAAGTGGTGGCGGGCTTTCGCGTGGAGAGTGTCGATTCCAATGGCGCGGGGGATTGCCACGTCGGAGCGTTCGCCGCTCAGTTGGCGCTCGGTCGCCCCGCGTTGGAGGCGGCGCGCTGGGCCAACGCGGCCGCGGCGATGTCCGTCACGAAACGCGGTCCCGCGACCGGTCCCACGACGCACGAACTCGAAGAGTTCCTGCGTTAAAAGAAGACCGAGCAGAGCTCGTAAATCTCGCGCGGTACCTGGCGCTGGCCGCCGATCACCGACGACAGTGGACTGAGGACGACGGTGTTGTCGCGCACTACCGGGATCGTTCCGAACTTGCCCGACGTCACGGCGTCGTAGGCGCCGGCACCCACGCGCGTGGCCCAGATACGGTCGTGCGCCGTCGGGCTGCCACCACGCTGCAGGTGACCGAGGACCGTGGTGCGAACTTCGATGTCCGTGTGCTCTTCGATTTTCGACGCGACGAACTGACCCACGCCCCGCGTCGCTAGGCGCACGCCGCCGACACCCTCGGTCGAGAGTTCGCCCTTTTCAGTGCCGCCGAGCGTCGAGAGATTTATGCCCTCG
>Ga0182024_10002081_pt1 | contig 50261 bp, 27 predicted proteins | sample P32metaG_FD_120480 | JGI IMG/M metagenome (GOLD analysis project Ga0182024, IMG submission 120480) | Permafrost microbial communities from Stordalen Mire, Sweden - P3-2 metaG (Illumina Assembly) | ecosystem: Environmental > Terrestrial > Soil > Wetlands > Permafrost | place: Sweden: Stordalen...
TCCAGTCCCTTCAACACTGCCGTGACGATCTGCTGATGGGTCAATCCTTTTTGAGTATGAAAGACCGGCGCAAAGCGAGTCTCGAAATAAACAATTCCGTCTCGACTTAGATCTTCAGCCTGTTCATACGCTGTGCGCTGCAACGCCTCTTCCGTTTGCATCACTGCAATCGTGTGGGCAAAGCCTTCCAGGTATTTGGCGAGACTCCCATGATTCGCTCCACGAAAGAACCACTGGGAAAGTGTATCGGGATCGTTGGTTGGAAGCTCTGTGTATTTCGCCTGCTTGGCTAGTTCAATGACTGTCCGCGGGCGCAGCACGCCGTCCAAGTGCTCGTGCAAAAGTACTTTGGGAAGCTTCTGCAACAATTGTTTGTCGAGTTTCATGGCAACGCCGTCTTCCAGAGGTCTCCACCTACTCCGGTCAAACGTTGCAAGATAATACACCACCCCTCAGATCAGATGCGCCCTGAATCACTGTGCAGTTGGTGTTGTACAATCCAACCCCCAGCCTCATTTGTGGAACGATCGGCACCGCATGGAGCGAACGGTACAACCGAATTCACAGAGCGCAGATTACGGTTTGCGTCGTGAGATTCTCTCTCCGATGGAAACGCTGGCGCAGTCTGTCTCTACAATCGCTCCCACGACCACGCCGGCCGCCACCATCCCGCTAGTTTGCGCGCTGGCCGGCAATGGCACATGGCTCGCATACGTACTGGCAACAGGGGCGGTGTTGCTGGTCGCATTGTGCATCGGCCGCTATGCTCGCCATTCAGCTTCGCCTGGGTCGCTGTATACCTATGCTTCGATGACCCTGCCTCCGTGGCTGGGCGCGACCGTTGCGTGGAGTCTTTTGCTCGCGTATGTGGCTACGGGATCCAGTGTTATCGGCGGCTTCTATCACTACGCCAACTTGTTGCTGCACCATGCTACGGGCCATGCCTACTCCGCTGTATTGCTGGCCACGCTGGTCACCGGCGTTTCGATAGGGATTGCCTACCGCGACGTGAAAATCTCCGCGCGTCTCATGCTCTGGATCGAGGCGGCGTCAGTCACGGTGATCGTGATTGTGGTCGCGCTGTTGCTGATACGCCACGGCTGGCATTGGGACTGGGATGAACTTCATCTCCGCGGTATGACCGGTAGCGGATTGCGGCTGGGCCTGGTGCTCGCGCTGTTCAGCTTTGTGGGCTTCGAGAGCGCGACCACGCTGGGCTCGGAGGCGCGCAATCCGCTGAAGACCATTCCACGCGCGGTGCTGCAAAGCGCTATTTTGGCCGGGGTTTTCTTCACGGTGTGCGCCTATGCCGAGGTGTTGGGTTTCCACGCTGCGGGCCAGGATTTGGGCACGAGCCCGGCGCCGATGCATGTGCTGGCTCAGGTCGGCGGCGTTCCGGTGCTGGGATTGCTGATCGATATCGGTGCACTGGTGAGTTTGTTTGCCGGAACTCTGGCGTGCATTACGGCGGCGGCGCGTGTGTTGATGCTGATGGCCCATCATGGGCTCGCCCACGGTTCGCTGCGCAATACCCACGCGCGGAATCGAACGCCAAGTCGAGCCGTTGTCATCACCGGCGTGGCCGCGCTTCTACCCGTCGCAGTGCTGGCCGCCCGCGGCGCCAGCGGTTTGGATGTTTACGGCTGGCTCGGTTCACTGGCAACTTACGGTTTTATTGTGGCCTATGCATTGGTTTGCATTGCATTGCCGCGCTATCTGCGAAAGCACGATGTTTTTCGTCCGGGAGCGCAGATTATTCCGTGGCTGGCTGGCATCGCCATGCTGCTCGCGCTGGTTGGAAATTTCTATCCCGTGCCAGAAGGACCGTACGGCAAGCTGCCCTATGTCTATCTCGCGTATTTGACGGCCGGACTGCTCTGGTTCCTATTTCGCGGGCGCAAAGACGCGGCGCTGCCCGAGAACTAATGCTGCAAGCCCACTTGCGGGATTAGCGGCGACATAGTATGCGTGCCGGATGCGCGCCAGTCTGTGCCCTGCTAGCCGCTCGCGATAAAAATATCTAATATGCGGCAAAGAAATTTTTGCTGGATATAATGCTTCCGTTCCCTCCCCAACTCGCGTAAATTCGGTCAATCATTTTTGGCGTGCGAACGAACAGAGCAAACCAGCTCTGCTGTCAACATCGGGGAACAACATATGGGCGGTTTACCCGCTGGCAGGCGGTTCTGCACGACTTTGCTTACAGACTTGCAACGAGGTCGCTGATGCTCAAGAGAACTGAACTTTTCGCCATCGTAGTCGTCGCGTTCCTCTGTATGCCGATTGCCCTTGCACCGCAAGCTCAAGCTCAGCAGACGCTCGGTAGCATCACCGGCACGGTCACGGATAAGACCGGCAGCGTTCTGCCGGAAACCCAAGTGACGATCGTGGGCGACCAGACAAGTCTCACGCGCACCCAGAAGACCAACGCGAATGGCAACTACGATTTTGTCAACCTGCCCATCGGGACCTACACGCTCACTTTTACTCACGACGGTTTTCAAAGCGAAAAGGTTCCTTCCATCACAGTGCAGGCCGACCGAACCGCCTCCGTCAATGCCACGTTAAAGGTCGGCCAGGTGGGCACGGTGGTCGAGGTAGAGGCGAGTCCTCTGATGAACGCGGTGGACACTACGAACGGTTACGTCCTGGAAAAAGATCAGATCGACGCCGTTCCGCTGCCCACTGGCAGTTTCACCGGACTGGCCATTCTTTCTCCCGGAGTAAACGCTGAACTGCCTGGCGGCACCGGGGCGAACAGTGGCCTGGGCAACCAGCCGATCTGGGCCAACGGTCAGCGCGACACCAGCAACAGCTTCCTGCTCAATGGCGTCGACGCCAGCAACTTATTCAATGGCAAGAGTACCAGTCAGGTAGCCTCGGCCCGCATCGTGAACAATACCGGAGTGGCGAACGCCGCCAGCACCAGCGCAGCTCCAATCCAGAGTACGGCGTCAGTCTACCTCGCCATCGGCCAAGCCTTGCCTACACCAGCCCCCGAAACGGTCACGGAAGTTCGCGTGAATACATCGATGTACGATGCGCAGCAAGGCTCCACGAGCGGGGCTCACATCGACATGAGCACCGCCTCCGGCACCAACACAATTCATGGCAATCTTTACCTCCATCGCGGAACGGATTGGTTGAATGCCGCGCCCTTCTTTGACAAGCAAGATCCCAACATTCCCGCCAACGACAAGGTTCCGCAGTTACACCGCTACACCGCGGGGGGAACATTGGGTGGAGCTCTCATCAAAGACAAACTATTCGGCTTTATTAGCTATCAGCACCTGCACGACTCCGACCAGGAGATCGGTCTCTCGCGGATGCTGGTTCCGGCGGGCCTCACCGACTCCAACCGCACGCCTCAGGGCCTGGCAGCGATTTCCGATGCTTATTGGGGTACGAACCTGGTTCAGGCTCTCCAGACCAACCCTCAGGCCGTCAGTCCGATCGCGGTTGCACTCTTTCAGTACAAATTACCCAACGGTCAGTACATGATTCCGTCGAATGACGGGCAGATTGCTACGCCGATTTTTCCGGAGAACGCAATCAGTCCGGGTACGGCGTACTTCACCTCCGATCAGGCGGTCGCCGATCTGGATTGGAATAAAAGCGCCAAGGATACGGTTTCGGCGAAATACTACTATCAGCACGATCCGAGCCTCGCTCCTTACGCCTACTCCAACGTCGCCGGCTTTGCGCAACACCTTGATGCGGGCAGCCAGGTCGCGTCGCTCACCAACACGCAAACGCTCCGGCCTAACCTAAGCATTTCGGAGGTTCTCGGCATCCTTCGCGAGAAGGTCTACAGCACAATCGCGCAGCCTTTTTCGCCGCAGTCGTTCGCAAATCAGACTGGAACGCCGCAGATCAACACTTTCGGGTCATCGTTTTTTCCGGGCATCACCATCGTAGATCCGCTGGGATTGTTTAGTTCCGCCAACACGGGCGGCATCGTCAATCTCCAATTTCTGACCATTGGGCAAGGCGCGGCCTCACAAGGGCCTTTTACGGGAGTGTTTCAGAATCGCATCATGCCGTCCGCCAACGCCATTTGGAGCCACGGCAGGCACACCGTCACTTTCGGCGGCAGCTACGCCTATACTCAACTCAACACTCGTGACGACAGGACGAACCAAGGGATTATTTCGACGGCGGATTTCTCCCAGTTCCTGCAGGGATTCGTCACCACCAACGACGATTTCACCACCACCAAGTTTCTGCAAGGAAATGCCAACCGCTATTACCGGGCAGGCCAATCCGGGGCCTATGTTCAGGACAAATTTCAGTTCCGCTCCAACCTCAGCCTAACCGCCGGCCTGCGTTTCGATTGGGACGGCGGCCTCACCGAAAAGTATGGCCGCATCTTCAATTTTGATCCCTCGCTTTACTCTTACAATGCGGCCACCGATACCTTGAACTCCAACGGCTTCATCATCGCCGGCAATAACAAACTTTTCCCCACCAAAGGTGTCAGCAACACCACGCTTGCCGGACGGCAGTGGGGGCTGGCCCCGCGCCTGGGCATTACCTGGAGTCCGAAAAAATTCAACGACAAAGTGGTAGTGCGCGCCGGCAGCGGACTGTATTACGACCGCGGCGAACTGTACTCCTACCTTTCACCGGGCTTTGCTGAAGGCGTGATCAACGGCGGACCTTTCGGCGTGAATCAGACTCCGCCGTACGTGAATGCGCAGTCTTGCCAAAATGATCCGAACGTTTCCTATTATCTGGGCTATATCCCCACATGCCCTGCTTCAGATGGCTTCTCGCTGGCCAGTCCGTGGGGCGCCAGTCTCGGTCCGGCTCCCAGCGGCAATCCGGCCGACATCACGGGATACCTGCCGAATACTGGAGGTCCAGGCATCGGTGTGGCGGCAGGAATCTCGCAAGGGCAGCCGCTCTTTACCTTTGCAACTTATAACCGCGCCAACAAACTTCCTTACACCATCAACAACACTCTCGGCCTGCAATGGCAGCCGAGAAATGACCTGGCCATCGAGATTGGCTATGTAGGAAACCTCGGCCGCCACGAAGTAATTCCAGTTCCCTTCAATCAGGCAGCGATTGCCAGTCCCAGTCATCCCGTTCGTCCCGGCACACCTTCCGAGCAGGATTACACCTACGGCTACACGGTGCAGCAAGCGTCAAGCTGCTCTCCGTTTTGTCCCATCAATTTGCCCAACGGGCAGCCCATGCAAGTCAACTATGAAGGTGGGAACGTTGACCTGCGCGTTCCTTATGTCGGGTATTCGGCGGAATCAGAGACCTATAAGGCGGCCGGAGTGTCTGCCTACAACGCGCTGCAGACCCACGTCGAAAAGCGCATGAGCCACGGACTGCAAGTCGGCTTCTCCTACACCTATTCCCACGCGCTGGATGAACAAAGCGGTATGGGCCTGTTCTTCAACGGCAACAATCCGCTGAACCTGCGATCTGCCTATGGATCGTCTGACTTTGACCGCACTCATGTCATCAACTTCAGCTATGTCTACCAACTGCCCAAGTTTTTCTCAGCGTCCACGCTGAAGGGCAAGTTGGCGAATGGCTGGGCCGTTCAGGGAATCACCGTGATCCAAAGTGGCCAACCCTATAGCATCATCGACTACACCGGCGCGGTCGGTAGCATCTACTTCAGCGTCTACGACGGCATCACCAATCCGATTGTCCCGCTGGCCCCTGGCTGCACGCCCAAGAATGCTCTCACTGGCGCCTCGGGGGCATACGCCAACTCCGACCCCTCGAACCTAAATCTCTACGCGCTCAAACAGTCTTGCTTCACGCTCCCCCTGCTCAATCCCGGCGATCTGGGCGGAGCCATCCCTGCTGGTGATACTTTCGAGACGAATTTCACCACGGGACAGCGCAACATCTTCCGTCAAGCCTGGCAGAAGCGAGCCGATGTTTCTTTTGTGAAGGTCACGCAGCTTACGGAGCGGTTCTCGGTGAAATACAGTCTCGACATCTTTAACCTGACGAATACCACAAGCTTTGACATTCCCATCGACGACGTTTCGCAGAACGCAGCCTACAACCAATTTCCCATCCAGGGCCAGACGCTTTACAACGCGCCCTCCGGCTTGGGTGCCGTGAACAAAACCATCGGCAGCCCGCGCCAGATCCAGATGACGCTGCGAGTCGATTTCTAGCTCACGCTTCAGATCTCAGGATTCCGCTGAGTCTATTCGCGCAGGCGGCAAGTTAGAAAGCTTTGTTTCACACATACCCGCGGTCTCGAGAGGTTGCCCGACACGCCCATCGGATTGGTGGAACCGCAGATGTGTGACATTCCTGGAATGTCGAGCGATGCTTTAGACTAGGGTTCCCATATTAGGATCAATTGCGTGCGAGAATTCCTCTGACACATGACCAACGGCCACAGCAACGAGAACAAGGCTGTCCGCAAAGATCTCGGGAACTTCGATGGCATGTTGCACACCGGCCTCGCGTCGCATTTTCGTGCGGGGGGCTCCGGCTATTCCAAAACCACCTACAATGCGCTGAACGCTTTCTTGCCCGGCCACCTCGCGGCTTGGATTCCTCACGTGATGCGCTATTGGTTCCACAAAAAACACGCGTTCCGCGACTACACCACGCCCGGCAAAGGCACCGGCGTTCTTACGATTGGGGACCGCGCGACCCTGAGCCTGGTGGGCGACTGGGGAACGGGAACGGACGAGGCGCAAAAGGTGGCGGATTGCGTTCAGCGATCCGGACCGGACTATACGATCCACTTGGGGGATGTCTATTTCGTGGGCGATGGGGTCGAGATAAAGGAGAACTTTCTGGGCGAGAAAACAAGTCCTTATCTCCCCGTGAAATGGCCACGCGGAAAGCTCGGCAGCTTCGCTCTCAGCGGCAACCATGAAATGTATGCGCGCGGGAATGGTTATTTCAACTCCATTCTTCCGAAGATGGGACTTAGAAAATCCGGCGCTGACTGGGGCGACGGGCAATGGGCGAGTTTTTTCTGTCTGGAGAACACCTATTGGCGGATCATTGGGCTCGACACCGGATATAACGCGACCGGCTTTGATTGGGGCAAAATGCCAGTATTTGAAAAGAGCAAACGGATTCGCAAGTCGATTCGGTTTAAGCCGCGGTGCACATTTCCCGATGCACTCCTTTCATGGCTTCAGGACACTGTGAATCCTGATGGCGACAAACGCGGGCTGCTCCTGTTGACGCATCACGGATGCTATTCAGCATTCAGCGACTGGTATCAGACCCCTGCCCAGCAATTGGCGCGGGTAATTCACCGGCCAGTGATATGGTTTTGGGGCCACGAGCACAAACTCGCGATCTATGACCGTTACAATGTGCGAGACGGGATCGACGCGCATGGCCGCTGCATCGGACATGGCGGAATGCCGGTCGAGCGTGGAAAACCACCCGATATCGATTGTCCCTGGCTCGCCTGGGACAATCGCCGCTATAACAATGGCGAGGACATCAATGCGGGTTTTAATGGACATGCAAATTTATCACTGGCTGGACCTCATCTCCATGTCGACTACCTAGACCTGGATCACACGCTTTTGTTGACTGAAGACTGGCGCGTTGATTTACGATCGGGCGCACTCCAAGGACCGAAATTGACGAAATTGTTACAAGATCCATCTCTACATTTTCGGACGATCTCCTCAAGCTAGCGGCTGCAAGAGTTCGATCAGGAAAGATCCGGGGAAAGGCAGAACTCCATGTTTGTTGCACAGCTTGTGCGACCTTTAAACTTATTAATTGCGGCGCTGTGCATCGTGGCGTCGCCCTCCTGGACACTGGCGCAAGCAGCGTTCGATGCTCCCACCGCCGCCGAAGAACCCCTTGCTCTTGACCAGACGTGGCAGAAGGCGGGCGCGAAATACGATACCGCGCGTACCGCCATCCTCGACAACGTTAATCGCGTCAATGCCGAAGGTCCGTTTCGACCCGATTGGGAGTCTCTCCAGAACTACCAAATTCCCGAATGGTATAAGGACGCAAAATTCGGAATCTTCATTCACTGGGGCTTGTATTCAGTTCCTGCCTTTGGCAGCGAATGGTATCCGCGGCTCATGTATATCGCGGACTCGGATGAGTACAGGCATCACGTTGCCACCTACGGCACTCAGGGCAAATTCGGATATAAGGACTTCATCCCATGGTTCAAGGCGGAGAAATTCGATCCGGCCGCGTGGGCTCGCCTGTTCAAAGAGGCTGGCGCAAAGTATGTCGTTCCCGTGTTTGAGCACCACGATGGTTTCGCCATGTACGACTGCGGCCTCTCCGATTGGACTGCCGTAAAAATGGGGGCGCATCGTGATCTCTGGGGAGATCTCGCCAAGGCGGTTCGGGCGGAAGGACTGCATCTGGGCGCCTCTTCCCACCGCGTGGAACATAACTTTTTTCTGGGTGTCGGACGCACCATCCCCTCCGACATCAACGACCCACAGTACGCCGCGTTCTATGGACCAGCGCACCGCTGGGTAGAAGCCAAAGATCACACGCCGCTTGCAAACGACTTCACTTTCGTTTCCCAGGCCTGGACCGACGATTGGCTTGCGCGGTCGGCTGAAATTGTCCAGAAGTACCACCCTGACATCATGTATTTCGATTGGTGGATCGGGCAACCTTCGGTTCGTGAAAACCTCACCCGCTTCGCATCGTTCTATTACAACGAGTCTCTGAAGAATGCCGGGCCTATTGGGGTGATCAACTACAAGGATTTCGCGATGCAAGAGCACTCTAGCTGTGCTCGACGTGGAACGAGGCCAACTGGCCGGGATTCGACCGCTCTATTGGCAAACCGATACTTCCATCAGCAATAAATCCTGGGGCTACATTCAGAACGATACATTCAAGTCCCCAGAGTTTGTAATCCACCAACTCATCGACATCGTGAGCAAGGACGGCAATCTTCTCTTGAACATCGGCCCTCGCTCTGACGGCACCATACCGGAAGAAGTTCAGCAAGTACTGTGCGATATCGGTTCATGGCTGAAAATCAACGGCGATGCGATCTACGGCACGCGAGCCTGGAAAATATATGGCGAGGGACCGACCAAGGTGACCGAAGGCGCCTTTCACGATACTGATACCCAGCCCTACACTGCGGAGGATTTTCGCTTCACAAAAAAGGGCGATGTGCTTTATGGAATCGAACTTGGTTGGCCTTCTAATCGAGAGGCGGTCATCCACTCGTTGGGCAGTAGTGCAGAGGAACATCCAAAGATTGCATCCGTCGCCTTGCTCGGCTCCGACATGAAGCTGGAGTTTGAACAGCGCGAGGATGGGTTGCACATTCGTCTGCCAAAACAGAGCGTAGGCAGGTATGCGTATGCGTTTCACATTCAGATGCATTGACCGCTCTGATGTGGCAGCAGCGCCCGGACGGAAGACCTGGCTAGACGGTTTCTTCAGCGCTGGCGACAATCTGGATTTTCGCCTGCTGTGTTCCTAATACCGGATGGACAGCTTTCAGCCGCACCGTTCCGGGCTTTTCCTGAGCTCGAATCCAAACCGCCCCTGTTCCGCCGATCAGCGAAAATGGATTGTCGCCAATGATCTCGACTGGGCCTTCCACTTCTAACTTGATCGCGTCGTTCGCAAAGGGGCGAATCGCGCCAAACTCGTCGGTGACGCGCAGAACCACTCGGGTGGAGTCCGCCCCATCAGCGATCAACTCGGCGTCGTCGGGAAGAAGCAGGAATTTCGCATCGACTCCGGTTCCCGATAGACGCTTCGCGATGACCTGTTTGCTCTGGATATATCCCTCGATCCGCAGGTCTCCCCATTTGTGGAACAGTTCCGCCATTTCCAGGACGAAGGGCGCGTAGCGGAGATGCGCAAATTGCTTCCGGTCCGGGTCAACCTCCGCAATCAGCTTGTCGTCGATGTAGAACTTGAGGTGGTCGCAATTGGAGCACACGACCGCTTTCGAGAATCCAACCGATGCGTCGCCCCGTGCCCAATGAAACGCTGGCTCCAACACAATCTCCTCCGCCGGATCGCACTGCGATTTATAGAATCCCGCGGCTGGTTTTGGTTCTCGGAAAATATCGGTGACACCGTGATAACAAATTCGATCGCCTGAACCGAAATTGCCGTGGGTGTTGTAATCGAAGGCGCACCAGCCAATACCGCCGGCATATTGCGGATCGGACGCCAGCTGGTCGTGGATGCGGGCGTGACGCAGCGTATGCTCGGTGAGGCGCTCCACCTGGTCGATGGTTTTCGTGGGATAGGTGTGCCCGACAAATTCCGTATTCAAATACCGGGAATGATTCGGCGGCTTAAGCGGGAAGCCGAAATCGTTCATGGTGAAGACGTCTTCCAGGAATTCAGATTGCTGGAAGTAACGGATACCGCCCGTCTGGCGGGCCGGATCAAGCTGATGCGCCAGCGCGTTTGTGCGGGTGTAGAAGTCGTGGTCGTCTTTTGATTCGTTGATGCGGACCCCCCACAAAATGATGGCGGGATGGTTCCAATCGCGCCGGATCATGCGGCGCACGTTGTCGACAGAGATTTGCTTCCAGGCTTCATCCCCGATGTGTTGCCAGCCAGGAATCTCCTCCAGAACGAGAAGGCCGACTTCGTCGCAGGCGTCAAGAAAATGTCGCGACTGCGGATAATGGGATGTACGGACGATGTTGCACCGGAGTTTTTCACGCAGGATCTGCGCGTCGCGGCGCTGCACGCGGCCTGGCATTGCCTGCCCCACGAAGGGGAATGTCTGATGACGGTCGAGCCCACGCAGCTTGATCACCTTGCCGTTCAGCTCGAAGCCGTGATCGGTAAACTGGGCCTCGCGGAAACCGAAACGGCGGAAGTCTTCGTCGAGGAGCTGTGTCCCGCGGCGCAAGCGAACACGAGCAGAGTAAAGGTTCCGCTCTTCCAGGTTCCACAATTTAATGTCACTTAGGCCTTCAAGGTGTACTAAGTGCGCGACCGGCTCACTCGCCGGACCCGAGGGCGGCAATTGCTGCGAAGCTTTCGCGAGAACGCGTTCGCCGTCGAGCAACTCGACCTCGATCGTCAATGCATCATGTGACGCTTCCAGGTTTTGAACGAAACAATCGACATCAAGCGCGGGACTCGCCGTGAGCGCATTCTTCGGCCGCACGAATATGTTCTCGATAAACGTCGCCGGCACGACACGCAGAGAAACCTCGCGATAGATGCCGCCAAAGGTGAGATAGTCAATTTCGTATCCGAAGGGTGGAATGTCGGGGCGCTCGGTGGAATCCACATCGACGGCGAGCACGTTCTCTCCGTCGAAGTCGAGGTGGGGCGTCAGTTCAAACGAGAACGGCGTGTATCCGCCTTTGTATTCACCGAGCCGCGCTCCATTGAGCCAGACTGTGGAAGCGGTCATCACGCCCTCAAAGTCGACGAACACATGCTTGCCTCGCGCTTCCGGCGGAAGCTTGAAGCGGCGGCGGTAAAGGGAAACAAATTCGTAAGTCTTTTCATCAAAACCGTGCCATGGCAGCGGGACATTGGTGTGTGGGATTACGACTCGCTCAAATCCGGAATCGTCGAGATCTCTGGCGTGTCCACCTTCGACAAAAGGTCGACTGTAACGCCATTTTCGATTCATCGGGAGGATGAGGCGTCCACTCGGCCTTGAGCCGGAAGATTGCGCAGTTCCTTCCGGGAGCGCGTAGGGTGCCAGAGCAGCGCCAGCGATGAGTCTGCCAGTTTGTTTTAGGAACCTGCGTCGATCCATTTTGTTTGCTCTCTCCCTAATTCAGATTGCACATAAGTGACCGCAGCCTGCAAGGCTAGAAGCCCACCTTACACCGTCCAGGCCAGCACTTGCTCCAGATCGGCTGGAGATGTGGATTCGGTTCCGCGTGGCGTGGACGGACCAATCGCCAGCGCCTGATTGTGTCCTTCAAACCAAACCAGGAATGACGACTGCTCAGCTCCTGGGAGACGCTGCTGATTCAGCCAGTTGTAATATGCAGCTAGGTCGGCATCGACCAGTGAGCCGATGAAATCGAATTCTGGACGGACAGGGGCTGCCGAGAGCAGTTCGTTCATCGGCTTCTGCCGCTGTCGCGGGGCAAATCGCACCAGCAGCGTCAGCGGTTGAGCTCGCCGCAGAGCTTCGCGCGCGGCCCACTGGGCAAAACTGGTGCTAAAGATTTGTGTTCCCGAACCCTCGGTCAGCAGGCTAACCGCGAAGCGCTCCAGCACTTCGTCTTGGAGTTTGCCATTACGGTCTCGCTCCATTCCCAGATCTGTCGGGCGCATCTGGGCCAGCAGTGTGCGCAGCGCTTCGGGGCCCATGCCCGGGCGCTCGATCTCCGCTTGCATCTTGCGCAACAATGCCGCGCGGGCCGGTTCGAGAGCCTTGTAGGAGACACAGGTGAGCGTCGCAGCGTGCTCGGCTTCTTCACCGCCATCGATGTACCAGTGGCCGTAGGGAACGGGATACGCTTTGGCTCTCGCAGCAATCGCGTCCAGCAGTTGTTGCAGGCCCTCTTCCGGCTTGACACGGCTAAAATATGCGCCATGGGTACGCAACTTCTGGAACAGGGGCTGGTCATAAGAGGCCACTCCCTGGCCGATGATCGTAATCCCCAGGCGTGGAACCGGAGGAGGCTCCGGCGGCACTGCCGAACGTAAACGGTCCGCGTAGTCGTTTGACGCTCGGCGAAATGCATCCAGTTGGCGAGTGCTCCAGAGATGTGCAGATAATTGTTCGACAAACTGAGCGGGCGCCTTTGCCCAGTCAAACTCTTCGAGTTGACTCGAAAGCCGGATCTGCGCGAATCCTTGAAACCACTCTTTCAGCTGGCCAGCCGAAAGTGAATTCAGATATGCTAGTTCCCTGTCGCGCGCTTTGCGCTCCGCGGGAAATTTGAAATCGTATTCGATGAGTTCTCGAAGCAGACCCGGCACAAAACTGAGTGGCAGTTGCTGAAGTATCGCCAAATAGTTAGTGACCACCTTCCGCGCTTCCGGCGGATAGCCAGCGAACTGCCCCGATTTGAGGTCGCTTGGAAGCATGCAATCTACACGATCTCGCCCATTGGTTTGCCTTGAGCGAACAACGGAACAAATCCCAGCATCGACCCAAGCGTGGGCACCAGATCGGTGGAATCGACTTCCCGGTCGAAGACCACCCCCTCGCGAATGCCCGGACCTGCGACCAGCATCCATGTCGTCCGCGAGAGAGCGTCGCCAGTGCGATGATGCTGGAAACCGTTTCCTCCGGCATCCTCGTCGGAATCGCGGCCGAAGTCGGGCAGGATGAAAAGAGTTGTCTTGCCCGCGTACTCCGGTTCGTTCTGAATCGCCTTCCACAGATCGGAACAGAGGCGATCGGTGCGGCGGATTCCGTCGACGTAGAGCGAGTAGGCTCCGGCGTGCGCGATGTCGATGTCATGCATGGTGATCCACAAGAGACTCGGTGCAACTTGCCGCATCAATTGGCGAGCAATATACAGGGAAAGCTCATCCGGACTCGACAACGTCTGGGCATGGTCCTTGAAGTCATCGACCGAGAGCTTCAGAATCATTTCGAGTTGTTGCAATTCGAACTCGCTGCCTGCCAGTTCCGGCGCAAAAAAGGGAGTTTCGTAGTTGTCGCGCAGCAAATGTTGGTAGTCGTGACTGCGGCCGGAAGTGGCCGCCGCCAACAGACGCTTCGGCAGAATCACACGTGCGCCCAACCCAGGCCCGTAGGATCGATGACTGCTTTCGCCAATCCGATTGAAACCGTTGCTGGGAGCGACCACCCAGGCATCTGAGGGCGGACGCTTCAGGTCTTTGCGAAAGTATTCGAACACCGTTGGAGATTGGGGCGGCGTTGCGGCAAAGTTATTGAAGGTCTCATACACGCCGGTGGCAAGACTCGCCGTCGCGACATAGTGGCCCAGAATTCCGCGATTCACGACCTGCGTGAAAAAAGAGGCTTGCGGGACGAGTTCGCGCATGAGGTGCGGGATATTTTCCTGGCCTTCCAGCGCAAAGGTTTCCTGATCGCGGGCCCCCCCGCCAAAGGTTACGACCACGACTTTTCTTTTTGAGGGAGAGGTTACGGCGCGAGCCCACGCGGAGCGCAGCAAGGTGCTCCCCAGGGCCACACCTGCCGCGCTGCGCAAGAAATCCCTACGGGTGCGGGCAACAAGGCAGCTCACCTCGCGAAGGTTGGATGCGCTCAGCAGGGTTCCCCCCAACCTGCCTTGTCGATTCTGCGGTGAAACTGTCATCAATGATCCATTATGCGATGATCCATTATGCGATGCAGAACTGATCGGTCGTATCGATCACGGCTTGGCCGAAGTCTCATTCTTCTCCGAGTAAACGAACTGCCAAATCTCCGCTCTTTGTTTGTCGAGATCAGCTAAATGTTGTGCACGGAGCTTCTGATATACCTGGAATTGCTCCTGCGCCTTGTCTTTGTCGCCCGTATGCACATAGGCTTGGCCCAGTCGGTAGCGAGCATCGGCAAGATCCGGATTGTTTTCCAAAGCCTTCACATACTCAGGAATGGACTCGGCATATTTACCATGATCCGAGTAAAGATTCCCCAACTGCAAATGGGCCTCGGCGAGTTTGGGATCGAGAGTGATCGCCTTCGTAAGTAACGATTCGATCTGATGAAGATCCAGGCGGGGATCCTGTGCTCTTTTTCCCTTCCACAAACTCATCGCATAGTAATAACACGCCCGCGCGTCGCTCGGTTGCAACTCAGAAAAACGGGCGAATCGCCGGATGACCTCATCCGCCTGGCTTGGTGAACTGTCGTAGGCCTTCGACAGAAAAAAATAGGAACGTGGGTCGGAAGGGTTTAGATCGGACGCCCGAAGCAGGGATTTGACCGCTTCGTCATAATTGCCGCGAGAGTACAGCGCAATGCCAAGACCAATCGCCAGCCGCGTTGAACTTGGGTAGCGCTCGGCAGACTGCTGGAAGACTTCAATCGCCGGCTCAAGCGTACGGTGGAGAAGAAGTTCGCTGGCCCAGTCGAACAGGTTGCTCTCGCTCGGATCCTGGTGCGCCGCGATTTCGAGTTCATTGACCGCAGCCACAAACTTTCCATCTTTTTCTTCGATCTGACCCAACAGGTTGTGCAGTTCCGCGGTGTCATTTTTTTGCAAAAGGCTTTGGACCAACTGCCGTGACGGGACCGGCCGCCCGGTCAGTAGATAGGCCAGCGCCAGGTCGTAGCCATTGTCGTAAGAGGAGGGACTGATACGCTGCGCCTCCTTGAGAAACGGCACAGCGTCCGGAAGTTTTCCCATCCGGACGTAGAGCTCACCCAGGTTGTGGTTAGCATCAAAGTTCCGCGGCTCGAGCGCAACTGCCTTCTTGAACTGCTCTTGCGCCCCTTCCAGCTTTCCCAGGCGAACAAGGTTGGTGGCCAAGTTGGTTCTGGCGGCAGCCGAAGCCGGTTTCAAGCGAACAGCTTTCTCAAGGTGCGGATTCGCCAGAGCGTCCTGCGATTCCCCCGTATAGACCAATCCCAGGAGTTCATGAACCTCAAAGCTCTCCGGGACATCGCGCAGAAGATTCTCCAGCTGTGCAGCGGCTTCCGGGAAATGGCCCGCGTCATATTGCGCCACCGCCGTTTGGAACTCGCGGTTCAGTCGCTCGGTCTGCTCGGTTCCGGCCGCCACTGGCAGCGCGCAACCTAGCAGGAACAGACAAGGAAGCACCATGGGCCGAAGTCGAATACTCACGGTCTGCATGCTATCACCTGCCGTGCGGCAGGCAGGTGAATGGGGGAGAGCGTGCCGCAAAGAAGGCGCCTCTCAGAAGCGCCTTCTCGGGCAAGGATGGCTTAGTAGTACAACTTCAAGGCAAACTGGATCTGTCTCGGATCGTAGGGAGCATCGCGAGTAGAACCAATCTCGCCAAAGTTCGAACTCGTGTAGTTACCCGAGTTGGGGACGGAGACAACACCGTTGCCGCCGAATCCAGGAGCATTAAAGTTCGGATGATTGAAAATGTTAAAGAACTCAGCCCGGAACTGCACCGTGAAACGCTCGGTGAGCCGGAAGTCCTTGAACGTGGAGAAATCGAGCCGACGGAATCCCGGCGTTGTGGTCGTAGTCGGGCCACCACCCAAAGCAGCAAAGCCGTTCAAAGGAACGCATCCCGCCGGGCTGTTCACAATCGGAGTAGTTGCTCCTGGCGTGCCTCCCAAGATGCAAGGCTGAGTAAACGCTGCCGGGTTTCCGAACCAGCTCAGTTTTCCGTTGGAGTCAATGTGCAGTCCCAGCTTCTGACTCTGTCCGGGAACGTTAAGATCGTGGCAGCTTGTACCGGCAGTCGTTCCTGACGGGCAACTGAGAGTGATAGGTTGGCCGCCCTCAAGGGTGGCGATCGCGTTCACGCTCCATCCTCCCAACAAACTGTCAGCAAGCCTTCCTCCGCCGTTCATAAAACGCTTGCCCTTGCCGAACGGCAGCGCATAGCCGCCGCTCAGATGGAATACATTGCGAATGTCGAAATCAGCCAAGCCGCGATCTTTTCCGATGCCAAACCCGGGAACGCTCGGGGCACGGTAACCTCCAGTGTTACCGCCGTTAAGCAAGTCGCCGGCATCGGAAAACGACTTTGACCAGGTATAGGTGGCGAGGAAATCCAGACTGCCCGCATACTGCTTTTCAATCTTGGTTTGCAAACCGTTGTAACTGCTGCTTCCTACCGTCGCCTGGTAACTCCCGCCGCCGAAACCCGCGAACGGAATAAAACCGTTGGTAGCAGTACCGGCGGGCAAGATCTGCTCCACGTTATTAGCGCCAATGCCCGTCTGAAGATGGCGACCCTGGGTGGTAACGTACGCAGCCTGCACCGACAACGTCGGCTGGATCTGATATTGGAGAGTAAAGTTGCCGCTTATCGTGTAGGGGGTTTTAAAGGCGAACTGAAGCCCTTGCAGCCCCAAGCCACTGGCGTTCACCAGCGAAGGAGAAAAAGCAATACAGGAGAAGCCAGACGATAAGGTCGCGATCCCGCCTGGGCCTGCCGTCGCGCAGCCGCTCCACGGATTCGGGTTTGCCACGGGGTTAGAACCGAGAGGCGTCCAGTCATTCGTGTTGAACCACGAGAAGTTATACACGAACGGATAGTTCTCACCGTCGTTGGGTCCGTACCCCTGATTCTCAAATGCGTTGTAGAAGATTCCCATCCCACCGCGCGCCACCAGCTTCGGAGTCACTTGATAGGCGAACCCGAAGCGCGGCCCAAAATTGTTCTTTTGCGGTGTACCGAGTCCCAACCCGTAACCACCAATCTTAAGCGCGATTCCGTCCGCAGCCAACTGGGTGGTAAAGCTTGTCGACAGGTTACTCTGATTGACCCCACTCGGAATCAAATACATCGGAGAACCATTGGGAGGACCGTAGGGAACCCAGTTGGCCTGTTTTCCGTGCATCTCATAGATCAGCCCAAAGTAGTCCCAACGCAGACCCAAATTCAAGGTGAGTTTGCGGTTCACCTTCCAGTCATCCTGGAAGTATGTAGCGAAGTAATTTTTGCCGTCGTCGGTCGTGGAAATATTGGAGGCGTAAACGCTGTCAGCGCCTCCCACCCAAGGTACTCCTCCCACGGTCGACGCCGCGGAAGTCAGCAAAAATTGCGCGATGCCCGTATCGTTTCCATTCTTCTGGGAAATATCCGTGTACCCGCCGTTGAAGTCGAATTGGCCTCTCGACCACGCTGGCTGCAGGGTCGAGAACCGGATGTGCTGGAACTCAACCCCCATCTTGAAGCTGTGCTTCCCATAAATCTTGGTGAAATCGTCAGTAAACTGAAGCGTCTGGCTGACTTCATCCGAAGGCAGGAAAGAGTTGCTGCCCAGAGTCGACAGCCCACCAAACGTGATGGTGGGAAGGCCGCCGTTCAGGTTCCCCTGAGGGATGTCCTGAATTCCAAATCCTGACGGTATGTTGGTGGTGCTGGCGCCCTCCGGGCCGGTGCGCGTGGTGTGAAGGTAATTCAGGCCAGCGCGGGCCACGTTGACCGTGGTCGGGGAAAAAACGTGGGTATAGGCCAGCGCGCTTTGCTGAGCAAGGGCAGTCTGAATGCCCTGCTGGAAAGCGCCTCCATCCGCGACGCCACCAAAAACTCCAGGGATGTATTGCGGGTCGTCGACATAGCTGAAGCGGAAGAACACCTGATCCTTCTGGCTGAAGTTGACGTCGAGCCGCGTGTCGAAAGAGTTGCGGTGCTCGAACAGGCCATTGCTACTGGCAAAATTGTTAGCGGTCCCGCCGGTAGTTGGCGTTGGAAAAAGATTTAACAGTTTGATAGCGTTCGCATCCAACCGCCCGGCAGACAGGTGATTCAGGCCGCACGCGGAGACGTTGCCGCCGCTAAAGTTAACGGTACTCGCCGGGCAAGTGCTGAAGGGATCGCGAACAAATCCCGAAGCCGTCGCCGCAATACCTGTTACCGGATCCGCCACGCCCGCTGTAACTGCCCGAGTTGTGGCTGGATCCAGAATCGTTCCGCTAGGGATAACACGGCCCAAATCGTCACATCTAGCGCCCGCCGCCGCGCAATCTGAAATCGCACCCGTTTGATTGATCAGATCAGAAAGGTTGGTGTAGCCGCCATTGCGATCTACCAAGGTCGGTACGGAAGCGGTTTGGATCGTCCCCTGCACACGTCGCAAGCCCTCATAGTCGCCAAAGAAGAAAATCTTGTTCTTGATGACCGGGCCGCCGAAAGTAAACCCGAATTGGTTCTGGCGCAATTCCCCTTTCGGGACACCGCCTGCGTCTTCGAAATAGTCCGCGGCGTCGAGTTTATCATTCCGGAAAAACTCCCAGGCAGCACCGTGGAACTGGTTCGTGCCGGACTTGATCGTGGCGTTGAGAACGGCGCCGGCGGAGCGGCCGAACTCGGCGCTGAAGCCCGAGGTCTCAACCTTGAATTCCTGGACCGCTTCGATCGGGGGAAGCACAACATAGTTTGTTCCATTCAGAAAGTCGACGGTGTCGGAATTATTGTCAATCCCATCCAGCATGTAATTGTTCTGCGCCGGCCGAAGACCGTTCGCCGAGAAGGCGCCAGTGGAGGCGTTGCCTCGCGTGTCCGCTTGAGGGGTGTTCACGCCGGCTGCGAGTTGCGCCAGGAATGTAAAATTGCGGCCGTTCAAGGGAAGATCATTCACGCTCTTCTGGTTGACCACCTGGCCGACAGAAGCATCTTGCGTCTGCAGCAACGGAGCGGCGCTTGTGACTTCAACGGTTTCACTCACGCTTCCAGGCTGAAGTTGGAAGCTACGCAAGACGTTCGAACTCACGTCGACCACGACATGAGTTTCGGTAGAGGTTTTGAAACCTGTTGCGGAAACGTCGAGCCTGTAACTGCCAATTCGGACCGGGCTGAATTTATATCCTCCGTCCGCTCCCGTGGTAGTGGAAAGGCTGGCGGCGGTGCCTTCGTTCGTGAGCGTGACTTTGCCCCCGCTGACGACTGCTCCCGAGGCGTCGGTGACGGTGCCGGTGATGGAACCGGTATCCACTTGAGCTTGGAGCGACCTGACGCTGAGTGTGGTGAAGACTGCAACTGCCAACATGCCGCGCAGGATCCAGGCCAATGCGTGTCGGTTCATGAGCTCTCCTTTGAGCTTCTCGGGCTTGCGTCCCGGCAAGCCTTGCCACAAATTCCACTGCTACAACGAACTAAAAGCCCACAAAGACGAACAGTTGCTCGTTCGAAGTTGACTTGTGACGATCCCGAGAAAAAGCGTATTAACCGAATGAAGACTTTTGGCGAATTAAGCGCTTAACCTAGAAGCCTAATACAAATCTACTACTTCTTTGCTGACGGGATATCATGGCGTCCGCGGCGTTGTCAAGAATTTTCTTGTCGTCTATACTCCACGCTGTCTCAGCGCAACGTTCGCCGCCTGCATTCGGCTGGGGATTTCGACCATGAGTGTAACCATTCGCGATGTCGCGAAGGCGGCCGAGGTCTCAACCGCGACTGTTTCCAATGTCTTGAATAAGACTGGCAAAGTGGGGCGTGAAACTCGTCGCCTCGTGCTCTCGACAGTCAAGAGATTGGGCTATATTCGCGACGTTCATGCGCGCCATCTGGCTTCGCGCGACCGCCGCACGCTCGGCATCATCGTCTCCGATATTGAGAATCCTTTTTTTCCGGAGGTCATCAAGAGCTTCGAAATTCGCGCCCGCCAACTGGGTTACGACGCCATTCTTAGCGATACCAACTATGATCCGCGCAGAACTCGAGAAGCCGCCGAGAGAATGATGGAACATAAAGTCCGCGGCGTCGCGATCATGACATCCGAGATCAGCCTGCGCCTGGTCCACGAACTTGCCCGGAGAATGATTGCGGTGACCTTCCTTGACCTCGCACCTGTCCGCGGCTACACCAGCAATTTGCGCATTGATTATTTGTCCGGAATTGAACAAATCGTGAAGCACCTCTACGAGAACGGACACCGGCGCATTGCCTTCGTTGCCGGGAGGCCTGGGCTTAAGTCGAATTTGGTACGGCTGCAGGCATACGAAAAATCGATGCGGTTCCTGGGACTGGAGCCAGGGCCGGTGCTCCCGGGTGATTTACGCTTCGAAGGCGGGCTTGCTGCGGGCGCGGCCGTTGCAAGGCTATCTCCGCGACCTACCGCGGTGATGGCCGTGAACGATCTAACCGCCGTGGGCGTCATTAAAGGCTTACTGAACGCCGGTTGCCGTGTGCCCCAGGATATCTCGGTTACGGGATTCGATAAGACGCGGCTCGCCGATTACAGCAACCCATCCATCACCACCGTGGACATTCATCGCGAGACTCTGGGGCAGCTGGCCGCCGACGCGTTGCACGAACTCTCCAGCACCGCCAGTCCTCAGGGCAAGGAATATCAGATCGGGTCTGAGTTGGTGATCGGAGATTCCTCGGGCCCAGCTCCCATTGAAGAACCTCTTCGTTGATAGACTCGTCGTAGCAGTAGCATGCGAACGCTGCGCTCTTGTTAAGCGGACACCTTGGGGATGCTGGATTCAAAAGACGGAAATCAGAATGCGTCACGCAGAACTTTCCTGAAGCAGATGCGGTGGGCGCCCGTCCTTTTCCTTCCTGCGCCGATTCACAATCCCCTCTTTCGATCAGGGCTGCAAGGGATCGCCGCTGCTTCCCAGTTCCCTCCCGCGGATGTTGGCTTTACGCCGCACTATCCTTCGAAATCCCCGCTGGACGATGTTCTTCGGCTGGCCGCTCCAGGTACAGATGAGTACGTGACCGAGGGATACGCATTTGAGCTCATGGCCGTGCTGGAGGGGTGGGGCCAGCATGTGAAAGCAGACCCTTCGGCAACGGCAGCCATGCGCAAATTTGTTGACTCTTCGATTCAATCGACTGGGTTCCGTCCAATTCGAGAATCACGGTTGCGCTCCGGCGACCGGATCGAAGTGCTTCAGAGGGAATTTGCTTCAAGTTTGCTTCCCGGCCGCGAGCGATTCCTTGAGGAGATCAAGAACTATCTGGCCTCCTTCAAGCGAGTGGAAACAGCCGACCTCGAAATCTATGAATGCACGCAGGTAGGCGACTCGCCGCCGAGCGTCGAAGCCAGCATTCGGTATGACTTTGTCGGCACTCGCAGCGACCATGTGCGGGAAGAAAGAATCGGCTCCTGGCGTACGCAGTGGTCGCGCGATGAGTTCGGTGCGTGGCGAGTGCTGAAGTGGAGTGCGGTCGGGGAAGCCGTCAGCCGTGCCGCCGGTCCGGTCTTCGTGGACATTACTTCCCGGGTTCTGGGTCAAACCGACTCCTACAAAAACCAACTGCTTCGGGGATCTGACTATTGGCGGACGGTTCTCGACGCTGCCGTCGGAGTCGACGTCTACGGAAACAATGGCTTGGCCGTCGGAGATTTTGACAATAACGGACTCGATGACTTGTATGTCTGCCAACCCGCCGGACTTCCCAACCGCCTCTATCGCAATCGCGGCGATGGAACATTCGAGGATGTCACGGAACAAACGGGTGTCGGCGTGCTTGATTTCACGGCGTGCGCTCTGTTTGCAGACTTCGAAAATCGGGGACTTCAGGATCTGCTGGTAGTCTGCGCGACCGGACCCCTACTTTTCCGGAACGACGGCAACAGGAAGTTAACCCTCACCCGGGACGCGTTCCGCTTCGCACGTCCGCCGCAAGGATCGTTCACCCATGCCGCTGCCGCCGACTATGATCGCGACGGGCGCCTCGATGTCTATTTCTGCCTCTACAGCTACTATCAGGGATTGGACCAGTATCGCTATCCTGTTCCATATTTCGACGCGCGGAATGGCCCTCCAAACTACCTCTTCCATAACGAAGGAAATGGAATCTTCCAGGATCGGACGGAAGCGACCGGCCTGAATATCGATAATAATCGATATAGTTTCGCCTGTTCCTGGGGCGACTGCAGTGGAGATATTTGGTCCGACTTGTATGTGGTCAATGACTTTGGCCGCAACAATCTGTACCGCAACAATCGGGACGGGACATTCACTGCCGTTTCCGGCGAGGCCCAAGTGGACGAGGCCGGAGCTGGCATGAGCGCCTGCTGGCTGGATTTCGACAACGACGGAAAGCAGGACATCTATGCTGCAGGCATGTGGGTCGCGGCCGGCATGCGGGTTTTTGGAGACCCGCACTTTCACGGCGGAGAGCCGCAAAATATTCGCTCCCTCTACCGGCGACACGTGTCCGGCAATTCCTTGTACCGGAATCAAGGGGACGGAGAATTTCAAAATGTGGCGCTGAAAGCGGGGGTTGAAATGGGCCGCTGGTCGTGGTCCACCGATGCGTGGGACTTTGACCATGATGGCTACCCGGACCTATACGTCGCGAATGGTTACATTTCGGGCGTGGAACGGCGGGATGTCTCGAGCTTTTTCTGGCGCCAAGTGGTCGCGAACTCGCCGCAGGATACCAGCCCTTCGCCCAGTTACGAGCGCGGATGGAGCGCCATCAATGAACTCATTCGTTCCGATTCGACCTGGAACGGTCACGAGCGAAACGTTTTCTTTGCCAATAATCGCGACGGCACGTTTTCCGATGTCTCCGGCGTGGTTGGATTAGATTTTCGCGACGACAGCCGCGCGTTTGCGCTGGCCGATTTCGATGGCGACGGCAGACTCGAAATCGTGCTCAAGAATCGAAATGCGCCACAGATTCGTATCGTACGTCTCGCGATGGACGGCATCGGCAATTCGATCGCATTCCGTTTGCGCGGAAGAAAGAGCAACCGCGACGCGATCGGCGCCGCCGTAACCGTTGAAGCAGGAACCCTTCGCCAAACGAAGTATCTGCAGGCGGGCTCCGGATTTTTGTCCCAACACACCAAGCAGCTTTTCTTCGGCCTCGGAAAGAACGCGGGCGCCATCCGGGCGACAGTGCGATGGCCCTGCGGCCTCACGCAGATGTTCGACGGTTTGCCAATCAACCGTCGCATTGAAATTGAGGAAGGTGCGCGGGACTTCCTGACCAAGCCGTTCGCGACTTCTCCGCAGTCATGGGTCCAACCGGACGATTCCTTAAGCTCCAGTGCGGAGATTTTGCCGGTGTCGGTTGGGACTTGGCTAATCGAGCCCGTGAGAGCCCTGGATTTCTCTTTGCCTGACCTCGCGGGCAGCTTGCGCAATCTTCGCTCGTTCCAAGGTTCTTTCCTCTTGCTCAATTTCTGGACAACCGCTTCGCCCGCCTGCCGCGATCAACTGCGGAGTCTCCGTAAATCGCAGTCTACCCTCGACTCCCGCGGCCTTCGCATCGTTCCCATCAACGTCGATGATCCATCCGACCCTCGCGCGGTGCAGTCATTCGCGAACAAAGAAGGGCTGTCATTTCCGATCCTGCTCGCCACGCGGGAAGTGGCGGGCATTTACAACATCGTGTATCGATATTTGTTCGACCGTCACAGGGATCTCTCACTCCCGACATCTTTCCTGATCAACGAAGCTGGGGACATAGTGAAGGTGTACCAGGGCCCTGTAGCTCCCGAGCATTTATTGCCAGACCTGGCATCAGTGCCTAATACTGCAGTGGACCGCGTCCGCAAAGCGCTTCCCTTCGCCGGGACGCTCCATCAGGACAAGTTTCAACGCAACGCTTTCACCTATGGTGTGGCTTTCTTCCAGCACGGTTTCCTCGACCAGGCCGAACAATCGTTCAAGCAAGTCATCGCGGCGAAGCCCGACGATCCCGACGCTTATTACAATCTGGGGACGCTTTATCTGCGGCGCAACTCTCTGCAAGAGGCACAACAATATCTCGAGAAGACGGTGAAGTTGCGTCCAAACTATCCTGAGGCTTGGAATAATCTGGGTATGATTGCCGCGCAGGGAGGCCAGGAAGAGGAAGCGATTCGAAACTTCCAGCAATCTCTACAACTGCGGCCTTCCTACGCAACCGCACTTCTCAATCTCGGGAACGTCTATCGGCGCCAGGGGAATTTTGAGGAAGCGGAAACTCTCCTGAAAGGCGCCTTCGACAGTGAACCCAAGAATCCTGAGGTGAACTACAGCCTGGGGATGCTCTACGCCCGCCGTAATCGAGCCGGGCAAGCTGAGCAATATTTCAGAAACGCCATAAAGCTGCGCCCGGAGTACGCCGATGCGCTCAACAACCTGGGCGTACTGTTTATTCAGCAACAACGCTATCCTGAAGCGGAAGAGAAATTCAAGGCGTGCATCCAGCAAGCCCCAAATTTTGACCAAGCGTATCTCAATCTGGCGCGTCTGTACCTAGTTTTGAACGACAAAGAAAAAGCGCGAACGGTTTTGCAGGCTCTGTTACTAAAACAGCCGCAACACAAGATGGCACAGCAGATGCTCCAACTGTTATATTGAGGCCTTCGGAGAGGCATGTGCAGATCTTGGGTTGCGCTTCGATTCGAGTTCAGAAAGCCAATCGCAGGTCGGGATTGTTTGGCATTCTCGCGCTGGCCATGCTCGCGATTTCCATCCCAGAGTCCGGGTTTCCACAAGTCCCAATCGAAGGCAACACGAGCCAATCGGTCCCGGTGGTTTCACCTCTTGGGGAAGCCGAGGAACTGATTCAGCAAGGCCTTTTCGAGCAGGCACGGAAAATAATCGGCGACCAGCTCAAGCGGAATGCATCCCGCGTGGACGCTTACAACCTGCTGGGAATCGCCTATACCGCCGAAAACAACTACGCCGGCGCTATCGACGCCTTCCAGCAAGCGCTCAAACTGGCTCCCGGCTCTATCAAAACCCACAACAACCTGGGCAATCTATATGTCGCTCAACAGAAGTTCGACCTCGCAGAAAAAGAATTTGCGAAAGTCCTGAGCCTGGCTCCCGCGAATCGGGATGCAAACTACAACCTGGGCCTGGTCCTCCTCGCGAAGGGAACTCCACTCGCGGCCATTCAACATTTTCAGCGCGTGCATCCTCTGACGGTCGAAACTCGATTCAATTTGGTGCGCGCCTATCTTCAGGCGGGAAAAACGGCCGAGGCACTGACGATAGCCCGTGGACTCTCGGCAGCGCACAAACAGGATGTGCAATTGCACTTCACACTCGGCGTGCTGCTCGCCACCGCGAAGCAGTACAAATCCGCGCAACTCGAACTTGAACAGGCAAACGCCTTGCAGCCTGAAACGTTCGAGATTCTTCATAATCTTGGGCAGGCATACCTCCGAGGACGTGAATACGCAAAAGCCGACCTCGCCCTCAACCGCGCACTGAAGTTGAAGCCTGATTCTGCCGAGTCCCTTTATCTGCTGGCGCAGGTTTACTCCGAACAGGCCAGGCCGTCCGACGCCCTCGATCTTCTGGTGCGCGCCCGGAAGCTGGCGCCGCAGAATACGGACGTGATCTTTTTGATGGCTCGCGTCAGCATGACCCAGAACTATTTTGAAGACGCGATTCCGCTGCTCGAGTCCGGCTTGAAAATTGCACCCCAACGAGCCGATCTCCACGCCGCCCTGGGCGAGAGTTACTTCATGGCGGGTAAAACGGAAAGAGCTATCGAGCAATTTCAGAAGCTCATCGAAATAGACCCGTCAGCGCGCTCCTACGCTTTTATGGGACTTTCTTACCGGCATCTAGGCCGATTCGACGAGGCTCTGAAGTATTTCGAGCAAGGACTAAAACAGGATCCGCACAACATCTCGTGCCTGTTCAATATCGGCTATATCGAAGAGCGGCAAGGGAACTATGCGCGAGCGGAAGACTTGTTCCAGCAGGCAATCCATTCGAACCCGGATTTTCCCGAAGCGCTTCTGGAGTTGGCCAATCTCCGGGTTAAAGACAAGAAATTTGTCGAAGCCGTTGAGCTCCTTCGGAGATTCGTGAAAGTAAGCCGCGATCCCGCAGACGGCTACTACAAACTGGCAATGGCGGAGCGCAGCCTCCATCAAACTGCCGCCGCGCAACGCGATTTGAATGTCTTCCAGACGCTCTCGAAGAATGCAGCAACCGGTCCTTATCCCTATCAACATCTTTTTGACTATCTCGACAGCCGTTCGAAGCTTTCTCCGCAAGCACGCACTCAACTGGATGTGGACGAACTGAATGAGCAGATCAAGAAGCATCCCGGCCAGCCCCAAGACCTGTACTTGCTCGCGGAAACTTACCTGAAACTCGGCCAAGCAAGCGCGGCCAGGGAAACGATCGCGCAGCTCGACCAAGTGAGCGCGGATGACTATCGCACGCAGACCGGCATTGGCGTATTGCTGGCGCGTTACCGTTTGTACGATGACGCCATTCAGCATTTCCAGGCCGCACGGCGTGCCAATCCCGACTCCGACGACGTGAAATTCGATTTAGCCGATGCGTATTTTCGCAAAGGTCTGTACGGGGATGCCCTCGATGCTGCGCAGAAAGTGTCGGCAGCGGGCCAGCAAGATGATTCTTTCCTGGCATTGCTGGGTGACATCGAGGCTCACGTAGGCGAAACCGCCAAGGCGATGGACATTTTCCGCAATGCCATCAGCCGGAACCCCGACAACGACCAGTACTATCTCTCGCTGACCCTGGTCCAGCTTCGCGGAAACGATCTTAACGGAGCTGAACAAACACTACAGAAAGGTCTCGCACGAATCCCCGGCTCGGGCAAGATTGTGTGGGGCCTGGGACTCGTCGCAGTGCTGCGAGGCAATACTGCACAGGCTGCCGAGCGATTGGAGCGGGCCGTGGATTTACTACCGGAGTGGGCCGGTAGTTATTCGACTCTGGGGGTTTTTTATTACCAGACAGGACAAATTGAGAAGGCCCGCGAGGTGCTCAACCGTTTCAAGGGAAGCAACGCCGGTGGCTTGGATGTGGACCGGATCGAAGAAGCTCTGTCCAGGGCTCCAGGGAACGCCTCCGCGGCAGGGCGGCCAATCCCTATGGCCGCCCGCCAACAACTGCTTCAGTTAGCGCTGCTGATCGCGGATCGCAGCTTGTGAACAAGATGGACGTCCCTCGAAGGAGTGTTAAGATTCTGAGACATCGCCCGAAACTGTCGCAGCTAGCCGGATTTCGGTGATTCAGCGCAGCGTCGCAATACTTTGATTCGAGAGAATGGAAAAGAAAACGGCGACAACCAACATGCGCATTGCTCTCGCCATAAAGTGCGGCGCAATCCTAGTGCTGGGCATCGCGATCAGCGCAGCCGTTCATGTCAGAGTTTTCGCCGCTCAGGCTTCGCCATCGCCGGAATCGCCCATTTCTGTCCGTTACACCGACGTCCGCGAAAGCGCCAAGATTACCTTTCAGCAAGATTCCACGCAGACCGAGGAAAAGTATTACCTCGAAACCATGGGCACTGGTGTGGGTTGGATCGACTACGACCAGGACGGTCTCATGGACCTATTCTTCGTACAGTCTGCCGCGACTGATATTTACAAACCGCCGCATCCCTTGCGTTGCGCCCTTTACCATAACAACGGCGATGGGACGTTCACCGACGTCACCGAAAAAGCCGGCGTCGGTGGTGAAGGCCACTACGGCCAAGGCGTTGCCGTCGGGGATTTCGACAATGATGGGTATCCAGATCTGTACGTCACCGGATACGGCCGGGCCATCCTCTATCACAACAACGGGAATGGCACTTTTACCGACGTCACGGCCAAAGCCGGAGTCGCCGACGAGGGCGGATGGTCGACCAGTGCGGGATGGTTCGATTACGACAAGGACGGCTGGCTCGATCTGGTCGTCACCAACTACATCGAATGGACTGCAAAGAATAATATTTGGTGCGGCGAACACCGGCCCGGGTACCGCTCCTACTGCCATCCTGGCAACTACAAAGGCCAGCGCATCAAGCTCTACCACAACAATCATGACGGAACCTTCACCGACGTGAGCGATGCATCCGGAGTTGGAAAACCCGAGGCCAAGGGTATGGGCGTGGTTCTCGCGGACTTCAACAACGACGGCTGGCCCGATATTGCCATCGCCAACGACTCGTGGCCAAATTTTCTATTCATCAACAAACACGACGGAACATTTGAAGACGTTTCCCTCGTCTCCGGACTCGCCGCCAGCGAAGATGGGCGCTACGAGGCCGGCATGGGCATCGATGCGGCCGACGTAGACGGCGACGGATGGCAGGACGTTTACATCACTCACCTCGACTTCGAGCTGAATCGTCTGTACCACAACAACCAGGATGGAACTTTCACCGACGACACGTTTGGCTCGCGCATCGGGAACAAAGCGGTTCTTCTGAGTGGCGTAGCCATGAAATTTCTGGATTACGACAACGACGGCTGGAACGATATCCTGCAACTCAACGGCGCCATGCTCGACAACGTTTCGCTCTATCACGGCGAAGTATCATACAAAGAGCCACTGCTCATGTATCGCAATTTGGGTAAAGGTCAGTTCGACAAGGTCTCCGAGTCGCTCGGTCCCGATTTCATGCGCCCGATCGTCGGCCGCGGCCTCGCCACCGCTGACTACGACAACGACGGCGATATCGATATCGTCACCAACAATCGCGGCGACTATCCATCACTCCTGCGCAATGACGGTGGAAATGCCAATCACTGGCTGACTGTCCAGTTAGTCGGAACTAAATCGAATCGCGACGGCATCGGCGCTTCGCTTAAATTGACTTCTGAAGGCTTCGTGCACATCGAACAGGCCAAGGGCGGCATGAGCTACATGTCGGCGAGCGATCCTCGAATTCATTTTGGTTTGGGAAAACGCAACAAAATCGAATCTCTCGAGATTACATGGCCGAGCGGGCAGGTAGATCGTTTGACAAACCTGTCTATCGACCAGATCATCGCAGTGAAAGAAGGCGTAGGAGTGATCCCCCGCCCGTTTCCAAAGATCCCGAGCCCGAAATGAATTTCCCCCGGCGGCGTTTCCTTGCTTCTTCTTTTGTCGTTCTAGCCAGCACGCTACTGGATGCGCTCACGACGCCGCTATGGAAATGGAAGCAGAGCCTCATCCTTCAGTCGGCCTCTTCCGCGAATTCCACGTCTCCAGTGCAGTTCGTAGACGTAGCTCGCGAGGCCGGACTCAACATTCCCAATGTCTGGGGTGCCGCCGATCACAAGCGCTACATCATCGAAGCCAAGGGTAGCGGGATTGCCTTCTTCGATTACGATCATGACGGCTGGCTCGATATTTATTTGACGAACGGAACGCGCCTCGGCGAGAACTGGCCCGCCGGACAAGCGCCCACGTCGCATCTGTACAAGAACAATCGCGATGGAACGTTCACCGATGTGACGGATAAATCCGGACTGGCGCGCACCGGCTGGCAAACCGGCGTCTGCATCGGGGACTACGACAACGATGGCTGGGACGATCTCTTCTGCTGTTTCTGGGGACACAACATTCTGTTTCACAACAACGGCGACGGCACGTTTTCTGATGTCACTCGCAAAGCCGGCGTTCGTGATGAGCGCGTCCGCTGGGGTGCGGGCTGCACTTTCCTCGACTACGACCGCGACGGTCACTTGGATCTTTTTGTCTGCAATTACATCCAGCTTGACCCTGCAAAGACCGCGTCGCCTGCTGATCCCGCGGCGTGCCAGTGGAAAGGGATCCCGGTAATGTGCGGCCCTCGCGGCCTTACCGGCGACACCAACGTCCTTTACCGCAACAACGGCGACGGCACATTCACCGATATTTCGCAGAAGTCTGGCATCCTTAAACCCGGCCCACGATATTCCATTACCGCGGTCGCCAGCGATTTCGACAACGACGGCTGGCCAGACATTTACGTGGCTGTGGACTCCGAGCCCAGCATTCTGTTTCGCAACAATCACGACGGAACTTTCACGGACGTGGCGGTGATGGCTGGATGCGCTTACAGTGAGAATGGGCATGAGCAGGCGGGAATGGGGGTGGGGGTTGGAGATTACGACTGCGACGGCTGGTTCGATATCTTCAAGACAAACTTCGCCGACGATACTTGCAACTTGTATCACAACAACGGAGACGGCACATTCAGTGATGTGACATTCGCCTCTGGCATAGGAATCAACAATCAGTACGTCGCGTGGGGCTGCGGATTCGTCGACTATGACAACGATGGTTGGCCGGACATCCTCCAGGTCAACGGCCACGTCTATCCGGAGATCGGCGGCCACGAGATTGGCCAGAGTTTCAAGAATCCGCGACTCGTTTACAAGAATCTGGGAAACGGACAATTCAAAGACGTGTCCTCCGCGATGGGGCCGGGCATCAACGAGCGCTTTTCAAGCCGCGGTGCTGCCTTTGGCGACTACGATAACGATGGCGATATCGACGCTTTGGTCTTGAATATGAACGATGTACCCTCACTGCTGCGCAACGATGGGGGCAACAAGCAGAACTGGATCAAAATCAAATTGATTGGAACCAAGTGTAATCGCACCGCAATCGGCGCCCGAGTGCGCGTCGTCACGGGCAATCACGCCCAGATGGACGAAGTCCGCAGCGGATCAAGCGTCATGTCGCAAAGCGACTTGCGCCTGCACTTCGGCTTGGGCAAAGTGCAAACGCTCGACCTGCTTGAAGTGAAATGGCCCACGACACAGAAGATCGAACGATTCACTCAGGTAAAGGCGAACCAGATTCTCACCATCCGCGAGGGCAGCGGGATTGTCGAGCCCGCGCCAACGAAAGTGGCAAAATGAACACCGGCGCAGCGCGCGCCCTGCCGAAAGCTCGCTGACTACGGATGGATTCTTGCCGCCCAGCCCCCGCCACTCGCAAGGGGAAGCTTCAGCTTTGAGGTTTTATTCACCTGGGTGGTTATCTTCTTATAGTCGCTGGCATTGCGATCAGCGTTTACGCCGTCCTGGTAGGCCTCCATCGTGAAGTTGCCTTCGGGCAAGAACGACAGATCAATGTCGAGATTGCGCGGCGTCCAATCGGTCATGGCTCCCACGTACCAGTCCCGGCCGTTCCTTCTGGCGACAACCACGTAGTCGGCGATGCGCCCATCGAGCACTGTCGTCTCGTCCCACTCGGTTGGAACTGGAGCTAGAAACTCCATAATTTCCGGCTCGCGCATATAGTTTGACGGGCTGTCGGACAACATCTGCAACGGACTTTCGAAAACCACATACATTGCCAGTTGGTGGCAGCGCGTTCCCAGCGCCATCGGCTGGCCAGGAATCGGCGCGAAGGTCGTTTTGGTTGCGTTCCGCATCGCCCCCGGCGTGTAATCCATCGGACCGAGAAACATTCGCGTGAAAGGCAGAGTCACATTATGCTTCGGTTCAGATTCTGCGCTCCATTTGCTCCACTCCATCCCGCGTACTCCTTCGGTGCTGATCAGATTGGGCCAGGTGCGAGTCATCGTCGCGGGTTTCTGGTCACCGTGAAAGTCGACCAGCATCTTGCGTTTGGCGCACTCCCTGCTGACTCTGTAGTAGTAGTCGATCAGGATCTGATCGCTGCGCTGCATGAAATCAACTTTGATTCCTTTTACGCCCCACTTTTCGAATTGATCGAGAGCCGGAATCAGTTGGTCGTCCAAGGTCTTCCATACGACCCACAGAATGATTCCGACATTTTTCTGCTTCGCATAAGCAGTCAGTTCGTCCATGTTGATTTCCGGAACAACCTCTAGGACGTTCCCCAGCTTGTACCAGCCTTCGTCGAGAAGGATGTAAGGAAGACCGTATTTCGCTGCAAAGTCGATATAGTACTTATACGTTTCCGTATTGATTCCCGCCTTAAAGTCCACGCCATACACATTGTTTGCATTCCACCAATCCCAGGCCACTTTCCCTGGCTTGATCCACGACGTGTCTTGCACCAACGACGGTTTTTCCAGAAGATAGACGATCTGGTTGGTAAGCAGGTCGCCATCCCGGTCGGCAATGCCAATCACGCGCCAGGGGAAGGTGCGTGTCCCGGCAGTGACTGCAATGTAGTCGGCGCTGTCAACTACTCTGTAGTCGCGATCGCCGGTCAAACTTTCTTTCAGCGGATAAGGTGGAAAGGTTGCCGCCAGGCCATTTCCGCCAGTGCCCTTCAGCCAGAGGCCGGGGTAAGACTCTAAGTCCGATTCCGCAATCGCAACCTTTGCGCCGTCTCCTACGTCCACGACCGCGGGAAGAGTCGCGAGAAACGCAGGGACAACTTCTCGCAAGTGCTGAGGCAGGTATTTCCGTTCATTGTGCGAGAAGAAGCCGTCTTCCTGTGGGTAATAGACAATGTCGTTCGCGGAAAAATTAAAGTCCGATTCTTCCCCGTAGATTTTCACCTTCTGCTGCGGCATCGAGGTCTCGAAGCGGTAAGCCGCACCTTCGTCGTAGGCGCGGAACACGACTGCATATCCGCCCTCCATATTCAGCCGCAGTTCGTTGTAGTGATCACGAATTTTCGCGAACTTCTGGCGGACCACAGGCTCTACGACCTGATCAGAAGAACGTGGCTTGGCGTCAATCACCTTCGGCTGTACTCCAAGTTTCTTATGCTCAACGTCGAGAGAAATCGTGCAATTCTCGAGCACCGCCCGGCCCTTCAGGACGACGTCGTAGCGGATCTGCCCTGCGGTGCGAATTCTGATTTCGATTCGCCCGTCCGGCGAGCGCAAGTCGTAGCTGGATTGAGCAGCCACATTTTCAATAAATACGGCGACGAACATGAGTAATAGCAGCGCAGGAGCGAAGGCCTTCATCGAATCACCTTTCTGGGTGGATGCATTTTCTGTACGGGAGAAGAATCTTACTCGCGCGCGCGAGGGCAATTCAATCATTACGATATAGACGGCCAAACCGATCGCACCTTTGCGAGCAACGGTAGAGTTCAGGTGCAGATACCTAACTAGGAGACGCCTAACGAAAATCATTTCACGGTGTCGCGAACCAGGAAGTGGGTGTATACTCACCGGTCATTTCGCGGTTAAGAAGGGGATTCGTAATGACACGACGAAGGAGGGTGTTTGCCTGGCGACCCTTTGCCAAATGCGGTCTTTCTGCAGCGGCCATCTCTATCTTTCTTCTTCCGTTAGCAGTACCGGCCCAGGCACAGTCCGCCGAGGAAGCGGCACGCGCTGCGAGCACGCTCTCCAGCCAGTCCCAGACGGTAATCCAGCGTTTGTCGGGCCTGGATGCCCTGCCGCCAGACGGATGGAAGACGCATGAGGGCGATCTTGCCCATGGTGAGGCCCTCGATCTCGACGATTCGAGTTGGCCCATCGTCCGTGCTAACTCCGCGGCCGGAAAAAACGCGATCTGGTATCGCCGCTCCATTACCGTGCCTCCAACCCTCAACGGATACGACCTGACGGGCACCAGAATCTGGTTCAGCTTTCGCGCCTCCGCGAATGGGCCCATTTCGGAGATCATCTACTTGAATGGCCGTCGCGTGGCTATGGGCGACGATCTTGAACCCATCGTTCTCTTCGATCATGCAACGCCCGGCGAGACCGCGCTCGTCGCGGTCAAGCTACTTCCCACGGTCGACAACAAAGTTTTCGGGGGGACGCAGCAGAAAATCGAGTTCTCTGAGAGTCGGCCCAATCCGGACGACTTGCGAATCGAATTTCTCACCTCCGCGATCCTGCTTCCGAGTCTGTCCAGGAATGTCTCTGCCGATACTGCCGCGCTTGAAAAAGCCGTTGGCACAGTCGATCTTAAAGCGCTCGACGCGGCCGACCAACGAACCTTTGACGCCTCGCTGCGGCGCGCACAGGAATTGCTGGAAGCGCTGAGACCCACGCTCCGGCAAGCCACTCTGCACCTTACAGGCAACGCGCATATTGACGCCGCGTGGCTCTGGCCCTGGACCGAAACTGTCGAAGTCGTCAAGCGAACATTCGGCACAGCCCTGCAACTGATGAACGAGTATCCCGACTACACCTATACGCAGTCGGCCGCCGCGTACAACGAATGGATCGCCGATAAATATCCGCAGATGAATGCGGAGATCAAACGGCGGATCAAAGAGGGCCGCTGGGAGATTGTCGGCGGGATGTGGGTTGAGCCCGACTTGAATATGCCGGATGGTGAGTCCACGGCGCGTTCGTTGTTGATTGGAAAGCGCTGGTTCCAGAATGAGTACGGAGTGGACGTCCACATCGGCTGGAACCCCGACTCGTTCGGTTATAACTGGCAGTTACCACAGATCTACAAAAAGTCCGGCGTAGATTATTTTGTCACCCAGAAGATGGCTTGGAATGACACCAATCAGTTGCCTTTCAAACTGTTCTGGTGGGAATCGCCAGACGGCAGCAAGGTCCTGACTTATTTTCCCCATGACTACGTCCACACTGATCTGAATCCTGTCCGCTTGGCGAACGATGTGGCAACTGCGCGCAAGTATGCGCCGGGATTAGCCGAGATGATGGATCTTTACGGAGTAGGCGACCACGGTGGTGGCCCCACTCGCGCCATTTTGGACCAAGGTGTGCACTGGATGCAGCCTGACAAAATTGTTCCGCCGATGCGGTTCGGCACGGCCTCCGCTTACTTTCATGAGATTGCCAGCAAGGTGGATAGCAACTCCCCGGAATGGAACTATAGCGCTATAGCTAAGGGATATACGGAGCGGCCTGCGCCGGCAGCCGGCAGGATCAGCATTCCCACATGGAAGAGCGAACTCTATTTCGAATACCATCGCGGCGTAATGACGACGCAGGCCAACCACAAACGCAACATGCGCCAGAGTTCCATGTGGGCATTGAACGCCGAGAAATATGCCTCCCTGGCATGGTTGGATGGGAAGTCGTACCCCACCGATGAATTGACCGAGGCGTGGAAAAAGATCACCTTCAATGATTTTCACGACTTGGCCGCGGGATCGGGCATCGGCATCATCTACAAAGATGCGCAGCGCGACTATGACCAGGTACGATGGGCAACGGATGAGATTTCCAGCAAAGCCCTGAACACCCTTGTGGCACGCGTGAATACCAGCGCGACTGGCGGCATTCCGGTGTTTGTCTTCAATCCTCTGGCGTGGCAGCGCGCCGGATTGGTGACGCTGGAGGTTCAGATACCTTCCTCGATTGCGGGTGCACCATCGGTGCTCGATGCGCAGGGCCGCGTTCTTCCCTCGGAAGTTATCGCCAGCGACAAATCAACTAACACCTATCGCCTGCTGGTGAATGTTAAGAACGTGCCTTCCATGGGCTACACCATCCTTCACGTCGTTCCCGACGCGAAGCCGGCGATTACCGATTTAAGGGTCAGCGGACTGACCATGGAGAATTCGAATCTCCGGGTCACAGTCAATCCGAAGACAGGCTGCATCACCAGCCTCTTCGACAAGCGCTCTAACTTCGAGTCGCTGGCCGGCGGCGCCTGCGGCAATCAACTGCAGACCTTTACGGACACTCCCAAGGATTACGATGCGTGGAACATCGACCCGGGCACGCTGGATCGCATGACGCCGATCGACGCCGTAGATTCGGTGGAGCTGATTGAAAAGGGTCCCTTACGCGCCGTGATTCGCGTATCGCGCGCCTGGCAAAGCTCAAAGTTCGTGCAGGACATCACCTTGTATGCCGGGGCCGATCAAGTCGATGTGGTAAACGACGTCGACTGGCATGAGACGCACGTTTTGCTGAAGGTCGCCTTCCCGCTGGCCGCGACCAGCAGCCATGCGACCTATGAGATTCCTTTCGGCAGCATTGAACGTGCCACCACGCGGAACAACAGTTGGGAACGGGCGCAGTTCGAGGTTCCTGCACAACGCTGGGCAGACCTTGGCGATGGGCAGCATGGCTTCAGCCTGATCAATGAGTCCAAGTTTGGATATGACGATCAGGGCAATGTGCTGCGCCTTACGCTGCTGCGTTCGCCGATTTGGCCCGATCCCGAAGCTGACCGCGGGCACCAGCACTTCAGCTACGCCCTCTATCCACACGCGGGCGACTGGAAGCAGGCCCTTACCGTGCGGCATGGCTATGAGTACAACTACCAGTTGCAAGCCATGCAGGTTGCGGCGCACGCCGGTTCGCTGTCTCTGGAGCACTCCTTCGCCTCGGTTCAACCGGAGAATGTAGTGCTCACGGCGATGAAGAAGGCGGAAGACAGCGACAGTCTCATCCTTCACGCGTATGAGTGGGCTGGTAAGTCCGGCAACCTGACATTCACGGTACCCGAGGGAGCAACCGGCGCCATCCTAACCAACCTTCTCGAACAGCCCCAGGGATCGCCGCTGACCGTCAGCGGAAATCAACTGACCGTGCCCATCCATCCCTTCGAGATTCTTACTCTTCGCGTCGATTACCGGCGTGAGCCGACGGAAAAACGCCCGGCGCATGACGGAGACGCGGCGACGCTTCCGGTTGGGATTCATCCACACCTTAATTGATTTTCAAAGAAGGCCACCGCGAGTATCACGAACGAAAGAGCAGGCACCAATCTGTCGCCAGATTCCGGAACAACATGGCGGTAGGCCGCAATTGCGTCTCGCCCAATACCCCGCGTTTCACACACTCAGCGTTGGTCCTTAGGTTCCATTCGCTGGAAATCCCGGTCAGAGCGTGCCCTGACCTGAGCGATGATAGCGCGAAATCGAAGGGTAAACGTAATCTCATCGTGAACGTTCTGCTTGACGAGAACTGCAGAGTGGAAGATGATCTCGGTGCTCCGAGTTCCATCAAACATTTTGAACATTGGTTCACGCATCACCAGGAAACCACTAAATAACTATGGATATCCGCGACGTCGCTCGGAGAGCAAAAGTCTCAACCGCCGCCGTATCCAGAGCTTTCGCGGGAACACGTTCCTTGGGGGCTTGGGACATGTATTATCATCGCCGCGACAATGGAGCCTGCTAATGGCCATCGTGGCTGGTGTCGACTTCGGGACGCTGAGCGTTCGTGTTTCTCTTGTCGACAGTGAACGGGGACTGCTCGACTCCGCTATCGCCGAGTATCCCCTGCATCGCAAGCGCGAAGATCCGGAATACGCGACCCAATCCCATGAAGATCATATGCGGGCGCTGGCTTCTGCGACGCGCGCCGTCCTGAAGAAGGCCGACATTACCGCGAACCAAGTGCAGGCTATCGCTCTCGATACCACCGGCTCCTCCGTGATTCCGGTTGGCAAAGATCTCCAACCGCTAGGTGAGTATTACCTGTGGTGCGACCACCGAGCTAAAGGCGAAGCTGCCGAGATCACCGATGCGGCTCATCGGGAGGGTCTCGAAGCCATAAGGTGGTGCGGTGGAATCTACTCGTCGGAGTGGGGATTTTCCAAGCTTCTGCACTGGCTCCGGCACAACCCCGAGAAACGATCAGAATTTGTATCCGCCTTCGAGCATTGCGACATGGTCGCAGCCACTCTGTGTGGCATCACTGATCCCAAGAAAGTGAAGCGCAGTGTTTGCGCGATGGGTCACAAGTGGCTCTGGAACGCACAGCTAGGCGGCCTCCCGCCGGAGAGTTTTTTGGTTAAAGTGGATCCGCTGTTGAAGGGGGTCCGCGACGAACTGGATGGCGAATATGCTACCTCCGACCAAATCGCTGGCCGGTTATCCGCGTTCTGGGCTGAAAAACTGGGCCTTAAGGCAGGGATTCCAATCCCTGTAGGCGCCTTCGATGCGCACTGGGATGCGATTGGTGCAGGGTGCCGAACCGACGACATGGTGAATGTCATCGGGACATCGACTTGCATCATTGGAATCACTCCCTCGGTGAACCTTGTGCCCGGGGTTTGCGGCGTCGTACCGGGCAGCGTTCATCCCTTGCGCACGGGAATCGAAGCCGGACTCTCCGCCGTAGGAGACATATTCAATGCGATCGCTTCTCGTGCCGCCACCGATGTAAAGACGTTAAGTGTTGGCCTCGAGAGCTATCGCCCAGGGCAGACCGGCCTACTGCGCATGACCTGGGATAACGGCGATCGCACCGTGCTGGTGAACCCCAACCTGCGCGGCGTCACGCTGGGATGGAACTTGCAGAGCACGGCCCAGGATGAACTCTTCGCCACCATCGAAGGAACGGCGTTTCATACACGAGTAATCCTGGATCGCATGGCCGGGAACGGCGTACACATCAAACGCGTGATCAATGCGGGGGGCATTCCGCAGAAGAATGACGTCCTGAACCAGGTCTATGCCAGCGTGCTCGGACGTCCGGTCCTGGTTCCGAGCAAGAGCGTTGTCAGTATAGGATCTGCAATCTTTGCTTTTCTGGCGGCTGGCACTTTCAAGACGATCGAGGAAGCACAGGACAAGATTTGCCCCTCCCACCGAACGTTCCAGCCGGATGATTCGGCGCAACGCACCTACGACCGTCTCTACCTCTTATATAGCAAGTTGTATTTCGCATTGGGACAGCGCGGCAGCGACGGCATGGGCGACATCCTGCCGACATTAATCGCGGTGGCAGAGTCTGCAGGACGTCAGGCAACACGGAAGAGGCGCAAGCGAGGAGCAGCGATGACGTTAGGCAAGTGCGGCACCGGATGAGTTGCATTCGGCATTGTGCCTGGAGACGCAACACCTCCCAGACTCACCGAATCACGCCGATTTCCCGACCACCGAGTTGCAGCCCGGCGCGCGGTATCACACTGTCACCGTCTACAGCTTCTCTGCCCGTTAAGCAATGCTGGAATCTCTTCATGCCGGAAGCCTCGCGGGCGCCAGCAGCTGCCGGGCGAACCGGCACCGACGACGCGGCAGCCACTGAGATCGCCGAGGCCACGAATTGTCTTCGCGAGATGTGCCTTTTTCAGCCATGTCTCCTCACCCCACCTACAGCAACCACTGAATAACGGTGTACGATCGCGCCGGCACCTCAAACTTACTCTTGCCTCCCGAGGTAGCGGGCGTCCGAAACGACTGCGGCGCAACCCGTTGCGGTGCGGCAAAACTATTCGAGGCTTTCAGATCGTCACCGGTCAGCAAAGACGCTGAAATCGCACGGGCGGGAGCGGCATCTTCCCAAACCACCTCAACCTCATGCGCCTTCGACAAATCGCGGTTCAGGATGAAGAGAGAAAGTTTGCCGTCATTGCGATCCAACGAACCCGCAACATCCAGATGCGCTACCGGGTCCAAGCCAGAAACTTCATAGGTGGAAGACTCCACCAACAGATTCAGCACCGCACCTTTGGCAAATTGTAGTGCCCAGCTGTATGGGTAGTAGATGGTCTGCCGGAACAAACCGTTCGCGTCCGTCATGATTGGAGCGATTACGTTGACCAACTGTGCCAGGCAGGCGAGCTTTACACGATCCGCATTACGCAGCAGCGAATTAATGAGTCCTCCAACCAGGAGCGCATCTTCCAGGTTGTAGACTTCTTCCAACAAATGGGGCGCTTCTTGTCTGTGGCCATCGACGGCATCTCCGGTTCGCGCGCGATACCAAACGTTCCATTCATCGAAAGACAGCCACAGTTTCTTGGGCGAGCGTTTATGCCCGCGCACCAGATCGCAAACCGCGACCGTCTCGGCAATCTGGCGCTCCATGCTCAGATTCAGGGCAAGGTATTTCGAAGTGTCATTGCCAGTCTCGCGCTCGTCGTTGCCAAAGTAGCGGTGCAGGGAGAGACCATCTACATACTGGTAGCATTGTTCGAGCACTTCGCGATCCCATTCGAGATAAGTAGGCATCAAGGGGCCGCTTGAGCCACAAGCGATAAGCTTGAGAGAGGAATCGACATAACGCATCTGCCGAGCGGCATCTGCGGCCTTCAGACCATACTCCGTCGCCGACATGTGTCCGATCTGCCAGGGGCCGTCCATTTCGTTGCCCAGGCACCAGTGCTGCACCTTGTATGGATCAGGAATACCGTGCTGGCGCCGCAGTTCGCTCCAGCGGGTTCCCTTCTCCACATTGCAGTACTCCACCAGAGCGGCCGCTTCTTCCGGCGTGCCGGTTCCCAAATTCATCCCCATCAGGGGTTCCGTACCAACGGCTTTACACCAAGCGAGAAATTCATTGGTTCCGAACTGATTCGACTCGATCGTGTCCCATGCCTTGTCGAGCGTACGCGGGCGGTTTTGCTTGGGTCCAACGCCATCGAGCCAGTTGTATCCTGAGACAAAATTCCCTCCGGGATAGCGAATGATCGGCACACCCAGCCGGCGAATTTCATTGAGAATGTCTTTGCGGAATCCGTTGGCATCGGAGAGTTTCGATCCGGGATCATAGATTCCCTCATAGATAGCACGTCCCAAGTGTTCGAGGAAAGAGCCGAATAAATTGCGGTCGAGTGGCGCAATGGTTCGTCTGGTATCGACGTAAACCCGCGCGCCGGTTATCGTGCTGGCCGACGGCGCAGCTTGAGTAGGTCCTTCAGCGACAGGCCCGCGCGCGAAGCCACCTAGAAGGGCCGTTGCCGAACATGCCATTCCCGCGTTGGAAACCTGCTTAAGGAACTTTCGTCTGGCGAAGGAAAATCGATTCATTGTTCCCTCAATGGATAAGTCCTGTAACGAACTTCAGATGTGTCCGTGAACACCGACCAGAGCAGTGGAGAGATCCGCCGTATTCGACCGGTTCATTCGGAAACGATGTACCTCTTCCGTCGTGAGAATTCCTGACTGAAGATGTGCTAGAACCGCGAGTCCACTCTCGGCGTCAAAATCGAAAGCGAGATAGGGCTTGCTCTCAGGCATAGGAGGAGACGTTCCGCGAATTGCGCGTCGCGCGTTCCCTGGTGATGCGCTCGAGGTAGCCGCTCTGGCGGAATGCCAAAGAACATGCAACGCTACGGTGGGGCAGACTCCGGCGAGCAGATGTACCTGGCCAGCGTCGCTGAACTTCTCCTCGGTTGTAGTGGCCGCCGCTGGCTGTACGAATTTGCCAAAGCGCGTGCCAAGTGTTGGCGAAGCCCCAAGACGTTAACTCGATGCGGAAGGACTCGAGCGCCTCAAAAATCTTCTCACTCTTGCGTGCGTCCATAGCGGTCCTCTCTTCGGAATCGAAGGCTACAATCCTTCCGCACAACGTCACGAATTTCTTTTCCAGACCATCTAGTGTCGCATTGCGGAAGGCGCAGCACAACACTTGGCTGTGAGACTGCTCCCGAGTCACCGGGGTTCGGACCGAATACCGGGACTCAAAACACGACCACCGCGTTGGGCAGCGTTGGTAAAGATCACGCATTCCAACGGCACCATGAAGGCGCACGTCGTAGCGTTTGAATGGACAACTCAGGCACGAATTTCGTCGCGCTTAATTGTTTGCTGGTCCCGCCCGGAGCGGTGTCAATCCCAGCGCTATTCCTGAGGGATAACACCAGTGGTATGTATGTTTCGATGGATCACGGACAAACGGCCGACAAGGCGGCAGCGGATTCCCCGGGGGACGAAAACCGCCACGTGCAAAACGTAATAGGGCAGGCGGAACGGGAATTGCGCCAGTTGATCGAGGAGCGAGCCGTAGTCACGAAGCGCATTGGCACGGTGAAGCAGATCATCGTGGGTTTGGCGACGCTCTTCGGCGACGGCATTTTGGACGCTGCTCTATTAGATCTGGTCGATCGCAAGAGCAGTTCCCGCCGGCCCGGTATCACCCGGGCATGCCGCAGAGTACTGATGGAAGCAGGGCGGCCGATGAGCGTGCGCGATGTGTGCGATGGGATTCAACGAACCGCGCCTGCGTTGCTGGCCCGCCACAAGGATCCGACTGCAACAATCAATACGATTTTGGGCCGACTGGTGGGGTACGGTGAGGCGACAGTGTTACCTGGAGGTCGCGGGCAACGCGCCTGGCTGTGGGCGGCAGAGCGCGACGGCAAATCGAGCCGCGCGCCGGACGGGGAAGGCTCAGGCCAGGCTGGGTAGTGGATTGTGTTGCGCTTTCCGGCGCGCCCGAGATGTTGCGCGGCGCCGAAGTCACATCTCCACTGCCATGCGGAGAGGAATACACACCCGAGCAGCCACGCCGCCATCCGGCAGGCTTAACAGTTCCACGCTCTGATCCTGGCCGTAGATCGTCTCCAGGCGCTCGCGCGTGATTCTTAGTCCCATGCCGCCAGACGAGGAGTGGCATGGCTCCCTAAATCCGGGTCCGTTGTCTCTCACCTCCAGATGAAGATCGTCGTCATCGTGAGTGGCGGAGATTCGAATCTCACCTCCGGACACCAACCTGGAAATTCCGTGCTTGATGGCATTGTCCACTAAAGGCTGCAGCAACAAGTGAGGGACGCTGGCGTCGAGAGTCTCCGGAGCGACGTCGATACTCACCTTGAGCCTTTCTTCGAATCGCACCTTTTCGATCTCGATATAACAATTTACAAATTCCAATTCGCGGCTCAAGGTTGTCATCTGGGTTGAGGCGGTTTCGAGGCTGATCCTGAGCAGGTCGCCCAGCCGCGTGATCATTCGATCGGCGGCTTCAACGTTAGTTAACATCAACGCGGAAATGGAGTTCAGCGTGTTGAAGAGAAAATGCGGCTGCAACTGGCTCTTTAACGATTGCAGCCTCGCTTTCTCAAGTTGCGCTTGCAATTGCGACGTGCGCAACTCCCGCTCGCGGAACCTCTGGTAATAACACGCCGCGTGTGCAATCAGTACGATCGGCAGGTAGGTGGTGACAACGTCGTCGACCACGCTAGAGAGGAACATCCTCTCAAACATAAACCACTGGATTCGAAATCCGCGCGCTTGTGCGTCCCAAACAGCGGAAACCCAGTGCCGGACGCGAGGGTCCCAATACGCGTATGGAGTCATGCCCCGGAGCGCGACCTGCGCCAAAGTAAATACCAACCCTCCCGCCAGCAGGACCAACGAATTTGTTGCCCAGTTGTTGCGTTGCACTGGGTAGCGGTTCGCTAACGCGAAAACGAAGGGAGTGAGCGGAATGTAGGTTAGAACTTGGCTAGATTGCATGCCCAGAATGCTGAGAAAGCTCATGGACGTGCCGGTCGAGCGATACAACTCGTAGACTGTTATGGCGTAGGCCAGAGCAACAAACGTCCACACGCCAAAACTCAGCGCCCAGATGATCCAGGGACGAAAACTTCCGGGGGCGCCGCCGCTTGTTGTTTCACTCTTCAGCGGTACCATCCGGCGCGGTCGGCGCACCAACTCACCGGCGCAATGCGAACAAATGCCGTGCAGGTTCGAACAGCAGACCGAACAGAAAGTGCATTCGTAAGAGCACACGTATGCGGTGCTGTCAGCTGGCAGCGCAAGCCCGCAACCTTCGCAGCTGGTCTTCACTTCGGGAGTACCCTCGGCGAGGTCTTCTGCGACATCGGCACATTGGCGCGACAGGGTTCATCCATCACTCACACCATAACGGGCGCGCGCTTACATGATGGACCAACTCACGCAAGAGAGCAATCGAAGATCGATGCGCCAGACGGCGGGATTTTCTAGTCCCTATCCGCTGTCATTCGTCCCAAATGAATAACCGTTCGTCCCAGACGGTCAACGCTATTCGGAGTGATCTCACCGGAGTCGGGCGGAGAAGAGTGAACGATGGTGGGTATCAATGGCCACGGCTACGATCTACGGTAAAGTATCGCTTTCTCTCGCCGGCACGATTCGCTGCCACAGCGATTGAAAACCGTCTCCTAAACGCCGAACCTCGCCGTCGTCGCCCATAGCATTCAGAGTTCGAATAATCGCTGCATTTGCAAATCCGGAATCGGCGAACGAAAAAGACCCCCTGCGAACAATGCGCGTGCGAATTTCCTCCGGGGACGCGGCGCCTCCTGTCTCCATGAGCGCGATGCGGCAAGCGCGCATCAGTCCGGCCGGCAGGTGTTTGGACCGGCCCGGCAGGGGAGGCCGCATTGGGCCAACTGTGCGTCCGCGCGGCTTACTGTTATTGCCATGCCTTGTCCGCTTGGTCGCGCGCGGGCGCCGCAGTATCGCAACCGTTGAACGTCGCGCTGGTCGCGAGATCCCGCAATCCCTGAATCACCTGCTGAAGACACCGGATCCGTCGATTGATTTCAGCGCGCCGGGTCAAAAGGTCAAGAGGTTTTGCGTGTACCCGTTTCGCAGTCTCGGAGACTGCGCTCTCGCTCACAGCGGGCGGCGTCTGAAATCGGATGGCGAGCATAACATCGGCTGCATTTATGGACGCGGCTGCAGAGCGCTTGCTATCCCGTGGGGACGGGCTCCGAGAATTCAGGGACGTGCTTGCGCGATTCGCTGTTGGGTACATTGCGAACGCACGACAGATACAGCAACCCAATCCGTCGCTCTTGACGGGCCACAGATACCTGGAGGCGATCATACAAATGATGTTGAGGCGTCTTGTTAGGTACGGCGAAGCGGAGGCCGCGGAAGCGGGCTTGCGCTCCCGAAAAAATGCCCCCGCGCCGGGGAGGAGTTATCGATTCTCACACCTGTCTTTTGCCAACCATTCTCACGCTGTCACGTCTATTCAACAACCGGACCAATGTGGGTGACCAATGATCCCGGATTCAGTTATTTTTTCGCCGCTACACCAGCCGTTGGACGCGGTGGTGCGCACGGTCATTGCCGATGACGAGAGGCTGGCGCGCCAGAAATTGCTCATCCTACTAGATTCGGAACCGCAGGTTAAGGTCGTGGCGGAATGCCAGGATGGCCGGCAAACTGTGTCCGCGATCCGCAGTCTGCAGCCGGACATGCTGCTGCTCGATATCCAGATGCCAGACCTGGATGGCTTCCAGGTGTTGAGCGAAATTCCTCCGGAAGAAATGCCGGTGGTCATTTTCACCTCAGCTTACGATCAGTATGCGATTCGAGCGTTTGAGGCCAATGCTCTTGACTATCTGTTGAAGCCGTTCGACCAGGAGCGACTGCACCACGCGTTGGAGAGGGCGCGGTCCGAATTGCGCAAGGCGCGCGACCGCGAGATCACACACCGGATTCTGAATCTGCTGTCGCAGGTCAGGTCGGTGGTGTTGCCCACCTCGGGACCGGACAGCCGTCTGGTGATCAAGGCCAATGGACGAGTCGTGTTCCTGGACCTGGACAGCATCGAGTGGGTGGAGGCCGCGGCTAACTATGTGCGCTTGAACGTCGGCAAAGAATCCTATCTTTTCCGCGAGACGATCAGCAGGATTTCCGAGCGCTTGGATGCGAATCATTTCATCCGCATCCATCGTTCGACGATCGTGAACGTTCGCAAGATCAAGGAACTGATCCCCGTCAACAGCGGAGAATATGTGGTGGTTCTGAAAAGCGGGAGAGAGCTCTCCTGCAGCCGTGGTTACCGGGCGGCCCTGCAAGGAATTGTCGAAAAAGGCTCTTGAGCTTGGCCGCGAGGCCTGGCGGATCCTTCCTTGCCAGAATGGCTCTAGCCGTTAAGGCGCCAACCCGTAAAACTGAGCCTCAGAGCAATCCGCAGCACTGTGCGCATTGCTAGGAAAGCTTAGTTTGCTCACTCCAACGTTGGCTATTGAAGTTGGTATCTCCGAAGCCATCTCTACAGCTTCTTGTAGGAAAAGGCAGAATTCGCTGTCAGAACGTTATGGAGCACTAGCCGCAAAACAGGTAAGGGACGCTAGTGCGGCACCATTGGTCACAGAAAATAGGTTACTCGTCCCACACCAAGTGGTTCCTCCAAAAAGTGGCATCCCGGATGTTACTCACTTGTTCCAAGCGCTGTCGATTTCGATGTCAAAACAATCCATGTCAATCTCGGTTAGGAGGAAGCGATGCATACGGGCAGCATGAAGTTAGCTCTGGTTATCATGTTGGTGGTTTGTGTGGGCAGTGCTCTGCCCGCGTCGGGGCAATCCACGTCAAGCGGTACCGTCGGCGGCTCAGTCACTGACCAGACGGGTGCGGTGGTGGCAGGCGCCACGGTGACACTGACCGACACCTCGACCCATAGTGAGCGCAGCACCACCTCCAACTCAACCGGGCGGTACATCTACGTGGACGTTAACCCGGGCACTTACAACATCGCAGTAATGAAGGCGGGCTTTGAAACCACCAAGACCGAGAGCCAGGAGGTAAAGGTCGGAGCCAGTCTCACGATCAATTTATCTCTGCATGTGGGCGGCGCAAATGTGGTAGTGGAGGTAACCGCTGCTGGCAACGAACTGCAGACCATGAATGCGACCGTCGGCAACACCATCACGAACCTCACCATCGACAGCCTGCCTAGCCTTGGCCGCGATGTCAGCACGTTTATCGTGTTTCAGCCTGGCGTGAGCCCCGATGGCTCCGTTGCAGGAGCGGTTGTCGACCAAAGCTCCTTCTCGCTCGATGGCGGCAACAATACGAACGACATGGACGGCAGCATGAACGTTTACACGAAAAGCTTCGCCGGCGACCCGACCGGGGGTGTTGCCAACCAAAATAGCGTAGGACCCTCGGAAGGCGGCACGGGGGTGGGTGGTGCCACGGGAGTGTTGCCCACACCGCAGGATAGCGTCGAGGAGTTCAAGGTAAATACTGCCGGCCAGACCGCCGATTTCAATAGTTCCGCCGGTTCAGAGGTGAAGGTGGTCACGAAGCGTGGAACCGATGCATGGCATGGCACAGGCTACGAATATTATAAAGACAACAACTGGTCGTCCAATAGTTGGCAAAACAACAACAATAACCCGATTACGCCGGTTCCCAGTTTCCATTACAGCCGTTATGGCGGAGCGATTGGCGGCCCGCTTATCCCGAAGAAACTTCTTGGCGGCAAGACCTACTTTTTTTTCAATTATGAGGGTTTCAGTTTCCCCAACTCCGAGACCATCGTTAGAAACGTCCCATCGCCGTCTTTACGGCTGGGACTATTAACGGACGACGCGACTGGCGCCATTTACAACCTGAACCCAGCTCCCGTCACCTACAATGGCACCACTTACCTGGGGACGGGGACTACCCTCGACCCGCGCGGAATTGGGATCAATCCTCTGGTTCAGCAGATATGGAACAAGTATGAGCCGCAGTCAAATGCTAACTGCACTCAAAGCTTATGCGACCACCCTGCGATTGGAACCAATTCGAACATTCAAGGATTCTCGGCCAATCTTGCACAGCCAACAACCAGCAAGTTCGCAGTTGGGCGCGTGGACCATGATTTTTCCTCCAAGTGGCACCTCATGTCCACTTATCGTTGGTTCAAGCTGAAAGCGGCCGCGGATGCTCAAGTTGATATTGGCGGCTTCTTCTCCGGCGACACGCTCGGCACCCCGGCTGCTCAGTCCAATCTTCCGCAGCAAGCATTTTTGTGGACGGCGGGGCTGACCACGAACATCAGCAGCAACATCACCAACGATGTCCACTACAGCTTCCTGCGTAATTACTGGCAATGGAAGCGGACGGGAGATACCCCGCAGACGTCCGGACTCGGCGGAGCGCTCGAAATCTTTAGCGGCCAGACTCTCGGCCAAACTCAGGATCTCGATCCTTACAACGTGAACACGCAGCAAACCCGCAACCGTTTCTGGGATGGACACGATCAGATGTTTCGTGACGATATTTCCCTGTTGAAAGGCAACCACCTGTTCACGTTTGGCGGTACCTTCGAACACAATTGGGATTACCATCAACGCACCGATAACGGCGGAGGCATCAACAACCAGCCCGTCTATGTGCTTGGCAACGGAACTACCGGATCGGGACTCACGGCGGACATACCACTTTGCTCACAAGCGGGCGTCACTATTAGCAACTGCAGCTCCCTGAGCGCGGCGGCACTGGGCATCGTTTCCATTTCGCAGGTCGCCTATACCCGCTCTGGCCCAAGTCTGGCCTTGAATCCTCTTGGCTCCCCAGCCTTCGACAAGAGCACCATCCCTTTCTACAACGTATATTTCAGCGACACCTGGCATATGAAGCCGACCTTCACCCTGACTTACGGGCTGGGCTGGACGCTGGAGATGCCCCCGGTTGAAGAGGCTGGCAAACAAGTGGAAATGGTGGACTCGGCAGACCAGCCAATTTCGGGTACAGCCTACCTGGACGCTCGGAAGCGTGCTGCGCTGCAGGGTATAAACTATGATCCGGAAATCGGCTTTGCCCTGGTGGGTAATACCAGCAGTGGACTGAAGTATCCCTATAACCCGTTTTACGGCTCATTCAGCCCGCGGATCGCCGCGGCTTGGAGCCCTCACTTCGACTCTAATTCCTTTGCTGGCAAGATCTTCGGCCATGAAGACACGGTCATTCGCGGTGGTTATGGTCGCATCTTCGGCCGCCTGAACGGTGTGGACTTGGTGCTGGTGCCGTTGCTAGGACCTGGCCTCCTCCAACCCGTGGAGTGCCGCACCGGCCTCATGAACGGTACCTGCGGCGCGACTGGCTCTACCACGGCTGCCAGTGCCTTCCGCATTGGAGTGGATGGCCTGACTGCCCCACTGCAGCAGGCCTCGCCCACGCTGCCCCAACCGTACTTTCCCGGGGTCAATGGCATTTCATCCGCCACCGCGTCGGTCCTGGATCCCAACTTTCGACCCAACCAGGTAGATTCGTTCAACGTCACGATTCAGCGGCAGTTGTCTCGCAAAGTCATATTGGAGCTTGGCTACATCGGGCGCCGGATCACCAACGAGTACCAGCCCATCAACCTTAACGCCGTGCCCTACATGATGACGCAGGGCGGCCAGAGGTTCGACCAGGCTTACAAGAATGTCGTATTGCAGTTGTGCGGCGGCATTGCCGGGCTCGCTGGCGGCGGTTGCAATGGCGATGGCAGTGGCCACCCCGCCCCGTCCGCAGTCACGCCGCAGCCGTTCTTCGAGTCGGCTATGAAGCCGGCCTACTGCACCGGAGCGACCAGTTGCACCGCCGCAGTGGTGACGAAGGAAGCTGCAAATTTGACGACGGCGCAGGTCTGGTCTATGTGGAGCGATCTGGATGGTGGCTCCGGCTGCGCCGGATGCAATGGTGTCGGATTCAACTTCGGAACCACCATGATGAATAACACCAACGCAGCCATAGGAGGTACTTCGCCCCAGATGACGTCGGGACCTGCGGTTAATGGCAGCTATGGCTATGGAAACTACAATGGTGGTTTCGTATCACTCAAGATGGCCGACTGGAGGGGACTGACGATGCAGTCCAACTTCACCTATTCCAAGGCGCTGGGGACTGGAGCGGAAGTCCAAGCCACCAGCGAATTTACTCCGGACGATCCCTTCAACTTGCAGAGGCAGTACGGATATCAGACCTATAACCGCAAGTTCGTATACAACTTCTTCTTCGTGTACCAGCCGCCCTTCTTTAAGGGGCAGTCGGGACTTCTGGGACGGGCGCTGGGCGGATGGACGCTTTCGTCTGTATTCTCTGCCGGCAGCGGTGCGCCAGTCGAGATTTTCACGAGCACCGGAGATGGCCAGGAGTTCGGCGCTGGGGATAACAGCAGCTACTTTGGCAATGAAAACGCCGTAGAGATTGCACCCATCAAAAGCGGTCACGCCTATTCCCAAGGAGCAGGCAATTTCCCCAATATGTTCGCGGCCGGGCCGAGCGCGGTTAACGATTTCCGCAATCCGATTCTGGGATTAGACACCAGGGACTGCGGCTTTGGCTGTATCCCCGGCCTGCCCTACTGGAACGTCGACCTGAGCATCCGGAAGAATATCAAAGTGGCGGAGAGCGTTAGCCTGGAACTTCAGGGCGTCTTCGCTAACATTTTCAACCATAATCAGTTTCTGGACCCGGACGGCTTTTTCGGAATCGGGCTACGACCCGGCTTCTCCGCTGGTGGTTTCGGTGAGCTGAGTGGGGGCTCCGCGCAGGAGGAACCAGGAGGCAACCGGCAGATCGAGGTCGGTCTTCGCGTTCGCTTCTAACTCAAAGACATTCGAGGCGCCACGGCGTGGCGCCTCGCTGCTCGGCTATCGTTTGCAACGCCCGGACGAGTCACAGGAGCTGGCCCAGGAATGATTTCGCCGGAACCACGACTGGCCGATGAATCGTAAAACAGTCAGCTGGTTGATAGGCAAGACTCATTACGACTTGGAAGGCATGCGCTGCTTTCGTCTGCGTTTGAAAGTAGGCAAGCGACGGCGAGAGGCCCGTTTCACTGAGCTTCACCTCCACAAGGAA